>Ga0310786_10012841_pt1 | contig 10345 bp, 7 predicted proteins | sample AusTroGonzalo_MG_FD_203881 | JGI IMG/M metagenome (GOLD analysis project Ga0310786, IMG submission 203881) | Bovine rumen microbial communities from tropical cattle in Woodstock, Queensland, Australia - Gonzalo_03 (v2) (version 2) | ecosystem: Host-associated > Mammals > Digestive system >... | reverse complement strand
AAGAATGCACTTAGGCTGAATCCTGAAGATAATGAAACGCGTTATAATCTGGTTCTCTGTAAACATCAGAAGAACAAGCAAGATCAGAACCAGCAGCAAAATCAACAACAGAACCAGCAGGATAAGAAAGACGATAAAAAAGATCAGAATAAACAAGAGCAGAACAAGGATAAACAGAAAGAGGAGAAGCCTCAGATGAGTAAGGACAATGCTGAGCAACTGCTCAATGCGGCTATGCAGCAGGAAAAACAGACACAGGATCGTCTGAAGAAGGCACAGCAGCAGCCTCAGCGACGTCAGGTTCTGAAGAATTGGTAATGTTTTAGAGTTTAAAGTTTATAGTTTATAGATGATTACTATACAACAAACAGAATATCGGAGATGGATGGTGAGAGTATTGGCAGTACTATTCACTATTCACTATTCACTATTCACTATCACGGCTCAGACGCTGACCGCCTCGGCTCCTTCACATGTGGGGGTGGGAGAGCAGTTCCGACTTACCTATACGGTTAATACACAGAATGTCAGCGAGTTCAGAGCTGGTAATATCCCTGAAGAATTGGAAGTACTCATAGGACCTAACCGTTCTATGCAGTCAAGTTATCAGATCATCAATGGACATACCAGTTCCTCATCGTCCATTACGTATACATATATTGTGGTGGCCACCCAAAACGGTACCTTTACAATTCCCGCAGCCCATGTGATAGTGGATGGCAAGAGTATTGCTTCCAATGCGTTAACAATTAAGGTCAGCGGTTCGTCTCAGGCAAATGGGGGTAATGCTACTTCTCCCCGCCAACGGCGTCAGCAGGATAATGAGCCGGAGATGAGAGATGCTGGTAGTCATATCTCCGGATCGGATCTCTTCATCAAGGTGAGTGCCAATAAGAAACGTGTTTATGAGCAGGAGCCCATCCTCTTGACCTATAAGGTCTATACCCTGGTCTCTCTGACGCAGTTGGAGGGTAAGATGCCCGACTTGAAGGGTTTCCATACACAGGAGGTCGATCTTCCACAGCAAAAGAGCTTTAAGGTTGAGACACTCAATGGTCGTCCGTATCGCACGGTGACTTGGAGCCAATATGTGATGTTCCCACAATTGACGGGAAAGCTTCAGATACCAAGTATTACCTTCAATGGCATCGTCGTACAGCAAAATCGTAACATTGATCCTTTTGAGGCTTTTTTTAATGGAGGTTCCGGCTATGTGGAGGTGAAGAAGCAGATTATTGCTCCAAGCATCGATATTCAAGTTGACCCTTTGCCTCAGCGCCCAGCCAATTTCTCCGGCGGTGTGGGTAAATTCAATATTTCAGCACAACTTGATAAGACTGAAGCCAAGGCAAATGACCCAATCTCCCTGCGTGTTATTGTCAGTGGAGTTGGTAACCTGAAGCTCATTAAACAGCCTCAGGTGGAGTTCCCCAAGGACTTCGACAAGTACGATGCCAAGATTACGGATAAGACCAAACTGACATCTGCAGGTCTGGAGGGCTCAATGATTTATGACATTCTTGCCGTTCCCCGTCATCCTGGTAAGTTCGAGATACCGCCTATTCAGTTTGTGTTCTTCAATACGGCTACTCGCCAATATGAGACTGTTAAGTCAGAAGGTTTCACACTCAATGTGGCCAAAGGCTCCGGTAGTGCGAAGGTAAATGATTTCACGGGTCAGGAAGACTTGCAGCTGCTGAATAAGGATATTCGCCATATTAAGACAAATACCATCAAGCAACATTCGCTCGATGATTTCTTCTTTGGCTCTACGGGCTATTGGTGCTCACTCATCATCCTTGCCATTATTTTTATCTCCCTCTTCGTGATCTTCCGTCAGCGGGCCATCGAGAATGCTAATATCACGAAACAACGTGGTAAGCGAGCAAACAAGGTGGCTACCAAACGCTTGAAGAAGGCTTCGCATCTGATGGCAGAGAATAAACCAAGTGAGTTCTACGACGAGGTTCTCCGTGCCCTCTGGGGCTATGTGGGCGACAAGCTGGCCATCCCTGTGGAACAGCTCTCACACGATAACATCAGCCAGCGCCTGACGGAAAGACAGGTCGACGAGGCAACCATCAGCGAGTTTATGGGCGCCCTCGACGAGTGCGAGTTTGAACGTTATGCCCCAGGCGATCCGAAGGGTAATATGAATAAGGTATATGATAAGGCCATGAATGCTATTGAGAAGATTGAAGAGGTGATGAAGAAAAAGAGAAGTGAGAGGAGAGAGGTGAGAGGTGAGAGAACACCATATTCCCGCCTGATCCTGTTTGCTGTCATATCTCTTACCTCTTACCTCATACCCCTTTCCTCTCATGCCGTAACCAAGGCTGAGGCCGATTCTGCCTATGTTCATGACGAATATCAGAAAGCAATTGATGGCTATGAGGCTTTGCTCAAGAAGGGTGTCTCTGCCGAGTTGTACTACAATCTTGGTAATGCCTATTATCGTACTGAGAATATCACTCGTGCTGTGCTCAATTATGAACGGGCATTATTGTTGTCGCCAAGTGATCCGGATATTCGTTTTAACTTGCAGATGGCTCGTTCGAAAACCATCGATAAGATTGTCCCTGAACAGGAGATGTTCTTCGTTACTTGGTATCGGTCCTTGGTGAATATGGCTAGTGTCGATGGTTGGGCTATGATTGCACTCGTCTGTCTGGGACTTGCTATCATCCTAGCGCTGATCTATCTCTTCTCCGATTATGTGTGGCTGCGTAAGGTCGGTTTCTTCGGTGCTTTTCTAATGATCATTGTCTTTGTTTGCAGTAATGTTTTTGCACATCAGCAGAAGACTCAGTTGGTTAATCGTACGGGTGCCATTATTACAGAGTCCGCAGTTACAGTGAAGAGTACGCCAGCCAAAAACGGCATCGATCTTTTTATTCTTCACGAGGGAACGAAGGTTACCATCATCGATGCTTCGATGAAAGAATGGAAGGAGATACGTCTTGCCGATGGTAAGGAAGGCTGGATAGAGACTCGACAAATGGAGGCAATTTAAATGGTATTTTAAGACAGATGGACTTTCAACCGATCATAGACTTCGATAAACAGTTGTTGCTCCTGCTCAATGGCAGTGAGTCGCTGTTTCTCGATTCTCTGGTAGTTACTTTGACGAATGGTTGGACGTGGGTTCCGCTTTACATCAGTCTTTTAATTATCGTCATCAGAAATAGCAGCTCAGCTTTGAAGGTTTTGCTGATTATGGCATCGGCAGGCCTTTGTGTGCTTTTGGCTGGTACAATCGATGATACCATCGTCAAACCTTTGGTGGGACGTTGGCGACCCACCCGTGATCCAGAGATTGGATTGTTGGTAGATATTGTCGATGGTTACCGTGGGGGGGATTATGGTTTCTTCTCTGCCCACGCCTCTAACACATTTAGCATCGCCATTTTCTTCTGTTGGCTGGTGCGTTGCCGACTTCTCTCTGTTGCACTTGTTCTGTGGTCGCTTACCAATTGCTGGACGCGTCTTTATCTGGGGGTTCATTTTCCTGGTGATATCCTTGTCGGCCTATGCTGGGGCGCACTTGTTGGAACGGGTGTCTATTATCTCTATCGTCATTTTGCTGCCAAATTGACTTGGACGGCTTCCTATACATCACTTGCTTATACGAAGACGGGGTTTAAACGTGACGATGCTGATATACCAGTCTGTGTGCTGGTGTTCACATTGATCTATGCCGTGTTGCGTGCCTGCCTCGCATGATTCTTATAATATAAACCATGATTAATCCCAAGCATATACATATCAGTGACTATCAATATTCGCTTCCTGACGAACGAATTGCCAAATTTCCCATTGCCCAGCGCGACCATTCCAAACTACTGGTATATCGTCACGGTGAAGTGGGAGAGGATGTCTTTTATCACTTGCCAGACTATCTTCCGAAAAATAGCTTGATGGTATTCAACAATACCAAGGTGATTCAAGCCCGTATGCATTTCCGCAAGTCGACTGGCGCTTTGATAGAGGTATTCTTGTTGGAGCCTGCGGAACCTTCTGACTATGAATTGATGTTCCAGACTTCTGGTCATTGTGCCTGGTATTGTTTGGTTGGTAATTTGAAGAAGTGGAAGGAAGGCACCCTGACGCGGACATTGACCATTGGCCATGGAGTGTTGACCGTTAAGGCTACCCGTGGCCCTATTCACGGCACCAGCTACCGCATCGATTTCTCATGGGAGTATTCTCTCACCTCTAAAATCTCCTTTGCAGAGGTAATTGATGCGATGGGTGAACTGCCGATTCCGCCTTATCTTAATCGTGAGACACAGGAGAGCGACAAGACCACCTATCAGACGGTCTATTCTAAGATCAAGGGTAGTGTGGCTGCGCCTACAGCAGGTCTTCATTTTACAGAGCAAGTATTGCAGGCGATTGATGCAGCAGGCATTGATCGTGAGGAACTCACGCTTCATGTGGGGGCAGGTACGTTCAAGCCTGTAAAGAGCGAGGAAATACAGGGTCATGAGATGCATACGGAGTTTATCAGTGTGCGTCGTACCACTATTCAGAAACTTCTCGAACATGATGCTTCTGCCATCGCTGTTGGCACAACAAGTGTACGAACATTGGAGAGCCTCTATTATATGGGGCTCAAAGTGATGCAGAATCCAGAACTGAAAGAAGAACAGTTGCATGTGAAGCAGTGGGAACCATACGATGAAGTGAAAAGTGCAGGAGTGAATAGTGTTGAGGCGTTGAAGGCGTTGGCGGATTGGATGGATGCCAAAGGGTTAGAGGTGCTTCATAGCAGTACGCAGATTATTATTGCCCCCGGTTATGACTACAAGATTGTCAAGATGCTTGTTACAAACTTCCACCAGCCGCAGTCCACATTGCTACTGTTGGTGAGTGCTTTTGTCAAAGGTGACTGGCGAAGGATTTATGATTATGCCTTAACCCATGATTTCCGTTTCCTGAGTTATGGCGATTCTTCGTTGCTTATTCCTTAGCTCGTAGTTGCCAGAATGCAACGGCAGCAGCAGCGGCTACATTCAGAGAGTCGACACCATGTGCCATCGGTATGCGCACCACGTAGTCGGCTCCATCTATCGTCGTTTGGGGAAGTCCGTCGCCTTCCGTTCCCATGATAATGGCCAGGCGTTCTTCATTGGCTACTGATGCATCGTCGATGGAGACTGACTTGTCTGTTAGTGCCATTGCCGCTGTCTTAAAACCATAGTCGTGCAAGATGTCGTAGGTATCCAACCAGGTCCATGGCACGAGAAACACACTACCCATCGAAACGCGGACAGCTCTGCGGTTTAGTGGGTCGCAGGCATTTCTAGTTAGCAGTACGGCATCGATGTTTAGAGCGGCTGCTGAACGGAAAATTGCGCCGATATTCGTGGTGTCCACCACACCGTCAATTACCACAACACGCTTTTGCTTATGGGTGGTTGTAAGGTTGTGTAACAGTTCATTGGCGGTTCGTTCTGTGGGTCTGCGCATTGCACAAAGCACACCTCTGGTGAGCGTATAGCCCGTCAATTGCTCAAGTAAAGCTCTGTCGCCAGTGTAGACGGGTATTTCTCCGCATTGTTCGATGATGACCTTGGCATCGCCCTCGATATGCCTTCGCTCACAGAGCATCGCCATGGGTTCATAACCAGCATTCAGTGCAACCTGTATCACCTTTGGACTTTCTGCGATGAAAATACCTTTCTGGGGCTCGACTTTGTTTCGGAGTTGGGCTTCTGTCAGTGTGGAAAACATCTCTACTCCGGGCTCTGACAAAGATGAGATCTCTATGATTGTCGCCATCCGAACATTAGTTTTTAAACACCAGACAAGCCCAGTCGTTGTCTTCGTCCTGTGCCATCAACGTCATCCCCAGACTTTGGGCTTTTTCTATAAGCATGGGGCTGTCGGCGGTATAGAAACCGCTTAGGATCAGACGGGCGTTAGGGGCCATCCTCTCATGCATCATCGGCATGTCGGCCAAGAGAATGTTACGGTTGATATTTGCCATCATGAGGTCGAAGGAGCCTTCTACCTCATTAAGGATACTGACATCGCCCAACAACGAGGTGAAGCGATCGTCCACCCGGTTAATCACGGCATTATGGCGAGCATTATCCACGCTCCACTCATCAATGTCATAGCCTACTGCCTCTCGTGCGCCTAATTTTAAAGCGGCAATAGCCAATATCCCCGTTCCCGTGCCACAATCGAGTATTCTTAGAGGTGAGAGGTTAGAGGTTAGAGGTGAGAGATATGATAGCAGAGCGGAGCAGACCATGCGGGTGGTCTCGTGAGTGCCGGTGCCAAAAGCCAGCTTCGCATCAATCTCGATGGCGATGGTATCTTCTGATATTGATTCGGATATATGCCTTCCATCATGTATCACCATAGCAGGACATTTCTCTCCCTTCTCACCTCTTACCTCTCTCCTCTGAATGACAATCGGGTCAAATCCTTCTTCCTCCCACTGCTCGTTCCAGTCTTTGTCTTCAGCCTCGCGCACCTCATAGCTGATGCCGACACCCTCAAAGGGGAAATCCTCAAGGGCATTCTTGAGGGCCGCTTCGTCGAAGATTGCCTGCTGCACATAGCCCAACAAGCCTGTCTCTGTTTCCTCGAAACTCTCAAAACCTGCTTCCCCCGCCAGCGCAGCCAATACGTCGCAAGCATCGACAGAGTGGGGGCTTATGGTGAATGTTACCTCGTAATATTTCATATCGGATGTTAAATTTTGGTGCAAATATACAAAAAATAGGGAAAATCCTATCGTGGTTTAGGGTTTTTCCTTATATTTGCAGTAAAAATGTGTGTAATTTTGCATCGTGAACAATTAAAATCATAAAGAATATGAAGAAACTGATCCTTATCTCGTTACTCATCGGGGCTCTGCCTCTTTCGATGGTGGCCCAGGATGACGATCTCTACTTCGTTCCGAAAAAGAAGAGCGCTGTGGAGAAAGTGACTGGTAGTTACGGTCTGCCTCGCGAGACTTATTACTCGGGTAGCAACCGTAGTGTTGACGACTATAATCGTCGGATGAGTAGATACGAGCCTATCGACTCGGCTTCATCCGATATTATAGATTTCAATGGCGAGCTGGGTGTCTATCCCGATTCGTTAGACGACTTCAATCTGACCAAGAAGATGGAGCGTTTTGACGATTATAGCCTTTCCGACAATGAGGCTTATTGGGCAGGTTATCAGCAGGCACGCTCTGACCTGTTGTGGCATTCGCCTTGGTATTATCGCACCTATGGCTGGTATAACTGGTATGATCCCTGGTATTACACTAGCTTGCATCTGGGTTTGTATGATCCTTGGTATTACGGTCCATATAGCTGGTATTATAGCGGCTGGTATGGCGGCTGGTATGGTGGTTGGTGGGATCCTTGGTACAATTCCCTCTACTATGGCTATTACTGGGGTTATCCCTATTACGGCTACAATTATGCCTACTATGGCGTTGGTGGCAGAAGCCTTCGCAGCTACAACGACCATGCAGGTACCATCAATATGCATTCTGGCAATATGAATGGCCGTATCTATTCGTCTGCAAATGCGGGCAGCGCTCGCAACAGTGCCAGCAGTCGTTTAGGTGCCCAGCGCACCAGCAACCTGCGCGAACGTACTGTGGGCAATCATACCACATATAATCGGAATACCAATACGCGAATCACAAATACGAATACAAATACAAATACAAATACCCGCACAACGACTACCTATACGCCGTCTAATACCAGTAGCGGTAGCAGCATCGGCGGTGGTGGCTTTAGCGGTGGCGGTGGTCGTGCCTCTGGTGGAGGTGGCGGTGGCGGTGGCGGAGGCCGTAGTGCTGGTGGCCACGTTGGCGGACGTCGCTAAACGGGTATCGTCCCTGTTACTTCTGAATGAAGCAATCGCTCGAGCTTTGCTCGCTTGCTACTGAAGAGACGTAAGAACTTCCTTTTAATTTCCCTTTAACTTCAAATAACAAATATGAAGAAATTGTTTTTCGCAGCTTTGGCAATGGCAGTCGTCCTGCCAGCCGCTGCACAGGATACATACGAAAGCGGCCGTCTGTTGGGCGGTGACCTCAATGGTACGGCTCGCTATGTGGGTATGGGTGGCGCAATGGAGGCCTTAGGTGCCGATATCTCCACCACGAGTTCCAACCCTGCCGGTATTGGTCTGTTCCGTCATTCTATGATAAGTGCGGGATTCGGACTGGTGTCGCAGACAGATGCAAAGGAGTTCGATGGCCGCAGCACCACGAACATGAGTTTCGACCAGGCCGGCTTTGTCTACACCATGCGCATGGATCGCTCGTCGTTCCTTAACTTTGCGTTCAACTATCACAAGAGCCGTAACTTCAATCAGATTCTCTCTGTGGCTGATCATGCCATTTACGACGCAGCCTCGAACCTGATTACAGCCGAGAAGGACCTGCAGGGCTATTACAGCCTTGGCATGAGCAACGATGGTTATCTGCTGGGCTATAAGTCACCCACCAGTTCTCAGCAGACGCTCAATTTCAGCCAGCTCGATTATCTGAATGCCAATGTGCTATCTGATGAGGCAGAGCCTGAGGACTATGTGCTTTACGGCATGGCAGCCGATGCCTATAATTTCGACCGTGCCCATCGTGGCTGGATTAACGACTTCGACTTCACCCTCAGCGGCAATTCCGACGACCATATCTACTGGGGTGTCACGGTCGGCATCCATGATGTCAGATACAAGGGTTATAGCGAGTATACCGAAGGCCTGCGTTTCTTGAACGGTCAAGATGGTGGTATTGTCAGCTATGGTGATATGCGCACCATTAAAGGTACTGGTGTCGATATGAAGTTCGGTATCATTGCGCGTCCTGTAGAGTATTCGCCCTTCCGCGTGGGTCTCTATATCCATACCCCTACCTGGTACGATCTGACTTCCGAGAATACCACGACCCTCGTCAACCAGAGCGCCTTGGGTGAGAATCTCAATGGCACCTATACTGAGATGGGTGATATCTCAAATGCTTACGACTTCCGCTTCTATACCCCGTGGAAGTTCGGTCTTAGCCTGGGTCATACCATTGGCAATAATCTGGCCATCGGTGCTACCTATGAGTTCTCCGACTATGGTGCCAGCCAGAACCGTGTTAAGGATGGCAGTATCGACTACTATGGCAACGAGGACTCCTATAAGGACCGTATCATGAAGAGCAATACAGAGGATGTGTTGAAGGGTGTCTCTACGCTGAAGGTGGGTCTTGAGTATAAGCCCATTCCTGAGTTGGCTTTGCGTGCGGGTTACAACTATGTTTCGCCAGCCTATGCCGATAACGGTATGCGTGACCAGACGCTCGACTCTTACGGTGTGAAGTATGCTTCTACTTCCGACTATGTTAACTGGAAGGCCACCAACCGCTTCACCTGTGGAGCAGGCTGCAAGGTTGGTAGTATGAATCTCGATTTGTCATATCAGTATAGTGCCACCGACGGTGACTTCTATCCTTTCCAGCCTAATATTACTGGTAGTGTCGCTCCCGCCAGCGTGAGTAACAAGCGCCACCAGGTGCTCCTCACCCTTGGCTACACCTTCTGAAAACTATAAAAATCCCTCACCGATCGGCGAGGGATTTTTTCTATAAGTATACGATCGAAAGATATTCGCAGGAAAATACTCTTTGACTGCCGTTAAGTCAGTCGGTAGCTTAATATAAACATAAGCAGCAGGTTCGAAGGAATCTGCTGCTTTTTTTTAAGTATTTTCTTGCTAATATCAGCAAAAAGCACTACCTTTGCAGGCAATTAAAAAGTAAAAGGTAAAAGAATTAAATAATAAAAAAGGTAAAAGGTTAAATGAAAAAGCTTTTATTGGGAGATGAGGCGATTGCCCAGGGTGCGCTCGACGCAGGTCTGAGCGGTGTCTATGCCTATCCAGGCACTCCCTCTACTGAGATTACAGAGTATATCCAAGACTCGCCATTGGCCAAGGAACGTGGTGTGCACAGCCGTTGGTCGACCAATGAGAAGACGGCTATGGAGGCTGCTCTTGGTATGTCGTATATGGGCAAGCGGGCACTGGTGTGTATGAAACATGTGGGACTGAATGTCTGCGCCGACCCCTTTGTGAACTCGGCGATGACGGGTACCAATGGCGGTATCATTGTTCTGGTGGCCGACGACCCCTCGATGCACTCGTCACAGGACGAGCAGGACTCACGCTTTTATGGAAAGTTCGCCATGATTCCTACATTGGAGCCCAGCAGTCAGCAGGAGGCCTACGACATGATGGACGAGGCCTACGAACTGTCAGAGAAGATGCATCTGCCCGTGCTGATGCGTGTGACCACTCGTATGGCACACTCCCGTGCTGTGGTACAGGTGAAGGA
>Ga0310786_10012840_pt1 | contig 10345 bp, 11 predicted proteins | sample AusTroGonzalo_MG_FD_203881 | JGI IMG/M metagenome (GOLD analysis project Ga0310786, IMG submission 203881) | Bovine rumen microbial communities from tropical cattle in Woodstock, Queensland, Australia - Gonzalo_03 (v2) (version 2) | ecosystem: Host-associated > Mammals > Digestive system >... | reverse complement strand
CGGGCGTTGCCAAAACAGGTGCTAAATCTGTGTTTTGCGTGTCCAGTTCTTTTGTGCAACGTACGTACGACCAATTATCGCAGGATTTGGCCCTGAACAGTAACCCGGCTACGCTTCTTGTGTTTTGGGGCGGTATTTCGGGCGGAGACGCTACGCATCTGTGTACGTTTGATATCCCGGTTATTTCCAATATTCCCAATATTGTGTATTTGGCACCGACTTGCAAAGAGGAATACCTGCAAATGCTCGATTGGTCCGTACATCAAAACAAATACCCCGTTGCAATACGCGTGCCGATGAATTTTGTCTCTTCCGGTGTGAAAGATAGCACAGACTATTCCGTCTTGAATAAGTTTAAATTGGTTGAGCAAGGTAGTAAAGTGGCACTAATTGGTGTGGGAACTTTCTTTGAAAAAGCTCGTGAAGTAAAAGCGTTTTTGAAAGATAAACTAAACATAACCGCCACGCTGATTAACCCGCGTTTTATAACCGGGCTTGATAAGGATATGCTTAATAGTTTAAAAGCCGATCATCAAATGGTTGTAACGCTGGAAGACGGCGAAATTGACGGCGGTTTTGGTGAGAAAATTGCCCGCTTCTATGGTAATAGCGATATGAAAGTTCTAAATTACGGCTCGTTAAAGGAATTTACGGATAAAGTGCCGCTGAGTGAACTTTACCAAAAATACCGTTTAACGCCGGAGTTGATTGCCGAGGATATTGTGAAAGCCGGAGTAAAGTAGATCGCTCTTTTGAAATGAAGAACCGCCCTTACGAAGAGTAAGGGCGGTTTTTCTTGAGCTTTGTTGTTTGTATAAATTCAACAGATTGACGTTTATTTGTTTTTTGATAAACTGAAAAATATTTAACGGCATAAGGAGCTACTATGAACAAAGGGTTTACGCTTATCGAATTATTGGTTGTGGTCCTTATTATCGGTATTTTGTCGTCGGTTGCCTTGCCGCGATATCAAGTGGCTATAACAAAAACGCAATACAATACCGTAAAATACAGGCCCATGCCTTATTGAACGCTGTAAATGTACATCATTTGGCTAACGGAAACTGGCCGGCAGACCTAAGCAGTTTAGATATAGATCTACCGGGCAAAATTATGTGGGATACCCACATCTTTATACCGGATTTGGCACATCCAAAATCCGAATGTTACATTTGGTATGATGGCAACGGTAACAATGGGCAGTGGGCTGCCAGATAAAGCCAAGCGGCCTTACTTATTACGTTAAGTTTCAAAATGACCGTACCCGGATTTGTCGTGCACAGGATAATAAGATTCACAAACAAATTTGTCTCAATGAGACACAAGACAAATCCCCTTCAAGAGGCGGACTGGATTTTAAATATCCGTAATACTGCCGCGCGGAGTAGTTTCTATTTAACAGACTATGCCCATTCGCATTTGAGCAAACACAAATCTTCCTGTGTTTGCACGTGGACTACGGCATGCAAAGTAGTGTGATCATCTAACTTTTGCACTTTGCTGATCAGTTGCTCGCCGCATTTGATTTCTTTTTTGAAGATAATATCTATATTTTTAAGTTTCTTTTCGTGTTTCCACTCGTAAGGTAGTGGCTCAATGGCCCATACGATATAATTGCCGTTGTTGGCGTGCATATTCACATCAATATCATTGTAGCGTACCTTAAAAGTTTCTTCGTAATCTGTCTGCGTAAGTGGTGCAATTTTGCCAAATTTAAGATCTTCTTCTCTTGGGGAAAACTTAGGCATATTTTCGTTGGAGCCGATGACTTTCTCCACGTGTGCGATTTCCAACGTTTCGCTGTTGACCAGTGCCCACACGCTAAATGCACGGCCGCATAGTTTTCCGTCAGCGTATATTTCAAATTGACGGTAGGCAAACATCCGGTTATAGCCGCGCGGCTCGGTTTTGATAGTCAGCGGTTTGCCGTGGACGGGATAGTCGGTAAATTCAATGCGGTATTTGAGGAGCACCCACATCAGTTTTTGGGGGTAAATGGCCGAGTAGCCAAAGCCCAACTTTTCGGCGCTTTCCGCCGCTAAATCTTGGAAGAAATTGAGCAAAGAAAATGGTTTTAAAGTGTTGTTACAGTCGCTATCCGAATAGCGGATATGTATGGTTTTTTCTAATGTTAAATCTTTCATAAATCCTCCGTTTGTTACGTATAGTGTAGCAAAAAACAGGCGTATGCCGAAAAAATCAGTTTGTGCTTGCGTGGTTACGTTACAGATATTGTTTTAGCCAATGGTCTAAAAAATGCATTTGTTCTTCGGTGTGAAACCAATGTTCAGCGTTTTCCTGCACCGTGAGTGAAGCGTAGATGCGACGAGCAAAAGCAGCCATGGTTTCTGCCGGCGTGAGCGTGTCCTTTCCGCCATACAAAATATGGGTGGGGGTATTCCATACAAGTGGGTGCTCTTTGACATAACAAAGATATTTCCAGGACAGCGTTTCCCCAAAAGCGGTTTGAATTTCCTGTTTGTTTTTGAGTTCATTGGGCGTGACATGCGCCAGCTGCATCATGTTTGTGATTAGTTGCTCCATATCTACAATGGGCGAAATGAAGAAGGCCTGTTCGATTTGTACAGCCGGTAGTGCATGCATGGCAAAGTACGCCCCGATACTGTTAGCGATAATACTGATGCTGTTATATCGTGGTGCGAATTGACGATAAAATTGCAAAAATTCGTCTTTTGTTTCCCATGGTGATGAGCCTTGATAGTCCAAGCCGGCTATGTGATAGCCGGGCAAGAGCGCTTTATAATGGTCGGCTTCTGCCGCACTTCCGCCTTTTCCGTGGAAATATAACAATGCTTTGTTCATGTTTATATTGTAGAAAATTTGGACGCGGGGCCTGTGCTATCAGGTTAAGATAATGTAAAAAGAACTGATCCCCCTAGATTTGAAAAACGACATTTATTATAATGTGAATATATATTTCACATAGGAGATAAAGTATGAAAAAAATAGTATTATCGTCTTTGTTGTTGACGGTTTTAGTGTGTTTTAGCGGTTTGGTGGGTTGTTCTACTGCGGGAAATACGATTGAAAATGATGAAAAATTAACCGTCGCCAAAGCCCAAAAAGAAATTAAAATCGGGATGTCTTCTTCCGAAGTAGTAGAAGTGTTGGGTAGCCCCAATATGATTACTACGGATGATCAACGCCGGGAAACTTGGGTATATGACCGTATGGCTACACAAGTAGACGGCAGTTCTTCTTCCAAGGGCGTATGGGTAGTCCTTGCCGGTGCGGGCGGGAGCAAATCCTCCACGAAGACTTCTCAAAGAACCTTAACTATTATTGTTAAATTTGATGAACAAAGCAAAGTGCGCGATTTTGCCTATCGTTCTTCTAGTTTCTAATTATGAAAAAACTGATTTGTATTTTGCTCATGGGCGGAGTGTTGTCGGCATGTACGTCTTATAAAAATTTGTACATCCCCGATGCGGACTATCTCAGCCGGAGAAATATAGAAACGCGGGTGTTCAATACCACCAACACGAAAGAATTGTTGGTTGCTTCTGCCCAATTGTTACAAGATATGGGCTATACTATTACAGAATCCGATATGGAAATTGGTGTTATTACCGCTTCCAAACTGAGAGAAAAAGGAACTGTTGCAGGAAAGACGGTATTGACGGTTTTGGCTGCGCTTAATGGACAAAAGGCTGTTTATGAAGATAAACAGAAGTTTTTTGTATCGATCGTAAACACAAAAACCAATGATAAGCAAATCAAAACAAGGGTTACTTTTGCCCGTATTGTCTATGATAATTTGGGAAATGTTGTCCAAATTGAAAAATTAGATGATACGAAATTGTATACAGAGTTTTTTGATAAATTAAGTCAATCTGTATTCTTAACCGCAAATAATATTTAGGAGAAAATATGAAGAAATTCTTTTTGGTTTGTTTGGGAGCGTGCCTATTAGCCGCCTGTGCAACTACCAATCAGACTGCTTTAGAGTCCAAGACTTCGCAAGTAGCTACGCGTAATTATCAAACACGTTCGTTTGATACTACCGATAAACTAAATGTCATGAATAATATTGTGGCAACCATGCAAGATTTGGGCTTTGTAATTGAAAAAGCGGATAAAGATTTGGGCACTATCTCCGGTTTCTCTTTTACTAATCAAACGAACATGACGGTAAGCGTTCGGGAAAAAGGAAAGAGTATTTTGGTGCGTGCCAATGCTTCCAAAGGCACTCGGTCGATAACAGAGCCGCAAGCGTATCAAAACTTTTTTAATGCGCTCTCGCAGTCCCTGTTTCTTACGGCCAATGAAGTTTTATAAAGATGTAGCAAAAAGGAAAGCCCCGCCCAAAGCGGGGCTTTTTTAATCGGACATAGGCCGAAAATTATTGCTGAGCAGTGATTGCGTCTTTATGAAGTTTCTGAAAAAAAGTCAAAAGATCAGGTGCCGTGATAATGAGATAAGAAGAAATATTGATTTTAACCATATCATCTATAATATCATACGTTTGATAATATAAACGCTTGTCAACAGGCCCTATTTTAGATAATTCATCCACGAACTGTTTGCGGTGTTGTTGAATTTTTTGCAAGGTAGAAGTAGTGCACTTGAGCACAATGCAGGAAGTCCGGCGCGCAAATTTCTCCTTAACTATTTCGGTATTCATATCTAAAATTTCATGCCAAGGGATAAAAATAGATGGATTTTTCTTCGATAAAGCATCTGACAATTTGTCATAAATCGTCAGGCCTTTTTTATTAACGGATAGAAGTTTTGCCGGATGCAAGAAAGCCGTCCATATTATGAGAAAGAGGATCATCCCACTCACAAACATACTGCCGATAGCCCCTCCGCCCCTTGCATCGCTACTTGCCTCGAGAACGGGGCCAATTCCATAAATAATAAACAGGGCAATAGAAACAAGAAATATCAACGAAAAGAAAATAATTATGCCAATAAAAAAAAACATTCCAAGGCATCCCAATTTCTTTATACTTATACAAAAATCAACGGTTTTCCCTTGTGTTATGGCGTTTTGATAAGCAGTTATTTCCATTTTTTGCCTCTTCGTACTATGTTTTTATTATAGCATAAATCACTTTTTACCCATCACATTGCCCGAATCCACGCGAATTTGCTTGCCAATAAAATCTCTTGGTGCAAATTTTTGCAATCAAACATAGGCTGAAAATTATTGTTGATTGGTGAGGGCTTTGAAAATTGTAGAATAAATAAAGAGGAATTTATGATTAGTTTTTTTACTTGTTTAGGCTTACTTATCCTTTCCTATTTTACATATTCTAAATATGTAGAACGTGTTTTCGGCCCGACGAAAGCCGAAACTCCCGCCCTTCGGTTTGCCAACGGGGTGGACTATGTGCCGATGCCCCTGTGGCGGATGGTGTTGGTGCAATTGTTAAATATTGCCGGATTAGGGCCTGTTTTCGGGGCAATTTCCGGCGCGTTGTGGGGGCCGAGCGTATTTTTGTGGATTACGCTGGGCACTATTTTTGCGGGGGCCGTACACGATTTCGCTTGCGGTTTCTTATCCCTACGTCACGAAGGACAATCCATCGCGGAAGTGACGGGTTTTTATTTGGGCCCGAAAATCAAAAACTGTATGCGCGTTTTCAGCGTGATTTTACTCGTTATGGTGGGAACGGTATTCGCGGTAGGGCCTGCCAATTTACTGGTATTTTTATTTAAGGAGCACGTGGCAACAGGCAGTATTTTTTCCAATGCTTACTTTTGGCTTACACTTATTTTCCTATATTATTTCTTAGCGACGTTTCTTCCCATTGATAAAATTATCGGACGGTTTTATCCGGTATTTGGTGTTTGTTTGCTACTGATGGCCTTGGGCGTATGCGGGGGAATATTTATCCAGGGATATACTATCCCCGAAATTAATTTTCACAATTTGCATCCGTCAAATTTGCCCGTTTGGCCGCTTATGTTTGTGACGGTGGCCTGCGGGGCGATTTCCGGGTTCCATGCTACACAATCGCCGTTGATGGCACGGTGCGTTACCAGTGAATACCAATCACGCCAGGTGTTTTCCGGCGCGATGATAATGGAGGGAATTATTGCGCTGATTTGGGCGGCAGCCGGATGTGCCGTTTACGAGAAAACAGGCGGCCTAATGACCGGCTTGCAGGATATGTTGGCGCGTAGCGGGCAAGCAGGCGTGGTGTATGATATTTGCTTAAAAACAATCGGGCCTTTGAAATGCTGGGGTGTTTCTTTGGGGCTTTTATTTGTGATGTTGGGTGTTATTATCTGTCCAATTACATCGGGAGATACAGCTTTCCGTGCTTCTCGGTTGGTGCTGGCTGACTGGTTTAAAATAGACCAAAAACCGTTCCTAAAACGCTTGCGATTAAGTATTCCTTTGTTGCTGGCAGGCGTCATCATCAGCCAATTATCTTACGATGTCATATGGCGTTATTTTAGTTGGTCTAACCAAACATTGGCGATGATTGTATTATGGACAGCGACGGTTTATTTGTATAGAAAGAAAAGGAATTATTGGGTGGCACTTGTGCCGGCCATTTTTATGACGGGCGTCAGCGGAACTTACTTTTTAATAGCACCGGAATGTTTGCATTTGCCGGCGGTAGTAGCATGGCCTGCGGGCTTTGTGCTGACAGGCATCATTACTACCTACTTTTTAGTAACTATGAAAAAGGGAAATAATTGATAACAAAAATAAACCGCTTCTTAAGAGGCGGTTTTTTGTTGTCCATTACACAATATGTAGTACAATAAGCGTATGAGAAAAGGAAAATTAGAACAAGCTTTTACATATTTGGAATCGGGATCGGTCTTGCTAGTGACAACAAGTGACGGTAAGAAAGACAATGTAATGACGATCTCGTGGCAGATGGTGCTGGATTTTACGCCGCGCATTGCTATTTGTAGCGGTGAGTGGAACGAGTCTTTTGAGACTATTTTACGCACCAAGCAATGTGCTTTATGCGTACCCGCCGTAGATATGATAGAAAAAGTGGTCGGAATCGGGACGGTGCATGCGTCCGAATGCGATAAATTCAAGCATTTTCACCTTAAAAAACAAAAAGCTACCAAGATAAAAGCACCGCTCGTGGCGGATTGTTTGGCTGCGCTGGAATGTAAACTAATAGATTATGTGAAACCGCACGGGATACTGGTGCTGGACGGCGTGCAATTGTGGGAAAACCCACTAAAAAAAGAGCGGCGCGTTATTCACGCTAACGGGGACGGAACTTTCTTTGCCGATGGTGAATTTTATAATCTTAGGGAAGAAATGCGCGAACGCTTACCTGAGGGCGTGGAAAGATTGTAAAGGGGGAAACCAGATGCTTGATTACGGGCTAAAAGATAAAGTCGCTTTAATTACGGGGGCGAATAATCCGCATGGAATCGGCGCTACTACCGCGTTTGCTTTTGCGCGTGAAGGGGCGAAGGTAGTGTTGGTGTATAAAAAAGTGAACCGGCCGTTTGATAAGAATAAGACGGATAAAAATGGGCCGGATCGCTATTATGCGGCCAACGCCGGAAATGCAGACACCGTTGAAAGCAAACTGAAAGAACTTAATGCCGATTATCTGATTTTAGAGAGCGATATTTCAAGCGAGACTGCTGTAAAGGAAATTTACCGTGCGGCTTTGGAAAAGTTCGGGCGGGTGGATATCCTCGTCAATAATGCAGCAGTAGATGATGAAAACGGGCTGGATACCATAGAAAAAATTACCCAACAGGTGATTGATGATACTTTTGCCGTCAATGTGCGCGGAAGTATTTTGATGAGCCGTGAATTTGTGAACTGCCGCGGCGATTACGGCCGGATTATCAATATTTCCACGGATGCGGCGCAGATTTTTGCGGGACAAATCACCTATGGTGCTAGCAAAGCCACATTAGAGGCACTGACACGCAGTGTTGCGCTTGAAGTGGGAAAATATGGCATTACCGTTAATTGTGTGGCTCCCGGCCCAACACAAACAGGGTGGATTAATGATGACTTGGAAAAGGCTGTTTTGCCGCTCATTCCCATGGGAAAACTCATTGAACCGCAAGATATTGCCGAGACCATTTTATTCTTGGCCAGCCGCCAGGCCAAAATGCTAACAGGGCAAGTGATAAAAGTTTCCGGTGGTCATGCTCTTTAATAGGGCCGGCAACTGTTTGCGCAATAAAAAAGCCCCTCCTACTGCATTTATAGAAAGCTATCGATAACGCTTTTGAAATGGGTTGCGGTTTGTGTCGCTTTGTTTGCCCTGCAAATGCTATAAGTAATTTGAGAAAAGTATAGTGCCAGTAAAATGTAAGGGAGGATATTTTAATATGCAGAGTAAGTGCTCCGCGGAAAATGTAGAAAAGAAGAGATCTATTTTCCCTAAGGCATTGAATAAGATATAATTATTAAAGGATGTTTCGGTCCTTTTTGCCATAAGTGGTAGGTGCACGGAGCCGCTTGGAGAGATTAACACGCGGATATTATGTCTCTCTGCAGAGAATGCCGGTGTTCCCTGTTTTAAGATGTTTTTTAGCTTGAATGAGTGAAATATGATTGAGATTAAAACAAAGGAAGATTCCTTTATCTGTATTTTAGGGGGTGTGCTAGACGGAACAGAACACTTGGAAATTTCCTCGTCAGAATTGGGCAATAAAAAGATCCAACTGGTTGGGGGAAATATTGAGTCCTGGAATACGGATTTTGTGGTTACTCTTTTTAATACTTTAAAGCAGTTCCCAAGGGAAAATATTACCTATTCCCAATTGCCGGAAGGGATGGAACGTCTCCTGCGCTTGGCATTTCAAACCCCTTTTAAGGCGCAAGAGGTATCCTCTCCCAAAAATTCTTTTTTGGAATGCATCGGTGAGTGGGGAATTTATTTTTGCCGTGCTGTTAAAAAAGGCAACCTATTTATACATCAATGTTTATCTTCTTGGCGAAGACAACTCACCGGCAAGGCCGTTTACCGTAGCAAGGATTTTTGGCTAATCTTGTCCGATTGCGGACCTAAATCTATTTTAATTGTGTCGCTTATTAGTTTTATGGTGGGGCTCATTTTGGCTTTTGTGGGGGCTATACAACTTAAAACCTTTGGCGCACAAATTTATGTGGCCAGCTTGGTCACCATCGGTATGACGCGCATCATGGGCGCGGTCATGACAGGCATTATTATGGCCGGTAGAACCGGGGCTTCCTATGCCGCTACCATCGGCACCATGCAGGTAAACGAGGAACTGGATGCTTTGCAAACGATGGGGATTTCCTGTACGGACTTTTTAGTGTTGCCTCGTATCAATGCGCTGCTCCTTTCCATGCCTATTTTGGTTTTGCTGGCTGATTTTATGGGTATATTGGGCGGATGCTTTGTCTGTGTGGTTTTTTGGGATATCCCGTTGGGAGAATACATTAAATTCACGCTCAATTCTTTTTATTTAAAACATTTTCTGGTAGGCGTTTTCCATGGGGTTATTTTCGGAATCATTATTGCCTTGTGCGGTTGTTACTTTGGTGTGCACTGCGGGCGTAATGCAGATAGCGTCGGAACGGCTACCACGCATGCGGTGGTGTATGCCATTGTGTGGATGATTGTAATGACAGGCTTTCTTACGGCACTTTGTCAGTGGGTGGGGATCTAATGCAAAAAGATTTGATTATTCGCGTGGAAAACCTAAGCATCGGTTACGATGGCAAGATCATTATGAAAGATCTGACATTTGATATCCCCAAAGGTGACATTTTTATCATTATGGGGGGATCTGGCTGTGGAAAAAGTACACTGTTGCGTACGTTAACAGGTCTTATCCCGGTTCAAGCCGGTCGAATTTGGATACGTGATATAGATTTTACAGAGGCCGGGCCAAAGGAAACGTTAGAAATTAGAAAACGAAGTGGTATTTTATACCAAGGCGGGGCTTTGTTTAGCTCTATGACGCTGGCAGAAAATGTAGCGCTCCCTTTACAACAATATACCGCGTATTCACCGGATAAAATTCGGCAAATTGTGGCATTTAAATTGGCTTTGGTAGGACTTTCCGGATATGAAGACTATTACCCATCCGAAATTAGCGGGGGGATGCGCAAACGTGCAGGGCTTGCACGTGCGTTAGCATTAGATCCCGAAATTGTTTATTTTGATGAACCGTCTGCAGGGTTGGATCCGGTCAGTTCCAAACATTTAGACGATTTGATATTAGAAATTAATAAAACCTTGGGTACCACTATTATTGTGGTAACCCATGAATTACCTTCTATTTTTACTATTGGGAAAAATAGCATTTTCTTGGATAAAACCATTCAAACCATTTCGGCTAGAGGGAATCCAAACGAGCTATTAAAAAATGCCCCCAATCAGCAGGTATATGAATTTTT
>Ga0310786_10012839_pt1 | contig 10345 bp, 9 predicted proteins | sample AusTroGonzalo_MG_FD_203881 | JGI IMG/M metagenome (GOLD analysis project Ga0310786, IMG submission 203881) | Bovine rumen microbial communities from tropical cattle in Woodstock, Queensland, Australia - Gonzalo_03 (v2) (version 2) | ecosystem: Host-associated > Mammals > Digestive system >... | reverse complement strand
CAAAACAACAACTGGCAACCGGTTGCTTGTATGAATGTCAAACCGGATGAATGCAAACCGGGAATGGGTGGCTGTGGCTACCGTCTCTGCCAACCGGACGGCATCAAGGAAATTGCCGATTGCGGAAGTGGTGCCATTTACGTTTGCAACGGCGAAACGTGGGAAGTCAAGGCAACAGACAACAATAAACTCTGTGCCCAAGGCAAACTCGAATACTGCGAAGCTTGCTACAAAGAAGGCGTATTCAACGGTCATTACAAGTGCGAAGGCGGCAAGTGGAGAGAGTACGGCATGGGCGACGACATCAAGGATTGCGAACCGGGAATGGATGGATGCGTGGTTCCTGTCTGCAATGCCCTTGCTCCTGAATGCGGCTATAGCGAATACGAACTTTGCAACAAGTATGGCCTTGATAGATACTGCAACGATAAATGGCTGAGCGAACCCTGCGATGGCTTGGAATCTAGCAGAGACCTCCGCATCGTGGAATCCAATAATAGTTTTAGAATCGAAAACTACATCTGCGTCAATAACAAGTGGGTGGAACGCTTCAAGTATTACGAATGCGGTGAAGAAGTCGATTGCGACCGCCCGTCTCTGCGTTGCCAGGCAAGCCCTGTAATCGGAACCGCTTGCGAAAACGAAGGCGAGTCTAGCGATATCGATGGCTGCGTGTTCTTTTGCAGTGCAGGTCGCTTCCTCTACGCTCCGGCACCGTGGTGATGGGCGAATAAGCACATTTTTGCAACGAAGCTGAGATCCATTGGGCGAGTGCGACGCCCAATGGATTACTTTTTTTTTACGAATATTACAAAAAGTTTACCGTTTTGATATAATTTTGTTTATTTTAATTAAGGTGCTTTTAGGGAGAAAATATGAGGCTCAATAAATCTATAACCCTTATTGGGACTTGTGCTGCATTTATTTGGGTGGCGTGTACTGGGGATTCCGACAATTCCGTCGGAACGGTGGAACTCAGTGCGGATTTGCCTTTGCTCAAGCTGGACGATGCAGCGGGGACAATCTCCTTTTTCCACGATCGTGCAGAAGAACTCTGCATCCTTGATACGGTGGCCAAGACGGCTTCCTGGAAGACCATCGTTACAGAACGCGATACGACGTTTGCGAAAGCTGAATTTATTACCCTTCCTGATAGCATTGCCGCTTTTATCAGGGATTCCTTGAATGTCCCGGTGAATGGCAATACCGCCATGTCGCTTACCGAACTCCCGGAAAAAGATTACTACGAAGACTACTCGCTCGGACTCTATGTGGGCGGAAAGTCCTCGAGCATCCGTGGCGCCTGGGTTTCAGTCCCGTGTGAAGTGGATGGCGGAAACGTGGTCTGTTATAATCGCTCCGATTGGCATAGGGTCACGTTGATGATTACGGCAAATTCTATCCACGCTAGCGGTTCGGGCTCCCATAGCCAGGATGATTTTGGCGACTATACGGATGACATTTCGCAGTCCGGTTTCATTGTGTCCTTGTATGCGTTCATGAGCGGAGTCTCGTCGGACATCGAAGGCGGTTACGGTGCTTTCTATAACTATTCGGAAGGGATGGACGAAATGGTTGCCGAGTTTGATATTGACGTGAAGTCGAAGTCCAAAAATGCCGAGACTTTTGTGATGGACGGCAAAACGTACGAGTTGAAGGCGGATAGATTTGATGTGGGGGAAGATGAAGTTTATATTGATTTGAGCATTTCTGCGAATGGCAAAAGCTGCACGTATTATCATGAAAGAGCGTATCTGGACGACGGCGCCTATCTCGAAAAGGCCTGCAAGTCCGAACTGTTCAACAGCTACGAAAAGGGATACGCCTTTGATAAGAACGGCCGCCGCTATGCTTATGCTTCCAAGTACGAAAAGGAAAACGGCAAGGAATTCAAGCGCTGCCTTGAAACTCTGATTGGGGATCGTTCTGGTTCCGTGTTCTACAGCTCTTTGGAACGGCTTGCGGATTCCAAGAAATTCGATACGGAGTTTTGGCGGGAATACAACCGCAATATGCGTTACCTGCAGAAAAAGTTCAAATAATACAACGTGTGTGTTCATTTTAAAAAGTCCTGGGAATTTTTTTTCCAGGGCTTTTTACGTTGTGGCTACAAAAAAGAAACCGGGCGTAAGTGCCCGGCTTCTGGGTAGTTAGGAGTAGTTTAAGCCTATGGGTTCTTGGGAAACGGGAAACGTTCGTTGGGCTTTGGTGCGTCAAAAGGGGGAGCTTCGTTCCAGCGCTTGTTCCATTCGGGTTGCTTGTCCTTAGAGCTTTTTTCCTTGTTGATCGAATTGCCCCGATTCAGGGAGTTTTCCCAATTCTCGTTGTTCTTCGGCTTTTGCTGAAAAAAGTCCTGCTGGATGTCCTTGACTTCGGCTTTGGCGTTTGCCTTGATATCCGTTAGAATCTGTTGCCTGGCGAGTTTGCGCTCTTCACGCAGGCGTTGCCAATCGTCTTTCTCTTTTTGCCCAAGGTCTGGGATGTTCTGGTTCATTTCGGCCCTCCCTGCGGGTGTCGCGATATCGGATTCCGGCTGTGCAGACGGAACGGTCGCAAGTGCGGCGACGGCTAAAATGACGTATGTGATTGTACGTTTGTATCCCATAAACTAACCCACAAAGACCCAAAGAGAAAGGCGGCTTCGATTATTTCGCCGATGCCTTGGCGACAGTCTTTTCTTCTTTCAAACGTTCCTTTTCTGCTTTCTTGGCTTCAATCTCTGCCTTCTTAGCTTCCATCTCTGCCTTGCGGGCTTCGCGTTCAGCCTTCAATGCTTCTTCACGTTCAGCTCTCTGAGCTTCAATTTCTGCTCTCTTGGCTTCCATCTCTGCCTTGCGGGCTTCGCGTTCAGCCTTCAATGCTTCTTCACGTTCAGCTCTCTGTGCTTCAATTTCTGCTCTCTTGGCTTCGATTTCGGCCTTGCGGGCTTCGCGTTCAGCCTTCAATGCTTCTTCACGTTCAGCTCTCTTGGCTTCGATTTCAGCCTTCTTAGCTTCGATTTCGGCCTTCTTTTCTTCAAACTTTTCTGCAATTTCCGGCTTCTTCGGGCCCTTGACTACAGTTTCTTTTTCGGTGTCCGTCGTGGCTTCTTCGGATGTTGCCACTTCCGGCTTTTCTAACAAATGCTTCTTTTCAATGTTCTTGGCTTCCTTCAAGTCGGCCTTGAACTTTTCCAAGATGCTCTTGCGGGCTTCCTTGCGCTCGTTGCGCATCTTCTTGAATTCGTTGACTTTGGTCTTGGAAACTTCGTCAGAAATTTCTGCGGAAACTTCTGTAGCGATTTCGGACTTGACGTTTGCCGATTCGGAGGCATCGCTCTTGGCGGATGCGGTGGCGAAAAAGGCGAGAGTCGAGAGTGTGAGAATGGTAATGAATTTCGATTTCATGAGGGTTCCTTCCTATGTTTTGCTCATTACATAGCAATAACTGTGCCAAAATCAAGAAAGTGCCCAAATTCTTTAATAAACTGAATTTTTGTCCTAAAAATCCTTTTTTACGGTCTTGGTGTCGGCGAAAAAAACGAGAATAAAAGTTCTGCTGGGTGATAAAGTTCCGTTTTTTTTGAGATGCTAATTTGGATTAAAGTTGGTCTTGCCGATAGATTTTTTGTAGTTTAACCGTGTTCGATAAATCGTTCCTTAGATCCTTAACTATATCCCGGGCAGGGGCCGCCATTTGTGCGGGCATGCGAATATTCGGGGAGGCGTTGTGCTTCGTAGGGTCTTTGGAATTTTCCTCGTTACATGTTCTCTGCTTTGGGCGTCGTCGAGTTCGGTGATGCTCGATTTTGCCGATGTTCCGATTGCGGAGGTGGCACGGACGCTTTCGCTTGCCTACGGGACGCCTATTTTGGCGGATGACGTGGGCGATGCGAAGGTGACGTTCCATTTGGAAGGGGTGAGCCTTTTTGAAGGGCTTTCGGCGCTGTGTGCGGCTAATGGCCTTGCTGTGGTGCAGGAGGGGCGTGTGTTCCATATCCGGCGGGCTCGGCCTTTGGAAGATGCTTATGTCTCGTTGGATTCCTCTGGCGTGGTCATTGCGGTCAGGAATATGGATGTCCGTGACTTTGTGAAGGAATTTGCGCTGAATACGGGCGTGAACGCTCTTGCTGATTTTGACGTAGAGGGGACGGTCACGGGAAATTTGCGGGGGATGCTTCCGGAAGTGGCGTTCCGGGTGCTGATGGAATCAAACGGTTTCCGGGTCCGTGGCGAACGGGGGTGCTTGCGGGTGTCGCGAAAGACGGGTGCTTCTGGAACTGCCGGGGCCCTGCGTGAAAGGGGTGAAATGTCGGTGGAGCGTGCCGGGAACCTTTATTCGGTGGATTTTCAGTCGGTTCCGCTCCAGGAGGCGCTCAAGGCGATTGCCGATGAAGCGGGACTCAATCTGGCGGTGTATGGCGACCTGAATGAATCACTCCGGATGTCGTTTAAGGACGTGACGTTGCTGGAACTTTTATCATCAATTTTTCGGGGTAGCGTCTGGACGTTTCAGCTGGATTCGCTATCGCTTTTGGTGTCAGAGAATGGGGCGACAAAGGCGCTTTCGGATGTGCGGCTCGTTCCTCTGAAGCACTTGTCTCCCGAAATGGCGTCGGCGCAGCTTTTAAAGTTCTTGAAGGGTTCCGAGATTCAAATCTCGGAATTTCGGGAGCAGAATGCGCTTGTGCTGGGCGGGTCGGCGATGACGCTCTCGCGGGCCGAAGAATTCCTCAAGATGATTGATGTGTCGCAGATGCAGGTGACGCTTGCGTGCGTGATTGTGGAATTCAGGAAGGGCAAGAGTTTTGCGATTGGTGTGCGGAGCGGAACGGCGCGAAATGTAGGCGAGGGGAATATCCAGGCACGGGGATTTTTTGATTTTTTGGGGAAGGATATCTCGAAGTCGGGGGCGTTCGGAAAGATTGGAATTTTGCCGGACCGCTTTGAACTGGAACTCTCGTCGATGGAAGAGAACAACGAGGCGAAAGTGCTTGCGCGCCCGCGGGTGACGACGCTCAATGGTAACAAGGCGGAACTGAACGTGACGAATACGGTCTATTACCTTGTCAGTCAAGTTTCGTCGGATGGTTACCCGATAACGGATTACCGATCGTTTAACGACGGCATTTCGCTGGAGCTTACGCCGACGATGACTCAGGACGGTCTGATCACGCTTTCGGTGGCGCCGGAAATCAAGACGGCGGGGAGGAGCAGTGGCGATGGCCCGCGCGATATCAGCTCCCGCAATATGAAGACGACGGTGGTGCTGCACGATGGCGAAACGCTTTGCCTGGGCGGGCTCATCCGCAAGAATAAAACGGAGGTGCGTTCGGCAGTGCCGTTCTTGGGGAGCATTCCGATTCTTGGACGGTTGTTTAGCTATACATCCGAAGAAGAGGAAGAAAGCGAACTTGCCATATTCATCACGCCGAGTATTTTGCGTCAACCTGAGTGAAAGTTTTTGTGCTTGCATTGGGGAGGAACCGCTATTGTTTTGGAACAAGCGAATCGCGCCTGTTGCGGCGCGGATAATGACGTGGGAAGTGACGACTGCGTTTGACGGGGTGCTGACGGAAACGGAATTGCGAAAACGCTTTGACGAAGAACTCGGAGTGTACGAGGAACGTGTCTGCTTTTGGCCGCTGGTTTCGTTCAATGCGTCGGATGGTCGACGCCATCGCTACCTTGTGGCGTTGGCCGATGAACCGCTCTTGTGCTACCGCAAAAAGTTTGACCGTTGCTTGCCCAAGCAGGTGTTGCTGTATGCATTGGCCGATAAGATTATGCGAGGCTCCGTGGATGATATGAACTTTGCGGAAAGCGAAGTAAATGGAAATTTGTTGCTGGTCGCGCTTTGGGAAAAATGCCTGTACATTTTTGTCTTTGTGGAAGGCCGTTTATGCCACTGGTCGGAAGAACACGGCTATGGCGAAAACTTTGATGAACTCTGCGAACGGCGGATTTTGCGATTCAGGGAATTCTTGAAAGCGGATGAGCTGCTTGCTGGTGCAGGGAGTTTCCACGAAGTACGAGTGAACGGTGATGGATGGAATGCGAATGAGCTGTTCCATGCGGGGGCTTGCGATCCGTTCTGGCGGCAGCTGGATCTGGATGCTTGCACTTCGATGAAGTCTTGTGGAAAAAGTCGATGGACTTTATTCGTGATGATGGCGCTATGCTTGTGCGTTTTGCTGATGGTTGTGTGTGAAAATCCTTTGTTATGGAAAGCCTTTGGTATCGCGCAAATGCCGGTTGACGCTGCTGTGGTTGAACTCGACTTGCCTTCGGACGATGCGTTGGAACGTTTGGCGTGGGCGAAGGGCCATAATCAAATGCGCTTTGTGAATCGGGAACATCTGCGTCTTGACAGTGGCGGAGAGGTTTGCGAACTTCCGTCGTTCAAGTTGCTTGGAATTGTAGGCGACCGTGCCGCTCTTGTAAAGCTCTCGTCCGGCGAATCCAAAACGATCCTGGTCGGTGATTCGCTTAATCGGTATCGCGTGAAGTCGATTGGAAAGAACGATGCCGTGCTGCGTTGTGGCGCAAAGGAGGTGCGTTATGAAGTCGGCGCGCGGTAACGTTTTGACGCTTGTGCTGTACGTTCTGCTGGTGCTTTCGATTCTTGTCACAGCGATGTTGCGGCTGCCGGGAGCGCTCCGTCGGAACGTGTCGCTTGTTGCTAAAGAAACGCAAGAAATGTACCTAGCGGAGTCGGCGGTCATCGCAAAACTGGAGGGCTTCCCGGAGCATTTCTTTGCGGATCTCCCGGCGATAAATGCCAGCTATGTCGGGCCTTGGACGGAATGGCGGACGGATGAATTCCAGTTCCTCTTGGGAAATTCGTTTGGACGGTTCTCGACGTCGGAATGGGCTGCTTGTGCGTCTTTTTTGGAGGGTGATTTGCGCAAGCGCATTTTGCAGACTGATGGACTCAAGTCGCTTTCGGGAAACCGACGCTTTTTTGCTTTGGATTCTGGAGTTTCGTCGGTGGCGTTGAACATCATTGCTGGCGACTTGACGCTGGACTTGGGCGGCAGTGGCGTTCGTCCCAAAGTCAAGTCGTTTAAGGCTTTTGTCGAAGGCGATGTTAAAGTTCTAGGAAACGTACACTATGATTCGCTTAGAATTTATTCGATGGGAGCGGTGTCGCTGCAAGGACACGTAGATGCTGACTTTGTTGAAATCTTTGGCTTTGCAGGCGTGTCGGTGGCAGGCGACGTTTCGCTTTCGGGCATTCTGCTGTCTAAACAGAATGTGGAAGTCATGGATCGGGCGAACTTGCGCTTTCCGAGTGTTGCCATAGCGGTAGGCTATCGCGGGAACCGTCTTGCGCTACAGGGAAAGTCCGTTATTGATGCCCTTGCGGTTGCCCCGTCGGGGATTGTGGAACGGGATTCGTCGGTGCTGCTCCTGGATTCGTCGAAGACGTTGCTGCCGCACTGTATGGACTCGCGGATGGTAGTCTTTGAACGGAGGCGCTTGTGATTCGAATCCGTCGGGGCTTTACGTTGCCAGAAGTCTGCGTTGCGCTGACCGTCTTTTCTGTCGGAACGACGGGACTTTTGGCGTGCTGGAACTTCTTTAACCGCGAAGTCGCCGACGAGCGGTTGTTACTAGAGCGGTACGACCGTGTGGCATCGACTATGGAATCTCTGGTTGCTGAGGCTTCTCCGTGCGCGGATACCTTGTTCACTCGGGCTGTACCGGTACGCCTGGAACGTGTTCCGGGATGCCGCCACCTGGCGTGGGCGGTCGCAGAACAGGACGGCCTTTCGCTAAAACGTTTGATCCACTGCAGATGATGGCTTTCGTATGAATCGCACAAAAGGCTTTACGCTTGTTGAAATGCTGGTCGCTATGACGGTAGCGTCTATCCTTGCGGGGATTGCGCTGAACGCTTATGGAATGTTCCATCGTGGCGTGCTGGAAACGTCGAACGGCTACGTTCGGTTCGCGACGGAAAAGGTCAAGGAACTTCGCTGTGAGACCCGCTTTGTTCGGGGGCGCCCGCCTTGTGATTCTTCGGCGTGCGACAGGCTCCGGTTGAACATCCGCAAACGGTTCTAGTCGAGCCGTCTGAGCCGATGAACAAAAAAACGCCCCGCATCGCGGAGCGTCTTGAATAGCCGGTGTGATCTACGTCACTTAGTTCGTTGCCTGCTCTTCCACATTTTCGGAACACTTGATGGCTTTGCGGATTTCGAAAATGTTGCTGATGTAGTGCATAAAGCTCAGCACGCTCACCGAGAGGAAACCGATCGCATAAAGGGCGAGGAACGGTCCGATGATGTACTTGCTGGCGTTGATGTATTCGAGCAAACCGAAGATGCAGTAGATACCCACGATGAGTTCCATGAGGGCCATCCACGGGAACTTCTGGGCGTAGTGGCTGACCTTGGACTTGGAACCGCCGCTCTTCGGCGTGCGGACGAAGCTACCCTTGGTGCCAAGCACTGCGGCGAACACTGCGCGGGAGTTGCTGACGGCAATGCCAACGCCAAGAGCCATCAAGATGGGGAGCGAAAGCAAGCGGATTTTCCAACCGGTGTAGCCGGAGCAGCGTTGTGCCACAAAGTAAAGAACAGAAGGAGCGATGGCGGCTGCAAAGATGAAAGCGAAGCCGACGGAGTATGCCCAAGCGGGGAGGTGGCCGACCGGTTCAAAGAAGGCGAGCAACGGCCATGCGCAAAGGGCGGTGAACAACATGCAGGGGTGAATCGAATAGTGCGTTGTGTGGAGGATGGCGCCGAGCTTCACGCGGAACGGAACCTTGGAACGCAAAACCTTCGGCAAAATCTTGATAGCGGTCTGGATGGAACCCTTGGCCCAACGGAACTGCTGTGCCTTGAAAGCGTTGATGTCGTTCGGAAGTTCGGCCGGAACAATCACGTCGAACACGAACTTCATCTTCCAACCGGCGAGCTGAGAACGGTAAGAAAGGTCCATGTCTTCGGTCAGCGTATCGCCTTCCCAACCGCCACCGCCGTAAATGGCTTCCTTGCGCCAGATGCCTGCGGTACCGTTGAAGTTCATGAACAACTTGCCCCAGCTGCGTGCGGACTGTTCGACGACAAAGTGACCGTCGATACCGATGGACTGAGCAAGCGTAAGACCGGATTCGGTGCGGTTCAAGTGGCCCCAGCGACCCTGGACAAGACCGATCTGCGGATCCATGACCAAGTACGGGACGGTCTTCAGGAGGAAGTCCTTTTCGGGAACGAAGTCGGCGTCGAAGATGGCGAGGAATTCACCCTTTGCGACGGCCATGCCTTCCTTGAGTGCGCCTGCCTTGAAGTCCTTGCGGTTGGTGCGGTGCAACAACTTGATATCGTAACCACGAGCAGCGAGTTCTGCGACTTTCTTCTTCGTGACCTCGTAGCATTCATCCGTGGAGTCGTCCAAGACCTGGATTTCGTGCTTGTCCTTGGGGTAGTCTATGGCGCAGACAGCCTCGAGGAGTCGTTCGACACAGTTGGCTTCGTTAAAAACCGGGAGCTGGGTCGTGACCTGGGGGAGATCGGCCATGGAGTGCTCACGATAGTACTTCAAGATGGCCTTGCGGTCGGAAAGTCGAGTGTGACGACTGTTCTTGAGGAATAGGTAGATGCTGTAGTAGCAGCTAAACCCGTAAATCACCAAGCCCACGCCTGCGATTACGTAGACGACGAACATTGTGTATAGGAGAATTGTACTCATTCTACTTTATACCTTTGCATTTATTGATGCTTGCGGCCAAATATAGAAACGCTATGTGAAGTTTGCTACATTTTATAGGAATTTTGGCCCAATTTTTGCTTCTTGAATTATTATTTTACATTGGTTTGAAAACCCTATTTTACATTGGCTTTTTATGCAAAAAAACGAGGAAGAAAGAAAGAAAAATTTAACATCGCCAGTGGTTCGTTGGATGGAAATGAACCGTGGAAGCGAAGGTTTTACAGAATCTTTACGTCGCTTGCTAATGTATGCCTGTGTGGAATGGATCCGTCGTGGAACATCGGCGCTCCTCACCCCCGAAGAGGCTCTATCTAAAATAGTATGCTGCGGCTTGCCAGAATATCCTGTGGGCGAATGGGCTGAAAAACCAGAAGACTATATGGATGAAATCGCGGATTTCTGCGAAAAGGTCAAAAATATACCCTTGCCAGAGTCCCTCCAGGGCGAAATCCCAACAGTTCTAGATTTGCGTGGGGTCAAGTGTCCCCTGAATTCCGTCCGTTCGCGAATCGTCATGTCGGGTTATCCGGCGGGTCGCGCGCTCAAAATTTGGCTCGACGAGGGCTCTCCTATCGAAAATGTGCCCGGATCGCTCATCGCCGATGGCCATAAAGTGCTTTATCGCGAAAAAAAAGGCGATTATTGGG
>Ga0310786_10012838_pt1 | contig 10346 bp, 10 predicted proteins | sample AusTroGonzalo_MG_FD_203881 | JGI IMG/M metagenome (GOLD analysis project Ga0310786, IMG submission 203881) | Bovine rumen microbial communities from tropical cattle in Woodstock, Queensland, Australia - Gonzalo_03 (v2) (version 2) | ecosystem: Host-associated > Mammals > Digestive system >... | reverse complement strand
CTAAAAAGATTATAGATAAGTTGGAAAAAGGATTGAAGAGTGTCGGATTGGATTTGGTGGCTATCGAGCCGGCTCCGTTATCTTTAAGCCGTGCTTTTAGCGAAAACGATAAAGAAGCAATTAATGATATCGGCCGCATTTATTCTTTCTTTGGTACAGAAACCGCTAGTTTTGTATTTACACAACATCATGCACCTGTGTTATTGCGTGAAGTGGATATTGCGGGTACTTTGCCGGTTGAACGTCGCCGCTTTGAAATTACTAACTGTACGGAATTTATTGCCAAGCAATTAGAGAGAGATCCGTTTGAAGAAGCCATTATTATGGGCGTAAATATAGATGGGTGGACTCCTTCTTTGGAAGCTGATTCCAAAAAACCGGTACGGAAATGGAATTTAAGCGAAGTATTTGGTATTGAAACCAAATCCGAGGGAGAAATCGCTTCTATTGGGGCTAGTATGAAGTTTTATGATACAAAAGGTCCCGATTTGGATTTCATCAAACGTAACCGCTTAAGTGATTACGAATTTAATGCGGGACTGACAGCGTGGAAATTGGTAGGCGCATTTGCGGCCATCTTGTTGCTGCTATTATGTCATACTTGGTGGGGCGTCCGCTCGAATAAAGCAGAGCTGAAAAAACAAAAACGTGCAAATAGTGATATTGCGCAGGATTTGGATGGCTTGACTGCCCAGCAAATACAAAGTAATTTAAGCAAGATTAAAACCCAAAATTCCAATTTGGAAAGTGCTACAGCGGGGAAAAATCTTACGCCGTTATTGGTGGATATTGCCAATACGATTCCGGAACAAATGTGGATTACTAAGTTAAGTTATCAGGAAAGTTTCCCTTCTAAGAAAGGAGCCGACCGCTCTTTAACATTTGAAGGATTTATTAAAACCAACAAATCCGCTACGAACGATATGGAAATCGGCGATAAATTCCGGGAGGATTTATTGAAGACTCGTTCTATCAAAGAGTTATGTAAGGGGATGGATGTTGACCTTAACTACGGGGAATTGGCTTTGTTAGGGGATAATACCCGTCAACGTGGTAGTACTTCCTCCAAGAATAGAGAAACATCCTTTACATTTTCCTGTGGCAAAAAAGGAGGTTCCAAATGACAGCTGGAAATAAAGGCAAACAAATGGTAGCCTCTATTAAACAAGGCCTATCAGATTTACAGTTGGTTATTGTCGAAGGCAATTCGATTAAATTGCTTATTAAACCCTTGATAGTGGTAGTAATTTTGGTCTTTGGATATCGTTATTTAGCGGGTTCTTTACAGGCCCGCAATGAAGACATAGTGAGCCAGAATGAAGCTTTGCAAGCCCAACAAAAGAACGAAAAAGAATATCTAGAAAGTAAACGAAAATTATTGGCCTTAGAGCCTCGTTTTCCAGATATTAGTGCAAAGAAATCTTGGTTGGCTAGCCAAATAGAAGAAATATTCAAAGGGTCCTCTATCGACGATCCAAAAGTTAGTTCCACTCAAACAGAAGATGCCAGCAATAGCGGTTATACAGTGGCTTCCAGACAAGTAGATATGGAAACTTCTTATCCGGAGTTTGGAAAATTATTAGCTGCTATAGAAGGGCGTGATATGTTTTTGCGCGTATCGGAATTTTCTATAGAAAAAAGTACGAGCCCGGATAAATTGGGGCTTAATACTATTAAAATGCGTCTTAATACTGTGTTTCCCGCAGAAAAAGTAGCCCAGACACTGTTTAAGGAAAAAACAGATACAAAGAAGAGAGGGAAAAAATGAGAATTAAGCATATATTAACTGTACTAGTCGTATGTTTAAGCGGAACCTTTGTATGGGCGGCTCCCAAAATGGCACCGGCAGTACCGGATTTGACTTTGCCGTCGGAAGAAGAGACGGTTCGTCCAGCTAAGACTTCTGGAAAACAAGCCCGCCGGCCGGCAAATTCTCGACCTGCGGCGCGTACTACTTCCCAAGAACCGGAAGTAGTTGTGACTAATGCTACTATTAAACATAAAGGGGAATATGTAGAGCAGATTACGCCGGATGAAAGCAAATTGCCGCCGATTCCGAAAATGCCGACAGAAGAAGAATTTAATGCGAATTTCGTAGACGATATGGTACCTGCTAAGACTGCAGATTTAGCTGCAACATCTGGAAAAAATGCACGGGTAGCCTATAATCCGAAAACAGATAGAGACCCGACTCTTTCTTCGGATGATACGTTATTGCTCAAAGATTTGCAGGAAAGAAGACGAAAAGAACGGGAAGCTGCTCGTAAACGCGAATTAGAAGCTGAACGCCGTCGTATTGCAGAATTAGAACGTATTCGTCAGGCAGAGTTGGATCGTTTGCGTGATCCTTCCCGTGAAGTTCGCGGCAAAATCAAAATCAATGGTATTATCGGACAAGAAGTATTTATAGGTAGTAGAGTTTATAAAGTAAATGATACCGTTTTGGGAGCACGTATCGTAAGCGTGCGGCCGGATGCAGTTGTATTTTCGTATAAAGGTCAAAAATTTACGAAGAACGTACAATTACAATAGTTGTTTGATGTTTATATTACAGGAGGATTGATGAAAAATCGGTTAGGAGTTATTCTGGCTTTGCTGATGGCGGCCGGAATCTATCCGGTTTCTGCTCAAGCGCAAGTTGAGCCTGAAACCGCCAGTGTCTCGGCAGAGGAAACAGTAAGCTTAGCCGGGGAGCCGGACTTGTACAAAGAAACGGAAGCTACTTCGCCGTTAGAGCGCAAAGTATCTATTCGTGTATCTAATGTACCCATATCGGCTTTCTTAAACAGCATTACCACCCAAGCCAAGATTAACTTTATTATGAGCGAAGAGTTTGCCAACAAAAAGGTAACCGCTTCGTTGACCAAAGTAACCGTACGTGAAGCATTAGATACGTTGCTGCGTGTACATGGTCTGACCTATCAGCGCATTGGAAAAAGTGACAGTTATGTGGTTACGAAACGTTCTAATGATGCGCCCGATACGATTACAAAGATTTATACATTAAGTTATATTTCTTTACAATCGATTGGTTCTCCGTCCAGCGAGCTTTCCAGTATTATGCCGCAGGATGTATCTTCTTCTAGCAACGGTGGTTCTTATTCAGATTCTTCTAGTAGCGGTATAACCGGTACAGGAACCAGCTCTAACGGGGATGCTTATTCCAGCTCTGCCGAAATTATCGGCATTGTAAAGAGTATGCTTTCACCGGTGGGCCGTATTGCGGTAGATGCCAGAACCAATAAGTTAATTATTACGGACGTTGCGGAAGTATTCCCGCAAGTTGAAAATATTTTGGCAGAACTTGATATTAAACCGCCCCAAATCTTGATTGAAGCGCAAATCGTGGAAGTCAGCAAAAACAGCGGTTTAACCGTCGGTTTTGAATATGGTGGCAGCGATGGTACCTTAGTATCTTTGACGGGGCCGAAACAAGCAGTCTATTCCGAATATTTACACGGATATAACAGAGACGGCACGAAGAAACTGCACGGTTGGGATTGGATTTTCCCCAGCTATGCCGATACTCAAAACAGTACTACCGGTGGCGGCAGTTCTAGTAGCTCTAACGGTAGCGGTTCCAGTGCATCCAGTGAAGGCGGTGTGTTAGACTTTTCCGGTTTCCAAATTGTGTTAAGAAGCTTGTTAACTCGTGGTGAGGCCAAATACTTAGGTAAACCGAAAGTAGTTACCTTGAACAACAAAACGGCCACGATTACAGTTTCTACGGATGCAACGGTAGGTATGACGATGAGTCAATCCGGTTCCAGCTCTGGGGAAGGAATGACCACCCAGTCAGCGGAAAGAAGAAGAGTCGGTTTAACCCTGCAAGTAACCCCGCAGGTAAACCGGGAAGGATATGTAACCTTGTATGTACAACCTTCTTATTCTGATTTGGTGAGCTCTGGGTTTGACTGGTCTAAAGATACCACTACCCGCGCGGCTTCTACCTTGGTCCGTGTGAAAAATGGACAAACTGTGGTGATCGGTGGCTTGTTGACTTCTCGCGAAACCGATCAAACCCGCAAAGTACCTCTCTTGGGTGATATTCCGGTGCTCGGTTGGTTGTTTACCAGCCGTACTACCTCGAAAGCAACCACGGATTTGGTCATTTTCATTACACCGACAATCTTGGCAGAATAATTTCTGCTAGCCGGTTTATTTTTAGGTGTGCCCCCTTTGCCCGTAAAAGGGGGCACCTATCAAAGAGCTTAGATTTGAGAGCGTAAAGGACAGAAAAATGGCAAAAGAATTAAGTGATATTTTAATAGAACAAGGAACGCTGACAGCAGAACAAGTCAAGCGTGCTCAAATGTATGCCAAGCAGAACAACACCAGCATATCCGATGCGGTGGTACGTTTGGAGTTTGCCACAGAAGACAAAGTTACTTCCGCTTTAGCGAAACATCTTTCTCTCCCTTACGCTTCCAAAGAAAACGGGATTTTATTTCCGGAACGGGAACAAGAATTGCAAAAAATGATTCCGGAGAAATTTGCCCGGGAAAATTTAGTAGTTCCTCTTTTCGTAGAAGATAATGAATTAGCAGTAGCTTGTTTTGACCCGTCCAACTTGTTTTTGATTGATAATATCCGTATGATGGCGGGCAAAGAAGTGCAGCCGTTTATTGCCAGCAAAAGCCAAATTTTAAGTGTTATTGATTCTTTTTACGGACATAAAAACTTGTTGGAAGAAGTTGTTAATGAAACGGAAAAAGCAGATGGGGCTGGCTCCACAGTAGGGGATGAAGATGTTCAAATTGATGCTGGCAATTTGGATTTGGATAAATCTTCTGGCACCTCTTCGCAGTATGTAAAACTGGTAAACGCCATGCTCAAACAAGCTATTTCGGAACGTGCTTCTGATATTCATTTAGAGCTGTTTGATGAACGGGTGAGCTTGCGTTTCCGCATTGACGGTTCATTATATGAGCGTACTCCGCCGACGAAAGATTCTGTGGCGGCTATTATTTCCCGTATTAAGATTTTGTCCAAATTGGATATTGCCGAAAAGCGTTTGCCGCAGGACGGTAGTTTTGGACTGAAATATCAAAACCGTACCATTGAAGTCCGTGTTTCTGTATGTCCTGCCGTATACGGAGAAAAATTGGTGCTTCGTATCTTGGACCGTGGTACGGGCGAAATGAATGTCGATAAATTAGGGTTTGAGCCGGAGCAAAAAAGAGCCTTCTTGGAAGCGGCCAATTTACCTCATGGACTTATTTTCTTGACAGGGCCTACCGGTTCGGGTAAATCTACTACTTTGAACGCGGTACTGACTACTATTCGTACGCCGGAGCTGAACTTCATGACGTTGGAAGACCCGGTAGAATATAAACTGGCTGGTATTAGCCAAGTGCAGGTTAAACCGCAGATTGGATTAACTTTCGCAGCAGGGCTTCGTTCTTTCTTACGTCAAGACCCAGATGTAATTCTGGTAGGGGAGGTCCGTGATAACGAGACAGCGGAAGCTTGTTTGAAAGCCGCCTTGACCGGTCACTTGGTGTTGTCTACACTGCACACCAACGACGCATTAGGGGCTATTCCTCGTTTGATTGATATGGGGATGGAACCTTTCCTGTTGTCTAGCTCTTTGGAACTGGTAGCTGCCCAGCGTTTGGTACGTATTTTATGCCCCTATTGCAAAGTACCGTATCAGCCGGAACCGGCCATGATTGCAAAAATTATTAATGAAGGGCACTTTAATCCGAAAGATGTTAATACATGGACTTTTTATAAAGCGGTTGGTTGTCCGCGCTGTGTAGGTACCGGATATTTAGGCAGACGTGCTATTTATGAAGTGTATCGCGTGAAAGAAGAGTTGCGTAATATTATTTATAAGACGCAGGATTTGATTGAAATGCGCAAAGTTATGAATCGCAGCGGAGTCTTAAATCTGCGTGGTAACGGTTGGCGCAAAGTAGTAAAAGGTTTAACGACGATAGAAGAAATTTTAGCTATTACGACGGAGGATTAAAAGGGTTTATGCAGAGATATAAATATATAGTCAAAGATGCTGACGGAAAAACCCGCAGCGGCAGTATTAATGCCGAGAGCCGGGACCGGGTCGTCTTTGCTTTGCAAAATAAAGGTTTTATTGTGCTGGAAGTAAAAGAGGGAGGCTCTTTGTTTGGGAAAACGACACAGCGCAAACAAGTCGGTGGCAAAGTAAAAGGACACGTGTTGGCCTTCTTTGCTGAACAGCTTTCTACCCTGATTGCCGGCGGTGTGCCGTTGGTGCGTGCTATTGCGCTACTTAGTGAATATTCGTCTAGCCCGCGGTTGGGGATGGTACTCAGCCAGGTGGCAAAAGACGTTGCGGCGGGTAATTCTTTGCACTCGGCCTTAGCGCATCATCCAAAAACTTTTGATAATATCTGGTTGTCTTTAGTGCAAGCGGGTGAAGTCGGCGGTAACTTAGCCGATACATTGGGACAAATTGCCAGCTATATCAAAACACAAGATGCTATGCGCAGTAAAATCATTACAGCTATTACATACCCGACTATTTTGTGTATTGCATCTGTCGGTGTGTTAATTTATTTCATTTTGGGTATTGTTCCTACCTTCGCGCAAATCTTTAAGGATTTTAATATTGATTTGCCTTTGTTAACTACAATCGTATTAGGGGTATCCGGATTTTTGATTAATAATGGCGTGCTGCTATTGGTGCTCCTGATTTTCGCGTTTATTGCATTCCGTTTTTACATTAAAACGGTAGAAGGGAAAAAACGCTGGCACTCTTTCTTGATTTCTATGCCGATTTTCGGCAATTTCTTGCGTAATATTTACTATTCGCGCATGTTGACTACACTTTCTACGCTGCTGCGCAGCGGTGTGACGATTTTGAATGCATTGGTGGTTTTGGAAGAATCTTTTGATACCAATGTGATTATCAAACATGCGTTGCATGTAGCCAAGACGGAAGTGGCCGCCGGGCGGTCTATTTCCGATTCATTCCGTGATGCGGGTGTATTCCCGGGATTAATGACGGAAATGATGATGATGGGTGAAGAATCTGGTAAATTGCCGGGTATTATCGGTACCTTGTCGCGGTTTTATTCGGATAATGTAGACCAGTTTATTGCTCGTTTCTCAGCAGTTATTGACCCGATTTTGATTGTAGGCGTCGGTTCTTTAATTGGTATTATTGTGGCATCCATTTTCTTGCCGATTTTCAAGCTGTCTCAAATCGGTGGACAATAAAAGAGGATTTTATGAAAAATCTAAAAAAGCGGAAGTTCTGTGGTGGATTTACCTTGCTGGAAGTTTTGGTAGTGGTGATCATCTCTATTGTAGTAGTGATGTTTGCTGTGCCTGTGTATAAAAAAACACAAGAAAGGAACCGCTTCTTGGCTGCTGAAGGGGTATTGATAGAATTAGCTAACGGTGTTCGTATGCTCCGGGCGGACTATCCAGGTATATCTAAATCTGGTGATTTTGCTGGCAATGGTTCTGATACGGCAGCTTCGCCTCATGATGCTACTAGCATTGTAGGGTGGATGATAACCAATAAATATATCAATAAACTTGATTTTACAAATGGCGGTACTGGTACGTATTATGGCTATTGGTTTTCAGTTGATACAGGTGGCAATGCGCGATGTATAGGAGGAACTTGTACAGGCGGCGTAGCCTGTATGACAGGTCCTAATACTTTTACAGAATATACGTGTGTTTATATTGACGTGAACGGAGAAATACACCTAAAGGGGATGTAATATGCACTTGAAAAAAGGATTTACTTTAGTAGAATTATTAGTAGCAGCTACTATTATTGGTGTGTTGTTAGTATTTGCAACTACACAATATCGTAGCAGTGCAGCGGAGGCCCGGTGGAATCAGGCAAAAACCTATGCCGGACAACTGGCCAATGCGGTAAGGCAGGCCCAATTGGATTATGAAAATGTCCAGTTTAGTGACAGCGATGAAATGAGCAATGTGGAATCGGGCGGGACGTGCCCTTATACGCCGTTTGCAACGGGGCCTTTCAAACCGTCCAGTTTGATTACTTGTAATTATCTGGAAAATGGTATTTGGAATGAAGGAAAATTTGAATACCATGTGTGTACCAATACATCCACGGTCACTTCTAATTGCAAAACAGCTAGGGCATTGGCTTGTGTATTTGCTAAATGTAATGCGCGTTTACCCAGTCAAGTAAAACAATATGTTTATTGTATTTCTGCGACGGGAACGCAAGAAACAATAGATGCCTCTCGGTGCCAATAGGCAAAGAAGGGTGATTATGAAAACAAGAATTTTATCGCAAAAAGGTTTTACTTTGGTAGAAATTTTGTTTGTACTATTAATTATTGCTTTAATAGTCGGAATGGCTTTGCCCGGATTTCGGGCCGTGCGGTATGATATTAAAAATTCGCGCGCCAAAGGTGCTTTGAAAAAATTAGCCGAAGCCCGCCGGACGTTTTATCAAAATACCAAAGGGTGGAATATTCAAAATGATGCTACTTTTACGGGCGCCGATGCCAAAACTTACGCTTCACAGACTTGCAATAATCCTTCCAGTACCGGCGTGCCTGCTTCTACATACAGTAAAATTAGTGTTAGTCCGGCCCAGTTGTTTGCTTGCGGATTTTTAGATTGGAAAGATTTTGCTGCTTTGCCTTATACCTTTTATATATGTGACCGCGACCATGGAGCAGAAACTGGCCCTTGCAATACAACCGGTTTAATCGTTGGAGCAATTGGTATCAGTAAGGCCGAAGCTGGGGCTAAATACCAATATGAGGCGTCAAATTGTAAATATTGGATGCATGTTCCGGAAGATACCATGCGTGTGCGTGACAGCGAAGATATTATAGAAGGAGGAGGGGATCCATGTTTCTAAAACGATTATTAAAAGATAAAAAAGGGGTTACCCTGTTAGAAAGTTTGATTGCGCTGTTACTTTTGGCTATAGTAGCAACGGGCAGTTTTGCAGTATTACTTTCTACCTCTCGCAAGTCGTTAGGGCCGGATATCCGCGAAGAAATGGCATTGGCGATAGAAAAAGCCAGTGATTTATTGCAGGGGGCTGTCATGTCTTGGGATACCACCAATGTGGCCGGATATACTAATTTTAATCAAGGACCTTGTGGGGATGATCCTACTCCGTTTTCGACGTCGGGAGAACATTCTATAACTTGTTTATTGCCGCCTATTTGCGATCGCAATCCCAACCGTTCTCATTTTTTCTATAAGGTTGATGTGAAGACTTCGCCTGCTGAGGAGAAATTAAAGGTATATTCGAATAATGATTATTCGGAGCGGTTGATGAACACTCCTTCAGACAGCGATTTAAATGATGGATATACGACAGGAATTGTAAACACAACCTTATCAAAAAAACTTTTTCAAATTGAATTTGATATTGAATGCAATGGATTTACGTTATGAAAAAAAATAGCAAATTGGGGATAAAAGGTTTTACTTTGACGGAAGTGCTACTGGCCGTAATGATTATCGGCCTGATTGGGGTGGCTTTAGCTTCTCTGACACGTGCTGCTTCCCGTGAGTCTGCCCTAGGGCGCAGCCGTATCATGTTGCGTAATAATGCGGCCATATTTATTCGTCAGTTACGTCGGGATATGGAACAAGCTACTAAAATTATTTATGTAAAAGGGCCGATTTCTTCGGTTGGTTCTGATTGGATTCCGTTATTAAAATTGATACAAGGTTCTACAAACAGCGGAGATGAAATTGTTGTGAATGCATGGGCAAAAGATAGCAACACAAGCCAAACGACGCGTACCTTGACGCGTACTTGGATTACCTATTGTTTCGCGGCGGGGGCTACTGCGGCAGAAGCTCCAAAGGATGGTGGCAAGACGGCTACCATAGGAGGTACCATTTACCGTTTGGAAAGTAAGACAGAGGAGATAGATTGTACCGGATATAATACTGTTACTACCCAAACGACGAAAATCTTAACGAATGTTAAGTATATTCCGTCCGATTTAACAATTCACATGCAGGACGGGGATACAGGCTTTACGTATCCGGTGCCGCTGTTTGCAGGTAATACAAAAAGCAGTAGTAGAAAAAGTTTGTTAAATGTAAATATTATTACTGAATTAAACAGTAAGCCGGTTATTAATGATGCGATGGAAGAAACCCTAACGATGCCAATGGGATATTGAGGAAAAATATGAAAAATAATAAAGGTGCCGCTTTAATGCAAGTATTGCTGATTACCTTGGTGCTGGCTGGTATTTCCACCATGTTGCTACGGGTAACATTGTCTCGTACCACTTCGGCCCGCCAAACGCGCCGTAATTCCTCGGCGGAGGTATTAATTCAGGCCTGTATGGCAGAAGTAAATAGTCTATGGGCTAATAAAACAGAAGACG
>Ga0310786_10012837_pt1 | contig 10346 bp, 8 predicted proteins | sample AusTroGonzalo_MG_FD_203881 | JGI IMG/M metagenome (GOLD analysis project Ga0310786, IMG submission 203881) | Bovine rumen microbial communities from tropical cattle in Woodstock, Queensland, Australia - Gonzalo_03 (v2) (version 2) | ecosystem: Host-associated > Mammals > Digestive system >... | reverse complement strand
TGCCTGCGGGGCTGGAGATGGGGCCGTTCTCGATGCTCAGCGACGAGCGCTGGCATGAACTCCTCTCGTCAGCTCCCTGCGAAATCGCCGCGTTCTCCGGCTACGCCTTCGCCATTGATCCGCCGAAGTGCGACGAGCGTCCGGTCGAGCGCCAGATCGAGTACTGGGAGATGCTCAAGCGCAACTACGAGCTGGTCGACCGCGAGGAGGCATTTGGGCAGAATGCCACCACGCTCCTGGTACTGCGGCGCAAGGCGGCCGGGGCGGGAAGGGGGACGCCTTAGGATGCAATCGGCCGCGGAGATTCGCGAGCAGATCGTCGCCACCGTGCTGCGCAACGGCGGCCACCTCGCCTCGTCGCTCGGGGCGGTGGAGCTTTCGATGGCGCTTGCCGAGGAGTTTGATCCCGTCCGTGACCGCGTCGTGTGGGATGTCGGCCACCAGGCATATGCCTGGAAGATCTTGACCGGACGCGGTGCCGAGTTCGGCACCATCCGCACCCTCGGTGGGCTTTCGCCGTTTCTGGACCCGAAGGAAAGCCCGGCTGACGCGGCGGTCGCCGGCCACGCCGGCTCGGCGCTCTCGGTGGCGCTCGGCCTCGCCGCCGCGCGCGACCGCCGCGGCGGCAGCGAGCACGTGGTGGCGGTGGTCGGCGACGCATCGATGGCCAATGGCCATTCGTTCGAGGCACTGAACAACTGTGCCGCCGAAACGAAGAAGCTGATCGTGGTGCTGAACGACAACGAGATGTCCATCTCCCGCTCCGTCGGCAGCCTCTCGCGCGTCCTCGCGCGGCTTACCTCGGGCGTCCGCTACAACCGGGCGAAGAACGCGGTCAAGGCGGCGGGGCGGGCGCTGCGGCTCTCGTTCCTCTACCGGCCGGTCCACTGGTTCAAGCGCATCCTCAAGTCGATGGTGCTCGGCGATGTCTGGTCCGAGCAGTTCGGACTCCACTACCTGGGGCCGGTGGACGGACACGACCTCGCCGCGCTCCGCTCGGCGCTGGCCGCGGCGAAGGCCGAGCCGCGCTCGGTGCTGGTGCATGTCGTCACCCGCAAGGGCAAGGGATACGCCCCGGCCGAGCAGGATCCGGTGAAGTACCACGGCGTCTCGCCGGTCGCGCCTGTCGCCCCCGGCGTACGGGCGAAGTCATGGTCGGAGGAGTTCGGCGCGGCGCTTTCTGAGCTGGCTCGCAAGGACGAGCGGGTAGTCGCGCTCACCGCCGGCATGCGCGACGGCACCGGGCTTGCCGGCTTCGCACGTGAGTTCCCTAACCGCTTCTTCGATGTTGGCATCGCCGAGGGCCACCTCGTCGCCTTCGCCGCCGGGCTCGCCGCAGGTGGGCTCAGGCCTTTCGTCGCCGTCTACTCCACTTTCCTGCAGCGCGCGGTCGACCAGGTGATGCACGACGTGTGCATCTCGCGTCTGCCGGTCGTCCTCTGCGTGGACCGTGCTGGAATCGTGGGCGCGGACGGCACGACCCACCAGGGACTCTACGACTACGCGATGCTCCGGTGCCTGCCCAACTTGGTGGTCGTGCAGCCGAAGGACGCGCCAGACCTCGCCGCCGCGCTCGGCGAGGCGCTTGACCGCGGCGGGCCGACGGTGATCCGGTATCCGCGCGGCGCCGCGCCGGCCGAGCTGGAGGTGCCGTCGCCGCCGGACAAGGCGGATTTCGCCGTCTGGGCGCCGGGCGACGCGCTCGCCAAGGCGATTGCCGTTGCCGGGGAAGTCGGCGGCTGCGAGGTCGTGCACGCACGATCGCTCAAGCCCTTCGACGCGGAGCGGCTTGCGCGGCAGCGCGCGGCGGGGATGAAAATCGTGTCGATCGAGAACTGCGCGCTCGCCGGCGGCTTCGGCGAGGCGATAGGCGCCGACCTCCGCTTCGGCTGGCCGGACGAGTTTGTCCCGCACGGGCGGGTGGACGAGCTTGAGCGCAGGTTCTCGCTCGACGCCGGAGCCATCGCCGCCGCGCTGGTTGCCGAAAGGGGAAAGGGGAAATAGGGAAATGGCAGGAATCCACGGAGTGGCGGGCGAGTGGGCCCGGGTAAAGGGAACGGTGTTCGGGCTGTGGCCGCTTTTCGCCGGGGTGTTCGTCGCCGGCTACTCGGCGGCGCTTGCGCTCCGCTATCCGGTCGTCGGGTGCGCGCTCTTCGTGGTCGCGGCGGTCTGGTGCGCGGTGACGCTGGCGCGCGGGCTCCGCCACGTGGAGCGCTACTTCAAGGGCGCGCGCGGCGAGGAGCGCGTCGCCGGCATCCTCCAGAAGCTGCCCGACGGCTACCATGTCTTCAACGACTTCGTCGCCTGCGGCCGCCACGTCGACCATGTGGTGGTGGGGCCGGCCGGCGTCTTCGCGATCGAGACCAAGTTCTGGAACGGGCGCGTCACCCTCGACGACGGGCACATCCTGCTCGACGGCCAGCTTACCGACCGCCCGCCGCTCAAGCAGGTGCTGAAGGAGGCTGAGGCGGTGAAGAACGAGCTCGCCAAGCGCGGCTGGAAGGGCGAGGTGACGCCGGTCCTCGCCTTCGCGTCCGACACCTTCGAGGCCAAGGTCGCCGAGTCGAACGGCGTGGTGATAATCAACTCGAACTTCCTCGAGAGCAGCTTCTCGTCCGTGCGGACGGTGCTGCCGCCGGCGGAGCTCGACCGGCTGGTGCGGTTGATGGAGAACGGCTGATGGAGACGAAGGCTACGGCAATGATTTTCGCGGTCGCGTGCATGGCGGCGGCAGCTGCGGCGGCCGCCGGCCTCGAGCCGCGCAACTACGACGGGCGCATCGCGGAGCGGCTGGTGAACACGATGCAGAAGGCGCATGTGCTGCAGCGCGTCGCCGACGACGAGATTTCGCGCCGGGCATGGACGAACCTCGTCTCCTACTACGACTTCGACCACTCCGTGCTTCTCCAGGAGGACCTCGACCGGCTTTCGGGGCGGATGGATTCGATCGACGACGAGCTCAAGTCTGGCAACGTCGACTTTGGCTTCGAGGTGTACAACCTCTACGTCCGCCGCCTCGACGAGCGGCTCGCGTTCGCCACTAACCTGCTGATGTCGGCCGAGTTCGATTTCTCCACCAACGAGACGTACCGCGTGCGCCGCAAGGACGCCCCCTGGCCGAAGACCGTGGCCGAGGCCGAGGACCACTGGCGCCGCCGGATGAAGAACGAGGTGCTATCGATTCTCGTGAACCAGGATCTCGACGCGGAGAATTCCTCGTCCGCCACCAACGCCGTCGCCGCCACCAACGCTGTCGCCGCCATAAACGTCGTCGCCGCCACAAACGTCGTCGCCGCCACGAATGACGTCGCCGTCGTCTCCACGAACTCCGCTTCAGCCGTCGTCGCCGACGCAGCAACCAACCGCGTCCGCACGATTGCCGCCGACTTGGTCAAGAAGTACCGCCAGTACGCGGTGGTGATGGCCGAGCCTGACGAGGAGGCGGTGCTTCAGCGCTACCTCTCCGCGTTCTGCCGCGCCTACGACCCGCACTCCGACTACATGAGCCCGACCACCCGCGAGGACTTCGACATGGAGATGAACCTCACCCTCTGCGGCATCGGGGCGACGCTGTCGATGGACGACGGGGCGCTGAAGGTCGTGGAAGTGCTGCCCGGCAGCCCCTGCGACCGTGACGGGCGAATCAAGCGCGGCGACAAGATCATCGGCGTGCAGCAGCAGGACGGCGAGATGGAAGACGTCATGTGGCAGCCGATGAAGAAGTCGATCAGGAAAATCCGCGGGCCCAAGGGGACGCGCGTCACCCTCGAGATCGTCCCCCGCTCCGATCCTACCGGCGCTACGAAGAAGCTGATCGAGCTCGTCCGCGACGAGATCAAGCTCGAGGACCAGGCCGCCACCGGCAGGGTGGAGACGGTCGCCCTCGACGGCGTCACCAACCGCTTCGGCTACGTCAACCTGCCCGGCTTCTACGGCACCTTCGATAAGCGCCCGTTCGACGATGGCTACCGCAGCTGCGCGATGGACGTTGCCAAGCTCATCGCCGACTTCAACGCCGAGGGTGTGTCAGGTCTTGTCCTGGACCTCAGGGGCAACGGCGGCGGCTCTCTGCGCGAGGCGGTGATGCTCTCCGCGCTCTTCGTGCAGTCCGGCCCGGTGGTGCAGATACAGGACATCCGCCAGACGGGCTGCCTGCCGATCCCCGCCGGCAACCCGGTGGCGTTTCGCCGCCCGCTGGTGGTGCTGGTCGACCGCGCGAGCGCGAGCGCGTCGGAGATCGTGGCCGGCCACCTTCAGGACACCGGCCGCGCGGTGGTGGTGGGCGACGCGCGTACCCACGGCAAGGGCACGGTGCAGACGGTGATGGGGCTTGGCCCCGACAAGTACGGCTCCTGCAAGATCACGACCGCGCGCTTCTACCGCATTGACGGCCGCTCCACCCAGCTCGAGGGTGTGGCCGCCGACATCCACCTGCCGTCGCTGCTCGACTCGCTTGACATCGGCGAGGACAAGCTCACCTACGCGCTGCCGTTCTCGCGCATCGCTCCCGCCGACTACCGCCTGTGCTGGAATATGCACGCCCTCGTCCCCGACCTCAGGCGTCTTTCCGACGCGCGGCTTTCGGGCAACGAGCGCTACTCGCGCCACATGGCGAACGTGAAGGGGATGAAGGACCTCGCCGATCGCGAGGAGGTTCCGCTCGGGTATGCCGAGCGCAGAGATCTCGCCGCGGCCGACCGCGCGCTCCGCGAGCTTGACGACGGCGACGAAGAGGACGACGGCGTGGACGGAGGAGACGACGAGGAGGACGCCGACCTCCCGCCCCTGCGGCGCCGCCGCAACGAGCGCTCGCGCGACGACGTGGTGCTCGACGAGGCTTTCAACGTGCTCTCCGACATCGTGCGCATGACGCACGGCGAGGAGCTCCCGATCCCGAAAGGATGGTGGTTCTGATGAAGATGAAGTTCACCAAGATGCATGGCGCGGGCAACGACTTCATAATGGTCGACGACCGCGACGGCGAGTTTCCCTGCGACGGCCGGCGGATTGCCGCGATGGCGGCGCGGCGAATCGGCGTCGGCTGCGAGGGGGTGATCCTGGTCGGCAAGTCGTCCCGCGCCGACTTCTCGATGAGGTTCTTCAACCCCGACGGCTCCGAGGCGGAGCTCTGCGGCAACGGCGCGCGGTGCGTCGCCGCCTTCGCCCGCGAAATCGGCGCGGCGAAGGGCAAGGTGATGTGCTTCGAGACCGCCGCGGGTCTGGTGGACGCGGAAATCCTCGACGAGAGCCAGGTCAAGGTGTGGATGCCGGACCCGAAGGGCCTCGACGGAGACTTCGTGAACTCGGGCGTCCCGCACTTCATCGTGCCGGTGAAGAGCCTCGCCAAGGTCGACGTCGACGGCGAGGGGCGCAGGATCCGGCTTTCGGAGCGGTTTGCGCCGCACGGGACGAACGTGGACTTCGTCGTCTACCGTCCGCCGCACCGGGTCTCGGTGCGCACCTACGAGCGCGGTGTGGAGGCGGAGACCGGCGCGTGCGGCACCGGCGCGGTGGCCGTCGCCTGCGTCGGCGTGGCGGGCCACGGGCTTTCCTTCCCAGTGCAGGTGTCCACCTCCGAGGGATATGAGCTGGTGGTGGACGGCGAGTTCGACGGGTCGAAATTCTCCTCCGTCACCCTGACCGGCCCGGTAAAGAAGGTCTTCGAGGGCGTAATCGACCTCGACTCCCTCGACCTTATCGCCGAATAATACGCGCTAGACGTTCGGCGTCAGGCGTTGGACGCCTGGGCCGCCTCGGCGCCGGTGCCGCGGATCTTGATGTGGAGCTCGCGGAGCTGCTGCTCGGTCACGTAGTTCGGTGCGCCCATCAGGAGGTCCTGCGCCTTCTGGTTCATCGGGAAGGCGATCACCTCGCGGATGTTCGGCGTGTCGGTGAGGAGCATCACCATGCGGTCCACGCCCGGGGCGATGCCGCCGTGCGGCGGCGCGCCGAATTGGAACGCGCGGTGGAGGGCTCCGAACTTCTTCACGACGTCGTCCTTGGTGTAGCCCGCGATCTCGAACGCCTTGTACATCACCTCGACCTGGTGGTTGCGGATCGCGCCCGACGAGAGCTCGATGCCGTTGCAGACGACGTCGTACTGGTAAGCCTCGATGGAGAGCGGGTCCTTGGTGTTAAGCGCCTCGAGTCCGCCCTGCGGCATCGAGAAGGGGTTGTGCGAGAAGATGATCTTGCCGGTCTCGGGGTCCTTCTCGAAGAACGGGAAGTCGACGATCCAGCAGAACTTGTAGCAGTTCTTCTCGCGGATGTCGTTCGTCATGTGGTCGGCGATGTCGGTGCGGACGAGGCCGGAGAGGCGGTTGCACTCGTCGACGTCGGCGGCCATGAAGAAGAGCGCGTCGGTCGGCTCCATGCCGGCGAGCTTCTTCATCTCCTCGAGCTGGTCTGCGGAGAGGAACTTCGCGATCGGCCCCTTGAGCTCGCCTTCCTTAGTCCAGCTGATGTAGCCAAGCCCCTTGCCGCCGTTCTCCTTGACGAACGCCTCGCGCTTGTCGAACCAGGTGCGGGTCTCGACGCCGACGATCCCCTTGACGAGCAGTCCCTTGACGAGTCCGCCGTTCTTGACGCACGCCGCGAACGCCTTGAAGTCGGCCTTGGCGAAGAAGTCGGACATGTCGATCCACTTGAGCGGGTTGCGGAGGTCCGGCTTGTCCGAGCCGTAGGTCATCATTGCGTCGCGGTACTTGATCCTAGGCCAGGGCGCCTCGTTGCACGCCCAGGTCGAGAACTTCTTGAAGGTTGCCGATACGACGTCCTCGACGACGGCGAAGATCTCGTCCTGCGTCACGTAGGACATCTCGATGTCCATCTGGTAGAACTCGCCGGGCGAGCGGTCGGCGCGCGCGGCTTCGTCGCGGAAGCACGGCGCGATCTGGAAGTACTTGTCGAAGCCAGACACCATCAGGAGCTGCTTGAACATCTGCGGCGCCTGCGGAAGGGCGTAGAACATGCCGCGGTGGATGCGGCTCGGCACCAGGTAGTCGCGCGCGCCCTCGGGCGAGGAGGCGGTGAGGATCGGCGTCTGGAACTCGTGGAATCCCTTCTCCCACATCTTCTCGCGGAGGAAGCGGATGACGTCGCTCCGGAGGATGATGTTCCTGTGGAGCTTCTCGCGGCGGAGGTCGAGGAAGCGGTACTGGAGGCGCACGTCCTCGCTCTCGTCGGCCTTCTCGTCCGGGATGTAGAGGGGCGTCACCTGCGAGGCGGACTCCATCACGAGCTCGTTCGCCTCGATCTCGATCTCGCCGGTCGGGAGCTCGGGGTTGATCGTGTCGGGCGTTCTCAGCTTCACCTCGCCGGTCACGGTGATGACCGACTCGAGGTGCGCCTTCTCGACGAGGCCGAAGAAGCTGCGGCTCGGGTGGACTACGATCTGCGTGAGGCCATAGTGGTCGCGGAGGTCGACGAAGAGGATGCCGCCGTGGTCTCTGAGGCGGAACATCCAGCCGGAAAGCCTAACGGTCTTGCCCGCGTCGCTGGCGCGGAGCTCGTTGCAGGTATGGGTGCGATACGGATGCATGGGATTGTCTTTCTCCTGTGAACTTTACAAGCGCGTATTATACCACATTTCGCCATCGCTTAGCGTCGCCGAAAGCGACATTCCATATTCGCGGGGCGGAGATTTTTGGTATAATGCGCGTATTAAACGGAACGGCGCGGCGCCGTCCCGGCGGCAAAGGGCAAATCAAGGGGAGAGAGGTTGGACAAAAGCTGATGGTCGGGGTAACTCCAGACAGCCACGTGTTGCACCACAAGGACATCACGCGGCCCATCGAGTTCGACCTTTCGCGTCCGCTGGAGGTGGAGGTCGGCTGCGGCAAGGGACGGTTCCTCGTCGCGCGCGCGGCGGCCAACCCGGACTGCGACTTCCTCGGCATCGAGCGAATGCTCGAGCGCGTGCGGCTCTTCGACGGCAAGTGCCGGCGCGGGCACGTGGACAACGCGGCGGTGCTGCGGCTCGAGGCGCTCTACACCTTCCACTACCTGCTGCCCGCCCACCACGTCCGCCGCGTCTACGTGTTCTTCCCCGACCCGTGGCCGAAGAAGAAGCACCATTCGCACCGGCTCTTCGGCCCGCTCTTCCGCAACGCGCTGTGGAAGCGCCTCGAGACCGGCGGGAAGATCGAGTTCGCGACCGACCACGGGGAGTACTTCGGCGAGGTGTGCGACGGCTTCGCCGCGGACGCGCGCTTCCGCCGCGTCGAGCCGATGCCGCGGCCGAAGGAGGTGTGGACGGAGTTCGAGGAGATGTTCCGCGAGCAGGGGCTGCCGATCCACGCCGCCGCCTGGGAGGCGCTGCCGGGCGACGACGCCCCGCTCGCGCCGCTCACGGTTCCGCCCGAGGCGGAGCCGCGCGAAGGGGTGGCGAGGCGCGCGCCGCGCGCGGAGCGGGAAGAAATGGCTTCAAACGACAACCAACGCAAACAACGGAAGGAGCAGCAGTAAATGGCACTCTTGGCAAGTTCGCTGATAGACGGGTTCGCGAAGTCGAACTTCATGGGGCAGGGCATCGTGCTCGCGCAGCTCGCGGGGTCGGTCCTGATGGTGGCCGCCGTGATCGGCAAGTGGAGGACCTTGCTCGCGTACGCGCACGCGACGCGGAGGTTCCTGCGCGACTTCTCCACCTGCGGCGACGTGCTCGAATACTACCTGCAGCGGCGTCCGAACGTCCGCACCGGCGTCGAGGGCATCTACAAGGAGACGTGCGAGCGGCTCCTCAAGCTGCTCACGCCCGACGTCCGCTCGCTGCTCGTCGGCCGCCAGTCCGAGGGCGCGGCGGCGCTCACGGCGCGCGAGATCGAGCTGGTGCGCGGCACCTGCGAGCACGTGCTCGACGAGGAGGAGATCAGGATCGGATACGGAATGGGGCTCATCTCCACCGTTGTTGCGCTCGCGCCGATGCTGGGCCTGCTCGGCACGGTGTGGGGCGTCCTCGACGCGTTCGCGGAGATGGGCGCCGCCGGCAGCGCCAACCTCGCGACGATCGCGCCGTCGATTTCCGCCGCGCTGGTGACGACGGTGGTCGGCCTGCTCGTCGCCATCCCCGGCATGGCGGCGTTCACCCGCCTGAACGCCCTGATCCGCGCCATCAGCGCCGACATGGAGGGCTTCGCCGACGAGCTCATCGGGCGCATTGCCTGCGAGTTCCAGGGAAGGGGGGCTTGAGGCGATGTCGATGCGGCGCAGAGCTCGCGCAAGGCGCGAGGGGCCGAAGGCCGAGATCAACATGAACTCGCTCATCGACCTCACCTTCATCCTGCTGGTGGTGTTCATCGTCACGCTGCCGACGCTGGAGCAGTCGATCCACGTGCTGCTGCCGGTCGGCAAGACCGAGAAGGCGCAGAACGACAAGAAGAAGAACTTCTCGATTACCGTCGACTCCGTCGGCAAGCTCTTCATCGGCGAGGCGCCGGTCACGATGGAAGACCTCAAGGCGCGGCTCGCCAAGGCGGTCGCCGACGATCCCGACGTCAGCGTGTTGGTGCGCGGCGACGTCCGCGTCGGCTACGGCGACGTCTATGAAGTGGTCAAGGTGGCGAAGGACGCGAACGTGCGCCACCTCGGCCTCGTCAGCAAGGAGAACTGAGGACTCGCCGGACGATGGAGCTTTGGCGGCCAGAGAGCTACGGACAGAACGAGCCCAAGGTGCTGGGCTCGGCCAACCTGTGCATCGCGGTTGCGCTGCACTTGGCGCTCTTCGCCGGGTTCTGGGTGTTCGCGGTGCTCCATGGCCTGTTCGACAAGGAGGAGGAGATCATCCCCATCGACCTTACGGTGGTGGTGGTCGAGAACCTCGACGGCAAGGAGGACGAGCCGCCGCCACTGAAGAAGCCGGAACCTCCGCCCCCGCCGCCGAAACCCAAGAAGACTAACCCCAAGCCCGAGCCGAAGAAGCCAGATCCGCCGAAGGAGCTCGAGAAGATCGTCACCAACGTGGTGGCGAAGGTCGAGAAGAAGAAGGACGAGCCCAAGAAGACGGAGAAGAAGGAGGAGTCCAAGAAGCCGGAGAAGAAAGAGGAGCCCAAAAAGACGAAGGAGGAGCTGCTCAAGGAGCGGATGGAGCGGATGGTCGCAAGCGCGAAGGTGGTCAACAAGACCACCATCGTCAAGGAGCCAGTGAAGCCGCAGCCGAACGGTCGCACCGACAAGAAGACGCTTACCGATGCCGAAATCGCCAAGCTGCTCAACCAGGGCTACAAGCCGGGCAAGAGCACCAACCTGGCTTCTTCCGCCGAGCAATTGGGCTATTCGCTGATCAAGGAGGCGTTCGAGCGGAAGTGGGACAAGCCGCCATGGACCGACACCTTGAAGCCGATGACAATCCG
>Ga0310786_10012835_pt1 | contig 10347 bp, 4 predicted proteins | sample AusTroGonzalo_MG_FD_203881 | JGI IMG/M metagenome (GOLD analysis project Ga0310786, IMG submission 203881) | Bovine rumen microbial communities from tropical cattle in Woodstock, Queensland, Australia - Gonzalo_03 (v2) (version 2) | ecosystem: Host-associated > Mammals > Digestive system >... | reverse complement strand
GAACACGCTTTTACCACTCCCAGTAGTCCCACCGACGAGCAAATGAGGCATTTCATCTAAACTTCTCAAGATGTCATTGCCTTCTGGCGTCCGTCCAATTAAAATCGGCATCTTTTCGATTTTATCGGTCTTGGGAAGTAATTGGATCACTTTCTCAAACAGGACAAACTCGCGATTATCGCGGACAACATCTACCGCAATCTTGTCTGTGTTTTCAACTTGCTGAATACGCAATTGTGTATGCGAGATCTGGCGTCCAATGTCGGGAAGCGCTTTGCGAAGATTATCTATTTTCTGTCCAGTTTGGAGCGTCAGATAAAATCGAATGACTCCTGGACCAATCTTGGCAGAAGACGAATCACATTCGTCAATCCGAATTTGGAACGAGTTGCAGGCCCTTCGGAACGACCTTACCAGCTCATCAACATTCTCTGGCCTCGCACCATCCGCGTGTGATGTCTTTTTCTCTTCAGGATTTGACGCCATTGCCCCCTGTATTTCAACATCATCAAAATCAGCGTGACTAGTATTTTCACTGGGAACGTCATAAATGCCATCATCACATTCCTCGTCATCCAATGATGGCAATGATGGCAGGGTAGTTAGGGCTGGAACATCTCCAGACTCACACGCGTCTTTGAAGATCTCTTTTTGGATACGTCCTGCGGTTAAGGAAACAACCGATATATCATAGTTTGACTCGCCCTCGTATGTGCCCACCTCGTCGGGAACATCTGTTAAGTTGTTCTCAAGATCAATGTGAAGAATTGTTCCACAAATCTTCACCGGACACCCGCCGGCAAAGACCCGTTTTAATTTCTTGCTCCAATCCTGAACTTGAGACGACGATAAATATTTAGACCTAAAACACTCGTTGACAACCTGGTACTTCAGTGTCTCACGCCTTGCCGAGACGAACATATTATTATCGCTAGAATCGTTCTGAAACACCTGGTATAATCGATTCAAAACATAACTGACTTGTTCTGGCGCGTGACCACGCAATACTCGCCTCCCATTCACAGTGGAGAAGGCGAAATCCTTGCCATCTGCGCTTCGTGTTTTAACCTCAATGACATCTATAATCACGCCACCAGTTTGATCATCATTCCTAAAAGCAACAAGGTCGGCACGATCATTAGCAAATGTTTCATTTTCTGTCTTGCTCAACCATGTCCGCCCATCATCCGAATCTAGCGATGCTATCAACGAACCTGGATGCAATTCGGCATACCATTTAGCCGCGAATACGGTTCCAAGCATCCCTTTGCGACGAGAATTCGCCACCTCGGCAGTCCCCGGCAATTTTGCAGGAATACCGACAAGCCCTTCTCCTGAAATATGCCCAAATCGGTTTAAAATATCAACCAGACCATCGCTGGTTGGATGCAGATTATACTTCTTGAGAAGAAGAATGAACTGCTGAATCACCCGCGAATTCTTGTTTGCCCAGATACAAACATTTCTTCTCCCGAAACTCTTTACACCAATTGGCAACCCACTTTCTGGAACATAATTGTAAACAACTCGATCTGCAGCAATCATCCATTGTGCATACTGCTTGTCCACCACCTCTAGAATCTTATTTAATTCCTCGGTTTTCAAATATGATGTCCGCGGAACTCTAGACTGACTACATGTAGAACCTGTCTTGTCTAAAATGCCATAATAACTACCAAGGAACCCGTTACTTGTGTCCGTGTTTGGGAATATCTCCCCTTCATGTGAGATGGCATCATATTTAAAGTCATAGGACACTACCAATGGTGTAATGTACAATTCCCTTGTGTTGACACCATATGAAACCTGATAAGTGGATTGGTCAAAATAAAATGCCAGATGCACGGGATCCTTTCTAAGGCTCTCGGTCACCGCGGACGCGTTCTTACAATGAACAACTTTGATTCGCAAACAATCGGTCTGAATAAGATCGGACACATCGGCATCTTGTTTAACAAAATCAAGATTATCAATTTCACGACCGCCAGAATGGCTTTCTGTAAGATATATTTCTAAAGTCGCCGCAGCGTTGTTCCGGGTCGATTTCTTGCGATCTAAAACACAACTAGCTACAATTCTCACACACTCCATAACATCTGGCACATCAACGACGCAGATTCGTAAGTCATTAGCCGCATACGGCGCAAAAGCAAGATACCTACTAATGGTATCCTCAATACATTCCATTCCGTCGCTTCCAAGATATCTATTTGTCTTGTTTTCAAATGTAGGCAGGATGCCCTGCGAGCCAGAACACGGCAGAATGTAGTCATCGTTAGCACCAGAATCGGAGAACGCATAGATCTCCCTGGGAACAAGTTGAAAATTGATAAGATTTGGCAAGTCACTAAGAGCTTTTATGAATGGAACCCGAAACTCCTCTTTGGCAAAATTGTACTCCCTCTTATCAAGTTGTCCGTACACCTCAGAATAAATCCAAAGAAACAATGGATTTGTAGGAAGCATAATGGCTTTCCATTCATCTTGAACTCGGAAAAATATAACATCTAGAGACAGCAAACACCGAGCTGCATGTTGATACTCTTTGTCGCTGATTTCATGCATATCCTCCTCCACGCGCTCAAACTCATCATAGAGGTCTTTCCATGCACTGACATACTTCTTTACGGCTATTATCGCAGCTGGGTTACAACCAAAGGCAGCAAGATGCCCGTATCTAAGCAACGCATCAAGGAATGTCATCACTTCGTTTCTTGATTCGACTACCTTCTGAAAGAGATCAGAAAGTGCGGCATTCTTTGCTCTTTCTTTGAGTGCGTCATCAAAGCGTCTAAATTCCGTCGCGAGTCCAACATCTTTAGCAAAAAAAGGATTTTCTTCGTCAATACATGGTCTGAAGGGCTTAAAGGCATCCGATTCGCAGCAAATCGAATCTGCATCAGCAATCGTATCGCGGAGATTTGGCTGGCTGCTTAAAACAACACCACCCCAACTATTGTTTGTTGTTGTATGCATAACCAACTTGTAAAGATTGCGGTCGATCTTCGCAAGCGGGAATGGTATTACCGTCCCTGTCTTTGGATCCTCTATTGACGGTCTCTCATCCGAGGTATTATCATCAAAAGGATCGTGCTCACGCGTATAATCGACTATTGAAGCGCCGAAGTCATTAATCTTCCCCTGCGCCTCCTCGTCTCCCGTTAATCCTTTTACAAAATCTTCAAGCAAGGTCTTGCCAGGATTTTGTGGCTTCGCAGGTTCTGTGGCAGGTGATACTGTTGCAATGTCTTCTTGTGAAGAAGCTAATTGGCTGTCGTCCGATTTATCAGCACGAGTTTTAACCTTTGTAATAAGATGTGAAACTGCCTCAAGATCAAGTTCCCTTAACGCGCTGAAGTCACCAACACGATGATATTCGAGTAGCTGCCTATAAATCTTCTTTTCAGCGGGATTAAAATTCACAAGCGATGCCGCCATGCGCTTACGAATTGAATCATCAAGCGAATTTAATTGCTCTATGACACTTTGATTACGGCGAATTCTATCCGCGACATCAATACTCGGTGTAAGTATAAGTTTGTCAGGAATGAGCTTCAGAAGCCATAACTCTTTCTCAAATCCGGTCTTTTTGTCTTTAATTGCATCAAGAAATTCTAGAACTGATTTTAGCGAGAAAGAAACCCCCTCTTTTGCCAATAAGGTCATAGCTTCCCAGAAGCTAGCCAACGGCTGGTTCTGCGCCTTTGACACCTGGTCGCTTGCTATTGCCTGTACGATTCCGCTCGATGTTAACTGGGCGAACTCTTTGAGTGACCCGAAACGCTTACCAGACGCACGAGCACAGTTATACACAATACGACCCTGCGCTGATTCTATATTCCGCCAATTAACCGCCTTTTCAACCTTGGAAGATAATTCAAGATTAGATGGACATCTCAATTTATTGACCTGAGCACCATCAATAACCAAATATCCTTTTTCGTCCCCAAACATCCGAGAGATTGCATTAACAAACTCCTGAACATTAGGAATCTTCACAACAACTGCAACGCCAACCGATTCTCCACTATCAAGAATTGTCTTGATAGTCGATGTGATAACCGTAAGAAGATAATTCATTTTATTCTCCTATAGAAAGTCTAAAGATCCCGTCCGCTAGAATCTTCCCATATCCCATATCACAGACTTGCTCAATGAATGCCTCTCCATTCTTTGAAAGTTCGTCTTCATCTACATTCATTGTACGTAAATGCTCTGAACAAAAATCAAAATCGTCTTCAAGCGCACCAGTTACTACATCAAAATTATCGCGAAGATTAGTAAGGAACTCATCCCCCGACACGCTTACACTATGCTGTGCTGATGACAGAACAAGCATGGCTGTTATGTCTTGTGTAAACCTGAAGTATGGGATAGTGCGTGACGTTGACGGATAAAGCAACCCTGTTTTTAGCCCAAGCCCCCTAATATACTTTAGCGGACTAACATCACTTGCAGTGGCAACCATATCGTGAATGGATTGCCCAAGCCGCAGCAAAGCAAGTTCAGGATCGCTTTCATCCTGCGCCATAATTTTTGCAGTCTTCCAGACTTCGTTGTTTTGTTCCGCTTTCTTCTTATCTGCCCTTGTCAGAGTTTTCTTCTTGTCATATACTGGAGCTTTGCTAATTTTAAGTAAAGACCTGTAGTCAAATCCAAGCTCGCCGAATTTTGCCGCATACATTGATGCGTAGAAACGCGCCATTGACTGACCTATCTGCAAAAACGAACTACGGGATGATGTGATGAGAGAGACTTGTCGTTTTTTGGAATAGACAGCAATTAATGGCATCTCTGGTTGCAGCAGCTTGTTATGAAACGCCTCTTGCTTCGCCAAATAACGTATGAGATGAAATATTGCAAAATGCACTATCGTCCTAATGGCACGAAGTTTTGGAAGTCCATGAATATTGTCCCGCAAAATCATCCCACTTTTTCTCACACTCTCAACAAACAACTTCCACGATCGTTGCTTCTTTGCTTTTGCCACCCAATGAGGGAGTTCACCACATCCATCATTTACCCGAGCCATCTCACAGGGGACTGGATCAAAAAGTATTGAGATTTCATCATTTTTATCTTTTAGCAACTTCTCTACTACTTCTATCAATTCCGGACATGCTTCCTTAAGAATGCCTGCGCCAATTTCACCAACTTCTTCATATGTCGCTTTTGCAGTGACAAATGGCAAAGAAGCAGCTGAATATGATACCAATCCCCCCTTCTCTCCGAACACAGCAGAATCAGAGCTCAGCAATGACTGCATCATGCCCCTAAGAAATTGGACACTATCGCGATTAACACCATCCTCAATAATTCCCTCGGTCTTGAGTTCCGTCATCAGTCCGTCAATCTCACACCCCTTTTTGATTTGTCCTCGTGCGTTTACGACATAAACTAATCTGCTCAACAGGTCAGCAGTAGAATATTGCTCTAGTACGCACCGGAAAAAACCGGCGGCAAAGTGGACTGGTTTTGCCTTGTCCCCATATAACTTAAATCCGATTTGCTCGGCGTCAACTTCTGACCTGATTTCTTTAAGTGAAAATGAAAAAGATTCGCTCATTAAACACCTACCTTTTCGCTAATGTTCACATAGCGGTGATCCGCAGTATCGATGTCAACGACTATTTTTTCCTTACGCTTAAGATCGCACAAGACGACCTTGCGCTCATCGTCTTCACTGTCAGTTTGAGGCACAATGTCATCCATAAATCTCCATATCTTCTTGGAGTTATTGTTCTCTTCCAACGCCCACACCGGAACTTTTTGATCCGCGTATTCCAGCAACTTAAACATTGCAAAATCAATCTTGAGATACTTGCCAGATTGGTTTTCTTTTAAGAACACGTAATTGATCGGCGCAGAGAATGCTTTCTCCATACTGGGCAACAGACAAGGCTTAATGATACTGAACCTCGACCGAGGCAGATCACCTATCGATATAATCATCCGACGAGGACTGTTGTCAAAGCGAAAACCGCGCCAAATTGGGAATGCGTCAGATGCATCGACCGTACCTTTATCACCGATAAATGAACGAAGACGCATCATAATCTCTTTCAACTGTTTCTTCTCTGGCAACCCAAGAAATGTTTCAAACCCTGCAACAGAATTACGCGTCCGATTCTCCAACAACCTTTCGCCTTCTTCGTGGAAGAAATAAAATGCGCGTTTGCGACGATTAAACTCTCCAGATGATGTCATATCTACAGCAGAATTTGGTTCTACCGCATCCGGCAACCAGTCTGAAGGACTGAAGTTACCAACAACAAGGCGCTCGTCAAGTTCTGGCATTGCGATCTGCGATGGATCAAAAACTTCTCGGACTGCATCGAATAAATTTCCACGTCCCTCATTGTAAATCAAGTTCTCAATGCGGAAGTCATCGCGCTCTGACTCGTTGACAACATTCGCGCAATTGTGATTCCAGAACACCAAATAAGAAAAGAATGATTGGACATCACGAACTGTAACATGCCAACCAACCAGATCAACCCTGTGAAACACCTTCTGAATTCTTTCTCTGAAACGCTTGGAACCAATTATGTTCGCATGTCGTCTAAATCCACATTGCTTTCTAAACGGACATTTCTTGCAATCATGGAAATTCTCCTTATCGGTCATCTGGTCTATGACACCTGATACGACTGTCGGATCTAGGGCAGAACGCAATCCTAGGTTAAACACTACAACCCCATGTTTAGAAAAGTCTTGTGGGCGATCACTAGAAATAATACCAGATTCAAATTGCTGATATGCTTCATGCACCACTTTAGGCAGATTTCTTACCGGCGACTGATTAAGCTCATAAAGAACCGAAGCGTTGATGGCAATAATAAAAGGTATCTTCTTCTTCCTTGCCTCAAACCATTTTTCAGCGATTTCATCCGTTGTCAAAGTGCTAGCGTCGCAAATAGGATCAATTCTTCGATCAATGGCCTTGATTTTATCCTCAAGTATTCTGATAACATGCGTTTTACCATCCCCTGGATTCCCTGTAAGAACACAATCCTTCCCACATTTTACAGTCTCAATGATTGCTTCATCCAGATTCGTTTTTACATGAATTGATATTAGATCGTTAATGTTTGTTGAGTCTGCGTACGCGCTTCCGTTCCGATAAAACTTTCTGAGGAATTGTACTCGATGGGGACTTGCCGCCGATTCGTTCGCGGATATTTCTTTTCTAGCAGGTTTCACGTTGACCTCCTCGCGTCCTAACTCGTCTTGAAGATATTGTCCAACAAGATGCCTATTGGCGTCGTTGTCCAGAGTAAACTGTTCCACTCTCTCTAGTGCCGGCACAAACTCAAGACGCTTCTTTAACCATCGATCTCTCCAAAAGTCAATGATTCGCTGCGTTCCGATCGTTCCGTCTTTTCTCGACTCGTAATATCGTGGACGTTTATCAATACCTAACAGATATTCTGTACAATTGCTAATCAATGGCGCAGCAAAAATAATTCGTGGCATCGCATGACTGGTAAAGACAGATACTGAAGTATTTCCATCTGACTTTAATAACGCCCTAATGCCTTCGCCAAGGAGGCGCAGTTTTGGACTAGCGCCTTCTCCAAACTGATGATTAACAGTATGCGAGCCATCCTTGTCAAGAACCTGCTCAAGAGCGTCAATAGTCTTGCGACTAATGTGAAACGTCCCAAATCCTTGCGTTCTCTCCTTCAGTTCTTGGAATTTCAAATCGAATGAAGCTCCAATATTCTTCCCTGGCAAAACCAGTCTATTGTACTGACTCGAACCAACACTATAAAGCGAGGTTGTTCCAACATAAACAAGGTCTGGAGTTCGGCAAACGGATTCTCCTAACATTTGAGAAGCGATCTCGCTCGGACGATTCTTATACCTCTCATGATATGTGTCAATGACATACGGCGTTAGCGCACACAATGCTACAAGTTTGCCCGCAAGCAATTCATTATAAGGTTTTATCGCTCCGCAAACATTTAACTCTAACAGACTCGATCCAATATGCTTTTCCTTTTGCGCCTGTAAAGCAACCGTCATTGCAGGATGTATGAACGCCAAATCCTCAATAGCGACATTCTTTATACCACCACGATCCTCGATAAACTCATTAATTTGGCGACGAGCCTCTAGATAGCTCGCTAATTTTTCTTTTCGCTTTTTTGCAAAGAGAAGAGCTCTGGACTCATCTGAACTTGCCTTAAACGATTCATCTGCCAACGAAGCACGCCTTTTGTCCTTTTCGCGACGAGCGGAATCTCGAAGTCCCAATATGAATTCTCGTGTTGGGCGTTCTAATTGACCCTTTGTCAAATTAAAGCCCTTAGTGCAGATGCTTTCGATGCCATCAGTCAAATAAGAATCCAACAACTTGAGGATTTTTGCGGTTGAATATCCGAAATCCTCTGATAATTTCTTCTCAAAACTTCCTACCGACCATCCAAGGAACGCATCGCGCGGTCCCATTGCAAGTGCACAATTATCAAGGGACGAAATCCCCATAACGGGACACCCAGGTAAAGCGTTATTACGAATTAAATATTGCATTGATCGTCCAGGCGTATTTTCAGCAGGACTCGACCATGTATATCTAAAATAACGCCAGATATCCAAGAGGCGTAATCCAGTAGTTGGGTCTATGCTATCATCGACCAACTGAATTATAGGATCAACAACATCGTTCAGTTTAATTTTGCCAACAAGGACAGAACGAAGCTTTTGCGCCAACTCTTTTCCGTCCGAAATCAAAGCAGATATGGGAGCGTGTTGTTTTGCCCAAGTTCCTTGTTCGACATTACGAATAAACTCTCGATTATCTTCAATAACTCTCAACCGACTTGATTCCATGCACCGTTGGAGTTTTGCCTTAGCAGATTGAAGCAACTCATTTGATGTATCCTGTATGTCTGCAGCGCTAAATGTGTTAAGCACAAGTTGACCATATTCAAAGTTTGCCGCCCATGTCGTCGTAAGCAAATCGCGCAACAATAATAGGACTGCACGATAGCGAATATATTGATCCGTCTTCTGTGAAACACTTCTTTCCAAATCTGATATCTCTTTTTCAATGACAGCAACATGAGCATCTTGATTATCTTCATGTCGCCATGAAGAGACAAGCGAATAGAAGCGCTGATTGTACACGCCTTCAAGATCAGGAATAAATGGGACTATCCTTGGATTAAACTGGTCTGCCATATAACTAATGCCTTATTGAAAATGTAAAATCATGTCGGTTGTCGTTGTCGTCCTGCGCAAACATATTTTGATAGTTCCTTACCCGTCTTCCATATTCCCTATGCCTCGTATTATGCAAAAATCAAATTGGCGTGAATACAGACTTCGTCACACGACGGATTTTGGCAACATCCATCTTCATGAAACAGACTTGTCCACCATAGCGCGGTACACGACGGCGAAAGCATTTTGCGCTAAAGTTCTTCATTTCGTTCCGCCATTCTTCGGCTCCACCTTCCTAATACGGCGGACGGTATGCTTGATCTTCCCGATGAAGAAGTTCAATTCAAGCGAAGATTCAGTTTCGACGGTTTCAAGGTCGGGCATGACAATGTCTGCAAGCGTCTCGCCGAAATGCCGCATCTTGTCCGCCTGCTTGCGCTTGTCGCCCTCTTTGTGTAGTTCGACCAGTTCGCGCTTCAGTCCGCGCACCTTCGCAAACGTCTCTATGATTGCAAACGTCGCCGCAGTCGCCCGCTTGCTCTTGAGAATCGTAGCAAGCATGTAAAGCCCCTTCTCCGTGAACGCCTTAGGCGCGACCCGGCTCTTAGACGACAATTTTGTGGTCAAAATTTTTGACCGCAAATTCTCGACCTCTCCCGAAGTCAACTCAAACACATAGTCTACCGGGAACTTATCCCGGTTGTTTCGCACAGCTTGATTGACATGTTTCGTCTCGACTCCGTACAAGGCCGCCACATCAACATCTATGATCACAGACTTGTCACGAATGCAGATGATTCTCTGCTGGACATCCGAGTAGGATATCGCATCAGCACGCGCGATTGTCGCAACCTTGCCAGATCCTGCTTTTCTACTACTCATAATCATTTCCCGCTTTGACGTATATTATACCATTTATATACTATTGGCAACTTGGCTAAAATGCAAATTTCTTCCATCAATCTACCCGTTCTACATGTTCTACACGGCTAAGACTTTTAGTGGAAAACAGGTCAAACCTAATTTCCACTGTTTGGTAGACGCCATACCCCGCCATGCCCACATGGACGAACACCCTACCGCGGCATTTCCGCCGCGGACCAGCAAGCCATAAACCTTTCGACTTTCTTCCATCAATCTACCCATTCTACATGTTCCGCGCGGCTAAGACTTTTAGTG
>Ga0310786_10012834_pt1 | contig 10347 bp, 5 predicted proteins | sample AusTroGonzalo_MG_FD_203881 | JGI IMG/M metagenome (GOLD analysis project Ga0310786, IMG submission 203881) | Bovine rumen microbial communities from tropical cattle in Woodstock, Queensland, Australia - Gonzalo_03 (v2) (version 2) | ecosystem: Host-associated > Mammals > Digestive system >... | reverse complement strand
CTGGCTGGAAGGCAAAGTCGGTTATACCTCTTCTGATGACCAGAAGGAAACCCGCGTGAACATCTATAACGAATGGGTCACCGAGCTGCCGAAGGACGCCCGCGTCTGGAACGGCGATATCGCTTCTGCTGCCCCGGTGTTCGTGGACAAGGCCGCCTTTGAGGCTGTAAAAACTTTTGAAGTGGATTTCACCGCCTTTGACGGTCCCACCGACTTCGGCTATATCATGTATGCCAATGAAGACTGGAGCGCCCAGAACTTTGGCATCACCGACAGCGAAGACGGCAATGTCAAAGTCACCGCCGCCGAAATCAAGGGCGCCGGCGACTACACCACTTCCATTGAGTTTAAGACACCCGCAGCCGGCCTGGCCTTCACCGCCCTGGGTGTGAAGAACGGTGAAATCTCCTTCCCCGGCTGGTACCTGACCATCAAGGAAGTCCGCGTCAACGGCGAGAAGATCGAATTCCTGGCTGACAAGAAGCCTTATACCTCTTCCGATGACCAGAAGGAAACCCGCGTGAACCTGTTCAACGAATGGGTCACCGATGTGCCGGCTGACGCCCGCAATCTGGACGGCGACCTGACGAACGCCTCCCCCGTTGTAGTGGACAAGGAAGCCTTTGCTTCCGTAAGCAAGGTGGAAGTAGACTTCAACTACAGCCCGATCTCCGCCTATATCATGTATGCCAATGCCGACTGGTCCGTTTCCAACTGGGGCTATACCAGCACCGACACGGTCACCGTAACCCCGGCCCAGCTCAAGGGCGAAGGCTCCTACACAACCTCCCTCGAGTTCGCGCAGCCTGCGGAAGGCCTGGCCTTTACCGCCCTGGGCATCAAGAACGGCGAGCAGGTGCTGCCCGGCTGGATCATCCGGATCGACAGCATTAAGCTGAACGACGGCGAAGAGAACATCCTCAAGGGCATCCCCTACACCTCCTCCGATGATGAAAAGGAGACCCGCTCCAACATTTACAATGAATGGGTCACCGAGCTCCCGAAGGACGCCCGGAACGAATCCGGCAACCTGGATAACGCTTCCGCCATCGTGGTGGACAAGGATCTGTTCACAGGCGTGAAAAAGATGACCGTGGACTTCACCCTGATCAAGGGCAAGGAAGTTGCCACCGCGGCTGAAGAAAACACGCTGACCAAAGAGCAGGTGGACGAGATGAAGAAGAACGGCTTCAATGCCTACACCGGCGTCCAGACCACCAGCTATATCTTCCGCAACACCTGGGATGAAGCCAAATACGGCCGCGATTCCCAGGACAACCCCGGCTTCTTCAACCGCCTGACCGGCTGGGATGAAGAGAACAACGCAGTGGATTACGGCGGGACCTTTGTGGATGCCAAGATCACCGGTGACGGCGAATATACCGTATCCATGACCACCGGCGACATGGGTTTCGGCAAGGATGAAACCTTCCGGATGCTCTTCGTCTCCACTGAAATCCCCTCCGCCCTGATTACCCAGGGTTATGTGAAGATCGATAACGTCAAAGTCAAGATCGGTGACGCCGCCACACAGGCCTACACCGACGTGGATACCAGCGGCGACTACGCCCGGATCATCCTCATTGACGAATACAACCGCGGCGAAGCGCCCTTCGGCTATACCGTTCCCGGCGCCAACAGCACCATCACCGTCACCTTTGAAGTATCGGGCTGGTAATCCGGTTTTCTCCTTCGGCGGCGCCGATCCCCGGACCGGCGCCGCCCTCCTTATTTCCATCAACAGTTCCTTTGAGAAAGAGGCAGACCTATGACTGAAAAGAGCACCCGGAAACATCTGGCCCCCGCGGACCAGACCGGAGCGGAACGCGCGTCTCTCTGGGCCCTGCGCATCGTCACGATCCTGGTGCTGCTGATGATCTTCTTCCCGCCTTTCAATCCGGGACGGATTTCATCGCAGATCAGCGGAAACCTGACCCTGCTGACTTCCGCTACTTCCTATTCCACGGTGACGACCAAGCTCAGCGCCTATATGACCAGCGGCAGCCGTTTTGCCCTGCGTTCCTCTGATATGGTCCGGTCCATGACGGGCTGTGCCATGATCCTGGCCGGCGCAGTCCTGGCCGGCGCCGGCGCCTGCGTAAGCCTCGGCAACCGGAAGATGCGCCGTATCGCCGTGTTCTTCCCCCTGGCCGGAGCCGCCCTGATCCTGGGCGGCCTGGCAGTCAACCGGGCTGCTTTTGAGAGCATCAATGCGTTTGTCAACAGCATGGATCTGCCGGCTTCCCATATTGAAGAGCATCTGCGGAACCTGTCCCTGCAGTGGCCCGCCTTCGCAAACACCGCCTGGACCGTCGGCGGAATACTGCTGCTCGGCTGCGGATTGCCGGCCGCCTTTTTCGCCTGGCGGAAAAAATGCCCCGAACCACGGCCGGAAATGGAAGAAAAGTACAAACTTTTCATCATGTTCCTGCCGGTGCTGATTCTCTCCTTCGTTTTTGCCTGGCTGCCCATTTACGGCTGGCGCTACGCGTTCTACGACGCCAAGGCCGGCGATGAACTGACAAAGGAGATCTTCGTCGGCTTCAATAACTTCACCATGCTGATCAACGATCCGGGCTTTTCTTCCAAGATCCTGCAGGTACTCCGCAACACCCTGATCATGAGCGGCCTGGGGATCGCTACCAGCTGGCTTCCCATCGCTTTCGCCATCCTGCTGGCGGAAGTCCGGTCTTCGAAATTCCAGCGCACGGTTCAGACCCTGACCACAATTCCGAATTTCCTCAGCTGGGTGCTGGTCTACGCCGTCGCGCTTTCCATCTTTGCCGCGGACGGCCTGATCAACAACCTGAACAGCCTGATCACCGGCATCGGCTTTACACGCACGGATTACCTGGCCAGCGCTGACGGCACCTGGATCAAGATGCTCCTGTGGGGCACCTGGAAAGGGCTGGGCTGGAGCGCGATCATCTATGTGGCAGGTATCGCCGGCATTGACCAGCAGCTCTATGAAGCCGCCCGGGTTGACGGCGCGAACCGTTTCCGCTGTATCTGGCACATCACGGTGCCGGGGCTCATGCCGACCTATATGGTCATGCTGCTGATGAGCGTCGCGGGTATCCTGTCCAACGGCATGGAACAGTATCTGGTCTTCTCCAATCCCTATAACGGTGATTTCATCCAGGTGCTGGATCTGTATGTCTACAATCTCGGTATCGGTAACAATCAGCTGTCGGTATCCACGGTGATCGGTATCCTCAAGTCTGTCGTCGCGGTGATCCTGCTCTTCGGCGCAAACGGCATCTCGAAGGCCGTTCGCGGCGAGAGCATCATATAAGGAGGTGCGCCGATGGAAGAGAGAAAAGGGTTCCTGTCCGGGCGTATCCGCCTGAAATCGTGGCAGAAACTGCTGATCATCCTTGGATGTACGGCCCTGGCCGCGCTGCTTACCTGGATCTACTGTGAGCAGATCGCGAAACCCGTCTATGCCAACACCGTCCGGTCTCAGCTTCGGATCATGGACACAGAGTCACTGACGGCCTCGGGAGATCCTTCCCTGACCGTGATAACGCTGGACATCCCGGCCGGCCTGCGGGATGAGCTCGCCGCGGTCGGCAGCAAGAACAAAGGCCTGTTTTACCGGAATATCACCGATGAAATCCAGGCAAATACCGGTGAACTGATCAAACCCAAGGATCTGAAAAATATGATCTCCGTCGCGACAGACGAAACGGACGCAAGCCGCCGCACCGTTCTGATCTCTGTCAAAAACAAAAACGCCGATCAGGCTGCCCTGATCAGCGCGGCCGCCGCAAACCAGTTCGGGACACTGGTATTCGGCACTCCCGCTTCCCCGGACCAGGCTGAGATCACCGATGAAGCACAGGACAACGGAACCCGCCTCGTTACGTTCCGGATCACGGAGGCCGCCGCGGCCGCTCTGCCCGAGAAGTTCCTGGGCAAAGCGCTGGATCTGGTCACTCCGGTCCAGCGGTACCTGTCGGATGAAACATTCTGCGGGAAGATCGCTGAACGGGCCGGGATCACCGCCAAAGGCAGCGAAATCCGGAAGTCCGTCAGCATGGCCACCACAGCGGATCCCACTGTCATGACGCTGACAGTCGTCTGGAAAGATACGGAAGAAGCCCGGCGGCTGGTGAAAGCTGAAGGTGAACAGATCGCCGCGGATCTCTTCGGCGGAGAAGCTGCCGAATGGCAGGCAGCGGTGGAAGAGCCGGTCACGGTTTCGGAGAATGTGAAGACCTGGCCGAACACGGCGCTCCTCGTCACGCTCATCGCGATGCTGGCGCTGGTCATCAGCTATGCCCTGTTCTCCCAGCAGCCGCTGTTCGATACCTGCGTCGTGATCTTCTTTGTCCTGTTTACGTTTATCTGCGTTTTCCCCTTCTATTACCTGTTCATCAACACGATCTCGGACAACAACCTGGTTGCCGGCGGACAGATCAACTTCCTGCCGCAGGGCATCCACTTCAGAAACTACGAGCGTATCCTGGGGCAGGAGGAGCTGAAGGACGCGCTGATCGTTACTGTGGGCCGGACACTCCTGGGCACCGCGCTGATGGTGCTGACCTCCGCCTGGGCCGGTTACCTGGTCACCAAACGAAAGATGTGGCACCGGAGTTTCTGGTACCGCGCCCTGGTCGTAACCATGTACTTCAACGCCGGCCTGATCCCCTGGTATACCAATATGCTGATGCTGGGCCTGACGGGTAATTTCCTGGCCTACATCATTCCCGGCATGGTCGCCCCGTATAACATCATCCTGGTGAAGACCTATATCGAATCGATCCCCGGCTCCCTGGAGGAGAGCGCTATCATCGACGGCGCATCCACCTTCAAGGTCTTTATGAAGATCATCCTGCCGCTGTCGATCCCGATCCTCGCGACGATCTCGATCTTCGGCGCCGTAGGCAACTGGAACTCCTTCCAGGATTCCCTGCTGCTCATGTCCTCCACCCCGAAACTCTATACCCTGCAGCACCGCCTGTACATTTACCTGAATCAAACCACCAGTATCAACACCGAGCAGATTTCCGAACAGATGGCCCAGAACCTGCTCAACAACGGCGTCACCACCAAGTACACGATCGCCATGATCACCATCATCCCGATCCTGCTCGTGTATCCGTTTATGCAGAGATACTTCGTCAAAGGCATCATGCTGGGAGCGGTCAAAGGCTGAACCCGCATGCTGTCCCTGTACTTTTCCGAATCAAATGAAAAGGAGAGACTCCCATGAAAAAACTGCTTTCTGTCATCCTCTGCCTGATGCTTCTCCTGCCTGCGGCTGCGGCACTCGCCGAAGAACCGGCTCCCGCTCCCGAGGACGGTATCATCCGCCTGGACGTCTACAGCCAACTGGCCAACTTTTCCGGTATCCAGCAGGGCTGGGGCGCAACCCTCCTGAAAGACAAGTTCGGTGTGGAGATCAATATCATTCCCGAACAGGACGGCACCTACGCCACCCGCATGGAAGCAGGCAGCCTGGGCGACATCGTTGTCTGGGGCGCCAACGGCGACGACTACAAGAACGCCGTTTCCAAAGGCATGCTGCTGGACTGGGAACAGTTTGACATGGGCAAGCAATACGCTCCCTATATCATGGAGCACTATACCGACGCACTGGAAAGCAACCGGAAGATCAGCGGCGACGGCAAGATCCACGGTTTCGGCTACAACGTCGCATTCAGTGCCGACAGCCACCAGTCCTTCTTCTACACCTGGGACGTCCGCTGGGATCTCTACAAGGAACTGGGCTATCCGGAGGTTGCCACGCTGGATGATATGCTGGACCTGTTCACCAAAATGAAAGAGATCTGCCCCACGGATGAGATCGGCAACGAAACCTATGCCCTGAGCGCCTGGCCGGACTGGGACGTCAACATGGTCATGTACGTCAAAGCCCTGGGCACCGCCTTCTACGGCTATGATGAGCTCGGCCTGGGACACTACAATCCTCAGAACGGTGAGTTCTATGCCTGCCTGGATGATGACGGCGTTTATATGGAATGCCTGCGGTTCTTCAACAAGCTCTACCGCGCAGGACTGCTGGATCCGAACTCTGCCACCAACACCTACGATAAGATGAGCGAAAAGCTGAAGAACGGCGGAACCTTCTGGTCCATCTTCGATTACGCCGGCTCCATGGCTTACAATACCGATAAGCATATGTCCGAAGGCAAGTATATGTATTCCCTGGTGCCTGAAGACGCTACGCCCATCGTATACGGCCTGGGTTCCACCGGCGGTATCCGGATCTGGTCCATCGGGAACTATACCAAGTATCCCGAAAAATGCCTGGAAATCCTGGACTGGCTGGCCTCGCCCGAAGGATCCATGACCGCCTGGTACGGACCGAAAGGCCTGACCTGGGATTACGACGAAAACAAAGGAATGTATTTTACCGAGCTCGGCAAGCAAACCTCCGCCGATTCCACGTTCAACATGGCAGGCGTGGAATGGACCTCGCCCTATACCGGAAAGACCTACACGCTCAGCGGTACCTACAACGACGGCAGCATCCAGATCAACAACACCACCCTGAGCAAGGATATGATCAATCCGGACGGCAACGGCATCGAAACCTTCAACAAGGATTCCTGGGCTTCTGTCGTCACCGCGGTCACCTATCCGATCCAGGAGGACTGGCGGGCAAAGACCGGCGCCGTCCTGGCAAATGACTACATGGAAAACCGTGTGGATGAATACGGTGACAAGAAATATGTTGTCATGCCTGACATTCCCTATTCTGCCAGTGAGATGTCCTCCGAACTGAGCCTGAAATGGAAAAACTGTACCAAGACGATCCGGGACTATTCCTGGAGAGCCATCTATGCCAAGGCGGACGCGGAGTTCAACTTCCATGTCAGCGAGATGAAGAAGCTCTGTGACCAGTACGGCTATGCGGACTGTGTGGAGTGGAGCAAACAGGAAGCCGCCCAGATGTGGGAACTGAGCCAGCAGAAATAATACGATATCCGGTTCAGCCGCAGCCTTCCCGGAACGATGTCCGGCAATTTACTGAAGGCCTGCCGGCGGTTGAAAACCCCATATTTCAGGGGTGCCCCGCTTTTCGCGGGGCACCCCTTTTACGCATTCTCATACAGATCATCCCGGGTAATGTTCTTCAGCCACTTCCGGCTGCGATAGTGCGCGATCACCCAGGGCCATTTTACAAATTCGTCCGTACACATGAAGAAGTAGACCCACATCGGCGGAAGCCTGAGCACCGCCGCGGTCAGGAATGCCAGCGGCACACCGTATCCCCACATGTCAATCGTATCGCAGATAAAGCCCCAGCGGCTGTCGCCGCCCGCCCGGAACACGCCGGCAATCAGGGTCGTATTGACCGCAGCGCCCATCACATAATACGAGTTAATCAGCAGCATGGTACGCAGGTAACCCCGGGCGGTTTCCGTCAGATCCGCAAAGTGCAGCAGGACCGGCATCGAAATCAGGATGATCACCCCGCCGATCGCGCCAAACAGCACCGTCAGACGCATCAGGTCGCGGGATGCCTTGTCCGCTTCCTCCAGGCGATTCTCACCGATATACTGGCCCAGCAGGATACCGCCGGCGCTCGCCACGCTGAAGGCAAGGATTGTGCCGAAGGAATGCGCCAGCGTGGCAAAGGAATTGGCTGCCACCACTTCCGAACCGAGAAACTGCCCGATCACGACTGAATACATCGAGTAAGCCAGTCCCCAGGACGCGTCGTTCAGCACGGCCGGCATCGCCATCTTCAGAAAATCCCTGAACAATTGCTTGTGGAGCTGAAAGACCGCGCTCAGGCGGAGCTTCACTTCCTTATTCCTCGCGGACACCAGGAAGCACAGCACCAGCTCCAGCGCCCGGGAAATGGAGGTAGCCAGCGCCACGCCGGCCGCTCCCAGCTTCGGGGCACCGAAAAGTCCGAAAATAAACACCGCGTTGAGAAAGATGTTCAGCGTAAAGGCAAAGGTATTCAATGCCGTAGAGATGCCGACCTTACCGATACTGCGCAGCGTCGCCAGGTAGATTTCCGTGATACCCCAGCAAAAATAGGCGACGCTGATATTCCGGAGATACTGCGCCCCGATCGCGATCAGTTCCGGATCATGGGTAAAAATCCGCATCATCCACTCCGGGAAAAGCATGGCGCCGAAACCGAAGATCGCCGAAACTGTCAGGGAAAACCGAAGGGCAATTCCCTGCACCAGGTCAACGGCCCGCAGGTCGCCTTTACCGTAGTACTGTGCGCTGAGCATTGTCACACCCGTTCCCAGTCCATAGAGAACCATGAACAGGACGCTCGCATACTGCGCCGCCAGCGAGACAGCGGCAATATGCGCCTGCCCGACATAGTTCAGCATGAACACATCCGCGGAGCTGACCGCCGTGCTCAGCAGATTCTGCAGGATAATCGGAACCGTGAGTTTCATCAGCGGCCGGTAATATCGCTGCCTGTTGTTTTTGATCATAAATTTATCTCCATATATCTCCTGTAGGTTCTGAACCCGGCCGCTTCATAGAAGGCCAGGGCACCGCGGTTGAACTCCCACATGTTCAGTTCAAGCCGTTTGAACCCCTGCTTTTCCGCATACGCCCTGATAAAGCGTATCATCGCTGCGGCAGCGCCTTGCCTGCGGCAGCTTTCATCCACGCCGAATTCATCCACGTCCAGGTAGTCCCGTTCAAACATGAAAGGATTTTCCGGCCGCTGGATATGGTTCAGTACCGCGAAACCGCAGACCCGGCCGCTGATCTCCGCGACCACAATTTCTTTGTCGGGGTCCTCCCATATCGCGTGGATGTAATCCCGCAGTTCAGCACCGAACCCCGGTTTGAAAACTTCCGGTTTTCCGGCCACATGCAGGTCATTCACCTGCTTTCGCAGCTCGTTGACCCGCTCCAGATCCTCCGCTTTCGCGAAACGGACATTCACCTGTGCGGGTTTCTTTTTTATCTGCTGTGATTCCCTGTCGCTGCGTATCATTGCGCACCAGACCTCATCACAGATGCCCAGGTTATTCTTCCCGCCCCCGCGCAGGACCCCTTCCTGCTTCATACCGGCTTTCGCCATCACCCGGCCGGACTTCGGATTCTTCACATCATGACAGGCAGCCACCCGGTTCAGTCCAACTGTATCAAACAGGAAATCCATGACGGCCCGCAGGGCTTCAGGCATAATACCCCGGCCCCAGAACGCCCGGCTCAGGCAATAGCCCATATCAGCGGCTTCTTTGCCCTCATCCAGTTTCACCACAGCGATATTCCCGATCACCTGGCCGGTCTCCTTCCACTCAATCGCCCAGTTGAAGAAACAGCCGTCCCCGTACCGTCCGATCCAGTCAGCCAGCACCCTCCGGGAAACCTCAACGCCGGTATGCGTCGGCCAGGTCAGGAATTTCGTGACCTCCGGATCAGACGCCCAGTTGTCGTACATATCCTGCGCATCTTCAACCGTGAAAGGGCGGAGAATCAGCCGGTGTGTTTCGATACGCTGTGTGCCTGTTTTCTGCATGTGTGTCAGTCCTTTCATCACAAAGTAAAAGATCACTTATCCGGCGAGATAAGTGATCCTGAAATCCGCTGTCAGAACGGGATCCGCTTTTTCTCATTTCACCGGATGGCTGTACGCGAAAAAACCACCGTAAGCATATTCCGCTTCGGCCTTCGCAGCTGTGTAATAAAACCCATGCATCATTTCGCGAGCCATCCTTTCTTCAATGATTGGAGTGAGTATACAATGGAACCGCCGCCCCGTCAAGAAAAAGATATTCAAATCCCTTCCCTTTTTCCATGATGTCCGCCGATCCCGAATCGTTTTACCTCGACCGGCCTTTCCGGAGCATAAACGCCCGGGCTACATTGATCCCGATCTTATAAGGCAGCGGGCGGAGCGCCCTGTCTGCCTCTTTTAGTTTTTCCCGGATCGGAATGGCCTGCGGGCAGTGTTTCTCACACTTTCCGCATCCGACGCACCGGGTCGCGAAGGCCGGCCGGCGGGTGATACCGACCGTCTGGGCAAACTGGAAACGCCCGTCCTTTTTCCCTTCCGTATACATCGCGTTATAGCAGCGGAATATTCCGGGAATATCAACGCCTTGGGGGCATGGCATGCAATACCTGCAGCCTGTACAGCCCACTTTTTCTCCTTTTCGGATCATTTCCCTCACCCGGGCAATCAGGGCCCGGTCTTCTTCTGTGAAATCCCCCGGCCGGGCTGCGTCGGCCGTTGCCGCGTTTTCGGCCACCATCTCCAGCGAGTTCATACCGGACAGAACAACCGTCACCTCCGGCTGATCATACAGCCAGCGGAAAGCCCAGGCGGCCGGCGACCAGCCCCGTCCGTTCTCCTGCATCAGTTTCCGGGCCTCCAGCGGAAGC
>Ga0310786_10012833_pt1 | contig 10347 bp, 9 predicted proteins | sample AusTroGonzalo_MG_FD_203881 | JGI IMG/M metagenome (GOLD analysis project Ga0310786, IMG submission 203881) | Bovine rumen microbial communities from tropical cattle in Woodstock, Queensland, Australia - Gonzalo_03 (v2) (version 2) | ecosystem: Host-associated > Mammals > Digestive system >... | reverse complement strand
TGTGAAAGGCTTTGTTCTTCTTCTCTCGACGATGCCGTCAGCAATTCTTCCTGCGTGATGCTCTTCGCCGTATTCTCTGAAGATCCTCTCGAGTTCATCTCTCGAATATCTGTTTACGACTTCAGCTGCAGTGAGCCATTCGTCAGGATCCATTCTCATATCCAAAGGACCGTTCTTCATATAGGAGAATCCTCTCTCAGCTGTATCCAGCTGGTATGAAGAAACGCCCAGGTCAGCCATAATGCCGTCAACTTTGCCAATCTTAAGGCTGCGGATAATATCATCTATATCTTTATAGTCAGATTTAACCGGCATCCAGTCGATACCTGCAAAAGCATCTTTTCGCTCCATGCATGCAGCAAGAGCAGCTCCGTCCTTATCGATCGATACAAGGATTCCCTGACCCTTCATTCTTCTCGCGATCTCAGCGCTGTGTGATCCGCCGCCTGCAGTGCAATCGACATAGATTCCACCCGGTCTGACATTAAGCGCGTCAACCGTCTGATAAAGGAGTACGGGAATGTGATCAAAATCAGAGACCTTCAACATAATACTTCGTCTCCAATCCTTCTATGCTGCTAAGATCGTGATCTTCGCTGTCATAGAAACTCTTAGTGCAGATATCGAGTTTTCCTGCGTCATTAAATACGCAGATCTCGTCACCGGGCTTAGCGCCAATCCTGTCCCAAAGCTCGCTGTTAACGGCGATTCTTCCCTGTGAGTCAACGTTGACTTCGCAAGCTTCACCGATAATGGCTCTCTTGATCTTACGGGCATTGGCGTCCATCGTGTTAAGTTTGCTGAGCTGAGGCATGATCTTGTTGTCGAAATAGTCCTTCGAGTAAACGCAAAGATAGCCGACATCAAGGCTGTTTGTTACGACAACCTCTTCGCCGAGCAACTCCTTCTGTTTAGCCGGGATGAAGAATCTTCCCTTAGCGTCTACTTTCTTTACGTCTCTCATCCTGAGTCTCTTAAAACTTAATTTTGTGTTAAAGTGAAGGCCGCGGCCTCGATTTCAGCCACTTTCCTCCACCTGAATGGGAATTTTCTCCCTAAATCACCACACATCTGTATTCTATTCGTAATCTTTTTTTAACGCAAGAGGTTTTTTGTAATTTCTCGGAAATTTGTTAAAGATTTTTTCTATGTCATTTCGAGAGTCTCCCGAAAGAGATAATTGCCCTTGGTTGGTGGGTTTTTTCGATGTTGTGAAGCGAAAAACGGTGTCAAAACAGCGAAAACTGACACACTATTACCTCATTTAGTATCAGGCTTCAGAAATCCAGGCAAAAATCCGGGCGCCGCCTAGAAAAACGCCTGGATTTTCATTCAAAACCGTGAAAAATCCAGGCAAAAATCTAGGCGTTGCCGAGATATTTGCCTGGAAAACGAGTCTTCTCAAATGCCAATAGTCCTAGAACTGCCAAGCTCACATAAAAAAGGCGGCCCGAAGCCGCCTTCCTTAAATAAAATAATTAAATACTAACTTTAAGCTCCCGTGGGTTCTACTATCGCCCATTCGTAGCGTCCTGTATCCATTACATTGAATTCCGCGTAATAGATATTCTTCTTATCACCGATGTCACAGCAGGCGATTCTGTAATGACCGGGGATGAGCTTTCCGCCATACGGATCAAGACTGTAAGTCATAGCATAGCTTGCACCAGGCTGCAGTTCGTGGCCCAGATCGTGAACCGCATTCTCGTTTACATAAGGCACATAATACCAGGCACCGTCAACAAATACCTGTATTGAATAGTATTCGCCGTAACAAAAGACCTCGTCTGAAAGATTCTTTATCTTAACCGTAATATCCTTGCCCTCGCTATAGTCCACAAGGAAAACCTGGATGCTGGAAAAACCAGGAGTCTCGTCAACAGGGATCAGATCCTTTTTCTTATAACCATTTACCTTGCCGCAGGAACAAAGAAGCAGACAAGCGAGCATTACAGCAGAGATCAATTTGATGATTTTTCGCATATTATCACTCCTTTTTCTAAATCAATTTGAATCAAGTATGTGCTGCATATCTATTCCAAAAAGTTGGAATATGCTTTCCGCAGCTTTATAATCACCATACCTGTAGTGTTTGCCATCCGAATGCCAGATGGCGCATCCGTCCCACGCAAGAGAAAGCGAAACAGTCGTTCCGTCAGACCTTGTAAGTTTCAACGTTGCCCACGGGCATCCGCTTGGCGTTGTCAGTTCGCCTTTCTTCAGAGTGGTTCCCAAATAACTGAGTTTCACCTTATCATCGAGGGTATAAGTCTTACCCCTTAGCGTTAATTCTGCATAAGTGATATCCCCTATCTGATCAGGTGTTATCGGATCGATTCCGAAGAAGTCATATATCTGCTTAAGGAGTGAAGCAACCGGAGCGGCATCTTCAGGAGAAATATAATTCTTTGAGAACAGCCCGGAACTGCTTCCGTTAACATAACTTTCGCCCCACAAAGAACCATCGTAAGCTAATGTCCAATTATCTTCTATTCCGTCATGTTTCCAAAAGAATTTTATCGGCATCATATCGGCATGAGGATATACCTCGTATTCTTTATCCTGTGCATGACTGACTGCGGTTTTGATCGCCGATTTCCACACATCCTGCTCTTCCGGAGCATACCATCCCTCGAGTCCATCCAGATAAACAGAACCTGAAGGATGAACAATAACTGCCACGGTGTCATCAGGGATAGCAGTTTCCATCGCCATCGGCTTGAGAAGTTTTATCCTTTCTTCAGCAGTATTGTATTTTTCCTTAGTAACTTCAGTTGCACCGGTTCCGTTAATTATCACTTCAGAGGAAAGTGCTGTTTCTACTTCCGTTCCGTCAATCTCTGCTTTTTTATTCTCGAAAAGGAAGATTCCGGCAACACATGCTACGACAAGGACCGAAGCAGCCATTCCTATGTACATAAAAAGAGGGTTGTTAAGTTTGGATCCTTTGTACTGTTCAGCCTCTTCTATGAAGTTCTCGTCAATGTTTTCGAGAGAGGTGAAAAAGTCTTCTTTTCTCATAAATCGAACCCCCTTTCTGCTAGGTAGTCTCGAAGTTTGATCCTGATACGGCGGATCTCGGCTGAAACATTATTCGCACTTGTCCCCATGCGTTTTGCGATCGCTCCTATATCATCCGCATACCAGTAACGGCGGACAAACATTACTCTTTTATCCTGAGGGAGTTTTTTCAGGAAAGCATTTATTGCCTGAACCATCTGTTTCTTTATAAGTTCATCATCCGGACCCGGCATATCTGACGCGATCTCACCGATCTCATCCAGGATCAGCGGGAGCTGACTGCCGCCGCGCTTTTGCGCGTTGTTCTCTTTATATCTGTTAAGTGAAATATTACGGACTATCCTGCCCAGAAAAGCTGATAAGATAACCGGCCTTTGCGGAGGAATCGAATACCATGCTTTGTTATATGTGTCATTAACACATTCGTCCGAATCCTCTTTGTTGAAGAGAATATTATATGCGATCGTAAAACAATACTTGCCGTATTTCAGATCAGTCTCTGTTATGGCAGATTCGTTCCGGTCCCAATATAAGTTAACAATACCTTCATCAGTCATTAAGAGATCCCCCTTTACTATTATAGACAACTTTTGAGGACCAATATGACAGCGGTATTTAAATATTTATTTCCTTTAACTCCGGATACGACGGTATCGCACCTTTGCGCTGGACACTGATCGCGCAGAAACGGTTGGCGAAGTCCAGACATTCCTGCAAAACCGGAAGCGGACAGTCAGAAAGATTTTCCTTCCCTATTCCCAAAGATCTCAGCTTCCACAGGAACGAACCGATGAAGCCGTCGCCTGCACCGGTGGTGTCAACTGCAACAACAGCAGGACTTACAGATGATACGCTGCCCGAAGCGCTGTAACAGTCAGCGCCGTCCTTGCCTTTGGTGAGGATAACGAGCTTAACGCCTCCGACGAACAGCAAAGGAAGTGCCTCACGGATATCAGATACACCCGTAATGAATTCCAGTTCCTCATCAGAGATCTTGATGATGTCGCAGTCGGGAATGAATTCCCAGATAACGCGCTTTAGCGCATCCTTGTCATCCCAGAGCATGAACCTGAGATTCGGATCGAAGCTGACGATGGCACCCTGACGTCTGGCGATGGTGATGGCGGCTCGGTGTGCGTCTTTCATCGGGAAGTCGCCCAGGGATACGCTGCAGAAATGGAGCGCGTAGCAGTCGTCCAACATTTCTGCTGTTATGCAGGAAGGATCGAAAAGCATGTCAGCCGACGGGTTCCTGTAGAAAGAGTATGTACTCTTCCCTTCGGTCGTGTGACTTACGAAAGCGAGTGCGGTGTTTGCTTCAGTAGTATATGAGATGCATGATGTATCGACACCTGCTTCGTTCAAAGTTCTTGTTATGACGTCGCCGAAAGGATCCTTGCCCAGTTGTGTTATCATGCGGGACTTGCCGCCGAGCTTTGAGAAAGCTCCGCAGACATTAGCGGGAGCGCCGCCTGTAGCAGGAGAGAATGAACCTACTTCGTAGAATTCACATCCCTTTTTGTCGGGAATGAAATCGATCAGGGCTTCACCAATTGCAACAAGCGTATCGTTTAGCCTGAGCGTACTTACAGATGCGGAAGCGCCATCAACAGAAACCTTCACCTGACGGTGCTCCGGATAGAACCTTGTGCCCATGACATAGCGGCCGCCGTTAATATATATTTCCAACGAAGATACATCTGCGATAATGCGGATCGATTCCAAAGAAGTAATTCGGATCTTCCTTTCGCTCCTGCCATAACCTTCACCGTTTGAAAAATGCAGACTTAAAACACCGCTTTCGCGGTTCCATGTGATCTCAGCACCGGAAATGCTTACGGACACGCTGTCGGCAAAGGAAGACGCATTAACTTCGAAAGGCAGACCTTCCCATGCTTCACCTTCAACAGGCTTTGTTTTCTTCTTCAGCGAATCAAGTTCGCGGATCGGATTCTGCAATATCTTTCCGTCAACACCGACAGTAAGTTCACGGGGCAGAGTAAGACAATGCTGCCAGCCGAGATCTATCGTGGGATTCGTATATGCATCATCGCCTATGCCCATCCAGCCGATGATAAGTCTTCTGCCGTCGGGTGCGACAAATGTCTGCGGCGCATAGAAATCAAAACCGCAATCGAATTCTTCAAAATCAGAAAGCGTATCACCATCAACGGTAAAATATCCGCTCTGGAAAATGTTCTGCATCTTATATTCTTCGCGGTCAACTCCCTGCGGGCAGAACGCGAGGAACTTCTTTCCTTCAAGCGTAAACATATCCGGGCACTCCCACATGAATCCGAAATCGGGAACTGTTAAGCAGCCCTTGTATTCAAACGAATCAACGTCAGCACCTTCATACAAAAGCACACATCCGTGATCGTCTTTGGTGCGGGCGCCCAAAACCATCTTGCAGATGCCGTCTTCGATCCAGACCTTCGGATCTCTTACGTGGCATGAACAGAAATCGGGATAGTCGCTGTTGCGGAGCAGGACTTTCTTAGATGACATTTTCGAGCCGTCGGGAGAAGTGACATAAATGACGTTCGCGCCGCGGCCTTCAAGCACATAATCGTAGTCGCCTTCTTCCATTACATTGCCGGTGTAAAAGAATCCGACATTGTCACCGGAAACAAGTGCAGAACCCGAGAACACTCCGTCGCGGTCTTCGGGAATATCTGCATCAAGGACGATGCCCTTGTATTTCCATGAGAGAAGATCAGTGCTTACATAGTGGCCCCAGCGGCGGACACTTTCACCGCGCGGCGTGCCGGGAGAATACTGGAAATAAACGTGATAGAAGCCGTCAAAAAAGCATAGTCCGTTAGGGTCGTTCATCCAACCTTCAGGCGGTTCGATATGAAGATTCTGTCTCCATTTACCCTTCACAAGATGCCTCCGGTACTACATGTTTCGGTTGATCGAAATATTCAGCATAACTCCGAACGCAAGGTAATTGATGAGCATCGCCGTGCCTCCCAAGCTGATGAACGGCAACGGAATACCGGTGATAGGAAGAAGTCCTACCGCCATGCCCATATTCTCAATAAAGTGGAATGCGAAGTAACCTGTAAATCCGGTCATCATGTAGGATGCGGATTTCGACTTGATATTAGCAGCTACATATAAGCATCTGCAGAGGAAGAAGAATGCGAGGATAATTACCGTTGTCGTCCCGATAAATCCCATGTGCTCTGATATGGCGGCAAAAATAAAGTCACTCTCCTTAACGGGAACTGACGTTAAGATACCGGTGTGATTTCCGGTAAGACCGCCTGAAGCAATAGCCATCTGGGACTGCTGCAGGTTGTACTCGGACTGCGGGGATGAACCCTGGAACAAGAGAGATAAGATTCTCTCTTTCTGGTAAGGCTTAAGATAGAATGACCATACCAACGGGACAACGATAACGACGAAGGATGAGAACGCGAGAAGGAAGTATCTGTAACGGACTCCCCACGCGAACAGCATGCAGATGAATGTAAATACAATAACCATCGCGGTACCGAAGTCAGGCTGTGCGAGGATGAGGAGCATCGGCGGAGCGTAAACTGCGGCCATCTTACCGAAGCCTTTTAGCATCGTTACTTCTTTGTTATGCATCTGCTCGAAAATATCGGCAGCGACCATTACGAGACCAATTTTAGCGAGCTCAGAAGGCTGGAAGTTACCGATTACAGGGAGCTTCAGCCATGAATCCGCACCCCATACGCCGGCCAGTGAATAACCGTCGATAGGAACCAGGATCAGGAGGAAGAGCGCTGCCGCATAGATGATTCTTCCCAATACTTTAAGAAGGTGTTCATCAAGCAGCGAGATGATCAATGCAGCGATAACGCCGCCTACAGTAGCTACTATCTGTCTGTAGTAGTTTCCGGGGTAAGCGGCATAACCTTTGGATAAAACTCTTTGAAGAACATAAAGGCCGATTATCGTCATCGTAAGAACCGGGACGACAAGATAATAGTCGACGGCCTTAAGACCGTCTTTCCCGCGAAGTCTTACAACGCCGGAACCAGCCTTACTCATTATTACTTCTTTTCCTCAACCATATCTACGTAGAGCTTTGCAGGGAAACCCTTCTTCTCGAACTTCTTGGCTCTTGCATATGCAATGTAAACAAGCGCTGCAACAACCAGAATAAGTGAAAGGAGCTGTGAAGTTCTGATGCTCGTATGACCGATATAAAGTGAGTCTGTTCTCATGCCTTCGATGAAGAATCTTGCGGTTCCGTAAAGTGCGAAATATGCGCAGGATGTCTCGAAAGGAATCTTCGAATTCTTTCTGATGTAGAGAAGAATGAAGAAGATGATGAGATCAGCAATAGATTCATAAAGGAATGTGGGGTGAACAGGCATTGTCGATACAAGTGTAGGACAATTCTGGCTCAGATATCCTTCGATAGTAGAGCTTGTCATACCCCAGGGAAGTGTTGTGTTTGTACCGAAGCACTCCTGGTTAAAGAAGTTGCCCCATCTGCCGATTGCCTGTCCCAAAGGAAGATATACAACGCAGTAGTCAGCAAGTTCTCTGAAAGGGATCTTTCTGATTTGGCACATAACGAGTCCGCCGATGAATACGAGGATAACGCCGCCGTAGATAGCAAGACCGCCGGATCTGAAATCAAAGATCCTCTTTAAATCCTTGCCGTAGTAATCCCAGTTGCATGCGACGAAATAAGCTCTCGCACCGATGATCGCACAGGGAATGATCATGAGGATCGTATCGTAAACAAGACCTTCCGGGAAATTCAGATCTCTCGAATGCTTTACTGCGAGAACAACTGCCAATACGATTGCCAGCGCGATCAGAAGACCGTACCAGTAAACTTCAATGCCGCCGATCGAGAAAGCAACGGGATTAATATTCACGTTGATTCCGAGGCCCGGAAACTTAACTTCTACTAAGTTCATCATGTATCTATATCCTCCCTGTACCCTTTTGGGTCAGTAAATCCCTGATATATTACCACAAAATAAATAATATGGCTTTTTAAGGTGTCAATTCACGGCCGAATTGAGGTTTTTAATGTATTCTGTTGCCTGTGCCTTATTAAGATTTACGGCATCTATTAGCTCTTCTTTCGAAGTCATCTTCGATTCGGGCCTTAAGAAATGCAGCAACTCGATCTCGAGATTTGCTCCGTAAATATCCTCGTCGAAGTCGAAAATATAGGTCTCGACGACATCATTTACCGCATCTTCGAGCGTAGGACGCCTGCCGATATTGGTTACACCGTACAAAGTCCTCTGTCCCAAACGCACGCGGGATACATAAACGCCCCTTCTTACGACAAACTTATCTTCGGGAACAATGATGTTTGCCGTAGGAAATCCCATCGTCCTTCCAAGCTGCTTGCCCTGAACGCAGCGTCCCGAATAGGTATAGTTCCTTCCGCCGCAAAGGTCCCTGGCGAGATCTGCATCGCCTTCGGAAAGCGCTTCCCTGAGCCATGTCGTTGAGATCTTCTTGCCTGTTGCTTCATGAAGATGGTCTTTAACGACGATCACGCGGATGTCATTTGCCTTCGCAAATTCCTTGATCATGGCAACATCGCCCTTTGCGCCTTTGCCGAATCTGTAATCCTCGCCCATGATGAGCGTATCTGCTATGCAGCGGTACAGCAGTACGTTGCGCAGATAATCTTCAGGCTCCATGTCCTTAACTTCATCGAAATCTAATACCAGCAGTTCGTCAGCACCGGTCTGGCTTACGAGGTTTAATCTCTCTTCAGATGTATAAAGTGATTTGCTGTCCTGCTTGAACAGATTCTTAAATGTCTGGACAGTTGATGTGAGACCGTCTCTCTCGGCGGTCATGACAGCCTTTTTAATGATGTCCATATGGCCTGAATGGAGGCCGTCGAACATGCCGAGCGCTATCACTCTTCCCTTAGTGCCCAGAGGCAGATCGTTAAGGCCGTACGTATTGCATACTTTAATCATGTGCGTAGAGCCTCTCGATCCTCATTATCAATTCGCCGTTTTCAAGAGCCGGGAAAACGACTGCGATGAGTTTATCTTCTGATGTTGCCCTGAAGTAGATGCGTTCAGCACCATCAAGCTTAACGTCCATGGGGAACGCGATCTTTCTTCCGAACTTGATGTCTTTTGTCTGCTTGGGATCGAGCTTTATCTCAGGCAGGAAAGTTATTGTCTCAGCAGCATCTCTTACGAATGAAAAGTCGCCTGCTTCAGCCATTTTCTCGAGCTCATCGGGAGTATATGCTTCCTTTACATTGAACTGTCCGTTGACCGTTCTTCTCAAAGATTCCGCGTATGCGCCAAAGCCTGTGATCTCGCCAAGATCAGAGCAGATTGTCCTGATATATGTGCCCTTGGAACACATGCAGTCGAAGTCGATCGCAAGGCCTTTTTCAGGCTTCACAATGTTTGTAATATCGAGTGAATAAACAGTTATTTGAGCAGGCTTTAAATCAGGCATCTCGCCTTTTCTCGCGAGCTCATATGCCTTTACGCCGTCGATCTTCTTTGCAGAATATGCGGGCGGGAGCTGCTCCTTGGTTTCCTTAACTTTTAATGCCGCATCACGGATAAGTTTATAGTCAGACTTTTCGAGCTGCTCCAAAACATCAGATGAAGGATAGTTCTCGGAAGTGAACTCTCCCATCTTATCCATCGTATCCGTTGTCGCACCGAAAATGCACCTGCAGGAATACCCCTTATCGAAGCCTTCGCAGAACCTCAGGAACTTCAACCCCTTGCCGACAAACACAGGAAGAAGACCCGTTGCGAACGGATCTAATGTGCCGAGGTGGCCGACTTTGCGTGTGCCGAGGAGTTTGCCGACGAAGCGGTCAGTCTTAAAGGATGTCCATCCTTCAGGCTTATCTACAAGGATGAATCCGTCTTGAATCATAAGGTAGCCTGAACCCTCTTAATAACTTCTTCCGCGAGTTCGTTGATGTCGCCTGACGCGTTAAATCCTGCAGCTCTCATGTGTCCGCCGCCGCCGAATCCGGCCGCGAATGCGCTGCAGTCAAAGTATTCCTGGGATCTGATATTTCCTCTGATCTCACCGTTTGCGAGTTCTCTTAAAACGATCGCAAGCTCAACGCCGTCGATGTCACGCATTGCGGATACAACATCGTCAACACCGTCAGGGCCTGCGCCGCATTCAACAAACTGAGAGTAAGGAACTACAGTCAGCGCAAACTTGTCGTCGCAGAAGAATCTTACTTGCGATCTCGCCTTTGCAGAGAGGCAGAACTTCGGCTTTGATTTGCGGTCGAAAAGGTTGTAGCAGACTTGGGAAATATTGCCGCCCAGATCGATGAGCGCGCCTGCCGACTCGAGTGTCTCGGGACGT
>Ga0310786_10012832_pt1 | contig 10347 bp, 9 predicted proteins | sample AusTroGonzalo_MG_FD_203881 | JGI IMG/M metagenome (GOLD analysis project Ga0310786, IMG submission 203881) | Bovine rumen microbial communities from tropical cattle in Woodstock, Queensland, Australia - Gonzalo_03 (v2) (version 2) | ecosystem: Host-associated > Mammals > Digestive system >... | reverse complement strand
ACAAGAAAACAGCCTGCTATATGTAATATGTTGATATATAGTTGTTTTAGTTGTTCTTGTTTGTTTTTGTTTGAGTTATTGAATTTGTGTGGGGTTATTGTAGAGACGCGATTAATCGCGTCTCTACCTCGTACGTTTTGTCCCTTCGGGACTGCTCAAGGAAGATGTTTTAATATATTCATCATTCTTAATTCTTAATTCTTAATTCTGCATTTGTATAGAGTTTTTGGAGGCCGGCGGTGATGATGGTGTCGCCGGGGTGGAGGCCGGAGGAGACGAGGACGCCGTTGGCCACGAATTGGGAGGAGGTGATGGGACGGCGTTGTGCACGACCGTTCTCCACCACCCAGACCGAAAGGCCTTCGGGGCGAGTTTGTACGCACTTGGCGGGAATTACAAATCCTTGATTATCAGGTTGATTTAGCATTACTTTGCAGACCATGCCGGGTAGCAGCGATTTGTCGGGGTTGGGGAAGGCAATCTTCACTTGGTAGCTGTGTGCGACGCGGGAGGCTACCATGCTACGTTCGGTAATTCGTCCCGTGAGCATCCGATTGTTGAGTGCGGGCACACAGACGTATGCTTCGTTGCCCACCACTACAGAGTTGATTTCACTCTCTGGTACTGAGAACGTTACGGAAATGCTGCCCATATCTAAAAGGGTGAAAGCAGGTTCGCCAGGCAACATATTGCCGCCAACTTTAGCGTTACAATTACTCACTACACCCGAAATAGGAGCCGTTAACGTGCAATCTTCCAGTTGTTTGCGAGCGATTTGCTCCATAGAGCGAGCTTTCTCCAACGTGGCTTGCATTTCCACCCATTTCACTTCAGCCAGGCTACCCTGTTCATACACTTTCTTCAGTCGATTATAAGCATCTTCAGCTTGCTGTAGAGAGGCTTTTGCAGAGTTGTAGGCGTTCTGCGCGTTGGTGCTGTTGGCCACGGCGAGCGTCTGTCCCGCGCTTACGTGGTCGCCTTCGTGCACATAGACACGCTCGACCCTACCGCCGACAGGAAAACTCAGTGAAACAGAGAGTTTCTCCTCCACTTCGCCCACGTAGGTGCGGGTCATACTGCCAGACACAGTGTCGGTCACCATCACCTCCACCAATAGGGGCGTGCGTTCGGGCTGCTTCTCCTTATGCTTGCATCCGCAAATCAGGAGGCAGACACCGATAGTGAAATATATAATTGATAATCTGTTCATTAACGTTAGTTTTTCTCTGCCAAAATCGTTATTTCAGGGGCAAGTAATCTAACAGAAGGATCACCGCTTTGGCCACCTGTCCAGTGCTCCCGCAGAATCAACATTTGGTCGTTTGGCCGACCGCTACCCGATGCTGAAATCTGATAAACCATCGTAGGAGAATCATCTTGACCGATAGAGGGAAGACCTTCTGTGGAAAGCAAAGTGGTGGAGAACTGATGAGGTTGCAGTACAATCGTATCTCCCTGTATTTCTGCCAGAAGGGTGTAACATCCGCCGTTCATCTCGTTCATGGTGATAACGAGCCCGGACTTCCGGGATTTATCCTTTAAAACGTTCATTTGCCCGTTTCGGTGGATAAAATGATGCGTTTCTTCGCCGTCGGCATCGGTAAGTATCACAGTTCCAGAGAGTTTGTAACTGTAATCGCCCGTCAGATTATTCACATCACGGTTGCATGTTGTGAGCAGAAAGGCGGTCAGCAATACGCAAGCACTAATCAGAATTTTTTTCATTTTTTAGTACACTTTTAGATGATTTATCTTTGATATAAGCGGGCAAAAATACATTTTTTTTTGCTATGTAACTTTTTGTAGTTCAAAACGTATAATCTCAAGAATTTTTATATTTTTGCAAGTTTATAAAAAGAAGAGAAAATGGGTTTATTTTCATTGTTTACTAGAGAGATAGCTATCGACTTGGGTACTGCCAATACCGTCATTTTGCACGACAATAAGGTGGTTGTGGATGAGCCGTCCATTATCGCCATCGACTCCCGTACGAAATCTGTGGTGGCTGTGGGTAAGAAAGCTTTGATGATGGAGGGTAAAACCTCCGGTGAAATATATACGGTACGTCCTTTGCGCAACGGCGTTATTGCCGACTTCCAGCCTACTGAGCTGATGTTGCGTGAATTCATCAAGATGACCAATACCAAACATTCCTTGATTACTCCCGCCATGAAGATGGTGATTTGTATTCCTTCGGGTATCACCGAGGTGGAGGAACGTGCTGTGCGTGAGTCTGCGGAACAAGCAGGTGCTAAGGAAGTTAGATTGATTTACGAACCTATGGCAGCCGCTATCGGTAGTGGTATTGATGTGTTGGATGCCAACGGTAACATGATTATCGACATCGGTGGTGGTACCAGCGAGGTGGCCGTCATCGCTCTTGGTTCCATCGCATCCAAGAAATCTGTGCAGGTTGCGGGTGACCGCTTAAACACTGATATTAAGGAGTTTATGCGTCGTGAGCACAACCTTGACATCGGTATTCCAACCGCTGAGCAGATTAAAATCAACGTTGGTGCAGCTGTCACGCATCTTGACAATCCGCCTGCAGACTACGAAGTCTATGGTCGTGACTTGGTACACGGTATTCCGCGTAGCATCATGATTAACTATCAGGAGATTGCCACCGCGTTGAACAATTCCATCAACTCCATCGAAGATGCTGTGATGCAGGCACTTAACGTGACTCCGCCCGAGTTGTCTGCCGATATCTTCAAGACCGGTATCTATCTTGCTGGTGGTGGTTCTCTCTTGCGCGGCCTCGACAAACGTATCAACAAGATTACGCAACTGCCTGTCCACGTGGTGGAAGACCCGTTGCGCGCCGTGGCTCGCGGTACCGCTATTGCTCTCAAGAACCTTGACAAATTCGAATCTTTGACCAAATACTAAAATCAACATGAAGATTGGTTTTACCCTATATTGTAGAGACGCGAAAAATCGCGTCTCTACGTGTTTTCAAAACAGTATATTGCTGATTTTCTGTCTGATAGGATTCGTTGTGATTTCGTGGGCGCAGACGGAGGAAACTCGTTTCTTTTCGTTTTGTCCTTCCTCGCCGACCGTCACCGACCATCAAGGCAACCGTTATCGCACGGTGCAGATTGGTTCACAGTGTTGGATGGCTGAGAATATGCGCTGTACGACCTCCCCAACGGGCAAGAAGTGGTATTCCAACCCTTACTTTTCCGCTTCTCAGCCTGAGTTTGCAGCCTATTTCGCGCTTCCGACCGATCTTCGTCACGGGGTGCTTTACAATTGGGCGGCGGCGTTGGACCTTTCGGATCATTACAAATCTGCTAAGACGACACAAACGCCTGTGCGCGGCATTTGTCCCGAAGGATGGCATCTGCCCAGCAACGACGATTGGGATGTTTTGTTCAACACGTTAGGCGGACACAAGAAGGCGGGCGAGATGATGAAGGCCCCCACGCAGCAGTGGACTCCGCATCTCACGCTCGACCGCTATAATCTCGGTTTCGATGCCACGCCCGCCGGCTCATATACAGAAAAAGGGCACCAATATGCTGGTTTACAGACCTCTTTCTGGGGTGCCGACAACTTCAGTCACGACCAAGCCTGGTGCTGTACGGTGTATGACTATAAAAACGAGGGATATAATTATTTGGAGTATAAGTGTTATGGGCATTCGGTGAGGTGCGTGAAGGATAATGATGAATTAAGAATTAAGAATGATGAAGGAAAAGGGAGTAGGGAGTAGGGAATAGGGTCAAGGGTCGAGGGAAGAAGTAAGAGGGAAGAAGGAAGAGGGAAGAAGGAAGAGGGTTGAGTTAAGAGGAAAGTGAAAAGTGTGGGGGTTTGGGGATTTTCTGCGGAAAATGGAGGTGAAAAGACAGAGGATAGGGGTAGTAAAGTTCGTTAACATGGTCTATAGTCAAACACAATACGTTTATTATCAACTAATTACAAATAATACATTTTTTTTTCGTTTAGATGTTGATTAATTGAAAAAAAGTGTATTTTTGCGCCATCAAACAAGGAACGGATCGGTAGTTCAGTTTGGTTAGAATACATGCCTGTCACGCATGGGGTCGCGAGTTCGAGTCTCGTCCGGTCCGCAAAAAAGGAGAAACATTACGTTTCTCCTTTTTTCGTTATATCATCTATAATAATGTCATGTTGTAGGGCTGTCGCAATGTAGGGCTGCCGCAATGCGACAGCCCTACAACTCCTTTCCAAAACAAATATTTCGTAGTTTTGCAACCTAATTTGATTTGATGATTGAAGTATGGAAAACACCAAGACCACAGCAGATTTGAAGATTCTGATAGCGGAATGTACAGCGTATGACTACAAGGTTGAGCTGGAAGAGAAGAGACCGAAGAGTTGGTTGAAGAGCGTGAGTGCTTTCGCCGACACTCGTGGCGGTTCGCTTTTCTTCGGCGTTGATAATGATGGCGTCGTCAGAGGTCTGGATGATATTCAGCACGTGTGTGAAACCATCAGCACACACGTCCGTGACCGTATGGACCCGCTGCCTGATGTGGAGATGATTCCGTTAGAGGTAGAGGGCAAGAAGATTTTGCAAGTGAAGGTACACGAAGGCAACTACACACCCTACTATTATGTCGGTGATGGTCAGCGTGTCGCATACGTTCGTAACGGTGAAGAGAGTTTGCCCGCCACGGCGGAGGAGATGGTGCGTCTGGTGCTGAAAGGTTCTAACAGGACGTTTGATTCCCTGCATACGGATTGTAAGACGGACGATTATTCGTTTGCGTTGCTGGCAAGTACTTTCAGGGAACGCACGCAACAGGATTGGGACAAAAAGTATCTGCAATCGTTCGGACTTGTGACCAAAGATGGCTACCTCACGAATGCAGGAATGTTGTTCACGGACTATTGTGAACTCAGCCAGTCGAGGTTGTACTGTACCCGATGGGCGGGACTTGAAAAGGACGATGCACTGAATGACGCCGAGTATAAGGGGAACATCCTGCTGTTGCTTCTTGAAGCGATGAACTTTGTGAAGTCGAGCACACGTAAAGGGTGGGAAAAGTTACCTGACGGCAGAAAGAACAAGCCGGAGTATGCGGAGAGAGCCGTACTGGAAGCGTTGGTGAATCATTTCATCCATCGCGATTATACGGTGATGGGCGGCGAGGTGCATTTGGATATCTACGACGACAGGTTGGTGATTACGTCCCCCGGCGGAATGTACAACGGACAAAAGGTGCAAGACCTCAATATTGAAGAAGTATCATCCGACAGGCGGAATCCGATATTGGCTGATGTGATGGCACAGCTGGACTATATGGAGAAGCGGGGCAGCGGATTGAAGCGTATCTGTAATGAGACTCGGAGTTTAGAATCATATAAAGAAGACAGAAATCCGAAGTTTAAGTCCTCTTCCAGCCACTTCATAACCACCATTTATTCAATGGAGTATGAACCGACAGTAACCAAGCAGTCATCAAGTAGGGACCAAGTAAGTACAAGTAACAGTACAAGTAATAGTACAAGTAATAGTACAAGTGAGAAAATACTTCGACTGGTTCGCGTTGTAAAGGAAGAAATGAGCGTTAAGGAAATAATGGCAGAGCTTGACATGAGCAGTCGCCCTATGTTTTTGGAAAACTATCTGACACCAGCTATAAAGGCGGGTCTTGTTAAGATGACGCAGCCCGATTCACCCAAAAGTCCTACACAGCGGTATGTGCTCACAGAAGAGGGGAGAAAGTTGCTTGAATGATTCCTGTGAAAAACAGGAATCCATTAAAACACTATGTCTTTTGATGAGATATCCTATTAAAAACCAAATAGTTGAATCGACAAAGAAATAATAAGAACAAAAAAATATAGGCAAACTGCAACCTTTTGACTTTTTTGCATCTTAATAATAGAAAATGTTATAATTCCTTGTATATGAACACTATTCCGAAATCTCACAAGCATCCTCTCTCTGTCAAATTTTGGGCGGTGTTGCTTTTCGTGATGACCATTCCAATGTTTGGCGCGGCGCAAAATGCTGACCAACAGGACGATTCGTCAGTAATAGTGTATGTCCCGGTGGACTTGCCCGATTGTATGCGGCAACTGGACTCCATTCTGACATCGGAAAACAAAGAGTTGATACGGTCGTTGGAAGAGAAAGATTTCTTGTCGCGGACACATTTCGCATTGGGGATGTGGACACGCAACAACTGGGGGCTTTGGGCAGATTCCCGTCTGGCGACCTATTTCGATGAACAGGGAATCCACCATCCGGATGATATGTCGGGTGTGATTTTGCGCTGCTATTATCATTATGTCAGAGGGGAAAAGGTGAACTATCAGCAAATGTTGCGAAAAGAACGGCAAAATGAGGAACGATGGGTTAAAAAACAGGAGAAAAGTCGGCAAGAAGAAAAAGAAAGGTGGGAGTATGAGTGGCGTTATTCGTGCGATAGTGGAGTGGACACTTGGTCGGAAAAAGAAAACGAGGCGTTTCTCCATCTTCCGTTTGTTGCCGACAGTGTGACAGGTATTCAGGTCTATTTGCGCAACCGTGGCGATTCGATTGCGGAAGATTTGCGCTTGATGGAGCAGAGTCTGAACCGTGAACCGCGCCGGACACCCTTGAAGGATGAACTTGTCAGATCCGCTGTTGAAATATACTACGGGCGTAATCCCAATGGGCGGGTCAAAAGCCTAACAATCAACGATGTTGACAAGGAAAAAGTGAAGATTAGCTTCAGCCCTGATGGCACCATTTCTCGCTTTCAGCATCATCGAATCCGTCAAGATGGCCAAAAAGTTTATGTTGACGAGCATTACGAATACGCCCAAGGCCACGCTTCTCAGGAGGTTGTCTATTGCAACGACACGCTCCAGAGTGTCACGCTTTATCGTTTTTCAGACCCCTGCCATTGTCAGGAACTCCATTTTGAAGGTCGAGTTTGGAATTCGCTTGCGGCCGGATGTGACACCGTTGCCATGGCTACATCCAGTGATCGTGTGGTGTTTTCCCCAGAAGGAGAACGTTTAGCCATTTTCCGGGCAGGATGCAGACTATTTCAATACGATAGTCTTGGTCGTGAAGTGTTGTGGATTGATTCCGATGACGGATACACAGTAGATCATTGCCAAGTCACCGTTTATGATGATGAACGCAACGTCTATTACGAGTATCAAGGGTTTGGTTTTCTGGATGCCACCGTGCTCAACGCCCAGGGTGACGAACTTGGAAGGTGTTGCTCAAAACGGTTGGACACGTTTGACTATGACAAAACGCTGTTCAGCTACCGCTACGACCGACACGGCAACTGGACGCACTGTTACGAGAAAGGGAAACTGTGCAAGCGGTGCAAGATTCGGTATTACTGATTTTCATAAGGCATATAGCACAAAAAAGGGAAGCCCCATCGGCTTCCCTTTTTGCTGTTATAAAAAGAAAATGAATTATCCGCAGTAGAAATATTCTTTCACCATCTTAGCCATCAGTTCAGGATCTTTGGCGATTTCTTTACGGATGCTCTTGTCCTTGAAGGATTTGAGCTGTTTGATGATGTCGTCGATCATGGAGCGGTCGAAGACGCCGTGAGCTTCGAAGATGTTGCGGTGAGCGCTCAGCTCGTCGGCGGATTCCCAGCAAGAAGCGGGCAGTTGCGCGAGCTTCTCTACCAACGCTTTGTTCTCGGCGCGGTGGATATCGACATCAACGTAGGTGTCGTTGGCGAATTCGAGGGCGTTCTCCATTTCGAAACCGTGGCGGGCGGCGCACACAAGGCCGGCTAACAGCAAGTAGATGTCAGCAGAGCCGTCTGGGCAGCGGAATTCGACGGTTTGTTTCTGAGAACGATCTTTGTTGACGGCCTTCTCCAGCGGGTTGAGCTCAGCCACGATGTCGTTCTTGTGGGTCCAGCCCAGCGGCACGCGCACAAGCACGGAACGGTTGCGGTCGCCCCAACATACGGATGTGGGCGCTTCCTGATGAGGTACCAAGCGGAAGTAAGAGGTCGGGTTGGTATTGCCGAAGGCGGTCAGAGAGCCTGCACAGGTCATGTAACCTGCGATGGCGGTCTTGGCGATGGAGTTCAGCTTGCCTTTGGTGACCATCTGGTTCTTGCCCTTGCCATCCACGATGCAGGTGTGGATATGGAGACCGCTACCGGCCTTACCTGCGGTGATTTTCGGGGAGAAGGTTACGTCGAAACCATATTCGTAAGCCAGGTTACGGATGATCCACTTAGCGAGAATCAGCTGATCTGCAGCATCTTGCACATCGGTAACGAGGAATTCGATTTCATTCTGCTCGTAAATCTTGCCGTCCATGGTGAAGTTACCCACTTCAGAGTGACCGTATTTGATGAGGCCGCCCATCTTGGCGATGTTGAGCATGCATTCAGCGCGGAAATGCTCGAATTTGGTGAACGGGGAGGACTCATGGTAACCTCTCTGATCGGGAATCGTGAAGAGGTCGTCTTCTTCGCCAATGACATAATATTCGAGTTCGCCCATGGCTTGGAAGTAGTTGCCCGTCACTTCGGTGAACGATTTGGCAGCTTTGCGCAGGATGTACTCAGGAGAGTTTTCCAGCGGTTTGCCCTCATTATTATAATATGAGCAGAGGAATGACAGGGTGGGGATTTCCGTGAACGGGTTCAGGAAAGCCGTGGAGAAACGCGGAATCACGTACAGGTCGCTGGAGCCGGCGTGGATGAAAGCCGGGAAAATGTTCGAACCATCGACACGCTCACCGTTGGAGAGGATCTGATCAAGATATTCGCGGCTGTGCAGCACAAAACCGAGGGTCTTGATGCGACCGTCTCCTGCCACATAATGGAAGTTGACCATCGGGATGTTGTTCTCCTCCACATACTTTATCATATCCGCTTTGGTAAATTCTTTCGGGCTCTTCTTGAAATAATTCACGAGCGGATTCAAGCTCATTGTGATGTTGTCTTTCATAATACTTTTGAATTTTTGATGATATTAAAATCGGGGGGCAAAGATAAAAAATCTTTCTGAAATAACCGCCATTATGGAAAATTTTGTATTTTTGCCGCGTCAAATTAATTTATTAACAATTTAAAGAAAGAGGTATTTTTTATGATTATTGTTCCCATTAAAGAAGGCGAGTCTATCGACAAAGCGCTCAAGAAATTGAAAAAGAAATTCGACAAGATTGGTGTGAAGAAAGAAATTCGTGCCAGACAAGAATTCACCAAGAAGAGCGTCATCAGACGGGAGCAATTGCGCAAAGCCATCTACGTTCAGCAACTTCGCAATGCTGAAAACGAATAACGGACGGTTTTGACAATCAAAATGAAACAGGGACGCATCCCTGTTTTTTTTTTATTTCATTGTAGAGACGCGATTGATGTAGAGACGCGATTAATCGCGTCTCTACAGGGAAAAGCCTCTTAAACTAACAAACACCAAAGCCTGTAAGCCATGAACTATCAGGATTTCCTCAACTACCTGAAATACGAAAAGCGCGTGTCGCCGCACACGGTGACGGCGTATGAGCACGATTTGTCTCAGTTTTTCAGCTTCTTACAAGAAAATTTGGAGGTTTATCAACTGGAGGATGTTCAAACAGAGGATATTCGGGCGTGGGTGATTTCGTTGTTGGAGGATGAGGAATTGCAGGCAAAGTCGGTGAATCGGAAGATCAGCGCAGTGCGTGCTTTCTATCGTTACAAATTGAAAATCAAAGAAATATCCTATAACCCTACGTTGGTTTTGCAGGCCCCTAAGGTACCGAAGAAGTTGCCGCAGTATGTGGATCAGAAGGACATGGCGCATCTTTTTGAGGACGTGCCGTTCGAAGAAACGTTCGAGGGTTTGCGCGACCGCACTATCCTTGAACTCTTCTATGCCACGGGGATGCGATTGTCGGAGCTGCTCAACATCAAAACGCAAGATATTCATTTGCAAGACAATACAATCAAAGTTTTGGGTAAACGCAATAAAGAACGCATAGTTCCGTTTGGTAATCGTATGTCAGAGTTATTGACATCCTATATGGAAAACTTGCAAAAAAAATTTAACGAGGGAACGAAAAATAATTATATCTTTGTCACCGCAAACGGAGACCAACTTTATCCGAAGGCAGTCTATAGAATTGTTCGTAAATATTTGGACATGGTAACCACGATTGATAAACGGAGCCCGCACGTCATCAGACACACCTTTGCGACGCATTTGCTGAACAATGGTGCGGATTTGAATGCGATTAAGACGATTTTGGGGCACAGCAGTCTGGCGGCCACCCAGGTTTATACGCATAATTCCATCGAGAAACTTAAATCAATCTACAATCAAGCTCATCCAAGAGCATAATTCATAAACAAAAAGGAGGTTTTTATGAAAATCAACATCAATTCCGTACACTTCAAAGCG
>Ga0310786_10012830_pt1 | contig 10348 bp, 7 predicted proteins | sample AusTroGonzalo_MG_FD_203881 | JGI IMG/M metagenome (GOLD analysis project Ga0310786, IMG submission 203881) | Bovine rumen microbial communities from tropical cattle in Woodstock, Queensland, Australia - Gonzalo_03 (v2) (version 2) | ecosystem: Host-associated > Mammals > Digestive system >... | reverse complement strand
TTGCCCCGGCAGACGATCAGCTCCAGCCCCGGAACGAGCTTGGGATCGATCCGGTGCTCCTTGCCGTCGAGATACTGCACCGCGCGGGTTCGGGTGTTGAGATTCACGACCACGTAGCCGTACTTGCGGTCCACCACGATCACCATGCCGAAGACGGCCTCGCGCGCCTCGCGCGAGCCCGCCTTCCAGACGCCGCCGCCTTCCCCCGCCCGCAGGGAGATCTCCCCGCAGCACAGCAGTAGCGTCAGCGCCCAGAGCCGAAAACCGTTTGCCGACATGCCCTTTCTCCGTTTTCCGATGTCAGGGTAAATGATTTTTGTTTTTTACGGCTGCAATGCCGAGCGGGTGTGCGCGTTCGTCACGTCCGGAGGGGCTCCGCGCCCTTTGATCCCCGGCAGGGGCAGGGCCCCTGCACCCGGTCCGGCTTCGCCGCCGGACCGCGCCGCGCAGAGCAGGAACCGGAAGTCACTCCCGGTAGAGATCCGGGTGGGCCTCCATCACCTTGAATTCGCAGGGACAGTTCCGGAACGCGCCCTTGCCGATGGCCGTCACGGTCGGCGGGATCGTCACGCTTCTCAATCCCTCGCAGCCCTTGAACGCTTCGACGCCGATGGTCGTCAGTCCGTTTTGGAACGTCACGCTCCGCAATCCCCGGCAGCCGTAAAACGCCTTTTCGCCGATCTCGGTCACGCTCGCCGGGATGGCGACGACGCCCAGCCCCCGGCAATCGGCGAACGCGGCCTTGCCGATGACCGTCACGGTGTCGGGCAGCTCCACGGTCGTCAGGGCCTTGCAGTCCTTGAACGCCTCGACGCCGACGGCGGTCACTCCGGGCAGGATCGTCACGCTCCGCAGGTTCTTGCAGTCGACGAACGCGCCCTTGCCGATCTCGGTCACGCTCGCCGGGATCGTCACGCTCGTGAGGTTCGTGCAGCCCTTGAACGCCTCTTCGCCGATGACCGTCACGCTGTTGGGGATCGTCACGCTCGTGAGATTCGAGCAGCCCCGGAGCGCCTCCTTGCCGATGATCAGGACGCCGTCGGGAACGGCATAGGTCCTGACGCGAAGACGCGAGTTGTATTTGACCAAAGTGCGCTTGTCCGGACTGAACTTGATGCCCCATTTCTCGTCCGATTCGACGCGCTTTTCGTCCAGCTGCGGCTCCCCGGCCGCGCCGAACGCGTTCAGCGCGGCGCAGCAGAGCGCGAGCCACGCCATGCAGCGGAAAAAAACCTTTGCCGACATACCGTCACCTCCAGAATTTACCTTTTGAATACCCGAGCCGAATGCCCGACATACAGAATGTACCCCGCCGTCGCGGAGAGTTCAACCGCGCATCGGCAAAAAACGCGCGAAATTCCGCCCTTTCCCGGCGGGGAGTTCCGGCACCGGGGTTTGAAAGTTGGCGAAACGGCGTGTATTTTAACGCCGGTAAAAACGGAGAGGCGATCGTGGACGACAAATACGTGCTGCTGGACAGCGGCGGCTTCTGCAAACTCGAACAGGTCGGGCCGTGGCGACTCGTGCGCCCGGCGCTGAACGCGGCGTGGGCCCCCGAGCTCGACAAAAAGGAGTGGGACGCGGCCGACGCGGTCTTCACCCGCAACAGTTCGGGCGGCGGCAAGTGGACCTTCAAACGCCAGCTGCCCCCCGAGTGGACGGCGGAGTACGGGGGCCTCAAGATGCTGGTCAAGCCGACGGGCTTCGGCCACCTCGGCTTCTTCGCGGAGCAGTTCGCCAACTGGGAGCGCTTCCGGAAGTTCGGCGGCAAGTGCAAAGAGGCGCTCAACTTGTTCGCCTACTCCGGGCTCGGCTCGCTCGCGCTCGCCAAGGGCGGGGCGCGCGTCTGCCACCTCGACGCCGCGCGCGGCATGATCGAGTGGGGCAAGGCGAACCTCGAACTCAATCCCGACGTCCCGCCCAAGGTGCGCTGGATCGTCGACGACGTGATGAAGTTCGTGCGGCGCGAAGTCCGGCGGGGGGCGAAGTACGACCTCGTCGCGCTCGATCCGCCCTCGTTCGGGCGCGGGAGCTCGGGGCAGGTGTGGAAGATCGAGGACGATCTGCCGAAACTGTTGTCGCTCTGCTGCGAACTGCGCGACGCGGAGCGCCCCTTCGAGCTGGTGCTGAGCTGTCATTCGCCGGGGTTCTCGTGTCTGGTGCTGGAGCGGCTGGTGACGCAGATCTTCGGGCGCGGCGAATTCGAATCGGGCGAAATGTTCATACCGGAGAGCACGGGGCGGAAACTCCCCGCCGGGGTGTCGGTGGTCTTCCGCACCCGCTGAACTCCGGAAAAATCCATGTTTTTTGCGTAATGCGCCATGTTTTTTTGCGCAATGCGCGCGTATATTTCAGGCATTGACGGGTTTGGCCCCCGAAAAAACGGAGAAATGACGGCATGAAGGAATTGAGACTGGCGGTGATCGGCTGCACCGGGCGCGGAAGGATCGCGGACTACGCCCACAAGCCGGAAGAGGGCGTCCGCGTCGTCGCCGGAGCGGACAAGTACCCCGACGCGATCGAAAGATTCAAGGCCCGCTATCGGGAAAAATTCGACTTCGAGCCCGCGGCCTACCTCGACTGCCGCGAGATGATCGAAAAGGAGAAGCCGGACGGGGTGTTCGTGACTTCGCCGGACTTCCTGCACGAGGAGCAGGCGTGCTTCTGCCTCGAACACAAGGTCGCCGTCTACCTCGAAAAGCCGATCGCGCTCACCATCGCGGGCGCCGACCGCATCCTCGAAGCGGCGTACCGGAACCGAACTCCGCTGATGCTCGGCCACAACATGCGCTACATGAGCCACATCATGAAGATGAAGGAGCTCGTCGACGCCGGGGCGGTGGGCGAAGTGAAGGCGATCTGGTGCCGCCACTTCGTCAGCTACGGCGGCGACGCGTACTTCCGCGACTGGCACGCGATGGAAAAATACTGCAACAGTCTGCTGCTGCAGAAGGGCGCGCACGACATCGACGTGATCCACTGGCTCGCCAACGGCTACACCGAACGCGTCCACGGCATGGGGAATCTGTCGGTCTACGACAAGCTGCCGCGCCGCGGCGAGGACAATCTGCGCTTCGTCGGCCGCAAGACCGCCGTCTGGGATACCGACCACTACCCCGCCACCAAGCAGAAGGATTTCTATCCGTGGATCGAGGTCAACGACCTCAACATGATCAACATGCAGCTCGACAACGGAGTGCTGGCGTGCTATCTGCAGTGCCACTACACCCCCGACGGCTGGCGCAACTACACCGTGATCGGCACCGAGGGACGGCTCGAAAACTTCGGCAGCTGGAAACTGCATTTGTGGAACCACCGCACCGACGCCTACGCCGAAGTGCCGGACGTCGTCTACAACATCCCGCAGCCCAAGGAGATGGCCACCCATTCGGGCGCCGATCCGAAGATCGTGCGGAGCTTCGTCGACGCGCTGCGCGGCAAGTACGACGTCCACTCGTCGCCGCAGGCGGCGCGCAACAGCGTGGCCGCCGGGTGTCAGGGGGCGGATTCGATCCGGCAGAACGGCGCGCCGCTCGACGTGCCGCCGCTGCCGGAATACCTCGCGAACTACGACTTCATCCGCTGCAAATAGGAGAAAACGGGCATGAAGAAGGTCTTGGTCACCGGCGGAGCCGGATTCATCGGCAGTCACATCGTCGAGGAGCTTCAGGGCAAGGCGGAGATCGTCGTGCTCGACAGCCTGCGGACCGGGTACAGAAAGAACCTCGACGGCTTCGAGTGCGAGTTTTTGGAAGGGGACATCCGCGACCGCGCGGCGGTGAAGCGCGCCATGAAGGGCGTGGACCACGTCTTCCACCTCGCGGCGCTCGTGAGCGTGCCGGAGTCGATGGAAAAGATCGGCGAGTGCATCGACATCAACGCGCAGGGATTCGTCAACGTGCTCGAAGAGGCGCAGGCCGCGGGCGTCGAAAAACTCTGCTTCAGCACCTCGGCGGCGATCTACGGCGACAATCCGGTGGTGCCGAAGGTCGAAACGATGTTCCCCGAGCCGAAGAGCCCCTACGCGATAACCAAGCTCGACGGCGAATACTACGCGGGGCTCTTCACCCGCGAAAGGGGACTCCCCTGCGCGTGCCTGCGGTACTTCAACGTCTTCGGGCCGCGGCAGGATCCCAAGGGGGCGTACGCGGCGGCGGTGCCGATCTTCATCACCAAGGCGCTCGCGGGCGAGGACATCACGATCTACGGCGACGGCGAGCAGACGCGCGACTTCATCTACGTGAAGGACATCGTCGGCGCCAATTTATTCTTCGCGCAGAGCGGCGCGACGGGAGTCTTCAACATCGCCAACGGCGGGCGCATCACCATCAACGACCTCGCGGAAACGATCGTGAAGATCACCGGCTCCAAGTCGAAGATCGTCCACCTGCCCGAACGTGCGGGCGACGTGAAACACTCGATGGCCTGCGTCGACAAGGCTCGCGCCGCCGGTTATAAGGCGAACCACACCTTCGCCGAAGGACTGGCCGCCGCCATCGCGCACTACCGCAGACAGTGCGGACGGTAAACGATCAGGCGTAAGTCGCGGACGCGGACGTTTTTGCGTTCGGCACGCGAGCGTCAGTCGCGCGTACCGACGCGGGGGCGTTTTGCGCCGCTTTCGCTCTGGCGGCGCAAATTCGCGTACGTCCGGCTGCGCGCTCGGCGGCTGCCGCCTCGCATTCATCGGGCGGCGGATGTTTGCGGTAATCCCCCAAACCCCAAACCACGCCCGTCCTATATGTCCTATATGTCCTATTCGTCCTATCCGCCGGTACGCGGTCGGTCGCCCGCATACGCGTCAGCGCCATTTCATCTTTCATCTTTCATCATTCATCATTTTTCCGTCTTTGCGCTTGACTTTTGGCGTTTCCGGCGTTACTTTTCCTACGGTATGGTACGAACGAACGCCGCGCCCCCCCTTTTGCCGCGGCGCAACCTTTGCAGAGTTGGGAGTTTGAAGATTGGCCAGGGATGCTGAATATGTATTGACGCTCCTCAAGGAGTACGGCATGGTCACCGCCGAGCAGATCGCCGCCGCCCGCAAGGAGGAGCTGCGCGAGAACGAGGACGACATCATCGACGTCCTGTGCCGACAGAAGGCGGTCGACCGCTCCGAACTGCTCGCCATGCTGGCGCAGCAGTACGGCATGGAGGTCATCAACCTCGAAGGGTACAACATCCCCGTCGAGGTTCTGGAGGGGCTCAACGGCGACATCGCCCGCCACTACAACGTCGTCCCCGTCATGCGCCACGGCGACTCGCTCACCATCGCGATGAGCGATCCGAGCGACATGGAAAAGCTCGACACGCTGCGCTATTTGATCGGCGGCGACGTCGACGCGGTGGTCGCTCCGGTGGAGCAGATCAGCGCCGCGGTCGCCAAGTACTACCCCGAGGAGCTGGACGAGGAAGGCGCCGTCGCCCGCAAGACCGACGACCTCGACAACGCCGAAGTCACCCTCGACATTTCCGACGAGGACCGCGCCGCGCTCGGCGACGACGAGAGCGCGCCGATCATCCGCCTCGTGACCAAGCTGATCATCGACGCCTACAAGATGAAGGCGTCGGATATCCACCTCGAACCCATGGAAAAGCGCTACCGCATCCGCTACCGCGTGGACGGCGCGCTGCGCGAGGTCGAAGCTCCGCCCAAGTACCTGCAGGCCAACTTCACCAGCCGCATCAAGATCATGTCCGGCATGGACATCACCGAAAAGCGCATCCCGCAGGACGGCCGCATCCAGATGTCGGTCGGCAGCCACGACATCGACCTCCGCGTGTCGGCGATCCCGACGATCTTCGGCGAGAGCATCGTCATGCGTATATTGGACAAGGCGAGCATCCAGCTGGACATCCCGAAGCTCGGCTTCTACGCCGACGACCTCGAACTCGTCACCAAGATCATCAACTACCCCGACGGGATCTTCCTCGTCACCGGGCCGACCGGTTCCGGCAAAACGACCAGTCTGTACGCGTTCCTCAACACCATCAACACGCCGGCGCGCAAGCTGATCACGGTCGAGGACCCGATCGAGTACCAGCTTCCCGGCATCAACCAGGTGCAGGTCGACCGCCACGTGGAAATGACCTTCGCCGCCGCGCTGCGAAGCATGCTCCGTCAGGCGCCGAACATCATCATGGTCGGCGAGATCCGAGACCTGGAGACCGCCGAGATCGCCATCAACGCGTCGCTCACCGGTCACTTGGTGTTCAGCACGCTGCACACCAACGACGCCCCCGGCGCCGTCACCCGTCTCGTCGACATGGGCGTGAAGCCGTTCCTCGTCGCGACTTCGCTGCGGGCGGTCATGGCGCAGCGGCTGCTGCGCAGGATCTGCCCCAACTGCCGCGCCCCGCACCAGCCGACGCCCGCCGAGATCAAGATGCTGGGGCTGTCGCCCGAGTACCTCGCCAACCACCAGTTCTTCAAGGGCAAGGGGTGCCGGACCTGCGGCTACACCGGATACAAGGGCCGTATCGGCATCTACGAGATCTTCACGATCAGCGAGGACATCGCCAAGCTGATCTTCGCCAACGAATCGAGCGGCGTGATCCGCGATGCCGCCCGCCGCAACGGGATGCGGAGTCTGCGCGACGACGCGCTGCGCAAGGCCGAGGCGGGGATATCCACCCTCGAAGAGGTCATCTTCGTGACCTTGCGCGACGAGAATTGATGAAGGAGTTTCCGGGAAATGTTGGATATTGAAAGTTCGGCGCTGATCGATCTGTTGAACAACGAGCGCGGAAGCGGCAATCCCGCCCTGAAGGCCCAGCTGCAGGAGGTCGTCGAGGAGTGCGAGCGCTCCGGCAAGGGCGCCTTCGAAATCATCGAGAACTACGGCATCTTCACCCGGGAGGAGATGCTCGCCACCGAGGCGGAAAGTCTCGGCTCCTACGTCTGGGACCCCCGCAACACCGTCGGCGACATCGACCACGACGTGATCGCCCTCGTCGAACGCGACTTCGCGCGCACCCACAACGTGATCCCCATATCCGCCGACGACGACACGATCTACATCGCGATGCGGAACCCGCTCGACTATCAGGCGGTCGAAGCGCTGCGCTTCATCGCCAACAAGAACATCGTCCCGGTGCCCTGCGATCCCGACCTCTTCGACGCCGAACTGGAGCGCTACTTCCCCGAAATGGCCGACTCGGTGGCCGACATCGTGGCCGAGTTCGGCGACGCCAAGAAGTACGAAGTGGCCGACGACGACGGCGACGAATTCGCCAACGACGCCCCGATCATCAAGTTCGTGGACGCGGTCATCAAGCAGGCGATCCGCGACAAGGCGTCGGACATCCACTTCGAGCCGTTCGAAAAGAACTTCCGCGTCCGCTACCGGGTGGACGGCGCGCTCTACGAAATGCCGCCGCCGCCGCTGAGTCTGGCGCGTCCCGTGATCAGCCGCATCAAGATCATCTCCGGGCTGAACATTTCCGAGCGGCGCCGCCCGCAGGACGGCCGCATCCAGCTCAAGTGCAACGGCAAGCCCGTCGATTTGCGGGTGTCGTGCCTGCCGACCAGCCACGGCGAATCGGTGGTGCTCCGCGTGCTCGACCGCACGGTGGTGAATCTGCAGCTCGACTCGCTCGGCATCGGCGCGGACGTGCTCGCCAACTTGCGGGAGCTCATCAATCTGCCGAACGGGATATTGCTCGTCACCGGCCCGACGGGTTCCGGCAAGACGACCACCTTGTACTCGGCGCTGACCGAGATCAACAAGATCGAGGACAAGCTCCTCACCGCCGAGGACCCGGTCGAGTACGACATCGCCGGGATCATCCAGTGTCCGATCAACGACGCGGTGGGCATGACCTTCGAGCGGGCGCTGCGCGCCTTTCTGCGTCAGGACCCCGACCGCATCCTCGTCGGCGAGATCCGCGACTTCATCACCGCGCAGATCGCCATCGAAGCGTCGCTCACGGGGCACTTCGTCTTCAGCACGCTGCACACCAACGACGCCGCCAGCACCGTGACGCGACTGGTGGATATGGGCGTCGAACCGTTCCTGATCGCCTCGTCGCTCGCCGGCGTGCTCGGCCAGCGGCTGATCCGCCGCGTCTGCCCCAACTGCAAGGTCGAGTACACCCCGACCGACAACGACCTCGAACGGCTCAGTCTGGAAAGACTGCAGGTCGAAGGTCACCAATTCTGCTACGGCAAGGGGTGCGAAAAGTGCAACAACACCGGCTACAAGGGCCGGAAGGCGCTCACCGAGCTCATGGTCATCAATCAGGAGCTGCGCGAGATGATCTCGGACAACGTCCCCGCCAACGAACTGGCGGCGCGCGCCATCGAATTCGGCATGCGCCCGCTGCGCGAGGACGGTCTGCTGGCGATCTTCAACGGGGAAACCACCGTCGACGAGGTGGTCCGCTACACGTAATCATGAAAAACGGGACACGGTAATCAACTGTGAGGTGAGATATGCCGGTATTTAATTATACCGCAATGGACGCCAAAGGGCGTGAGCAGAAGGGCAAGATCAACGCCCCCAACGAGGAGGAGGTGGCGAACGAACTTCGCCGCAAGGGCATGTTCCCGACCTCGATCCGGGTGGCGGCGAAGGCCAAGACGGCGGCGGGCGGCAAGAAAAAGGGCGGCGGGCTGAATCTGAACCTCGGCCCGACGGTCATCAAGCGCAAGGATCTGACGGTGCTGACGCGTCAGCTGGCGATCCTGCTCGGCGCGGGACTGCCGCTGATCCGCTCGCTGCGGACTCTGGAGCGCCAGGCCAAAACCCCGGCGGTGCGCATCGTGCTCAACAAGACCGCGGAGACGGTCGAGGGCGGCGCGACCTTCGCTGAAGCGCTCAGCCAGCACCCCAGAAGTTTCGACAAGCTGTTTCTGAACATGGTGCGCGCCGGCGAGGCGTCGGGCGCGATGGAAACGATCCTCGACCGACTGGCGGGATTCATGGAAAAGGCGTCGCGGATCGCCGGCAAGGTCAAGTCGGCGATGATCTACCCGGCGGTGATCCTCACCATCTCGATGCTCGCGGTCGTCGGTCTGATGATCTTCATCGTGCCGAACTTCTCCAAGATCTTCAGCGACCTGCTCGGCCCCAACGAGCCGCTGCCGGGACCGACTCTCGCGATCATCGCCATAAGCAACACGCTGGTTTCCAGATGGTACTGCTACATCGGCGGCGTGGTCGCCGTCATCGTTCTGTACAAGATCACGGTGCGCATCCCCGCCGGCAAGTGGGGGGTGGACTGGGTGAAATACAACATGCCGCTCTTCGGACCGATCATCGCCAAGAGCGCGATCTCGCGCTTCGGGCGCACGCTCGGAACGCTGCTGAGCTCCGGCGTGCCGGTGCTGAACTCGCTCGCCATCGTCAAGGAGACCAGCGGCAACGAGGTCGTCGCCGGAGCGATCCAGAAGGTCCACGACGCCGTGAAGGAGGGCGAAGGCATCGCGGTGCCGCTCAACGCCACCAAGATCTTCCCGCCGATGGTGATAAGCATGGTCGAAGTGGGCGAAGAGACCGGCAAGCTGCCGGAGATGCTCGAAAAGATCGCCGACACCTACGACGAGGAAGTGGACAACTCGGTCAGCGCACTGACGAGTCTGATCGAGCCGTTGATGATCGTCGCGCTGGCGGGCATCGTCGGATCGATCGTCATCGCGCTGTTCCTGCCGCTGGTGAAGATCATCGAAAAGATGGGCGGGGGTTGATACCCGGACCGACCGGAAGAAGGCCGACGCAAGTTCTTGCGCCGGCCTTTTTCATGCCCGCAAGCGCGCATGCGGACGCATGGCGGGGCGGGGCGTGCCGCACGCCGAAACGCCCCCCGGGCGCGGCATTTGAACTTTTGCACTTGACAAAACCGTGGTTTTGTGCTATATTAAATAAAATTATTTTGTTTATAAGTTTGTTTACGACAAGTATTTGTTTTAATCAATACTCTACGCGCGATCTAAAAAAGAGAAAGGATCGGAAGAATGGGAACCGAGTACACCTACAACCACGACACCACGACTTCGGGGGCCACTCTCAACAAACCGACGCTGACCAACTCGACCATCGCCTATTACGGCTACGTCGAAGAGGATCCGTACCTGCGGGTGCTCTCCGCCAATAGCGGCGGCACCTTCAACAGCATCTTCGTCGGCTCGGGCGGCACGATGTACCTCTCGGGCGGCGCGGTCGTCACCAGCATCACCCTGAACGGCGCCAACAGTGCTTATCTCAGAATGTCCGGCGGCGGCGTCGTCACCAGCCTCACCATGAGCGGCGGCAGCTATCACGGTTTCGGCGCCGTGGTCAGCAACCTCTACATAAGCGGCAAGGCCACCACCGCGGACCGGGCCATCTTCAACATGTACTGGAATGCG
>Ga0310786_10012828_pt1 | contig 10348 bp, 9 predicted proteins | sample AusTroGonzalo_MG_FD_203881 | JGI IMG/M metagenome (GOLD analysis project Ga0310786, IMG submission 203881) | Bovine rumen microbial communities from tropical cattle in Woodstock, Queensland, Australia - Gonzalo_03 (v2) (version 2) | ecosystem: Host-associated > Mammals > Digestive system >... | reverse complement strand
GTCCGAAATAGAATCCGACCGTAAAGCGACGCTCAGCATCGGGGTGAGCTATCTCGGCTTGTCGCTCAGCGCAGCGCTCAATCCTGCCAAACTGAAGGGCAAATACAGCGACTACGAACTGAACTTCAACTCCTACGGTCGCCGCTTCGGGTTTGATGTCATCTATCAGAACGCCAAGAACTTCACAGGCTGGCACGACCACGAAGGCATGGAGCGCGTCACACTGCCTGCCGATATGCTGACGGTAAAGACACTCAATGTGAATGCCTTCTATGTGTTCAACCACCGCCGTTTCTCCTATTCTGCTGCCTTCACACAGAGCTACATCCAGCGACGCTCGGCCGGCAGCTTCCTGTTAGGACTGTCGGGGCAGGGGCAGCACGCCACACTCGACTGGGAGCAGAAGACCCAGCTGAAGATAACCAATATAGGTCTCGGTGCTGGATATGCCTACAACTACGTACCCTCACAAGGTTGGCTGCTCCACATCTCAGCCCTCCCCACGTTCATCGTCTACAGCCACACCTCGATGACCTTTGGCGACGATCGTGTACCCCTGCACTACCATTTCCCCTCAGCCATCATCACCGGTCGTGGAGCCGTCGTTCGCCAGTGGGGCAACAAGTTTCTCGGCATGTCGATGGTATTCAATTTCACCGGAATTGGCGATAAAGACAACCTTGCCGTACATAACATCAAATGGCGCGTCCGCACCTTCTTCGGAGTGAGGTTGTGATTTGGTTTACCGTTTACAGTTTTACAGTTAGAAACTAAAATCTAGAAACTAGAGGCTAATATGATATATGCCATGAAAATAAGACAGTTTAAAGCATCAGACACAAGAGAAGCGGCAGAGATATGGAACTCTGTCGTGGAGGATGGATTGGCTTTCCCACAAATGGAGATACTCAGCGAAAAAGAAGCGCTGGATTTCTTTCAGAGCCAATCGTATACAGCTGTTGCCGAGAACCCGGCGACTGGTGAAGTTGTGGGACTTTATATCCTCCATCCCAACAATGTAGGGCGTTGTGGACATATCTGCAACACCAGTTATGCAGTTAGGAAAGATTTACGCAACAGACATATCGGTGAGCAACTTGTGAAAGACTCACTGATCAATGGCAAGCGGTTAGGTTTCAGGATTCTTCAGTTTAATGCCGTAGTGGCTGCCAATTCGATTGCTTTGCATCTCTACCAGAAACTTGGTTTCATACAACTCGGTCGCATCCCAAAAGGATTCATGATGAAAGACGGCCATTATGAGGACATCGTTCCGCATTATATAGAATTATGAACGACGGCATCAACGCCGCGTCGATTTACCATGGGAAGTTCTCGGGGTCGTTCACCTCGCTTGAGCGCATATTCCGGTTGAGTGAATCCACTGCCGCCATGTCGGCGTCGGATAGGGAGAAATGCATCACTTCGAGGTTTTCGGCGAAATGACGGGGTCGGCAACGGGGAATGGTGATGAGGCCTCGCTGAACAATCCATCGCAGCACAATCTGTGAGGTGGTTTTTTCGTATTTCGTGGCTAACGACTGCAACAGCGGATGCCCTAGTACGTCGATATCGCCTTGTCCGAAAGGTCCCCAACCCTCTACTTGGATACCTAATTGGTGGTTGTAGGCGATATTATCCTCCTGTGACATATAGGGATGTACCTCTATCTGATTAATGACGGGACGTATTTCGGCGTATGTGAGGAGGTCGTCGAGATGATGGGGGTTGAAGTTGCTCACACCGATGGAACGCACTTTCTCCTGTCTGACATAGTCCTCCATCACCTGCCACGTGTCCTTTATGCAGCCCTTTACGGGCCAGTGAATCAGTAGCAGGTCGAGGTAGTCGGTTTGGAGTCGGGCGAGGCTCTCGTCGATAGATCGTCGTACAGCCTCTGCTCCCTGCCGCATGGTGTTGGGAACTATTTTGGTGGTGAGGAACACTTCGTTGCGAGGTATGTTGCTGTCGGCGATGCCTTGTCCGACTTCTACTTCGTTTTCATACATTTGCGCCGTGTCGATGTGGCGGAATCCCGCATCGAGCGCCAGACGGACGTTCTGCCGCGCGGTTTCGCCTCGCAGTGTCCACGTGCCGACTCCCATCTGTGGAATTGATAATCCGTTGTTTAGTTTCATTATTTTAGACATTAGATCTATTTTTTTTTGACTACAAAGATACAAAAAGTTTCGCTTTGCGCAAAATGCTTCGCCTCAAAAAATTCAAATAAACTTGATTTATGTTCGGCTTAATCGCATTTTTATCTGTTTACTGTTTACTATTTACTGTTTTTTTTACAAATTATGAATTATGAATTGTGAATTATGAATTTTTTACTATCTTTGCACTCTAAAAACGAACAACTAAGGTCTAGAATCTGAAATGATGGGGTTTAGGTTATTGGTTATAGGGTTGACGTTCATGTTCACGTTTTCGTCTGTCTCGGCATTCATTCCGCCGGAGCCTGACTATAACGACCCGACGATGTGGATTACGGTGGATGGCGAGTCGGGGGGAGCTGATGTATTCTACGTGGTCTCAACATGGGAAGAGGACTGGAGCCGATGGACGATTGTCGATGGTGAATGGACGCGTGTAACGAGCCATTATGCGGATGTGTGGAACCCCACGCATCGTGAGCACATGGCAGCGGAAATCCGTAAGGTGGCTGCATATATGTCGCCAGGCAACCGCTTCTATGCGCCTTACTATCGCCATACGACCATCGAGGCATTCATGACGGGAAACGAGGATACGATACGTCAGCGTGCACGATTGGCGATGGATGATGTATGTCGGGCATTCGACCACTTCCTCGCCCGGCGCGACCAGACCCGTCCGCTCATCATCGCAGGTTTCAGCCAGGGCGGAATGGCTGTAGTGGAACTGCTGAAGCATATCGACGATAAGACCTATCGGCAGTTGGCTGCTGCATACGTGTTGGGCTATAAGGTAACGCCACAAGATACGCTGGAGTGCAAACGAATCAAGGCTGCACAGGGCGAGACCGATACGGGTGTCACTATCTGCTATAACACGGTGAAGGATGTGCGTTACATCCAACCTGTTGTCGGTGCTTCGTGTATGGCCATTAATCCAGTAAACTGGCGTACGGATGATACCCCGGCCACCCTAAACGATTCGATTACAGTTACGCTGTCGCCCGAGCATCATGTCCTTGTTGTCACGGGGTATAGTGGTTCGGAATATCCTCCGTATAAAGGCTTCATCAATGTGGGCGATATCCATAGTTGCGAACCATGGCTTTACAGCGAATGTCTCAGGCGGAACATCAATGTGAGAGCCAGAGCGTGGAGGAAGAAGTGATATGGTTTACGGTTTACAGTTTACCGTTTACGGTTTATATCTAGAAACTAAAATCTAGAAACTAGAAACTAAAGTTATGACGAAAGAATTTTTTAAGCAAGTAGCTAAGCCTGGGTTTATGTTAATCATCGTGGCGGCTTTGACGTTAGGTGTGTCTTCATTCATCCAATCCTATTTCTCCGTGAAGGGTATCAAGAATGGGGCGATGCTACGTGCTGAGGGTCAGTTGGAATTCGACCGTCTCCGGATTATGGATGTGGTGAACCAAGCGGAGGCAGCGGTGCGCAATAGCGTGTGGATTGCCAGTTGGTGTCTGAATGTACCCGACAGCCAACAGGTAGTGGCACGCCGAGTGGTGGAGGACAACCCCATTGTGGTGGGTTCTACCTTGGCGTTGGTTCCCGGTTACGACCCTAAACATCCGTTGTCTGCTCCATACGCCTGCCGAGAGGGTGACAAGATTGTCATTAAATCGTTGGCTACAGAGGAATATGATTATCCTTCGCAGGAATGGTTTGCGAAAGCCATCGAAGCGGGGGAGGGCTATTGGTCGGAGCCATACATTGACGAAGGTGGTGGCAACATCCTGATGACTACTTATTCGGTTCCGATAAAGGACAAAAATGGACAGATTGCTGCTGTGCTTACGGCTGACTTGTCGTTAGATTGGCTCGCGCAGTTGGCAAACAACATACTGGTGTATGACAACGCATATAGTGTGGTACTCAGTCGCCAGGGGAAGATGATGGTAGGGCCGAAGAACGAAGACCAAAACGAAAACGAGAAGGTGCAGACGTACACCACGAAGGTGGAACGGACAGGGTGGACCTTGTCGATTGTGATTCCTGATGATGAAATCTTTGGCGGTATTCGCAGAGTCGTCGGTATGGTAACTATCCTGCAATTGCTGGGTATCGGTATGCTCATCCTTATCCTCCGCTTCGTGGCCAAGAACCAAATGAAATATAATGAAATTAATGAGAAGAAAGCGGCGATTGAGAGTGAACTGCATATAGCCAGTGCCATTCAGAAAGGTATGCTTCCGAAGAACTTCCCCACGAGTGCCCAACGAGACGATGTGACGCTCTACGCTTCGCTGACGCCTGCCAAGGATGTGGGTGGCGACTTGTTCGATTTCTACATCCGCGACGAGAAACTCTTCTTTTGTATCGGCGACGTATCGGGCAAAGGTGTGCCTGCATCACTCTTCATGGCTGTCACAAGATCTATCTTCCGCACCGTATCGGCGCATGAGTCGATGCCCGACCGCATCATGACTGAGATGAACAAGACAATTGCTGACATGAACGAAACCAGCATGTTTGTTACACTCTTTGTCGGTGTGCTCGATTTGCCAACAGGCCGTCTGCGCTACTGCAACGCTGGTCACGATGCTCCGCTGCTTGTCGGTGCCGGTGTAGGTCTGCTCCCTTGTGACTCCAACATTCCTGTCGGAGTGAAGGCGTCGTGGAAATACACGTTGCAGGAGGCGCCGCTCTTCCCTGGAACCACGATATTCCTTTATACCGACGGACTAACTGAAGCAGAGGATGTCAGTCATGCTCAGTTCCAGATGCAGCGCATCAACGACGTGGCTGTACAGGCACTTGCAGGGCAGAAGCATGAGCCGCAACAGCTCATCGACATGATGACCAATGCTGTCCATCGGTTCGTGGGTAATGCCGAGCAGAGCGACGACCTGACGATGATGGCTGTCCAGTACACAAAGCAACAACGAGACGTGCGATTGCTTAAGAGCATTGTGCTGAACAACGACATACAAGAAGTGCCACAGTTGGCAGCCTTCGTAGACGAGGTGTGCGAGGCTGTTGGCTTCAATCCTGCTGTCACCATGCAGATGAACCTTGCCCTCGAGGAAGCTGTGGTCAATGTGATGAATTATGCCTATCCACCAGGCATACGAGGCAAAGTGACCATTGATGCAAGTGCAAACGATGTGAGACTGAAGTTCACCATCATCGACAGGGGAAGGCCTTTCGACCCCACCGTACAAGCTGATGTCGACACCACGCTGTCGGTCAAGGAGCGCCCGATTGGTGGATTGGGCATCCACATTGTGCGTCAGATAATGGATTCCATCAACTACGAGCGAATAGATGGTCAAAATGTGCTGACGCTGAGGAAGAAGCTTTAGACTAATGTAAAAATGCAAAAATTATAAAATGTAAAAAACGGTAAACTGTTAAATGGTAAATGGTTAAATAGTCCAATAGTAAATAAGATTATGCAAGTAACAATTCAAGAACAAGACGGCAACATGATTGCCACACTGGAGGGGCGTCTTGATACGGCAGCCGCCCCTGAAACTGAGAAAGCGATGAGTCCGCTTCTCGATTGTGAAGGAAAGGACATTATTATCGACTGCACAAAGATGGAGTACATTTCGTCGAGCGGATTACGTATCTTCCTCAGCATTATGAAGAATACCAATGGTAGTCACGTCTATATCAGGAACATTACGGACGATGTCCGTGCTGTATTTGTCATGACTGGCTTCATCCATCTCTTCGAATTTAAGTAATAGTTTATGGTTTACGGTAAAGTATAGAGTCTAATGTCGAAAGTCTAAAATCTAGGGTCTAAAGACAATGGAAACAGAACTGTTCTTAGGATTCAATCTCTATGCCTGGATTACTATTGTCACGGTGCTAGGTATGTTCACCACGTTGCTTTGTACGAAGCTTCGGACCGACTTGGTGTTCTTGGCGGCCATCGGTGTACTGTTTGTCACGGGTGTGCTCGATGCGAAGGATGCCTTCTCGGGCTTCAGTTCTACGTCGGTAATCGTTATCGGCGTGCTGTTCGTCGTAGTGGCCGGACTGACGCATACTGGTGTGCTTCAGTGGATTGTGCGCCATCTGTTAGGTCAACCCAATAGTTACAGCAAGGCAGTCATCCGCCTGATGCTACCTGTAGCAGGACTAAGTTCATTTCTGAGCAACACCACGGTAGTGGCTATGTTTGTGGGTATTGTCAAAATGTGGTCGAAAAAGTTAGGCATTTCGCCCTCGAAACTACTCATTCCACTAAGCTACGCCTCAGGTATGGGTGGAGTCTGTACCCTTATCGGAACTCCTCCCAACCTGATTATCAGCGGACTTTATGCCGACAAGACGGGTGAGACGATGAATGTATTGGCAACCGCCATCCCTGGACTGTTCTGTTTGTTCGTCGGAGTGCTCTCGATTATCGCCATGCGTAAGTTGCTGCCCGACCGCAAGGCTCCAGAGTCGGCGTTCGAAGCTACATCGGAGTACACCGTCGAACTGTTGGTTCCGTCCGACAACAAATACATTGGAAAGACTTTGGACGAAGCTGGTCTGCTCCATGTGCGTGGTGGAAGTTTGATTGAGATATACCATTTCGACGATGTGCCGGCATCTATCTCGGAGAACGAGTACCTGATGGGTGGCGACCGTCTGGTCTATGCCGGACAGATAGACGAGATACTGGAACTGAAGAAGAGTCACGGACTGGTGAGTGCCGACCACCATATTTTCTCGATGAGCGAGGTGGATAAGAACCGTCAGCTTCGTACGGCATTCGTCACCTTCGGTAGCAGTCTGATAGGTAAGACCATCGGAGGAAGCACGTTCGAGCACGACAACAATCTGACACTGGTGGCTGTGGCTCGTAGCAGTCAGCGCATCAACGAGACACCTCGTCAGGTGGTGCTACAAGCAGGCGACACGTTGCTCTTAGAGTGTCCGCCCCATCTGAACGTCAATACCGACCGTCTCTCGTCGCAGCTGCATTTCTTCGATAGCGACCAGGTAGTCAACATCGGTTCGAAGACCTTCATCTCTGCCCTCATCATGATTGCGATGGTAGTCATCTCGGCCCTGAATGTCATGCCGCTGCTCCAATGCGCTTTCATCGCCGCCGCAGCCATGCTCGTGTTGCGTTGCTGTAATGCGGAGCAGGCCATGCGTGCCATTAACTGGGACATCCTGATGATCTTCGCCGCCAGTGTCGTACTCGGACTGGCCATCCAGCAGACGGGTATTGCCGAGCGACTGGCAAGGGGTATTCTCGATGTGTGCGGTACCAACCCCATCGTGGTCATGACCGCCATCTGTTTCGTCGGAACTTTCATCACTGAGTTCATCTCCAACACCGCCGCTGGAGCCATGTTTTTTCCCATTATGTACGAGGCCGCTGAGAAGCTGGGCTACGAGCCTTATCCCTTCCTCATTGCCTTGATGATCAGTGTCAGCAGCAGTTTTGCCACACCGATAGGTTCGCCCACCCACATGCTGGTCTATGGCCCTGGAGGCTACCGCTTTAGCGACTTTATGCGTATCGGCCTGTTGATGAATCTCATCATCCTTGCTGCCAACATCCTCATTGTGAATATCATCTATCCGTTGACTCCGTTGTAATTAGGTTAGTAATGTTTATTGGTTATAGGTTATTGGTTATAGATGAGTACATGGTATGACGAATCGAATCGTTTTGACATATATACTGTTGCTGACAGGGCTACTGCCTTCTGTAATGGCTCAGCAGAAATCGGACTTTGTGAAGGGTGCTGATGTAGGTTTTCTCACGGGACAGGAGAGGCGCGGTGTCGTGTTCCATGACCGTGAAGGACGTGAGCGTGAATGTCTGGAACTGCTGAAGAACGATTACCAGATGTCGGCCATCAGGATGCGTGTATGGGTGAATCCCCGTGGTGGTGACTGCGACAAGAACGAACTGCTGGCTATGGCGAAGCGTGTGAAAGCACTGGGTATGGACCTGATGGTCGATTTCCATTATGCCGATTCGTGGGCAGATCCCGCCAAGCAGCCCATTCCAAGAGCATGGCAGGGACACACGTTCGAGCAGATGAAGGAAGATTTGCGTCTTCACACCATCGATGTGCTCTCGTTGCTCAAGCAGAATGGTATCGCACCCCGATGGGTACAGGTCGGTAATGAGACAGCAAACGGACTGTTATGGCCGATGGGACATATCGAGCAGCATCCCGAGCAGTATGCCGGTTTTATCCGCACGGGCTACGATGCCGTGAAGGAGGTCTTCCCTGAGGCTATCGTCATTATCCACCTCGACAGGGGACACAAACAGAGCCTCTATGACTGGAACCTCGATATCGTAAAGAAATATGGTGGGAAATTCGACATGATTGGCATGTCGCTCTATCCCTATTGGGCAATGGATGGACATCCCGAGCTGAATGCTGACGACATCATCACCGACTGTATGGCTAACATCCGCCATTGTAGCGAGAAGTACGGGTGTGATGTGATGATAGTCGAGACGGGCTATGAAGTCGATGAACGCCATCCCGAGAAGATGGAGGAGGGGCGTCGCCAGTTGACACGTGTCATCCGTGAAGCCCGCACCGAGACTGATGGTCACTGTCGCGGAGTTTTCTATTGGGAGCCGCAGTGTCTCCCCGGCGGATATAAGTTAGGCGCTTTCAACAGCAATGCTGCTCCGACTGCCATTATGGAAGCATTTTGCAAGTAGTGATAAAAAAAAGATAACGAAAAAAAATGAAAAAATTGATTCAAAGAGCGCAAAGCAAAATTTGCTTTGCCGAGTGTAAGAATTTTGGCCAGAAAAAGATGCAATGGATGGTCATTGCTGCCATCTTTTCTTTCTGTGGTTGCCTGACGGCTGCGGCTCAAGAGACGGAACAGTTCTCGATTGCCACGCTCAACGTGGATGGATTGCCGCAGAAACTTTTAGTGTGGAACCTGAATGCCGAAGGACCTGGTAGTGCTGGTTCGGCTCGCATCGGTAAGTATTTGGTGAGGAAGGGCTATGATCTGGTGATGATGCCGGCATCACTCAAGCTGACATCCTGCGTGTATCTCTATCTTAAAACAGGTGAGGAAGCGGGCGCCACAGCGTCTGCTGTCAACGAGCGAGTCGAGGCTCCGCTCTACTTGTTGCGCAGCTATGAGCAGCAACTGGCTACATGGTTCGTGCTTGGTGGTTACGATGTTCAGTACGAAACTTGGGGAAATTGATGATGACCAAAGACATTTACCTTGCAGGAGGATGCTTCTGGGGAACCGAGCATTACTTCAAACAGATTCATGGAGTGGTGGCGACGGAAGTGGGATTCGCTAACGGCCACACAGAGAACCCTACATACGAGGATGTGTATACTGACACGACAGGCTTTGCCGAGACCGTACACGTCTGCTATAATCCCGACGTGGTGAGCCTCCGTTTCCTGATTAAGATGTTCTTCAAGGCTATCGACCCTACAAGCCTGAACCGACAGGGACACGACGAGGGAACGCGCTACCGTACAGGCATCTACTACGTCGATGCCTCCGACCTACCTATTATAAATAATGTATACGATGAGGAGCAGCAGAACCATCAGCAGTCACTCGTCGTCGAGAAGTTGCCGTTGCAGAACTTCTACACCGCCGAAGAGTACCATCAGGACTATCTCGATAAGAACCCCGACGGTTATTGCCACCTGCCGCTGTCGCTGTTTGCGTTTGCGAGGCAAGTAGCCCCCTCCGACACCCCCTTCGGTTCCCCCGTTATCGGGGGACAGGAGTCCCAAGGGGGAGAGTAGTGAAGAGTGGAGAGACAGTTAATTATGAATTGTGAATTATGCATTGTGAATTATGAGACGGATTATCACAAGTTTACTGACCACGTTAGGTCTGACAACAGCGTGCGGTCAGGCGAATTATGAAAATGCCGACGTGAAGGCTTTTGCCGAACTGATTGAAGCCTCGAACGTCGTGGTACTCGATGTGCGTACTGCAGATGAATATGCGGAAGGGCATATCGAAGGAGCTATCAACATCGACCAAGGAACGGACGATTTCATGCAGAAAGTCAAAGCTACGTTATCGACCGACAAGACCATCGCGGTCTATTGCCGTAGCGGCCGACGTTCGGCCAACGCAGCCGGCAAGCTGGCAGATGCCGGTTATAAGTGTGTGAACCTGAAAGGCGGCATCACTGCTTGGCAAGATGCGAAGATGCCTGTCAGTACGGAGACATACGAAGTAGATGTATT
>Ga0310786_10012827_pt1 | contig 10348 bp, 3 predicted proteins | sample AusTroGonzalo_MG_FD_203881 | JGI IMG/M metagenome (GOLD analysis project Ga0310786, IMG submission 203881) | Bovine rumen microbial communities from tropical cattle in Woodstock, Queensland, Australia - Gonzalo_03 (v2) (version 2) | ecosystem: Host-associated > Mammals > Digestive system >... | reverse complement strand
TACCACGAAGAGCGAACTGCACGCCATCGCCGCCGTCCCGAGCATGGGATGCAGACGCCACCCGAAGAACGGATACAGCGCGCCCGCTGCGATCGGGATCCCGAGCACGTTGTAGAAGAACGCCCAGAAGAGGTTCAGGCGGATATTGCGCATGACGGCGCGGCTGAGGCGGACTGCGGTCACCACGTCGCGCAGGTCGCCGCGCAGCAGCACCACGTCGGCGGTCTCCATCGCGATGTCCGTGCCGCCGCCGATGGCGATCCCGACGTCCGCCCGGGCGAGCGCGGCGGCGTCGTTGATGCCATCGCCGACCATCGCCACTTTGCGCCCGCCCTGCTGAAGCTCGCGGATGCACGCCTCCTTGCCGTCCGGCAGCACGCCCGCGATCACGCGGTCGATCCGCAATTCGGACGCGGCGGCTTTCGCCGCAACCTCGGTGTCTCCGGTCAGCAGCACGGTCTTCAATCCGAGGTCATGGAGTGCGCGCAGGGCGTCCGCGCTGCCGTCCTTCACGGTGTCGCGGAGCGCCATAACGGCGCAGAGCCGTTTCGTGTCGCGGTCCCCCATGAAAAGCAGGCTGTGACCGCCGGATTCGAGCTCGCGGATCAATTTTTCCTGCGCGGCCAGCGGGATTCCTTCGCGTTCCATCATGCGCGCGTTGCCGCAGACGTACCGGACTCCGCCGACCTTGCCGGACACGCCCATCCCGGGCGTCGCAGAGAAATCCTCCACGTTCCCGTCCGACGCGTTCACGCCGTGTTCCTGCGCGTACTGCACGACGGCGCGCGCGAAGGGGTGCTCCGACTTCGATTCGAGCGGCGCGGCGATCTTCAGAAACTCCGCTTCCCCTCCCCCGGATTCCGCGCCGTCCGGATTCAGCGTCACCACGCGGGTCACGCGGTGCCGCCCCTCGGTCACGGTCCCGGTCTTGTCCAGCACGATAGTCTTAACAGCATGAAGCTCCTCCAGCGCGGCGGCGTTTTTGAACAGGATGCCGTATTTGGAGCCGATGCCCGTACCGACCATGATCGCGATCGGCGTGGCGAGTCCGAGCGCGCATGGACAGCTGATGACCAGAACGGCAATCGCGGTCGTCAACGCGAAATACACGGTCTGGTGTTCGACGAAAAGCCAGAAGCACCCCGCCGCGAGCGCCGCGATCAGCACGGCCGGCACGAAAACGCCGCTTACACGGTCCGCGAAACGCGAGATCGGCGCGCTGGAATTCGAGGCACTTTCCACAAGCTGAATGATGCGCGACAGCGTGGAATCGCGCCCGACGCGTTCAGCACGGAACCGGAACGAACCGTTCACGTTCATCGTGCCGCTCACCACAAGGTCGCCGGGCTCTTTGCCCGCGGGGACGCTCTCCCCGGTCACGCTCGACTGGTCCACCGTGCCGTTTCCGCTCACGACCACACCGTCCGCCGGGATCGACGATCCGGGCCGGATCACCACGACGTCGCCGACCGTGAGTTCATCCGCCGCGATCTCGACTTCCTTTTCGCCCCGGACCACGACCGCGGTCTTCGGCGACAGATTCATCAGGCGGGACACGGCGTCCGTCGTGCGGCGTTTCGCCCGCGCCTCAAGGAATTTCCCGAACGTCACGAGCACCAGGATCATGCCCGCCGTCTCGAAATACAGGTTGCCTGCCGCCTCGGACACGCGCGCGGCGTCCCCATGCATCTTCCCGAGCAGCATTTCCCCGGTCATCACGAGGCTGTACAGCACGCTCGCGCCGGACCCGAGCATGATGAGCGAATCCATGTTCGGCGACAGCTTCAAAAACCGCCGCGCGCCGCTGATGAAATACACGCGGTTCACGAACAGCAGCGGGATCACGAGAATGAGCTGGAGCCAGGCGGCGTCGAGCGGATAATCTTTCAGGAAGCCGTGCATGGACGAGAACGAGACGCACATGAGCGGAAGCATCAGAATCGCCGACCAAATGAACTGTCGGAAAAGTTCGCGGCTGGGATCGGGAATAGAATCCGGAGCTTTCTTCGGTTTAGCTTCTGCCTGCCCGGATGTTTCCGGCGCGGATGTGGATGTGGCTGCTGGCGATTCCTCGACCAGTTCCGCCGTAAATCCGGCGTTCTTCACCGCGTCAATGACCTTCTGCGGCATATCAGGCGCATTATCGCATTTCACGGTCATGCGGCCGGTGATTAAGTTTACCTCAACATTCTGCACGCCAGGAACCGCCTTTACGGCCTTCGCCACATGCGCCTGGCAGGACGCGCAACGCATCCCGCCCACCTGAAAAAAAAGTTCCACCACGGCGACAGGAACAGGTGCTTCTTCCACGAGTTCGGCGGTAAATCCGGCGTTCTTCACCGCATCGGCAATTTTCTGCGGCATATCCGGCGTGTCGTCACACTCCGCGGTCATGCGTCCTGTGATTAAGTTCACCTCAACATTCTGCACGCCGGGGACCGCTTTCACGGCCTTCGTCACGTGCGCTTGGCACGACGCGCAGCGCATCCCGCCCACCTGAAACAAATGTCTCATTGTTCAACCTCCATTTTTATAGAACCGTCATCATATCGGGATCGTCATCGTCGTCGCGGATTCGGGCGAACCTGCCATCGGGGAATGCGTCAGTTGCGCAAACGCCGCGGCCTGCTCCTCGTTGCCGATCGCCGCGATCAGGTCGCCGACGTGCAACACGGTGTCCGGACGCGGATTCGCGTCGATCCTGCCTTTATGGATAACGCCCACGATGGACATTCCGGTACGGGCGCGGACCTGCGACTCCTCAATGGAACGTCCCGCAAGCGGACTGTCCGGCTGGATCTGCGTCCACTGAAGCGCGATCATGCCGTTGAACGCACGGATCTTTTCGGCGAGCGCGAACGCCGGGCTGTCCTCGAGCATGGGCTTGTAGCGGCTGGCGCGGACAGAATCCAGATAATTCTGGATGCGCGCCTCGGAAATATCGTTCAGGACCAGGATGCGCCGGGTCAGCTCCAGCGACACCTCGAAATGCGACAGGATGATCTCGTTGACGGTCTCGTCGGAGAGGCGCTTTTCATTCTCGGGCGAGGCGGCGCACATGACCGTGAGAATGTCCGGTTTGAACTTGCGGGCCAGTTCGATGATCGCTAGGCATTCTTCAAGTTTCTCAAGCATCGGCACCAGGACTTTCGCGTCCCGGATATGGGCCGCGGTCAGGATGATGTCGCTCATGGGGTCGCCGTAGATCACGTTGAGCCCCTCGGCCTGAGCCTCGCGGTAGGCATCGTAGAACGGTTCGACGATTACGTATTTTAGTTTCAGGCGCGTCAGCACGTGCGCGATCACACGCGAGATGCGACCGCCGCCGATCAGCACCATGTGGTCTTCCAAGTCGGGCTGAGGGAGCTCGATGTTTCTGCTTTGCAGATTCCGCCAGACGGTCCGGCGGAGCAGCGAATAGACCGGAGCCGTGAGGTTGTTGATGATCGGTCCGACGATCATGGAGCAGACGACCACGCAGAGGATCAGCGAGTACAGCTCGGTCGTAATAAATCCGGCCAGCAGGCCGGTCCCGATCACCACGAACGCGATCTCCGAAGTCGGGAACATCCCGAAGAACATCGCCACCGGGATCACGTTGCGGTATTTGAACATCCACGTGACGGCGGCGAGAAACGACGTGCGGGCGAGTCCGGTCAGGATGACCAGAACGGCCACGAGCCACCAGTGCATGCCCAGGTACCGCACGTCGAGCATCATCCCGATGGAGACGAAGAACAGCATGGCGAAGAAGTCGCGCACCGGGGACAGCTCGGACAGCGCCTTTTTCCCGTACGCGCTGTCGCTCAGCACGATGCCCGCCAGAAAAGCACCGAACGAGAAGGACACATGCATAACCACGGAAATCGCGCCGGACACCAGCGCGATGCCGGTGATGGAGAGCAGGAACAGCTCCTTCGACTCCAGGCGCGCCGCATGTTCCGTGAGCTTCGGCAGATACCGCGCGCCGACCGTCAGCATCAGTGCCATGAACATCGTGCTGAGCACAAGCGGCATCAGCGAGGAGAGGCCGCCCCCGGACGACGAGAGCGCGCCCAGCTGGCAGACTAGCAGCATCAGCGGCATCACGGTCAGGTCCTGCACGATGGAGACGCCGATCATGACGCGTCCGGAGAGCGAGTTTTCAAACCCCTTGCTGGAGAGCGTCTTCAGGACGACCGCCGTACTGGTGGAGACGAAGCAGATACCGAAGAGGAACAGCGAGACGTTCGAACTGAACAGCGGGATCTTCGTATCTCCGGCAAAATTGACGGTCGGATCGCGGCTCAGCAGCCACGCGATCCCGGTCCCCGCCAAAAATGTGAAGAGGACCTGCGCCAGCGCACCGAAGACAGCGACTTTGAAAACCGGACGGATATCCTTTTTGGAGAACTCCAGCCCCATGGAAAACAGCAGCAACGCCACGCCGACGTTCGCAAGGGAATTGACGGCGGTATTCGCGACTTCGCCCAGCCCGGCCTTGAACAGATAACCGACCACGACGCCCGCGAGAATATACCCCAGAATCAGCGGCTGTTTGAGCTTCTTCGCCACGGCTCCGCCGATCAGGCCGGTAACCACGATCAGGAGCAGCGCAGTCAGGATCGCATCCTCGTCCGTGACGCTCATGTTGCTCGTCAACTCCAGGAACCAGGACCGGACCTGTATCAGGATTTCTTTCATCGTCTCCGCCTCCCCTTCCTCCGGGCGGTCAGACGTCGCGGTCCATGGAGAACTGCGTGTCGTGGAGCTTGCGGTAACGGCCGTTCATGGCCAGCAGCTCCTCATGTGTGCCGCGTTCGACGATCTCGCCTTTGTCCATCACCAGAATCAGGTCGGCGTTGCGGATGGTGCTCAGGCGGTGCGCGATGGCGAACACGGTCCGGTTCTCCATGACGCGGTTCAGGGCGTCCTGGATGAGCTTTTCGGTCACGGTGTCAAGCGCGCTGGTCGCCTCGTCGAGCACAAGGATCGGCGGGTTTTTCAGAATGATGCGGGCAAGCGCGATGCGCTGTTTTTCGCCGCCGGAAAGCTTGCAGCCCTTTTCGCCGGCCTCCTCCTCGTATCCGAGCGGATGCGTGCCGGAAACGATGAAGTTGTGCGCATTGGCGCGTTCCGCCGCCTCCTGGATCTCCTCCATGGTAGCGCCGGGACGGCTGTACGCGATATTGTTCGCGATGGTGTCATTGAAAATGATCGGTTCCTGCGTCACGATGCCGATCTGTCTGCGGAGCGAGGCGAGCGTGTAGTCGGTCACATTCCGTCCGTCGATCAGCACCTCGCCGCCCGTCACGTCGTACAGGCGGGACAGCAGGGACGCGATCGTGGTCTTGCCGCTTCCGGTCTCGCCGACCACGGCGACCATCCGGCCGCGCGGGATGGAGAACGAGATGTCGCGGATGACGTCGCGGCCGGGTTCGTAGGCGAACGAAACATGGTTGAAAACGATCGCGTCGCGGAATTCGCGGAGTTCGACGGCATCGGGCTTTTCGGGGAGAGCCGTAGCAGTGTCCACCAGGTCGAAATAGCGGTCCGCGGCGGCCATGCTGCGCTGTAAGTTATTGACGATCTTGGTAATCTCCTTGATCGGCTGGTACATCAGGAACGCCGGAGCCAGCAGCATGAACATCTGGGAGATCGAAACGCCGCGGGAATACGCGTACACCAGAAACGCCAGGGAAATCGTGACCGTGACGGTCTCCATGACAGGCGCCATGAAGAGCTTCAGGCGGAGCGCCTTAACGACCGTGCGGAAATATTTGCCGTTCACCAGCACGAATTTGCGCGTTTCGCGCGTTTCCGTATGGTTGGACTTGATCAGCAGAATGCCGGAGAACGTCTCGTGCATGCGCGAGACCAGTTCGGCGACCTGCGCGAACGCGTTGCGGTAAACGCGGCGTATCTTGCGACCGAGCACCATCACGGGCACCACGCACAGCGGCATGCCGACCACGATGATGATCAGCATGGTGAACATGTGCTGCTGCACGCTCGCGATGATCATGGCGCAGAGGCAGGCGATGATCTCCAGCGGACACCGCGTGATGTCCGCGATCACGTCGGAGATCGAACTTTCGATCATGGCGGTATCGTTGGTGCAGCGGCTGATGAGGTGGCCCACGTCCTGATGCCCGAAGAATTTCATCGACTGGGACAGCAGACGTTCATACAGCAGATTGCGCATGTCGGCGATCACGCGGACGCTCACCCAGCGCATATTGTAGTGGTTGATGTAGGTCGCGACGTTCTTCAGGATCCATGCCAGCACGAACAACACCGCGTAGAGCATGAAGAACTGCCACGTCATGCGCCCGAAATCGTCCACGATCGGGAACTCGAATTCCAAGGGCCACTGGACGATGACCGAGCGTTTGCCGACCTCGATGGGGAGATGGAATGTCTGTTTGTAGTCGCGGAGCTTGTCCAGCGCCTTGGTCAGTTTCGGGTCCGTGTCGACGGGATGCATGATCTCCGTGACCAGCCGCGTCTTTTCCTCGTCGCTCATGTCGTCCGGGGCATCTTCGAGCGCCTCGATCACCTCTTCCGCCGTCTTCTGGCGTTTCTCGGACTGCCCGGTGTCCTGATCAACGATCATCGCCATGTCCGGCAGGAGCATCAGGCCGCCGAACAGCGATCCGCCGACCGTCAGGCCGGCCACAATACCGATCGTGAGCATGAGCCAGTACGGGCGTACGAAGCGCAGGATGCGCCAGTAGCTTACGGACTTGAGTTTTTTCTCGTTTTCGGTACGTCTGCTCATGGATGTGCGGCGAGGTAGCGGGGATTGGATTCGACAGGTTAATGTAGCATCTTGCGGCGTATTTTTCAAGCACGCGGAGGAAAAACCGCGAAACTTGCCTGATTATTTCGCCTCGACCGTATACACCCAGCCGCCGTCCTTGCTCCAGGCGCGTCCGATGCGGACCGGGAGACGGCGCGTGTCGGAGTTCGCGGAGAGTTTCGCGAGGATGCCTTCGAGTTCGTAGAGATTGTCTTCGAGGTTGAGCTTCTGCGCGAGTTCGGCGGCGGACCCGGAGAACGGCGCGGCGGAGGGAAGCGAAGCCTCGAGTTCGGTCAGAAGCTTGATGACGCCCTTGCTCGCGAGCTTGTACGCCTGCACGCCGGGCTGGTGGAACGCGTTGATGTGAATGAGTTCGGCGTAGGCCGCCACGGCGCGTTCGTACAGCGCGATGATCATGCCCAGGCAGAATGCGTTCACGTCCGGGATCCGCATTTCGATCACGCTGCGGCCGTGTCCGCGGAGCGCATTGGAGAGGCCGGTCAGGAATCCGTGCAGATAGTCGCCCATGTCGATGCCGTCGGAGACGGGCGCGGGCGTGCTGTCCTTCAGGACCTCAATGAACGTGATGAAGAAGTCGTTGCGGCCGTCGTTGAGCTGCTGGATGAACGCGTGGGCGTCGGTGCCGCCCTTGTTGCCGAAGACGTTCAGGCCCTGGTGGACCACGTTGCCGTCCAGGTCGAGCTCCTTGCCCAGGCTCTCCATCACCAGCTGCTGCAGGTAACGCGACAGCAGGATCAGGCGGTCGGAATACGGCACGATGACCATGTTCCTGTCGCCCTTGCCGTTTCCGGCGATGTACCACATGGCGGACAGCATGTAGGCGGGGTTGTGCAGGAGCGCCGGATTGCGCGTGAGGGCGTCCATGTGGCACGCGCCTTCCAGCAGCGCGCCGAAGTCGATCCCGGCGAGCGCGGCGGGCAGATGCCCCACGATGCTGGTCTCGCTGGTGCGGCCACCGATGGACTCGGCCATCTCGAACGTCTTCAGCCAGCCCTCGCGGGAGGCGTGCAGGTCGAGCTCGCTGCCCTTCATGGTGATGGCGCAGGCGTGCTTCGCGAACGGCAATCCGGCCTTCGCATAGGCGTTCTCGCAGAAGATCATGTTGTTCTTGGTCTCCTGCGTGCCACCGGACTTGGAGATGTTCACGACGAGCGTGGTCTCCAGGTCGCAGACGCGCATGGCGTCGGCGGCTCCGGCCGTGTCGGTGTTGTCCAGGAAATAGATCTTCAGGTTGCCGCCGCGCTGTTCTTCGCTCAATTCGTTCCAGTACGGACCGTTCAGCGCCATCTGGAGCAGCTGGGGACCGAGCGCGGACCCGCCGATGCCGTTGATGATCGCGGCCTGGAAACGCTTTCCGGTCGATCCGGTCAGTTTGCCGGCGCGGATGTCGGCGGCGAATTCCTCGACGTCGGCGAATTCGGCGCTACCGGAGTACACGGAGCGGTCGGTAAAATGCGTGACCTTGCGGTGCTCGTCCGGGTTCTTGATCTCGCCGCATTCGATCTTCTGCATTTCGGCGTGGACGGACGCGAACCGCGGCTCGATCGCCTGCAGGTCCTCGTCCTCGAATTTCATTCCGGCGAAGTTGATCTGGAACGACGATTCCCCGTCGATGATGGTATATTTATGGCAGCGTTCGATCCACATGGCGCTCTGTTCCGACATAGGTCCGTCCTTTCAAAATGATTCAGATAAAATGGCGGGTTCAAGTATAAAAAGATATCCATATAATATAGCACGCGGACGATGTTTTATCAAGCTCGTTTCCATGTTTTCCGCGTCAAATGCGCCGTGCCCGGCTCCGCTTCGAAATCCTGTAAAACTATTAGATAATGCTTGACATTTCCGCGAGCGCAGTGTATACTAATGCGTTATTACGCTTCGCATCCGGTTTTTCACCTCACAAGGAAGGATCCCATGCCATGAAAAAAATCCTGTTCGTCCTGCCGTGCGCCGCTGTCCTCAGTCTCGTTTTCACAGGCGTTTTCGCGCCCGTCCCGCTCCATGGACAGTCCGCCCCGTCCGAAAAAACCGAAAAGGACGCCGACAAAAAGGAGCCAGACAACGCCCCGATCGTGAAGATCTCGCTCTACAAGAACGGCTTCTGCTTCGTCACGCGCGAGATCGCGCCGCGCGACTGGGACAAACCGCTCGTCCTGACCCGGAGCATCGCGCCCCGTCACGGCACGCTGTGGTTCGATTATCCGACTGCGAGGCTCCGCCGCACCACGGTTGAAAAATACGTCACGCCGGAACCCGCGCCCGCCGCAAAGAAGAACGATGCGCCGGGGTACCGTCCCGAATGGAGCACCATGACCGACGTCTTCGAGTGGCAGCAGGTCACGGTCCGCACGAAGGACGGTGAAAAGATCTCCGGGCGCGTGGTCGGCAACCAGAAGCCTCTGCCACAGGAACCGTCGAAGGAAACGCCCGTCGAGATCATGGACGAGCTCTCGGCGTACCGGTCGTCCTCCCTGCCCGTCCGCATCACGTCCTCGGCCTCCACCGTGAAATCGCATTCTTCGTTCGGCGCGAGCTTCCTCACAATCGAAACCGAAGATGGGAGTTTCATTTCCGTGCGGCAGGCCGATGTGGTGGAGATCAATGCGAAGAGCCTGTACGAAGGCGACGATGTCCCCCAGCCGCCCGCGCCGAAGCCGGTCAAACAGACCGAGGAAATCCAGATCGTCGAAGCGACGATGGAAGATTACCGCCCCGTGCGGATGCGCTACCTGACCGAGGGGATCACCTGGTCGCCGTTCTACCGGCTGGACCTTTCCGAGGAGAAAGGAAAAGACGGCGGAGGGATGCTCACGGTCAGCGCCGCGGCTACGGTCATGAACAACTACAGCGATTTCGAGAACGCCGAAGTCGAGTTCATCTCCGGGTTCCCGAGCCTCGATTTTGCGTCCGTCGTTTCCGCCGTCGCGAAAAAGCTCCCCATGAGCACGTTCCTCCAGTCGCTCGCCAATCCGGCGGCGGGTACCCCGAACTACATCCGCAACGCCACATCCGGCATCCTGAGCCAGAGCGTCATGAGCCAGAGCGTGATGAGCAACGTGCGCCCGGTCGTCCAGATCGACAAGGAGGACGAGCCGGACGCGCCGCCGTCCAAGTGGTCCGCCTCCGGCATGGAGGACATCCAGTACAAATCCGTCGGGAAGCTCACGATGAAGAAGGGCGACGTCGTGTATCTCCCGGTCGCGACGAAAACGGCAGATTTCGAATACGTCACGACATGGTCGGCTCCGCTTCAGGGCGAATTCGCGTTCGGGGAACAGACGCCCGACACGAACGTCTGGAGCACGGTCCGCTTCCGCAATCCGTTCGATTTCGCCCTCACCACCGCCCCGTACGAGATCGAACGCGACGGGAAGATCCTCGGCCAGAGCACCGGCTCCTGGTTCGGCGCGGGCGAATTCGCCTCCGTCAGGATCACGCACGCGCTGGGCGTCTCCTGCACCATGTCCCACTTCGAGAGCGGCAACCGCGAACGCGTCTTCCGCGTGCCGAGGCCGGAAGACCTCCCCGAACTGCGCTACCGTT
>Ga0310786_10012826_pt1 | contig 10348 bp, 9 predicted proteins | sample AusTroGonzalo_MG_FD_203881 | JGI IMG/M metagenome (GOLD analysis project Ga0310786, IMG submission 203881) | Bovine rumen microbial communities from tropical cattle in Woodstock, Queensland, Australia - Gonzalo_03 (v2) (version 2) | ecosystem: Host-associated > Mammals > Digestive system >... | reverse complement strand
CTCATCGATACCAATAGAGTATTCAACACCAAGATCATCAAGGATCTTAGCCATAGTAGCCTGAGCCACTTCCCACTGCTCCTTGGTACCTTCGTACTTGTTCTTCGGGTTCTCAGGATCCCACTGCGAGAATCTGAAAGTACAATCCTGGAGAAGTCCTACGGTATCAAGGAAATACTTGGCAAGTTCGAGACAATTCTTGAACTCTTCCTCGAGCTGATCAGGACGGAGGATGTAGTGACCCTCGGAGATGGTGAACTGACGGACACGGATAAGGCCGTGCATCTCGCCGCTGTCCTCATTTCTGAAGAGCGTTGAAGTCTCAGTTAATCTCATAGGAAGATCCCTGTAGCTTCTCTGTCTGTTCAGGAATACCTGATACTGGAAAGGACAGGTCATAGGACGGAGGGCAAAGCACTCCTTTGTCTCATCGTCAGGATCACCCATGATGAACATGCCGTCCCTGTAGTGATCCCAGTGTCCTGATATCTTGTAGAGATCACGCTTAGCAAAGAAAGGAGTCTTTGTAAGTTCACATCCGTGTGCCTGCTCGACATCTTCTACCCAGCGCTGCAGGAGCTGGATAACTCTCGCACCCTTAGGAAGAAGGATCGGGAGACCCTGTCCGATATAATCAACAGTCGTGAAATATTCGAGTTCACGGCCGAGCTTGTTATGATCACGCTTCTTGGCTTCTTCGAGCTTCGTGAGATATGCATTGAGCATATCCTTGTTCGGGAAAGCGGTTCCGTAGATCCTCTGAAGGCTCTCTCTGTTGGAATCTCCTCTCCAGTAAGAAGCTGATGTGGATATGAGCTTGAAAGCCTTGATCTCGCCTGTGCTCTCGATATGAGGACCGGCACAGAGATCAACAAAATCACCCTGCTTGTAAAAAGAGATTACTGCGTCATCAGGAAGGTCATTGATGAGCTCTACCTTGAACGGTTCATTTCTCTCCTGCATGAACTTTACGGCCTCTTCACGGGGAAGTTCAAATCTCTCGAGCTTCAGGTTTTCCTTTATGATCTTCTTCATCTCGGCTTCGATATTCTTGAGATCTTCTGCCGAGAAAGCACCCTCATGCTGGAAATCATAATAGAAACCGTCCTCGATGGCAGGACCGATAGTGAGCTTCGTGTCAGGCCAGAGCCTCTTTACTGCCTGTGCCATAACGTGAGCTGTAGTATGCCGGTACATCTTTCTTTGTACTTCATCATTAAAATCTACCATTGTCTTACCTCCTTGTTTTGTTTCTTTTTGGTAGTTTTCCGGCATGATGTTTCCGACAAAAAAACACCATGCCCCAAGCATTGGGATGCATGGTTGCACGGTTCCACCCAAATTGCACGTCATATGACGTACCACTCATTAAGCCTTAACGCGACCGGACGGCGAAGGTTACTCAGTTACGATTTACCCCTGCAGTTCCGAGGTTGTATACATGCGGGACTTCTCAACGGAGCTTACAGCCGGTGACTCCGATTCTCTGGATGATGTTTTCCGCAGGCACGTGTCCTCTTCATCACTGTTGACGAAAGTTTACTCTAATTGATCCTTAAAGGCAAGTATCAATTTACACATATCATGTCTTTTACCTTCTCGTATTTGGAATCCCCGATCCCCGGGACGTTCTTGATATCTTCCTTATCGGTAAAGACATTCTCACTCCGGTATTCGATTATGGCATCTGCTGTTGAATCCCCGATCCCGGGAAGCGTCTTAAGCTCGTCACGGGAAGCCGTATTTATGTTGATCAGACCGCTTTCTTCCTTCTTTTCCGAAGTGATGTTGATCATCTCCTCGCCCTCCTTAGGGATCTTAACGGAGATATTGGAATCGATTATCATCACAAGATCGATATCATCTCTCGCCGCATCCTCAGTAAGTCCTCCCGCCAGGATCACGGCATCGTTCAGGATGCTTCCGCGGGATAACTCATAGACTCCGGGTTCATTTACCGCTCCGCAGATATAGACAAAAACATTCTGTTCTGAAGCAGTCTCGGTTACGGATAAGGAAGTCTCCGTCAGAATCTCTGCGGAAGATCTTTTAAACCCTCCTATGCTGCCGTTCATGAAGACCTTATAGATAACTCCGCACAATACGATTATCAAGAATATGGCTATATATATCCGATCCTTATTCTTTTTCGAAAACATAAGTGCCACCTCTCAAAAGAAAGGTAGCACATAAATGCGGGATATTTACCGACAAAAAATACAAATAACGACAAAAGGTCAGTTACATCGCACTCTTTGTCTCCCAGAGCTTCTCGAGATCGTAGTTGGCGCGGTCCTCGGGATGGAAGATGTGAACTACTACATCCTTATAGTCAATGAGGATCCAGCGGTTGCTGTTCCTGCCCTCCACGTGATCTGCATATAGCTCGTAATCGTTCTTCAGTACGACTTCGACTTCATCAGCCAGAGCCTTGATCTGGGTTGTGGAATTACCGCTGCAGATAACGAAATAATCCGCCATGATAGTCTTTTCAGATACGTCGATCAACTGAATGTCGATACCCTTCTTGCTGTCGAGGATCTCTACGATCTTTTCTGCCAATTCATTACTTGTCATAAAACACTCCTAAATATTTGATATATCTACTTTAGCACAAACCTAGCTTTTTAACGAATTTCTTTGTATTCGGATGTATATCGAGCCCGCGCTTTTTGGATTTGCTGATAAACGCCTTGACGCACAGGATCAGTCCGAGCTCGAGGTCTTCATCTGCCACTTTCCTGACTTCCGTAAGATCGTCATATGTCCTCGCAGGTTCGATCTTGTCGGAAAGATAAACAACCTTATCGACCATCGTCATGTTTTCCCTGGCCGTCGTATGATACCTTATGGCATCAAGTATCTCTTCGTCTTCGATACCGAAGTCTCTTTTTGCCATGACAGCTCCCGCAGGACCGTGCCACAGTTTCCTTATGTCATAGTCAGTACCTGAGTCCGCGATCGCCATCTCACGCTGGACATCATCCGGAAGTTCCTTGGCGCAGTCATGAAGGATGCCTGCAATGAGCGATTTATCGGGATCCGCACCATACTTGACGGCATATTTGACGGCAAGGACAGCCGTATTGATCGTGTGAAGGAGTCTCTCCCTTTTTAGGATCGGGTAAAGTTCAATGGCATACTCGAGGAAAGATTCAATTGCCTCGTCAGACACGTTTTCGAGCCAGTCGGCGGAATAAAGGGCATTCGTCTTAATGAATTCCCTGACTTCAGAAGGGATCTGATCCGCATTCTTTTCTTTTCGAAAACAAGAAGAAGATACATCAACTCCGTCAATGTCAAAAACAGTTATCCGGGTATCATACAGATCTTCTATACGCTTGACCTGAACTTCGAAGTCATCATCCTGCCCGGGTCTTCTTGCAACAAGGAGATTTACGATACTTAGGATCTCGTCAGGCTCATACCATTTGTCAAAAGACGGAAGTATATCCGAACCGCAGATCCAGAAAAGCTCAACATTATCAGAGTCAACGAGATCATTGATCCTGTTGTCTTTAAGAAGAGCTTTAATGGTATTGAGCGTATAACTGATGCCCGGGATGAAGAATTCAATGTCACTGACGATGACTTTATCACCGAACTTTTTGACCGCATCAACAGTCATATAATATCTGTACGGAGCAGCATTCAGGATCTTCCCGCGCTTGAACGGATTTCTCGCAGACGGGATCACCACGACCTTATCGACCGCCTTTAAGGCGCCCTCGATCATGCTTAAATGACCGTTATGGAACGGATCAAATGAACCCCCGAACAGACCTACTCTCATTTATTAAGGAACTCCAAAGCACGCTTACCGATATCGTGTCTAAAATGCGCGCCCTCGAAATCGATCTTGGAAACGCCCTCATAAGCCTTATCAAGTGCACTTTGAAGGTCATCGGCTCTTGCAGTAACTCCGATAACGCGGCCGCCGTTCGTAAGGAACGTACCGTTCTCATCAAGCTTGGTACCTGCATGATATACGAAGCATCCGTCGATCTGACCCTTATCGTCAAATCCCTTCATCGGGATACCCTTCTTATAGCTCTGCGGATATCCGCCGGAAGCCATGATAACGCAAGCACAGGCACCGTCATGCCACTTGATGTCTATATCCTTGAGCCTTCTTTGACAGATAGCCTCGAAGATGTCGTAGAGGTCAGCATTGAGCATAGGAAGAACGACCTGTGTCTCAGGGTCGCCGAATCTGCAGTTATATTCGATAACCTTAGGTCCTTTTGGAGTGATCATAAGACCGAAGTAAAGGATACCCTCAAATCTTCTGCCCTCTTTGTTCATTGCATTCATTGTAGGAATAAAGATCTTCTCCATGCATTCCTTTGCAACTTCTTCCGTATAGCAAGGATTAGGGGAGATCGTTCCCATGCCGCCCGTATTAAGGCCTTCGTCATTATCGAGAGCTCTCTTATGATCCATGGAAGAGATCATAGGGATCATCGTCTCACCGTCAGTAAACGAGAGAACGGAAACTTCAGGGCCTGTTAAGAATTCTTCGATAACGACTCTGCTGCTGCTCTTACCGAACTTAAGATCATCGATCATCTCTTTAACGGCAGTTATTGCCTCTTCCTCATTCTGAGCGATGATTACACCCTTACCGAGTGCAAGACCGTCAGCCTTGATAACTGTCGGATAAGTATTCTGCTCTTTTATGTATTTGATGGCACTCTCGCTGTCAGTAAATACTCCGTAGTAAGCAGTAGGAATATCATATTTCTTCATGAGTTCCTTGGAAAAGACCTTGGAACCTTCGATTATAGCCGCATTCTTCTTAGGACCGAACGTAAAGAATCCCGCATCCTGCAAGGCATCTGCCATACCCAGGACAAGCGGATCATCAGGTGCTACAACGACCATGTCAGGCTGAAGTTTCTTTGCAAGTTCCACCATTCCTTCGATATCTGTTGCTCCGACCGGATAACACTCGGCATACTTACTGATACCGCCGTTTCCGGGTGCGCAATAGATCTTTCCGACCTTGGGACTTTCCGCAAGTTTCATGATGATGGCATGCTCTCTTCCGCCACCGCCTACAACAAGAATGTTTTTCATAGTAATACTCCTATAGATCAAGCTGAACTAACTTAAAGATATTACTACAATTCTTGATAAGTTTCTACTCAACAATACTGCTTATAAGGGTGGCTGTCGAACTTAATCCGAAGTGGTCATAAATGTATCCGTCATATATCAAAATACTCTCGCCGTCACCGTCATAAAATACGAATGTCCAGGTTTCCCCGTCACATACATCTTCCGAATAGTCCTTGTACGGATCATCTCTTTTCGCAACAAGACAGAACTCCAGGATCCTCTGAAATTCATAATCGGACATTTTGTCGGAACTTATAAGCTTTCTTCCCGATAATGTGTATAATTCATAATATTCGATCGTCTTATCGTAACTTATCACATATTCCAGTCCGCAGATATTGTCGGTGCTGTAATCTTTAGGCTCCCAGAATCTGACGACCGTATCGAGCATAAGTCCTTCATCGGGGATCTCAGAAGTAAAATCTGCCTCATCGGCATACTTATAAAGGATATTTTCTATCGAATTCATCGACTCATTGACATATGCATAGCCCGAATAAAGACAATATGTCGTCTCATCGGTATCACAGAAGCAGAACGACCATGTGCTGCCGTCACAGGCATCTTCCTTGTAATCCTTATAGGTATCATTTATATAACCGTCATAGGCAAAATCATATACCGCCTTATAATCCTCGTCGGACAGTTCCGTTCTGGCAGTCCTGAAACCGGAAAGATTATAACACGTCTTTATCTCGAGAGTACCGTCATAATAAAGGATGAAATTATCATAGCACCAATAGTCTTCGTCAGAGCTTACAAGGCCGCAGTTACTCTGGCACGCAGTAAACATGATCCAGTCATTTTCCTTAAGGTCATCATAATCGACAGTATCGTCATCATTAAAAGATGTGAAGACAGTCTCCTTTTTGCCGCTGCCGTCTTTCCTTTTGCGGGCCTTGTCAGAAGACTTGCATCCGAAAAGGCTGATCAGCATTATGAGCATTAAAGAAACAGAAATAATCTTTTTCATCCCGGTACCTCCAAAACATTCTCTACCCTTAATATCAGCATCAGAGACTGTCAGGTTTCATTTTCTTTTCGAAAAAGACCTGTATCTTCATGACCGGAACGGTAAAAGATCAAAGGCACAGCTTTTCCCGCACAAAAAAGGTGTCCCTTTGTGATCTTTGATCACCCGGAGACACCTTCGTGTTTACTTCAAAACGGATCAATGGTGGAAAAGCCTGATTCCCGTAAATGCCATTGCCATATCATACTTGTTGCAAGTCATGATGACATGGTCGTCACGGATGGATCCGCCCGGCTCGGCAATGTACTTAACACCGCTCTTCTTGGCACGCTCGATATTGTCACCGAACGGGAAGAAAGCATCGGAACCGAGACATACGTCAAAGTTCTTCTTGAGCCACTCCTTCTTCTCTTCAACGGTAAGGACTTCAGGCTTAACCTTGAAGAGTTCCTGCCATCTGCCTTCTGCGAGAACATCCTCATACTCATCGGAGATATATACATCGATAGTATTGTCTCTGTCAGGACGGCGGATATCATCTACGAACTGAAGACCCATGACCTTCGGATGCTGACGGAGCCACCAGTTATCAGCCTTATTGCCTGCAAGACGTGTGCAGTGGATACGGGACTGCTGTCCTGCACCGATACCGATTGCCTGACCGTCCTTAACGTAGCAAACAGAGTTACTCTGCGTGTACTTCAAAGTGATAAGAGAGATAAGAAGATCGATCTTCTTATCCTCAGGGATATCCTTGTTATCAGTAACGATATTGTTCAAAAGATCCTTGTCGATCTTAAGCTCGTTTCTTCCCTGCTCAAAAGTTACACCAAATACGTCCTTTGTCTCAACAGGATCAGGTGTGTATGAAGGATCGATCTTGATAACGTTATATGTTCCCTTACGCTTTGTCTTAAGGATCTCGAGAGCCTCGTCAGTATAATCAGGAGCGATGATACCGTCGGAAACTTCTCTGGCGAGCATCTTAGCCGTGATAGCATCACATGTATCAGACAAAGCAACGAAGTCACCGTAAGAAGACATACGGTCTGCGCCTCTTGCTCTTGCATAAGCACATGCGATAGGAGAAAGCTCACCGAGATCATCTACGAAATAGATCTTAGCTTCTGTCTCGGAAAGAGGACGTCCTACTGCTGCACCTGCAGGAGAAACGTGCTTAAAGGAAGTAGCTGAAGGAAGTCCTGAAGCTGCCTTAAGTTCCTTAACGAGCTGCCAGCCGTTAAAAGCATCAAGAAGATTGATGTATCCCGGCTTACCGTTCAAAACCTCGATAGGAAGTTCGGAACCGTTCTTCATAAAAATCTTGGATGGTTTCTGGTTAGGGTTGCATCCATACTTTAACAACATTTCGTTAGCCATATTGTCCTCCCGATCATTTAACGTTCTTGTTTACGATCCTTGTATCTGCCTTACCTGTCGCGATGTCGATAAAGCGTACGAACAAGGAAACCTTGTTATCACTGTTAAGGCTGTTCCAGAGCATATCCGTGAATGAATCGATATCTCCGTCGATAGAGACCTTCTCAGGCTCACCTTCAAAGCTCGGGAGCGGATTTCCGTCACCCATGTATGTGTGGATGAATCTTCCCTCACCTGCAAGCGGATTAGTGTAAGAGAATGTGAATCTCTGACATGAAGAAGGATCACCGTCAGCCGACTTCAGGATGGACATGGCATAGTTATAAGAACCGTTCTCAACATGCATGATACCTGAAATCCTTGGAGTATAGTTAGGGGCGTCATCCTCAAACTCACGTGTTCTCAAAGCCTGCTCAAATGTCTGCTGCTTATCCATGAGTTCATAGATAGTATCAGTCTGATCTCCGTTAGTAACGATGGTCTTGTTTCCAAGAACCCTTACAGGAGAATAGATGATAAGGTGCGGATCAGTAAGAAGCGACGGATCGAAAGCCTCTGTCTTGATTCCGTCTTCAGTAGCCGTAAATACTCTGTTTCTCGAGTTTACGCTCCTGCCCATGATGAAATAAGCCGTAACAGCGCTCTTTCCATCCTTGGACTTGCCGATCACGATTCCTCTTCCGGGATAATCATTACCCTTGAGAAGTTCAGCGATGTCATAAGTTTTCATAGATGTCACCCCTCTGTTTATTTATATTCAACTCTGTTGTTGACGATTTTTATCTTCCCTTCGGAAAAGAGCTTAATGGCCTCGGGAAGAATGACCTGCTCGCATTCCTTCATGATGCGCTTCTGAAGAGTCTCCGGAGTGTCATCAGGAAGAACGTCGATGCTCTTTTGAAGAAGGATAGGACCTTCATCGTAATTCTCGTTAACGATATGCACTGTCGCGCCGGAAACCTTCACCCCGCGCTCCAGAGCCGCCTCATGCGGGCGTATGCCATACATGCCCTTGCCGCAAAAAGCGGGGATCAGGGCAGGATGTATATTAATTATCCTGTTCGAAAAAGCTTTTACGGTCTTTTCACCTAATAGTGACAGGTAGCCTGCGAGTACTATAAGTTCAGCACCGCACTTCTTAAGTTCATTGAGGACGTCATCATCCCATGCTTCCCTGCTCTCATAATCCTTTACCGACTTGACTGTCGAAGGGATATTATTCTGAGCAGCTCTTTCAAGTGCATACGCCTTATCGTTTGAAGCAATAACGAGAGCTATCTCGACATCAGCGAGATAGCCGCTCTTGATATTATCTATAATGGCCTGAAGATTTGTTCCTCCGCCCGATACAAAAACCGCTATCTTCATATCAGCTCTCCGGAGTACCTGCTACAAACTTGCCGTCAAAGCAGGCTACACACTGACCGCAACGGATACCCTCTGTTGAAGCCTTAAGGCTCTCAAGACTGATATAACCCAGGGAATCGGCACCGATCATCTCACAGATCTGTTCGGTCGTCATCTTTGTTGCAGGAAGCTCGCTCGCCGTAGATGTAGAGACACCATAGTAGCAAGGATACATGACCTTAGGTGAAGCGATCCTGAGATGAACTTCCTTTGCACCCGCATCACGGAGGAATCTGATGATATGCTTTGTAGTCGTTCCTCTTACGAGAGAGTCATCAACGATACAGATCCTCTTGCCCTTGATAGCGGACTTAAGTACTGCAAACTTCATCCTGACTGCAAGTTCTCTTTGTCCCTGAGTACCCTCGATAAACGTACGTCCTACATAACGGTTCTTAAGAAGACCTGCTCCGTAAGGGATACCCGATCCTTGAGAAAAACCTACTGCTGCAGGGTTACCGGAGTCAGGGGCACCTATTACGAGGTCACAGTCACAAGGCTGTTCCTTTGCAAGGTACTCACCTACCTTGACTCTTGAATCATATACGCTGGAACCGTCGATGACACTGTCAGGTCTAGCATAGTAAACAAACTCGAAAATACAGAGTCTGCCGTCCTCCAGGCTGCATCTTTCACCCTTGACCGTGTAATAAGTCGAAGATACACCCTTATCGGTTATCGTGATGATCTCGCCCGGATCGATATCCCTTATGATCTCGGCACCGATAGCGTCAAAAGCACATGACTCGGAAGAGAGCATATACATATCGTCTTTCTTTGCAAGGATCAAAGGACGAAGTCCCAGAGGATCCCTGACGCCGACGATCCTGTCGTTTGTCATGAAGACAAGGGCATAAGCGCCCTTAAGGCTCTTCATCGTCTCGAGGATAGCTTCCTCGACTGTCTCTGTCTTTACCTGATTTCTGCAGAAAAGAGACATAACTACTTCTGCTTCCGTATTCGTCTGGAAGATAGCTCCCTTATCGATAAGCTTGTTCCTTAAGGAGTTGGCATTAAGTATCTTACAGTTTGTGGAAAGAGCAACATGTCCCGATCTGGATTTGATCGCAAAAGGCTGCATTGCATCAATAGCAGGTTCCTGCTCTGAAGCAAGCTTAGCAGTTCCAATGGCACTGTGTCCTTCAAGAGCCGACAGCGTCAGATCATCGAAAACATCCGCAACAAGTCCCAAAGCCCTGTGGCTCATGAATGCGCCGCCGTTATTTACGGTGATACCTGCTGATTCCTGTCCTCTGTGCTGTAATGAGAAAATACCATAGTAAACTGTCTTTGCAACTTCCGTTGACTTACGTGAAACATCATAACAACCGAATATACCGCTCATCTTATCAATCCTCCATAGCTTCGATCTTCTGTTTTAATCTTATATTTCTCTCTTCGACCGAAGCTGCAAGAGAAGCCTTGTAGTCGGATAGTTTCTTCGACAGTTCCGCATCGCTTATAGCA
>Ga0310786_10012825_pt1 | contig 10349 bp, 9 predicted proteins | sample AusTroGonzalo_MG_FD_203881 | JGI IMG/M metagenome (GOLD analysis project Ga0310786, IMG submission 203881) | Bovine rumen microbial communities from tropical cattle in Woodstock, Queensland, Australia - Gonzalo_03 (v2) (version 2) | ecosystem: Host-associated > Mammals > Digestive system >... | reverse complement strand
CCGTGAGCGGCTTGCCCTTGCCGAAGTCCTCGAGCTTCATGCTGTCGCGCACGGAGTCAGGAATGAACTTCTCGCCGCCGAACATGTCCGCAACCGTCTTGCGGAAGAGGTCGCGCACCTTGTCGTTTGCCGTCTTCACGTCCGACGAGCGGAAAAGCGACGCAAACCTACCCTTGTAGTCGCCGACCGGCATCCCTTTGAAGCGCGCGACGGTATCTTCGCCCTTCGTCGCATGCGCCTTGTCCGCGAAATCAACGAACTTCTGGAAGTTCGCGCTATAGTTCGCATTGACCTGTGTCGGCATCTTAAGCTCCTTTCTTTACTTTCAACTCCCAGCTCTAAGCTCTAAGCTCCAAGCTCCAAGCTCTAAGCTCCAAGCTCCCGCCCTGTATACACACGAGACGCAAAAAGGTTACACATGGAAATAGCCGTTTGAAAGCATGTCGTGGTGCGAGCTGTCCATCTCCGTGGCCGTGGATCGCGCGGATTCGGCCTCACGCAGTCCGACAAGCGCCTTGCGCCAGTTCTCCGTCTGGTTGACAAGCGATTCAAGGCCGGCGGCGAGCGACGCGACATCTGCAAGCGCCAACGGGAATAGCCGCACGATGGCGTAGGTGCCGGTTTCGGGGTTCTCGCAAAGCGTCGCGCCCTCCGTGGCACGCAGCAGGAAGTTTGCCTGCAGCATCATAGAACCAAATGCGCCGTTCGCATCGGGCGGCGGATGCCCGATTTCGGCGCAGGCAACCAGACTATGCGTATGCGGGTCGTCCAGCATCTCCACGCGGATGCCTTCGACGTCAAGCTCCGCTACGCCATCGGCGCCGTCGAGCCCCGCAATTCCGAATTTCGCGGCAAATGCCGCAATTAGTTCCTTGAATTCCATGTATATACCCTCCTGCCGGCCTGCTATGTTTGGCCATTTTGCCTCACATTATAGCATTTTTCGCCATCGCCTTGCATGGATTTATTGGCTGCGGTTTTGCCAAAACCGGTTATTTTGCCATGCACAGCGCCGCGCGGACGTCAGACAGCGTGTGCATCTCGCAGAGCCGGCCGCGGAGTTTCGCGGAGCCAGGCCTGCCGTTGAAATAGCGGAAGAGGTGCGTGCGCATCTTCACCACGGCGACCGCGTCTTCGTCCGGGATTCGCTCGTCCGAATGCCACTCCGACTGAAGGCGCCGGAATTCAAGCAGGTGTTCGAGGTGCCTTTCCGCCAGCCGCTCCGGGGCAAGCCCCGCCAAAGCGCTCGTCTCGCCCTTCAGTTCCGCAAATATCCCCGGATTCGCCAGCGCAGCCCTGCCTATCATCACGCCGGCGACCCCCGTAGCGGCCATCGCCGCCAAGTCCGCCGCCGTCTTCACGGAACCGTTGCCCACCACCGGCACCCTGGCGCGACGCACCGCCTCCGCAAGCAGCTCCAGGTTCAGCGGCCCGCCGTGCTTCTGCCCAGTCGACCGGGCGTGGACGACAAGCCCCGTAGCGCCAGCGCGTTCCGCAGCGTCTATCAACTCCATTATCCTGGGTTCGCTCCGGTGCGGGCCAAGCCGCGTCTTGAGCGTCACGGGAAGGGACGTGTTCTCCACCATCGCCTTCAGCAGCCTGTGAACCTTCTCGGGGTCCTCCACGAGCTTCGCGCCCGCGCCGGTCCGCATTATGCGCGGCATCGGGCAGCCTGCGTTCAGGTTCAGTTCGACGAAGCGTCCGGCCAGCTTGTCCACCTCGCGCGCCGCGAACGCGACCTCCCGTTCGTCCGCCCCGAATATCTGGCATGCGACGGGACCCTCGCCCGGCATCGTGTCCATCATGCGGCGCGTCGGCCCGCTGCCGTAGAAGAGCCCCGCGGCGGAAACCATCTCGGTGTAGCACAGGTCGGCGCCGCCTTCGAAGCAGAGCCTGCGGAAAGGCGCGTCCGTGAAGTCGGCGAGCGGCGCGAGGCAGAGCTTCATTTGCCCTTTCGACCGTCTTCTTCTGGCGGTCTCGGCGTGAGCACCGGGTCGGAGTACTCCGCCGACGGATCCACCACGGCGAACGACACGAAGGCCGGCGCGCCCCAGCCGGTGCCTTTCCTGCGCGCAAACACGGCGACGTCCACGCGGTTGGTCGGCGACATCTTAGTGCGGACGAGGGATATCCTGGCGGCGTTCGGGGCGGTCTTCTCAACCTTCGCCGCGCCCGTCTCGTCGTGGACTGCCGCGAACGCGTATTCGTCGCCGCCCGCGGCCGAGACCGCGAACGTCCTCTCGTCGTCGGGCGCGCGCAGCACAAACGCGCATGCGCAAAGGCTCGCGTAGGTCATCTCCGGATAAGGAGCCGGAGCCGCCGTCTTGCCGGCAGCGACACCGCCTATCACGGCTAACGGCGGAATCGACTCCCTCTCCAGCCCCGCGGCGGCCTTCTTGAGTCGCGCCATGTCCAGCCCGTTCGTCGGGAACGCCGTCGGATGCGCCTTCGGCGTAAGGTAGTCCTCCTCTCCGTCGACGCCTTTCAGCGACTTGCGCAGGATCGTCTGCACTGTCGGCGCCAACAGCCCGCGCGCGACGACCTCGCGCTTGACGTCGGGCTTCAGGGAGCGGCTTATCTCCAGCGCCGCCCTCAGGCAGTACTGGTCCGACCAGCTCTTGCCCTGCGTCGTGATCCAGTACGGCGAGGCCGAGGCGAACACGTCGCCGTTGGTCCCTGCAGGCGGGCAGTCGAACACGGCGGGGAAGACCCACACCTGGTTCGACAGGTAGAACTTCTGCATCAGGCCAAGGCGCCGCGACTCGCTCGTCATGAGCGCCCGCGGAAGCGACCTCCAGAGAGGTCCGTCGACCATCGCGCGGCTGCAGTTGCCGAACACAGGGTACGGAAACGACATGTTCGGGAAGTCCAGGTCCGCGCCGCGCTCCCTGCCGTCCGCGTCGAGGGACACCCTGGTCAGTCCGGGGAAGTCGGCGGCCTTGAGGACGGAATGCCCCCCGTCGCGGTTGAAGTACAAGTCGCCGGAGTTGCCGCCTGCGACGACGCCGGACAGGTTCATCCTGGCCTCGAAACACCCCGCCTCCAGGTTCCACGCGAGGTTGTGCCCGCCGAGGATCAGCGCCTGCCCGGCGGAGCCGGTCGCTGGCACTGCGGCCAACGGCCCCAGGATGAGCGGCTTGCCGCGGAGCCTGTCCGCCAGATCAATCAGCTCCTCAAACCTTGGTTCGTTCGCAATCGCCCTGAGGTCGGTGTCGGACGAAATGGCCTCCGTGTCGCGGAAGCCCAGCCGTATCGACTGCTCGAGCGCATCCAGCGCCTCGGTCTTCTTCCCGCCCTTGGAGAGCGCACAGGCGAGGTTGTACGCCCACGTCGGATCGTCCGGCAGAAGTTCGGTCCCCTTTCGGCACACGTCCTCCATCGCGGCCCTGTCGCCCGCCTTTATCGCCGCCACGCATCGGCCTTTCAGCTCCTCGTGGCGGGCCTGGCGCGCCGGATAGTCGAAGACCGACAGGACGGCCAGGACGGCGCAGAGGCACGAGCTCACGACCCGAACCTCATCCACTTGGGGAGCTTCACGAGCTTCGCCTCGCGGCTCTGGTTGGTGGCCATGGACTGGCTGGTGCCGATCGAGGGGGACTCCAGCGCGGATAGGCGCGCAAGCATCGCCTGCTGGTTCATTGCCTGCTGCTGGCGCAGGGTGTCCACGCGCTGGCGCTCGACAAGGAGCTCCTTCTCGCGCGTCTGCAGGCGCTGGCGCAGTTCGCTGATCTCGGCCTGGAGCTGGGTGACGTCCTTCTGGCGCTCCGCACGCCGGGCGTCTTCCGCCTCGCGGAGCCTGAGCTTGTCCTTGAGCTCCGATATCTTCGCCTCGGCGTCCATGGACTTCTTCGCGTCCAGGCGCCTTAGCTCGTCGAGCTCCGCCCTCAGCTGCGCCGTGCGCGGATCCTCCGGCCGGTTCACCAGAGCCTTGCGCGTCATCTCCTCGATGTTGGAGCCCGCGCGCTTCAGAAGCTCCCTGCGGCGCTGCACGAGGTTGTCCATCCGCGCCTCGTGGCGGCGGCGGAACTCCTCCGCCTCCGCCTTCTCGCGCTCCATCACGCCGGCCAGCTCCTCCGCCTCCTTCGTCATCAGCGAATACACTGCGGCCTGGATGTCGGCTATCTCGCTCGCTGTCTCCGGCAGCCGCCTCAGCTCGTCCTCCAGCGCGATGATCTGCTCGCGCAGCTTCGCCTCGCGCGCGGAAGCCTCCTTTGCCTCGTCCATGAACTTTGCCTGGAGCGCGGCCTCGCGCTCGGCGCCGCTCTTCGCGGCCGCGTCCATACGGGACTGCAGGTCGGAGGTGTGGCGGCGCTCCTCTTCGAGAAGCCCCTCCAGCTCCTTTACGCGCGTCTCGTCGACGACGACCTTCTCGACGATCTTCTCAACGACCTTCTCGACCTCGACGGGGACCTCCACGCGCTTCTCGATGATCTTCTCGACCTCGACGGGGACCTCCTTCTCGACCACCTTCTCCACGATCTTCTCGACCGGGATTTCCTTGACTACGATCTTCTCGACGGGAACCTCCACGATCTTCTCGACTACCTTCTCCACGACTCTTGGCTCCTGCCCGGAAGGGGGCGCTGGCTGGTCGGCGGGCGACGGCGGCGCCTCGTCGACAGCGGGCTCTGCGGCAGCGGGCGCCTGCTCGGCCGGGGCGGGCGCCGGGGCCTTGTCCTCCTCCTGGCCGAAGGGCGGGCGCACCTCCACCACGGTCGCAGTCCGGGGAAGCCTCCCGGACGCAAGCAGCGCATCGACCGCCGCCTTGTTGAAAGGCCCCTTAGGGTTCCCGTCGCCAAGGTCTATCGAAAAGCGCATGTCGAGGAACGGCACGTCCTCGACGCGCTGCCACGTCTCGTTGTCGTCCGAGATCTCCTGCCCGGGCTGAATGCGGCCCATTTTCGCCCATTCGACAAGTTTCGCGCCCGTCTCCGGGCCAAAGGTCTCGTCCTGGGTCCTGAGATACCACTTCTCCTCGTTCATGGCTTCCTCCTTGAAAACAGTCCTGCCATCCGGCTTCTAATCCCGCCGCTCTTCGCTGCGGCGAGCTCGCGCCTCGCCGCCATTTCGAGCGCCGCAAGCCGGGACGGGTCAACGTCCTTGAATATGCCGCCAAGCGGCGGGGGCGGTGGCAGGTCGCCCGACGCAATCGCGACTTCCTTGCCGACAAACACCGTCCGCGCCGGCCGCTCCACCTCGACAACCCTCTCTACGACCTTCTCGACGGGAACCTCGACGATCTTCTCCACCTCTACGGGAACTTCCTTGACGACAACCTTCTCCACGACCTTCTCGACAGGGACCTCCACGCGCTTCTCGACGATCTTCTCCACCTCTACGGGGACTTCCTTGACGACGACTTTCTCCACGACCTTCTCGACAGGGACCTCCACGCGCTTCTCGACGATCTTCTCCACCTCTACGGGGACTTCCTTGACGACGACCTTCTCCACGACCTTCTCGACGGGAACCTCCACGCGCTTCTCGACGATCTTCTCCACCTCTACGGGGACTTCCTTGACGACGACCTTCTCCACGACCTTCTCGACGGGGACCTCCACGCGCTTCTCGACGATCTTCTCCACCTCTACGGTGACCGGCTCCGGATCCTGGTCGACGGGCTGCTCGTGCCGGCGGTAGATGGCCGCGCCGGACGGTATGGAGCCGACCTGGGCGAGATACTCGACCATCTTGCGGTTGAACGGCCCGAAGAACTTGCCGGGCTCCGCCTCGACGACCCACTTCATTTCGAGCTCCGGCATCAGCTGCGCTGGGACCCACGACTTGCGGTCGCGTGACACAAATCCGCCCGGCTCTATGCGGCCCTCGCGTGCCCATGTCACGAGCGCGTCCAGGTCGGCAGGGCCATACACCTTGCCGTCCGAGCTCCTCACATACCATTTGACGTCTTGTTTCTTGACTGATGCCATTTTCGTAATTATACCAAATCGCAGGCTGTCCGCATAGTCGCCATCTGAAGTCCGGGAAGAAACGCTACCTGCGGAAGCTTATGCGGTCTATGATGGACCGGAAATGCTCCGCGCCCTTCAGGATCTCAATGGAGATGCGAAGGTACAGGCACCTGACCGGAGTCGTCTCGAATCGGGGGAATCGCACCGCGTCCTTCTCGGTCGTGACCAGCGCGTCGGCGCCCATGTCTGCCGTGCGGTTTAGCGCGTAGAGTATCTCGGAGGGGTCGTAGCGGTGATGGTCGGCGTAGCGTTCGCACCAGACGACCTTCGCGCCCATCTGCCGCAGCGAGTTCTCGAACCCCTTCGGCGAGGCGATGCCGGAAAGTGTGCACGTCGTCTTGCCGTCCAGCCAGGACAGGGGATACTCCTCGCGGCTCCACACGTCCCTGAGCAGCTTCGGCGCGTGGGCGCACTCGACGATTTCCGCCTTGTCGTTGTACGCGCGTATCTCCTCGCGGACGGCGGAGACGTCGCCGCGGCACTTCGTCAGGAATATTATGTCCGCGCGCTTCAGGTGACGGGCGGGCTCGCGGAGGACTCCGCGCGGCAGCATGTTTCCGTTGCCGAATGGGTTCGTCGCGTCGACCAGCACGACCTCCACGGAATGCTTGAGCCTCTGGTACTGGAAGCCGTCGTCGAGGATTATGGTGTCGCAGCCGAGGCGCTTGATCGCGTACCGCCCGGCCTTCACGCGGTCGCGGTCAACGACCACGACGACACCCGGCAGGTTGGAGGCGAGCATGTACGGCTCGTCCCCGCCGACCGCCGAGTCCAGCAGGACACGCTTGCCGTCAGAAACGACAAGCGGGGGATCGATGACCTGGGTGAGCATGCGCTGCCACCACGGAGCCTCCTTCCGGCGGTAGCCGCGCGAGAGTATCGCGACCTTGCGCCCCTCGGCGGAGAGCGCCCGCGCGAACATCTCCGTGACCGGCGTCTTGCCGGTTCCGCCTGCGGTGACGTTGCCTATGGAGATCACCTGGATGCCAAGCGGATAGCGACGCTTGAGCCCCGTGCGGTAAAGGAAGTAGCGCACGGCCACGCCTGCGGCGAAAAGGCAGCTCGCGAACTTGAGGAACGCCAGAAGCACACGGATGCCGAACGGCTGGTCGGAATCGGCGCCCCGCTCCTGGATCAGCCGGACAAGGTAGCTTTCAAGCCGCTCGATGCCGCTCTGACGCGCCTTGCGCATCGTCATGCAGACGGCGTAACGCCCTTCTTGAGGATTATGTTGCCGTACTTGGCCGTCTCCCCCGAGATGACGACGGCGTAGGCCTTCTTGGCGCGCTCGTAGAACGCGAACCGCTCCATGCGCTCTATCGCACCCTCGTAGCCAAGCGCCTTGCGGTACTTGGCCTCCACGGCGGGGTCGAGGGTGTCGCCGGGAACGGCGGCCATCATGACGACGGGCGTCGCATAGGCGTCAAGCTCGAAGAGCGGGATGATGCCGGCAAGGAGCCGGTCCGCGCCTATGCCGTCCGCGCGCAGCGTGCGGTCGTTGAAGGTGTGGCCCGGGAAGTGCGCGTCGGATATGACGATTTCGTCGCCGTGCCCCATTTCGGCCAGAGTCTTGAGGAGATCCGGCGAAACCACCGGAGAAATGCCCTTTAGCATGCCCTTTCCTTCCTTTCCGTTGACGGACGAACGGGCCGCCGCGCATGCCGCACACACGACACACGCCGCCGAACCAGCCAGGAACTCTCTACGCGAGACATCCATCCATGCGCATATTATACCATAATCTCAGCGCCCCTTGGCAGAGAATCCTGCGGCGGCGAAAATGCGCCGGCGACGCGGCGCGGCCGCAGGCCGTTGAACCCGGCGTGGGCCTAGAATCGCGGCAGACGGGCCAGCGAGTCCGCACGCCCGCCCTCGCGCGAGCGCAGGCGCCAGATGCGGCCATGCTCGTCGCGGAGCGCCCTGAGGCGCCCTTCGTCGCGCCGGTGGCACGCGCAGTCGACGAGGTTGGCCATGTAGACTATCTCCTTCGCCCAGTCGGACCTGTCCGTCCAGCGCTCGGCGGCGATCCTGACGCCTGCGGCTATTCCGCCTATCTCCTCAAGGACGGAATCCGTCAGCCCGGGATGGCGCGAGTAGCCGTGCTTGTTTATCAGGATGTTGAACAGCTCCGAGCAGTTCGACCTGAGCGCGCCGCCGCGCAGATACAGCGTGCCGAGCTTGAGGAGCAGCCCGCCGAGCGGCGCGTCCATCACGGAGTCCAGCTCCTTCTCCAGGTCCATGTTCGCGGCCTTCGGCCCGGAGGCGGCGAAGTTGCCGGCCATGATTATCCCGGGCAGCGACGCCGCCAGCGGCTGCCAGTGCCCTTCGTCGCCCCAGTCCGTCAGCAGATAGCCCTTCGCGCCGAAGAGCCGCCCGGCCTTCTCCGCCGCCTCGAGGTTCTCCCGCATGTTCTCCACGCGCCCTGCCAGCGAGCGCCACGACGACGTGCCGGGGCAGACGTAGAAGTCCAGCCCGGCGTCCCTGAACGCCGCCGCCTCCTTCTCGAACGGATGGTTCCCCTCGTATCCCCAGTCGAGCGCAATCAGGTCCTTGGGCAGCCGCCCTATGTACTCTGGATGCTTCAGCACGATGTCGCCCCAGAACATCGGGCGCTTGCCGTGGCGCTTCGCCGCCTCCACGACCTTCATGAGAAAGCCGAAGTACTCCTCCGGATCCTCTATCTCGAACGTCTCGTCGCAGCCGATGTTGAAAAGCTTCGACTCGAAGTTGGGCAGGAGCTGGGAGAAGAGGTCCTCGACGAGCGCAATCGAGCCGGGGTTTTTCGGGTCGAGCGTCGTTGGGAACTTCTTCACGGCGCCCCAGGGCGTGACGGCGCCGCCCTTCGGATACTTCGCGAGCGGGTTGTACCTCGGGTTCGTCAGCCACCGCTCCATGTGCCCGAACGAATTCTGGTTCGGCACGAGCTCCACGCCCTGCATGTCGCAGTACGCCTGCAGCTTGGCGACCTCGGCGGGCGTGACGGGGTCCGCCTCCTCCCACACGGTCTCGTGCCCTTCGTACGCAAAGGTGTGCTCGGTGTACAGCTGAAACTGGTTGTAGCGGTACCGCGCAAGTATGTCGACTATGAGCCGCAGCGTCCGCATCGTCGGGACGCGGTCGCGGCTTATGTCCAGCATGTACCCTCTGGCCTCGAACATGGCTCCGTCACGAATCGTAGAACACTTCGCCGTCCGCCGTGACCATGCGCTTGGCCACCGGATACTCGAAGCACGGGCTCGCCTTCAGCGCCTCGACGAAGCGGGCGGCCTCCCACTTCGCCATGGCGAGGTCGTGCAGGACGTAGTTGCCGCAGTTGACGGGGGTCGCGCCGGGGACCTGCCCCTCGTAGTCGCGCATGTGCTCGAACGCGGCGAGGACGAGAGGATACACCTCCTGCGGAGTCGGACGCCCCTTCAGAATTAGGTAGCTGCCCGTGAGACACCCCATCGGCCCCCAATACACGACGCGGTCTTTCCAGACAGGGTCGTTTCTCAGGTATGTCGCGACGACGTGCTCTATCGTGTGCATTGCGTTCGCATGCACGGCTGGCTCGGCGTTGGGGCGCTTCATCCTCACGTCGAAGGTGGTGACGAACTCCGCACCCACTTCGTCCGTGCGCGAGACGTATATTCCGGGGACGATGAGCGTATGGTCCACCTGAAAACTAGCTATCAGCTCCATTTCCTTTCCCTCCGTTTCTCCGTTCGACATAGAACACCTTGTCCCCGACGCGGCACCTCGGCGCGCGGAAAGTCACCCAGCTTCCGCGTTCGCCGACCTCCGGGCGCTCGTCGTCGCGTCTGAGCTCGCCGAGAGTCAGCTCCACGACGCCCGTCGTTGGCCCGTGTATCTGCAGCTCGTCGCCCGGACGTATCTCGTGGTCCTGTATCTTGACCTGCGCGATGCCGGCCTTGAGGAAGTAGTCGATGACGATCCCGACATGGCGCTTAACGGTCGTGGCGAGCGAGTCCTCGCTGTCCGCGAACTGCGACACGCCCGGCCGCCCGAAGTAGAGTCCGTCCGAGAACTCGCGGTGGAACACCGTCTTCACCAGCTCCGTCAGCTCCTCGACCAGCGCCGCCGAGTAGGTCCCGTCCGCGACCGAGTCCACCGCGCGGCGGTAGGCGGCGACGCACGTCTTCACGTAGTTGGCGTTGCGGGCGCGCCCCTCTATCTTGAAGCTCGCTATGCCCGCCGCCATCAGCCTGTCGACGAACGCAAGCGAGCAGAGGTCCTTCGCGGAAAGCACCGTGTGCGGCTCGACCTCGAAGGCGGTCTTCGACTCGTGGACGGGGTTGCCGTCCTTGTCGACGTACAGGTCGACGGCCTGGACCTTGAACTTGCGGCGGCACGGCTGCACGCACTCCCCGCGGCACG
>Ga0310786_10012824_pt1 | contig 10349 bp, 15 predicted proteins | sample AusTroGonzalo_MG_FD_203881 | JGI IMG/M metagenome (GOLD analysis project Ga0310786, IMG submission 203881) | Bovine rumen microbial communities from tropical cattle in Woodstock, Queensland, Australia - Gonzalo_03 (v2) (version 2) | ecosystem: Host-associated > Mammals > Digestive system >... | reverse complement strand
ATTTAGATATTTCTTATAATGGTAAAATGTTTGATAATCTTTCTGGCGGAGAGAAGCAAAGAGTTGACTTAATTATTCAATTTGCTCTTAGAGATTTCTTAACAACCTTCTTAAATGCAGGAAGTAATATTTTAGTTTTAGATGAAATTACAGACAATCTTGATAAAGAAAGTTGTGCTGCAATTATGTCCTTAATTGAGCAAGAATTAAAAGCGGTAGAGTCTGTATTTGTAATTTCTCACCATGCAGATGCGCTTGTATTACCAATAGATACTACTATCCATGTTTGTAAGCAAGCAGATGGAATTAGCACTCTTACGCAAAATTAAAAATAATTTTTATTATTGTATAATAATATGAGTAATTGTGAATAAGGAGTTTGTTAAATGCAATGAAAAAAAGATCCTTCTAAGAAATACACTGACTTATGTATTTATATAGATGAAAATATTCCAAAAATAATTAATCCAGGAGAATTTCCTGAAATTGAAAATAAAGTCTATAACTACTTATGATTATTAGTTAAAGCCCTTGCAATTAAGAAATGTATGTTTCAAAATTTTGAGGACTATGACTTATATTCATTTTATGCAGCTAATAGACTTTTCTTTGCACTTAGAAAAAACCAATTAAATCAAGGCAAGATTATTAAAGGAAAAGAAATTCGTCCAATTAAATCTTGTTTAAACTATACAAAAGCACTGTTATACCCAATGAAAATTGAGTATCAACGTGAAACTTATAGAGAAGTTATTGATGAAGAATTTGTCTCTAAAAAGTTTGATGCATTAAATTTTAGGGAACAATTAAAAACAAATATTAGAGCAACGGCACAAGAGTCAAAAGCATTTGTAGAATGTGTAGCTGAATCATTTGAACATATTACTGAACTTATTGATAAAGTATTAGAAAGATCTCCATTTAATAAAACTTCTGTTGAGTATAAAAAATTAAGAATTTCTTTAATGCTTAACTATATAAATAATCTAAAAACAAAAAATAAATTAGCAGTAGACCCTACAACAGTTACCTTATGAAAACTTCCAAAGTCAATGTCTAGCTATGTTAAAGTTTTATTTAAAGAGCTAAGTACAGAACTTAAAAAAGAAATTATTGATTGCTATAAATCAGTTGCAATGGATGATGCTACGGTTGAAAGTATCTTAACATATAGAGAAGGACAAGACTATGACTATGATGAACAAGATTAAACCAAACTTAGATTCACTTCAGTTGTCAGATGTCTATTCCTTAATGCTCTTTATCTTGTATAAGACAAAAGATATTCCAGATTATGCAACACTAAGTGAGTTATGTTATTTATTAGATGGTGCAAACTTAACAAGGTTATTAGCATATTTTGCGGGGAAAACGATAACATTTCCTACAGAAGAGGAATTAACAATTCTAACAAATGCTCTTCTATTGTATCAATATATTAATATTAACAGACAATCTTATACTGATGCAGTTTCAAAATTAAATGATTTAACTGCAAAACAAAAAGAAGAAGTTACAGCACTTTATGTCCAAATTATAGATATTGTAAATAACTATAACATTAATAGGGAAGGACTTAAAAAAGATGTACGTCGTTAATTTAGAAGAGTCTGCAAAGGATAGAAGTAAACGTACATTTGAGACACGTTTAAGATTTATTGAAAGTGTATTTGCTCATAAATTTTCAGAAGAAGAAATCTTTAAAAAATGTATTCAATATAAATTAAACATTTCTTATGAGCAATATCAAGCAGACATTAATAAATGTTTCAATATTTTGATGGGTAAAGTTAATGAAGACCCATTAAAAGTTATTAAAAGATTATAAGGAGAATAACTATGGCAGCAAATCCAAATGTAATTAATGATTTAGGAACAGTTACAAAAATTCCAAATAAGATTTTAGATGCTTTGGTCAAAAAACTTGACTTATGCATTGGTAGTGCAATTCATGATGCAATTATTGCTAAAGAAGAAGTTGCTGTTTTAAATATTGGTATTGGCTCATTAAGTATTAATCTTGCCGATATGCAATGTAAATTTATTCCAAGTAAAGACTTAAAAGCTGCAATTAAGAGTAGTATTGAAGACAAAGTTGATCCACTTGAGTTAGAACTAGAACAAGCCTTAATTGCTAAATTAATAAGTATTTGTTCAGAGGAAATCTAATAATGGAATTCACAGATGAGAAAGTAATAGAAGCCTCATCTACCCCAGAAAAAACTAATGAGGAGGTAGCTGAAGCAATTACTACAGCCCTTACAACTACTTCAGATTTAAATAAGGAGGCTGTAGAAATTTTAAATCAATTAATCACAGAGCAAGATGCTAATAAACAAAAGGATTTAACTTATTTATTTAATCAAAACCAAAATAAAAAAACAATGGTTAGAGTAAATAAGATGAGTGATCTTTTAGATGCTATTACTGAGCAAGCAATGGCAAGAATTACTCAAAGACCAGATGAGCTCTCAAACAAAGAAATGTTTGATGCAATGAAAACAATTTCTGATTTAATTGATAAAGGCCAAAAACAAGTTTTGGGCACTGAACAAGAAGCCCCATTTCTTCAAATTAATCAACAAAATAATGAGATTAATATGGATCAAAGCGGAGGCTTAAATAGAGAATCCAGAGATAGAGTTAAGAATGCGGTATTAAGTTTACTTAATGAAATTTCTAAAGGAAATGTAGTAGAAGACAAGAATGTTATAGAAGCAGAGGAAGTTAACCATGACTAGTGATATTAATAAACTTTTGAAAAATTTAGGAATAGAAGCAGCCGGGCATTATGATGACCACTTCTATATTATTGACATTCCAAATAGTGATGACTATGCAAGAATGTATTCAACACTTGAAAAAAATGCTGTAAATACTGAATACCCAAGTTTTGGAACAAACTCAAATAATTCTACAATTAAAATTACAAATTATTTTGAATTTGAAGAAGATAACATTACTTATGACTTATTCTTAATTGCAGACTTCAATAAAGATAAATATTATCTTAAAATTAAGGAAAGAAATTAATGGCAATCTTTGAATTTGATTTACAAAAAACATATGCCCAAGCAATATCAGTAGAAGATATTGGTAACTGTGCTATTAGATGCACAAATCCATCTATGGAAGATTATTATATAGTTACTCAAACTAGCTTAGGTAAAACATACATTTTAAAGTTTGGACCACTTACTCCAGATGTTGATGAGTTATCTGAGGACTTTGAATTAACTTATAAAAAAGTAGATTATAAAGAAACAACTATTAAATTAGAAATTACAAAACTAATTAATGATGGCAGAAAGAAAATTAATCAAGCAGAATTAATTTCATTAGATGATGCATTAAATGCAATTCCAACAGCAGACCAATTTATTCCACTTTAGTGAAAGGACACTATAAATGGCACTTAGAGATATTAGAGATTATTATTTTACAATGATGGCTCAATATTTAGAGCTTCAACAGGACTTAGCAGACTTTGAACAAGCTTTCAAAGATGGCTATATCACAGAAGATAAACTTGAAGAGGTTAAAACTGATGTAGCAAGAGTCAAAGAAAATTATGACCGCCTAACTTATATAGTCTATCTTGCTGAACTTCCAAATAGAAAAGAAAAGAAAGAAAAAGCTCTTAAAGGAAATACTTTAATAGAAGAATATTTCAAAAAAATTGGAGCAAGTTCAGATGTAGTATTTGATGAAAATAAAAGTACTATTGCTAAAATTAAAGCCGAACTTAAAGCATTAACTGATAAATAACTACTAAAAATTACTAAAATAAATAGAAATTTCTATTTATTTTTTTAATAATTTAATAAATTAATAATTTAATAAATTTACTGTATAATATTATGAGCTAAGTTATAAGGAGAATTTTTATGGCAAAACAACTCAGTAATAAAGTAGAACGTTGCCCAGAATGTGGTAAATTAAAAAGTAAAACTAAACCATGTAAATATTGTGGTTTTGATGCATGTCAAGATGAAAGTGCCCCAGTTGCCCCTAAAGCAGCTCATGTGTCACATGATGAAGGAGCTACTCTTGAATTCAAGATCTCACATGATTACATTATTTTAAATGGAGTTACATTTGTCCGCCGTTAAAAATATGAAGGAAGTTATTAAAGATATTTCACAATTAAAAGAGCCAGCTAAGCCTCTTGAATTTTTAACAGAAAAAGGTATTGAAAAAGAAGAAGGTGAGAGCATTATTAAAGCTCTTAAAGAAGCTTTAGATGCAGATAAATCTATTATTGCATTAAGTGCTCCACAGATTGGCATTAATAAAAGAATTTTTTGTATTAGATTTGCTGAAACAATTAAGACTTTTATTAATCCAATTGTAACTAAAAAAGCTGACTATAAAATTGCTGTTGAAACCTGCGCAAGCATGCCAGGAAAAGAAATTGTAGTTGCACGCCCTGAAGACATTACAGTTATTTATTATAATGATACTTTTAAGTATGAAGATAACAAGCTTTTAGGAGCTGCCGCAAGGATATTTGACCAACAAACAAATTTTTTAGATGGGGTTACTCCTGATGAACTTGGCTTAGTTTCAGATATTAATGAAGACGGTCCATTAGGAACCTTAACAGATGAAGAATTCCAAGAAGTTGTTAAAATTTATAAACAACTTATTGAAGTTAAATCTAAAGCTTTACAAGAAGCAATTAAAGCAGATGAGGAAGCAAGTAAACAATATAAACATCTTCAATTTGCAGAAAAAGTTATTCATGATGAGGTTCAAGTAGTTGATAATACCCCAACTCAAAAATTAAATAGAGCTCAACGTAGAGCTTTAGATAAACAAACTAAACAACTTGCAACTAAGTTGAAATTACAGAAAGGTAAAAAATAATATGCCACAAGAAGAATATATTAGAGAATTTGATGGAAAAATTCTTGGTATTGTTAAAACAGAAGTTAATGGCGATAGAGTTGCTATTGACTTTCCAAGCCGTAGAGTTTTAGGCTATTATCGTAAACAACAAGATTGTACTACAGACTTTTTTGGTGTTATTCTTGGTAGAGGAGACTTTGTAGTAAGTTTAATTTATAAAGAAAAAAATAAATAGGAGATTGTTATGGGAAAGAAAATTATTAGTTTTGAAATAACAGACACTCTTAGAGAAGCTCTTAGATTAGAGGCTTTTAAGCGTGATGTAACAATCTCTGCCCTTATTAGACAAATTCTTGAAAAAGAGCTTCATGTAGATACTGAAGACAAAAAATAATTGCTAAAATTTTTGGAGCAAAGTAAATGGAAGATTTGAAAAGTAAGAAAATTTTAGTAATTGTTGAGTCTCCAAATAAAGTTTCTCATATTAGAGAATACTTAAAAAAAGCTGGATATCAAGTAAATGTTATGGCTTCAGTTGGCCATATTATGCAATTAGCTGATGGTGGAAACTATTATAATTCTGGGGTTGATCCTAAGAATTCTTTTGATTTAAACTTAAAAGTCTCAGAAGATAAATACCAAGTAGTTCAAAAACTTAAAGATGCAGTTAAAGCTGCGGATTTAGTTTATCTTATGTCAGACCCTGACCGTGAAGGTTTTGTTATTTCATGGAGTTTAGTTAAATTTTTAAAATTAACTAAAACAAAATATAGACGTGCAATTACTCATGAAATTACCCCAAAAGCAGTTGTTAAAGCTATTGAAAATCCTATTCCAATGGATGATAACTTAGTTGATGCTGGATTAGCTAGAATGACTCTTGATAAGATGATTGGCTATAGATTAAGTCCAATTTCTAAAACTTATGTTGGAGCTAAATCTGTTGGTAGATGTCAATCAGTAGGATTAAAACTTATTGCGGATAGAGAAAAAGAAATTCAAAACTTTATTCCAGAGACTTATTTTGATTTATATGTTAATTTTGAAAAAAATAAAACTAAATTCAAAGCTAAGTTTGCTGGAAACAACACAATTGGTAATGTAGATCATCTTAAAACTAAAAAAGAAGTTGATGCTATTAAAGCTAACTGTACTAGCAATTTTGTAATTGAAGAAATTAAACAAAAAGAAAAGGATGAGGCACCAAAACCTCCATTCTGTACAGCCACTTTCCAACAAGAAGCTGCAAGTAAATTAAACCTTAAAGTTAAAGACGCAATGCAAATTGCTCAAAAGTTATTTGAATCTGGCTCAATAACTTATATGAGAACAGATGACACAGCTTTTGCTGCTGAATTCATTCCAGTTTTACAAAGTTTTATTGAAACTACTTATGGTAAAACTGCTTGGACAAAACCACGCGTTGGTAAGAAGCAAGAAAATGCCCAGGAAGGACATGAATGTTTAAGAGTTACTGATCCAGCTATTACTCCAGATATCTATGCTAAAATGGATGCTAATTTATTAAACCAAAAAGTTTATAAATTAATCTGGCAAAGGACAGTTGCAGCAGCACTTCCAAATGCAAAAATCTCAGAAACTCAATACTTAATTGATAATAACGGTGAAAAATTTATATTAATTTCTAAAGAAATTACTAAATTAGGCTATAGAGAAGTGTATGCATATAAAGATGATGATGAAGGAGATGAAGCTGGTTTAGTTAAAGAAACCTTTAAAAAAGGTGAAGTGCTAAAGAAATGCAAACTTGAAGAGGTAAAAAAAGAAACTAAACCAAAGCCAAGATATACAGAAGCTACACTTATTAAAAAGCTTGAAACTTCTGGCGTTGGACGTCCTTCTACTTATGCCACTATTGTTGAAACAGTATTAAGTCCAACAAGAGGCTATGCTGAACTTCAAGATAAAGCAATTGTTCCAACTGAAAGAGGCATGCAATTAGCAGCTTTCTTAGATAGAAACTTCAATAATATAATTAATACTGATTATACTAAAAATATGGAAGAAGACTTAGATAAGATTGCAGCTGGTAAAGAAACTAAGCTTGATTTCCTAACTAACTTCTATAATACTTTGGAAGATACAATTAAGAGCAGCAAAGAAATTTCTGTTTCTGCTCAGCCAATTGATGATATTTGTCCAGAGTGTGGAAAACCAATGGTACTTAGGAGAAGTAGATTTGGTACCCTCTTTAAAGCTTGTACTGGGTATCCAAAGTGTAAGCATACAGAGTCTGTAAACTAAAGTTTAAATAAGCTGGCAATAAGCTAGCTTATTTTTATTTCGAGCCTAATTAATTGCTAAATTAATTGATCTATGAATTGTAGATAAAAATAGAGGAGAATTATAGCAATTATGACTAAATTAACACCTGCCCAAATAGATGTTAGCCGTGCATGGCTTCATGATATTTTTGTTTGAGGTGGGCTTGCTCCAACTCCAAAAAGAGATTTTGGGGGAAGTACCTACCATAATATGTATGGACGTGCTAAATATGATAGCACAGGAACAGATTATGCTAAGAAAATTTGTAACTTTATTAAATTTAGACAAGTAAAATACCAAGACTTTCTAACTATAGATAAAGCATTAGATTATATGTCTGGGGAATGATTTAATCCAAATCTTCATTCTGATAGGTCTTGAGAGTCCGTTAGAAAAAAACCAGATATGCTTGCTAGATATATCGGTAATTTTTTAGCAGAACAAAAATTATATTTTGATGATTCTAATGCTACACCATATGAAATGGATGAAATTAGAAAAACAATGATTGGGTCATGCCTTTGAGACTATCAATGTTTTACTTCACAAGAACCGATTGTAAAACAAAGAGCAGCTTCTATTGGAAGCAGCACTCCAAGAACTCCTGGGCAACCTCCACAGAATAATTATAAACAATCAGGCCCACAATCAGGCAATGTCCGTGCATTAGTCGGTCAACCGGGCCAAAAAGTTGTAGCTCAAAGTAACATCTCTTTTAGAATTGAAGGAACAAATGCAAATTCACAAAAAGTTCCTGCAACAGTTCATGTTAAACCACTTTCTAAAAAAGGTGATGCTAATGGTGTGAATAGGGTATTTATTGGCAGTGCTAATGGTTATACTGACTGCGCATGCTATTTTGATGATTTAACTGAAGCAAATAACTTCTTACAAAAATGTTTAGCTATTTGTCCTCCAAATGTTTCAAACTTACACATTGTTAAAGTTCGTTCTGATGCTAACGGATATTTCTTAGTAAATACAGAATTTGGACAATGTGCTATTGTTGCTTCAAAACTTAATGAAGATTTAAAAGAAGAAGCTGGAGAAATTAAGGAGTCTAAATGTAGTAAAGATAAAGATTCATTTTTAAATGAATCAAATATTGATGCTTATACAGAAGCATTCTTTAAATATGAATAGTAAATAGGAGATAATATATTTATGAAAATTAAAAAACAATTAGTTGAAAACTTTCTTACTGAAGCAGAGGAAGAAGAAAAACTTTCTGAAATTAATCCGCAAGAAGCTTCTGTAGCAGATATTGCTGATGCTATGCAAGCCTCAGTAGAAAACGAGACAGATGGGGATGTAACTTTAAGTGATAAGAATGCAGAAAAAGTTGCTGCTGAAGTTAAAGAAACATCTAAAGAAATTGGAGCAGAACAAGCTGCAGTTCTTCCACCAGAAGAAGATATGTCTCAATATGATACAGTAAATGAACTTACAAAAGTATTAGATAAAGCTCTTGTAAGTGCTAAAAGAAATATAAGACGTGGTGGTAAGACAGGTTCAAATGTCTTAGTTACAGGCCTTCCTGGTTCAGGTAAAACTGCTATTGTTTATGCTTGGTGTGCTAGCCGTGGCTTAAACCCATTTTATCTTGATGCAAAAGATCCTAACCTTGAAACAGTTATTAATGGTATGCCATTAAGAGATATTACAGTTCAAGATAAAAATGCTGTTGCAAAAGCATATTCAAGCACTCTTGCACCATTACATAGAGAAAATTCCATTTTATTCTTAGACGAATTAAACAGACAAGTTAAGCCACATATTAGAGCTTCTCTTCTTACATTAATTAATGAAAAAGAAGTTTCTGGTAATGATGAAACAGGTCATGAAAGTTTTAAAGATACTTTATTATTTACTGTTGCATGTATTAACCCAGCTGTTCCTACAGATAAAGGCGCTGCTCCACTAAATGATGCTGAAAAATCAAGATTTATTTATAACGTTCACTATGATTCAACTCCAGAGGCAGCTCATGATTTCTTTAAAAAACATTATGATAGACTTCTTAAGAAATTAGATAAAGAAAGCCCAACTTATATAGAAGATGCAGAAGACTACTTAAAAGAACAAGATATTGCTCTTTATATTGTAGACCATCCAGACTTTGAGTTTGATACAAGAGAAGATTTAGAAGAATTAGCAGATAAAGATGCTAATATGTTAAATCAAAGACTTTTAACAGATGCTATTGCAGACCATGGTGGAGATAAAAATGAACTTCTTGATTGGATAGAGCACTATTCTGGAATGTTGCCACGTGATATTGAAATGCTTAAAAAAATCTTATCTTCATATATTTGTGATCTTCTAGCACTAAAGAGAGCTGCAGGAATTGGTGTTGACAAGACAATTGAACCTGAGGTTGAAGAGCCAGAAGTAACTAAAGTTGAAGAGCCAGAAGAAGATGATGCTGATTTCTTCCAAAAACCTACAGCAGGTAAACAAGCAGCAACCCCAGGAGATGCAGAAGCATCTATTATGGCAGCTATGTCAATTTGGTAATTATATAAAAATTAAATAAAAATATGGCAATTCTTATTGAAACTGAACAAAAAGAATTTATGACTAGAAAAGAGCAAGCGCTTAAAAAGAAGCTTATTGCTCTTTTAAAAGATGATGGCAGGGGACATAAACATGCTAAATATGCAGAACGTTTGGCTGATTTTGATGTTAAAATTGTTCCACTTGGACAAAAACCAGAAACTGCTGCCATTTCATTTGATAAAGGCCTAATTTATATTAATGAAGGCTTTTTGTCAGACCCAGCAACATTTTTCCAACTCAATGTCTTAATGAGGCATGAAATGGCTCATAATTTACTTATGCACCAAATTAGAATGGCTCACCAAATAGAAGACAAGTATGGAAAAGATGGTGAAACACGAATTAAACTTAGTAGGACTCTTCATGAACTAATGAATGTTATTGAAGATTTTGAAATTTCTAATAAAAGATACACAGACGAAGATAAACATACTGTTAGAAATATGTATTTAAATGGTCAGCTTATTGGTGGGTTAGTTACAGAAGACCATAGAAAAAACTGAGAGGACATGTCTTTAGAATCTATGTATGAAGCTCTTGGAGAAGAAATTGAAACTATCCAGCAAGAAATTTTAGATTCTTGAGCAGCTACCGGAAGCCCAGGATTTAACGCAGGACAAGACTATCTTAAACATGAAATTGGTGGATTATAC
>Ga0310786_10012823_pt1 | contig 10353 bp, 9 predicted proteins | sample AusTroGonzalo_MG_FD_203881 | JGI IMG/M metagenome (GOLD analysis project Ga0310786, IMG submission 203881) | Bovine rumen microbial communities from tropical cattle in Woodstock, Queensland, Australia - Gonzalo_03 (v2) (version 2) | ecosystem: Host-associated > Mammals > Digestive system >... | reverse complement strand
CAACTGCTGCAAGAGGCATACAAGATCGGTCTGGGTGCGCAGTTCGGCGGTAAATACATGGCGCATGACGTGCGTGTTGTCCGTCTGCCGCGTCATGGTGCCAGTTGCCCGATCGGTCTGGGCGTTTCGTGCTCTGCCGACCGTAACATCAAGTGTAAGATCAATAAGGACGGTATCTGGATTGAGAAGCTGGACAACAACCCGGCAAGTCTCATTCCGGCCGAACTGCGTCAGGCAGGCGAAGGCGATGCGGTACGTATCGACCTCAACCAGCCCATGGCGGATGTATGCAAGATCCTGACCAAGTATCCGATCGGTACGCGTCTGAGCCTCAACGGCACGATCATCGTCGGCCGTGATATCGCGCATGCGAAGATCAAAGCGCGTCTCGATGCCGGCGAAGCGATGCCGGAATATCTCAAGAACCATCCGATCTACTATGCCGGTCCGGCGAAGACTCCGGCAGGCATGGCATGCGGTTCGATGGGCCCGACGACCGCCGGTCGTATGGACCCGTATGTAGATGAGTTCCAGGACCACGGCGGTTCGATGATCATGCTGGCGAAGGGTAACCGCTCAATTGACGTGACCAACGCCTGTCTCAAGCACGGCGGTTTCTACCTCGGCTCGATCGGCGGTCCGGCGGCTATCCTGGCGCAGAATAATATCAAGTCCATCGAGTGTGTCGAATATCCCGAACTGGGCATGGAGGCCATCTGGAAAATCGAAGTGGAGAACTTCCCCGCCTTCATTCTTGTGGATGACAAGGGCAACGATTTCTTCAAACAACTCAAACCCTGCCAAGGCTGCACCATTCTGTAATGGCTGAAACGCGACGGAAATACAGACTGGCGATGCTGGACGACATGACGCTGCGCGAGGTGTTTCACTTCCGCGTGAGTCTGTTAGGCGCTATCACGATGATCACGGTGTCATTCGTGGCACTGATTGTGCTGCTGTCGGTGCTGATCGTCTATACGCCTATCCGTAATATCTTGCCGGGTTATAGCGCCAGTCTGCGTCAGCAGTTGATTGAGGAGTCGGCACGTGTGGACTCGCTGCAAGCGGACCTGACCCTGCAGCGCCGCTACTTGGATGTCATCAAGCAGTTGACGGCCGGCGATATCCAAACGGACAGCGTGCAGAGTCTGGATTCGTTGCAACGGGTGGAGCGTGCCCAGATACTGGAGCAGCAGCGTCATGAGGCCACCGAGGCTTTCCAGGCGCAGTATGAGCAGAAAGAGCGTGACCGGATGCAGTTGTTCGAGAATATATCCACCCATGTGGTGCGTCAGTTCTACCGCCCGGTGCGCGGATCGATCATTCGTACCGCCAATCCGGACGCCCATCAGTTCGCCACAGCGATCCGCACGGCAAAGAGCGAGAATGTGTTGTCTGTCCTGCGCGGACATGTGACACTGGTCGAGCGGATGGAGGATAACAGCTTCATGATGGTGGTGCAGCATAACCCGTTTGTCGTAGTCTATAGGCATCTGATTAAGCCGCTCAAGACGCAAGGCACCCAGGTGGAGGCAGGAGAGGCTATCGGCATGATGGACGGTACCAAGGACCTGGAACTGGAGATATGGGATGCCGGTCAGTGGATAAATCCGGAAGAGGTGATTGTATGGTAAAGCAGCTCTGTATATTAGGTTCGACGGGTTCTATCGGTACGCAGACCTTGGACGTGGTGCGTGCCTATCCGGACCGTTATCAGGTCTATGCGATATGCGCCAACACCAGCGTGGACAAACTCGTGGAGCAGGCGAAGGAGTTCAAACCCGAAGTGGTATGTATCGCCGATGAGAGTCTGTACGAGTCTCTGAACGCGCAACTATCGCCACTGAATATCAAAGTGTGGGCCGGTGCAGAGGCGATAGCCGAAGTCGTGACCATGCCTTCGATTGATATCGTGGTGGCGGCGATGGTGGGTTATGCAGGCCTGAAGCCGACGATAGAGGCAATCAAAGCCGGCAAGACGATAGCGCTGGCCAATAAAGAGACACTGGTCGTGGCCGGTGAGATCATCTGCGAACTGGCGCAACAGTATCACACCCCGATCCTGCCGGTGGATAGCGAGCACAGTGCGATCTTCCAGAGCCTGGTGGGCGAAGACCGGAGCGAGATAGAGAAGATATTGCTGACGGCGAGCGGCGGTCCTTTCCGCACATTCAGCCTCGAGCAGATGAAGACCGTCACGGCTGCCGACGCGCTCAAGCATCCCAACTGGGAGATGGGCGCGAAGATAACGATTGACTCGGCGTCGATGATGAATAAGGGCTTTGAGGTGATTGAGGCCAAATGGCTGTTCGGTGTGCCGGTGGAGAAGATACAGGTGCTGGTGCATCCGCAGTCGATCGTTCATTCGGCGGTGCAGTTCACCGACGGGGCTATCAAAGCGCAATTGGGGGCACCGGACATGCGGCTGCCGATCCAGTACGCCCTCTCTTTCCCCGAGCGTCTGGCAAGCGATTTTCCCCGTGCGGACTTGTTCGCCTTGAAGGATCTGAGTTTTGAGGAACCGGACTTGAACCGTTTCCCGAACCTGGGGCTGGCATACGAAGCGATGCGGCGAGGAGGAAACATCCCCTGTGTGCTCAATGCCGCCAACGAAGTGGTGAACCTCGCATTCCGACAAGGGCGTTGCGGATTCCTTACAATGTCCGAGGTCATCGCCAATACGATGGATAAATCGCCGTTAATACAAAAGCCTACGTACGAAAACTACGTAGAAACAGATAAAGAAGCAAGACGAATTGCAGAGGAGGAATTAAATCATAAATCGTAAATCGTCAAATCGTAAATTAAAATGATACAGGTATTACAGTTGATATTGGCATTGTCCTTCCTCGTGTTGATTCATGAGTTGGGTCATTTCACGTTTGCCAAGATTTTCAAAGTAAGGGTGGAGAAATTCTATTTGTTCTTCAATCCTTGGATCAGTCTGGTTCGTTTCAAGTATTTCGACGGCAAATGGCATGTGAAATGCTTTGCCGGGAATGAGGACGAAGAGTGGGCGAAACATCCCGAGACGACGGAGTGGGGACTCGGTTGGCTGCCGTTTGGCGGTTATTGCGCGATAGCCGGTATGGTGGATGAGACACATTCTACCGAGGATCTGGCGGCTGAACCGCAGGAGTGGGAGTTCCGCTCCAAACCGGCTTGGCAGCGCATGTTCATCATCCTTGGCGGTATCCTCGTCAATTTCATTGGCGCCCTGGTTATCTTCATGATGCTGCTGTGGCATTGGGGACAGGACACCCTGCCGCTACGCAATGTGACGACGGGTTTGTATTACTCGCAGATCATGCTGGATGAAGGCTTTGAACAGCAAGACCGGATCATCGCTATCGACGGCCGGGAGCCGCAGACCTTGAGCGAAGTGGTGCAGTCCCTTATCATCGAGGGCAAGCGTGAGGTGCAGGTGGTACGCGGAGCCGACACCGTAGCACTGACGATGTCCGAAGATCTGGGCGAGCGTTATCTGACGCTTCAGAATGAATTTGACCGTGCCGAGCGCGCCAAGAGCCGTGCGGATAAATACTATCAGAAAAGACGTTTTGTGCTGATGGCGGAGTGGATGCCGTGTGTGATAGACACCGTGTTGCCGGGTTATGCAGCGGATTATGCCGGTATTCAGAAAGGCGACAGTATCGTGGCGATCTCTGATGTGCCGACATTGTGCTATACCCAGATGACCGAGGAGCTGCAGCGTCATCCGTGTGACTCCATCACGATCTCGTATTATCGGAACGGGGAGTTGCAGACCGCTCGTGCTTTCCTGGGGGATAACTGCAAACTGGGTGTGCAGGCACGTATCAATTTCCAGTTCGAGCATACGAGTTACACCTTCCTTCAGTCCATACCGGCCGGTATCCGATACGGCTGGAACATACTGGTGATGTATGTCAAGCAGTTCCGCTTGATCTTCACCAAAGAAGGGGCCCAGTCGGTAGGCGGTTTCGGCGCTATCGGAAGCATGTTCCCGGCTGTATGGAGCTGGTATGCCTTCTGGCATATGACGGCTTTCCTGAGCATCATCCTGGCCTTCATGAATTTCCTGCCCATCCCTGCCCTGGACGGTGGTTATATCTTGTTCCTGCTGGTGGAGATGATCACGCGCCGCAAACCGAGTGACAAGTTCCTCGAGAAAGCGAATGAAGTGGGCTTCTGGCTGCTGATCGCATTGCTGATACTGGCTAATGGAAACGACATCCTCAAACTCTTCTTCTGATATGGCGGATTATTTTGTGCATGAGTCGTCCTATGTGGACGAAGGATGCCGGATAGGCAAGGGCACCAAAATATGGCATTTCAGCCATATAATGAAAGACTGTGTCATCGGCGAGGACTGCAATATCGGGCAGAACGTCGTTATCTCACCCGATGTGGTGCTGGGACGTAACTGCAAGATACAGAATAACGTGTCCGTCTATACCGGTGTGAAATGCGAGGACGATGTGTTCCTCGGGCCGTCGATGGTGTTCACCAACGTCATCAATCCCCGTGCGGCAGTAAGCCGGAAGGATGAGTACCGGGAGACGATAATCCGTCGCGGCGCGTCGGTAGGTGCGAATGCCACCATCGTATGCGGACACACACTCGGCGAGTACTGCCTCATCGGTGCCGGTTCGGTGGTGACCAAAGATGTGCCTGCCTATGCCCTGATGGTGGGCAACCCCGCCCGTCAGATCGGCTGGGTGAATGCACACGGCGACAAATGCGCTTCGCTTGAGGAGGCGATGAAAGGCTAAATCATAAATGAAATTGTAAGTGATATTATGATACAGAGGATTCAAACATTGTATTTGTTGGCCGTTGTGGCATTGGGTATCTCACTCGTTTGGATGCCGGTTTTGCAATTCGTCAGCCCGGAAGAGGCGGAATCGTTACAGATATGGGAGTTGAGCGCACTGGGCGGCGCGCCTGTGCAAGGCCTGTGGGGATTGCTGGTGACCACACTGCTCATTCCTGTGCTGGCGCTCATCGACATCTTCCTCTATCGGAACCGTATCCTGCAGGCACGTCTGAATATCTTCTCCGTCATGCTTTGCCTCGGCTATTACGGCGTGCTGGCGATCTATATATGGCTGGCGAAGATGAGTATGGGCGTGGAGTGGCATATACTGCCGTGCGCGTCCTTCCCGCTGATATGCTTGGTATTAACCGTCATGGCGACACGCCGTATCCTCAAAGACGAGGCGCTTGTGCGTGCTGCCGATAGAATTCGATAATCTATGCTGTTTCTTCAAGAAATTCCCGTTATCCCGGCTGACTCTCTCCGTCAAGGTGCACGAATGATGCTCGAGCATGCCAAGAACGACCCGCAGGGCTTTTGGCAGTTGGTAGGGGATACGATGCTTCAGTTCGGTCTCAAGGTGGCGGCATCGTTGCTGCTTTTCATCATAGGATGGTGGCTGATAGGTCTTGTCAAGAGTGCGCTCCGACGCGTGTTCACGCGCCGGAAAGTGGAGCCGACCCTGGCTTCGTTCATCGGCTCGTTTGTGTCTATCTCGCTGACGGTCCTGTTGGTGGTTATCTCGATCGGCACCCTGGGTGTGAATACCACTTCGCTGGCGGCATTGCTGGCTGCAGGCGGTATGGCCATCGGTATGGCGCTGTCCGGCACGGTGCAGAACTTCGCCGGCGGATTGATGTTACTCGCCTTCAAGCCCTTCAAGGCCGGCGATATGATTGAGGCGCAAGGGGTGTTGGGTAAAGTGGTGGAAGTGAATATCACCGCGACGAAGGTTCTTACGCCGGACAACCGTGTGGTGATACTCCCTAACGGTGCGCTGTCCAACGGCACGATCAATAATTTCAACGGTCGTCCGCTGCGTCGTGTGGAGTGGCTGGTGAGTGTGTCGTATGGCGTGGACGCGGCTGCCTGCAAGAAAGCAATCCTGACGATTTTGCAGGAGGAGAAACGGGTGCTGAAAGCCGATACGAATATGAAAGACCTGTATAAGGAACTGAAGATCAGTAATTATCAGTTGTCAATGGTGAACTATCGGATGGATGCTATTCCGGCGCCGTTTGTGGCGCTCAAGAGCCTCAATGAGAGCGATATCACCTTTGTGGTGCGTGCGTGGGTGCGTGCCGATGATTATTGGGATGTGTTCTTCTCGTTACAGGAACGCTTCTATACCGAATTGCCGCCGCAGGGCTTCACGTTTGCTTATCCGCATGTGGAGATAGTGCATTAACCAGCATTCCGCAAGCGGCTAATATATCCTCACCACGCGATCTACGGATAGTTGTGGTGAGGTTATTGTTTGTCAGATAGTCCCGGAACCAAATCATCTGTTGCTCATCCGAGGCGGGGAACTGACGATCCACCCCTTCATGGAACCGGATGAGGTTGATGCGGCAGTTCAACCCTTTCAACAGGCGGACCAGTTCTTTGGCGTGGCGGATGGTGTCGTTATGGCCGTGCCAGCAGATATATTCGAAGCTCACACGGCGCTGATGCGCCCAGTCGTATTGCTTGAGCAGGGCGATGACATCGGAGATGGACATTAGTTTTTCGGCCGGCATGATGGCTGCGCGCTCGGCCGGGAAAGGATTATGCATAGAGACCGCCAGATGACATTCGCTCTCATCCAGAAAACGCTTCATTGCCGGTATGCCTACCGTGGATACCGTGATCCGCTTCGGCGACCAAGCACAGCCGTAGTCGGCCGTCAGGATCGTTAACGAGCGCAGTACTTCGTCGATATTGTCCATCGGTTCGCCTTCGCCCATATAGACAATATTCGTCAGGTCGGGGAACTGAAAAATCTGATTGAGTATCTCGGCGGCAGGCAGATGTCCGTGGAATCCGAGCGTACCCGTCATGCAGAACCTGCACCCCATCTTACAACCCATCTGCGTGGATACGCACAAGGTGGCTCTGTCCTCTTCCGGAATATAGACTGACTCGATATATTGGTTGCCGATGGCAAACAGATATTTCTTCGTGCCGTCTTGGCTCACGGCCTGTGCCACAGGCTCATGGCGTCCGATGCGGTAGGCGGCTTTGAGCGCTTCGCGGCCTTTGAGACTGATATTGGTCATCTCGTCAAACGAGGTCACCCGACGCACATAGAGCCATTGCGCAAGCTGTTTTCCTGCGAACTTGGGCAAGCCGACGCTTACGGCAACCGCTTGCAACTCCTCCAATGTCTTTCCTAACAGGGGCTCCATTATAGCATCTTACTTAGCTGCTCATAGTACTTGGGCGATACGGGAACGGGTTTGCTGTTCATCACGTCCAATTCGGCTTGTATCATCCCTTCTTTGTCACGGCGCAGCACCGTCACATGGCGCGGATTGACGAAATACGACCGTTGGCAACGGATGATGCCGTGGCGCTCCATCAGTTCCTCTATCCCGCGCATAGACTGGCGCAGGGAGTATTCGCGCAGCTTCTCTCCTTCCATATAATGGATAGATACATAGTTCTCCTGTGCTTCAATATACAGGATCACATCGTTTGCGATGACTAATTTCAGCCGTCCCGTACTGTCGATGAACCGGACTAAGTCTTCGTCAGCCGCCTCCTCTTCATCAGGACGGATGAGCGGCATGAGCATGGCGAAGATCAGATAGGGGTATAATAGGGTGGCAAGGGACAACTGCATGCATTTGCCCAAAGCGGGGAAATAGCCGAAATGGCCGTAAACCAGCGCCATATACAGTGCCGCAAAGCAGGAGAAAGCGAATACCTCCCATAGTGACCACAGGCTGTATTGCCACCAGTTGATGCTTTTCCACCGCCCGACATAAAAGAGGGTGATGCGTGAGAGCAGCTCCACTCCGATCAGGATACACATCAGCATCAGGGCATTGAATACGATACCCAAGCCGGCTTCCAGAAACTGATTCATCCACGCACTGCGGTAGATGAGGATAAAACTCAGAAAGAAAACCGGTATTGCGAGCACATGTATCAACAGCATGCTCAGCGACCGTACAGAAGCAGGAATTTTATTCATATTTTGTCCCTTTATTCAATGTGACGAAACGGAAAGTACTCCGATTTAGTCACTATATTTGCATTTTAGTCATCAGGATGGTGTGTTTGGTCACAAATCTTCATCCCTCATCACTTTTAGTTGTGCGCCTTGTGAAAAAGCAGTAATTTTGCACCGTCAAACAAACAAAAATGTATCACCTGTTAAAATCAAAACGCATATGAATACAATAAAACGGATAGGCAAAGATGTATTGGTATTGCTCTATTGTTTGCAGTTGCCGATAGTTATCGTATATTTATTGCTTTATCAACTATAATAATCAACCTTTTAATTATTAGTAGTATGGACAAGACTTTTATTATTCAACCCGAGAGCGGACTGCAGTTCGATTGGAATGCGATTGCCGCTAATCCGAGTGATCGTCATGAGGCCGCATTGGATCTGGTGGCTTACAAGGCGCTATATATAAATAAGATTGCGCAAGCGCGTGCGCGTGGATCAGAACCGGTGCTTGTCAGCCTTCCTATTATGGATGAGAACCGCTATTTCGCACATATCACACGTGGTATGAGTATGCAGGAACGCAAGAACATCCTCTATTGGTTGGGCGGCAATACCGAGCGTCTGCGTAATATCCACGCCTTGTATAACCTCCTGCTCTTCCGTCTGGCGGCTACGCAGTGTTTGCCCATCATCGATATCACCAGTCCTATGCTGGCGGATACCCATTTTGACGAACTGCTTGAGAACGACGGCGTCACGCTGTCTGCCGCAGGAGAAGCATTAGTCAACTCCGAATTACATAAGATGCACGCGCACGAGGCGGCGTAACCGCCCCGTGGCCTCATCTCTTACCGACGCATAGAAGCCTTTGCATTCTCACGAGCCATCCGTTGTTGCTCGCGTTGCATCTGCTCCAGGCGTTGCATCCAGCCGGACTTGGGTTTGCCGGCTTTTTTCTTTTTGTTCTCTTCCATCTCGCGCAGCATCTTCTCGTCGTCCAGCGACCAGCGGAAGATCATTGTCTGAACGATGGTGATGAACAGCGATACGAGGTAGTAGTAACTCAGACCGGCTGCGTAGTCATTGAAGATGAACAGGAACATGAGCGGCATGGCATACATCATGTATTTCATGAATTTCATGTTCGGATCCGTCGCCTGCGACTGCATGGTGATAAAGGTGTACGCGATGTTACAGATCGTCATCAAGAGGCAGAACAGGGACAGGTGGTCACCTATCAGCGGCAGGTTGAAGCCCCAGTGGAATACGGCATCGTAGGTGGACAGGTCATCTGCCCAGAGCAACGACTTGCCGCGTAACTCGATAGCCGTCGGCAGGAACCAGAACATCGCTATCAGTACCGGGAACTGGAACAGCATCGGCAGACAGCCGGACATCGGACTGACTCCTGCCTGCTGGTACAGCTGCATGGTGGCTGCCTGACGTTCCTGCATCTTATCTGCCGGATATTTCTCGTTGATGGCATCAATCTGCGGACGCAGCACGCGCATCTTCGCGCTCGACTTGTACGATACGAATACGAACGGCAGGATGATCAGTTTGATCACCAGCGTCATGAGCAGGATGACGATACCGATATGCAGTCCCCAGCTCGTGAACAGGTCGAACATCGGAATGACCAGTATGGTGTTGATCCAGCTCACGATCTTCCATCCGAGCGGCACCAGTTCGTTCAGGTGCAGCCGTTCATCACGTGCCACGCCCTCGTCATAGGCTTTGAGGGTGTGGTAATGGTTCGGACCGCAGTAGAGACGGAAACCGGTAATGCTCTTGCCCGTCAGGTCAAACGGCACGGAGGTTGTGGTGTTATACGCCTTGATATAACCCGACATGCGGCGTTGCGGCGTGGAGCTGAAATGCGAAGAGGAGAACGCATCGTCGGCGATGAGGACGGTGGAGAAGAACTGGTCTTTGTATCCGATCCATTTGACGCGTGCGGACTCTTTCTGACTATCGTCCTTGCTCTCGCTGAGCTTCTCCATCTCGCCTCCCACCAGCATATACTGCAACTGCGCATAACGCTCCTCGAACTTACGTCCTTGTTCCTGTTGCGGGATGAGTTGTTTCCATTGCAACTCGAGCGAGTTCATGTTCTGCGCCAGTACATTCTGCATGTTATGCGGCTCAAGCGTCATATGCACCATATAGTCATCCGACAACTCATACCTCATGTCCAGCCATGCGTCTTCAGCGGCCTGCCAGCGCATGATCGCTTTATTCGGTGCCTCGCATGCAACGGGCGTGAAGATGAGGTTGGAGGTCTGCAGAATACGGTTGTTGATGGTGATGAGGGTGAATCCGAACGAGGACTCATTGCCGCGGAAAAGGCACAGCGGATTGACACTGTCACCCGAAGCGCGGTACTCCGGCA
>Ga0310786_10012822_pt1 | contig 10355 bp, 11 predicted proteins | sample AusTroGonzalo_MG_FD_203881 | JGI IMG/M metagenome (GOLD analysis project Ga0310786, IMG submission 203881) | Bovine rumen microbial communities from tropical cattle in Woodstock, Queensland, Australia - Gonzalo_03 (v2) (version 2) | ecosystem: Host-associated > Mammals > Digestive system >... | reverse complement strand
TTCACAGGAAAGATGGGGACAAACTTGACCACATGACCCGAATACGCAAAAGGTGGACGGGCCGATGTGATTACGGTAAAACGGTCACGATTCCCTGAATTTGCAGCAATGGAAGGACTTCCGGTGGATGAAAACGTTACCGGGACCTTGCCCGCAATTCCGGGAGCCTTAAACACGACCGAAGTGATTTTTTCACCCATGAGCGCCTCAAGAGACATGGTTAGATTAAGTTCCAACAATGCCACCTTTCGGTTCATAAAGGAAACCTTGGCCGTCAAATCTGAACTGCTTGACGGCAGGACTGTCGTGCTTGACAAGGTACCTCCAACCACGAATTTGTTGGTCATGAGGATATCGTTAAGCTTAAACGGGGCGTTGCCCGCCTTTTCATTGGAGTAAACGTAGCCCCCATCCCTATCGGCATAGATTTCCACATACAGGGTTGATCCACTTATGGAATAGGCATGGTAGGGATACAGGACATACAAATCATGCCCTGCGGCGGGCTGGCTTTCACCTGAGGCCAACTGGAAACGGCCGTCCTGCGTATTATTGGATGAAGACAGCAACACGTATTTATGCAGTTTTTGCGCCGTCCGGTCATAGACGGCAACGGCATCTCCTGTTTTCCACAAGACCTCATACTTAACGCTGCCGATCTCCATCTTTGTATCGTCCAAGACTTCCACTTCGGGATAATGCAAGGTCAGTTCCGTCAAGCCCGACAGGACAACCCCCTCTTCCTGCACGCGGGTGCAGGAAAAGGACAAGGCTGCCAATACAGACAATATGAGCAGTTTGTACGCTTGCATATTGCAATGGATTTGGAGATTCATTCAATCAATAATCCTAGAATCCTTCGGACTCATGAACATCGCCGCCGCTCTCACAAATGATGCTCTCCACGAGAATCTCTACATTCTCCACCTCAGGAGCTTCGTAGACTGAAGCCTCATAGAAAAGTTTTTCTTTTTTCATAGCTGAAAAATTTTAATGATTAAACATAAAGTGTTGTAAAATCAAATGCATTATTATTGCCTTACATCCGGCAGTGCAGGCCCGTTCTGGTAAGAGCCGGCGCAGGCCAGGCCGCTGTCACCATCCTTATATCCTCCGGCATTAAGATCCGAGAACGACCCTGCAATAGTAGGATACCCTCCCGGCGTGAGGTCCAGCGTTATGCTGTAGGTGACCACCTTGCCCATCGGCCAAACATATTGCGGCAGATTGCCAAGGTTGAAAACGGCCGTGGAGAACGTCTCCGCAAGGCTTGAACCGCTCTTGTAGAACCCAAAGGTTACCGAGAGGGTGGCCGTGGAGGCCAGCGCCTGAGGAAGGAGATACAGGGTGCCTTCCTGCGGCACAAACGAGCTGCCCCACGAGCTGGCCTGCGGAATGGCGGCTTCGGCCTCGTTCAGTGCCATCAGCGTACCATTAGCCGCTGAAAGTGAATAACTTGACGTTGCATAGGTGGCTAGGGCCGATGCAGCCGGGCTGTCCCAGTAATACCCGTTGCGCGTGTAGTGGAGGGTATTGCTGCCGCGAACGTTGGAAAGGGTGATGGAGGTGATTCGCACGCCGTACCCCATGTCTGCCACGCGGGCCACCGTACCGGCGTCGCCCGTCCAGCGCGCCCGGAAGAGCACCTTCGTAAGGGCGTGGGAAAGCGTGAGGGGCACGATACCGTCGGCCGATGTGCGATCCAGCACGGGGGCCGCCAGGCAAAGGTCCACCTGCTGCGCCGGGTTCGACGCGGGGGTGTAGGTGGCCGTGGGGAAGCCGTTCTCGTAGCCGGACGGGAACACCAGCGCTCCGCTGCTCACGTTGGCCATGTAAGGCGCATACCCGAAGAAACTGAGCCAGCTTCCCGGAAGCCAGTAGGCCGATGCAACGTAACTCCCTGAGCTGTAGTCGAATCGCGTATTGTTCAGGTAGAGGTGCGAGCCGTCGAAGTAGCTTCCCATGGGCGTGTTCCAGGCGAAGAGCCCGATGCCTTCGTCCTGAAGGCTGAGGGTGGTGGTGCCGGCCGATGCGGCTTTGGTGCTCTCCTCCAGACCCGCTTCCAGCGCAATGGGCACAGCGCCGCCCTGCACCGGTTCCTGCTTGCGGCAGGAGGCCAGCGCCGCTGCTACAGAGAGCAGAGCCCAGACAACGATATGCCCGTTGCGAGAAAGCATAAGGTTAATTATTCAATATCAGGAACAGTAGTCGAGCCGTTACCTGTTTCCGTCCAATCAGTAACAGTAGGCGTAACGACGATGGACTGGGGAGACTTAAATTCGAGGGCGTAGGTGTATTTGTGCCCCTTTTCCCAAGCAATACGTGGAATGCTGAGCTCGTAATTGGCTGGCGAATTAGTACCTACAGTATAGTTGATAGTAATGCCCTTTGACCCTTGTTCCGGAACCAGTAAATGATCTCCCCAAGCGGCGGCGGAGGTACCAAGGTAATCAGAAGGTACGCTTTTTACCGTTTGATTAGCACCTGCCGACATGTTAGACCAAACAGTAGTCAATACAGAGTTGGTGTTGTCCACCTTTAAGGTTCCCTGATATACCAAGCCGTTGATGGTAATCGAGTTAATCTTAACTGCCGATGCGGCGTATGCTTTTGCAGTGAAGCAGATGAGCGCTAGGGCATGCTTAAATCCTAAGGCAACTTCACCATTAGCTCCTTTACTTTGGCCGTTGGCGGCAGCATACATAATATCGCATTGATTGGTGTAGGTGTTCCAATCAGCAAAAGTAACGTCGTTGGCAGAATTGGATGCGTTAAACGTATGTGTAGGAATGGCACCATCCTTTCCGGCAATAGCTAAAAAGTCTACTTTCTGGTCGCCAAACGGCCAGTAAATATCATTATCAGCAGCCTCTCCAAGAGTTTTTGAAGCCTTCCATTTGTCTGTTACATAGGAAAACAACTGGTCAGTAATATAATTTGGATTGGAGGCGATGGAAGCACCAACACGGATTACGTAATCCGTCGTGCTCAGAGTGGTACCAGTGTGCTCCGGATTGGCCTTGGTAATATTACCAGTCATGGCCTTAAAGCTGATTTCTCGTTGTGCTTCATTCACAACAGTCTCGGACTTGTTGCACGCCATCAGAAGGAAGACGGCTGTGCCGAGCAGGAATAATGTGTTTTTCATAGTTACTGTGTTTAAAGTAATTGTGTTTGTAGGGTTTTGCGTTATATGATGACTGCCTTACTGCGCCGGAGGGTGCAGCTAGAACAGAGGAATTTCAATGATCTCCGAGTTCCATTCGGTTACGGAGGGCTGGAAGCCGCCGCCGGAGGAAGGGTCCGAGTCGTCAGGGACCTCCATGGGTTCGTTGATGACTATGGCTTTGCTGGTGTTGTCGGGGTTGGTCACCTGCTCGGTGACGTCGTAGGTCCACTGGTATCGGCCTCCGCTTTCTCCTACTACCTGAACGTTAAGGTAGACCTCGCTGGTGGAATCGGGATACTTTCCGAAGGTGTTGAATACGGTGTAGAGGACGCCCTTGTCCGGGTCCACCACGGCGGGAACGTGCATGGCGCAGGGGCGGGAGACGTATCGGCCGTCCCAGAGGTAGCGTCCCAAGGCCTGGTCCGTTATGTAGACCTCGGCGCTGGCTATGTGCTCGCCGCCGGTGACGGTGGATACCTCGAAGGTGAAGGTCTCCAGCAGGGAGGCGAGCTGGGCGCCTATATTGACGCTGCGGTCCTGGGCGCTTTCGTCGGGCACCACCAGGCCCTCCATGCGACCCACCAGCAGGTGGTCGGGTTCGTTGACTACCTCGTATTCGGTGGTCTCTTCGGTGTTGTCGGCCTTGGTCTTGGTCACTTTCACGCGGGTGCCCTCGGCGCTGGTGAAGGCGTAGGCGCCGGCGCGGGTCTCGGTACCGGCCAACTGCGTGGCTTCGTTGCCCAGGTTGTAGATGATGACGTCGTAGGTGCCGCCGGGCACGTTGACGAAGCCGCCATCGGCACTAATGAAGTCTTCGGCCACCAGTTTATGGGTGACGGTATCGTAGAAGCAGGCGCGCAGCCACTCGGGTTTCTTGCCTTCCACTTTCTCCTTGAGGGCGGGGTTGGCGTCCAAATTCAGGTCGGAACTTACGCTGATGTCCATCTTGAGGTTAATCTGGAGGTCCACGTGGAGGTTGCCTTCCGATTCATGCAGCGTGATGCGCTTGCAGGAAGGGACAAGGAGGAGAAGGGATAGGGCCAGGAGTGTATGACGGGTGGTTCTCATTTCTTACCTCCTTTCTTGGGGTGGATGGGAAGGACCAGGGAGACCTGGGCGCGGGTGGGGCCGTACCACTTGATGTACTGGGTGATGCTCTCGCGGCGGTAGCACTTGCCGCCTTCCTCGAAGCAGTCGTAAGGCTGGGCCGGGGAATAAATGTACCCAAGGCCCAGTTCGAACTCCAGGTTTAATCGGCCCTTGAAAATGGGGGCGGCGAACAGGTAGTCGACACCTATATTTATAAACTGGCCCTGGTTGCCGGTCCAGTTGCGCTCGATGTCGTAGTAACCGCCCGCAGCGTAGATGCCTACGGAGTGCCCGAGGAGCTGGCCGTTGCGCTGGTGCGCGCGTCCAAACCAGTAGCGCAGGTCCAGGTCGGCCGCGAGGAGCTGGGTGCAGGTTCCGGTGTAGTCCACACCGTCCTTCTGGCCCTTTCTCCAGAGCCAGGGATAGTAGATATCGGCCCCTACTGAAAAATCTTTGCCCAGCGGGAGTTCGATGCCGGCGTTAAGGAGCGGAATGGCCAGGAAATTGGTGCGGAAAGCGATGGCGGTCCTTGTCTGATTTTGGGCCGGATTTGGTGCTTCAGCCTGGGCACATGCAAGCCCTGATCCAGTTAGGAACAGGATGGCTATCAAGCACATACGAGTATAAGCACAGGCGTGCATATTGCCATAGTTTAAGCGTTAGTTGTTCAAAAATACTGTGGTTTTTCATTGAACTTAAGTGCAATTTTAATAATTCAATTTCACAAATCCAAATTTTTTTTAAAACTTTTTTTGTTTTTGGGGTCTTTCGGGGTGTAATTATGGGGTGTAATTATGGGGGGGGGTATAAGAAATTTTATTTTCTTTTTTGGTTTATAAATATTTTCAATCTCGAGCACCAGAGGGGGTGATTTTGTGCTCGAGTGGGGGTTCGGACGTGGTTCGTGCACCAGAGGGGCTGTTTTTGTGCTCGGGAGGGGTTCCGGGTGGCAAAAGCCAAAGGCGGCGCGAGCCTTTTGACGGAGCTCGGCGCCGCCTTTGAGCTGTAACCGCCGAGAATCGTATATCGAGGCGGTGCTGCCTGGCTATGGGGCGTCATGCTCGGTTGTGTGCCGTCATGCCCGGTCGATGCCGGGCATCTCTTGGCATTCTGAGCGGAGGGAAAATCTGTATAGCAGAGAGGTCAAACGGGGCTTCAAAACGGGTGTTTTGGGGCGAACTTCTCATATTATAAAACAATTCGTGAGTTTTTCGTAAATGGTTCATATCGTGAAGGTTATCACCACTGCGAACTTCTGATAATATTTAATACACGATACAATGAAAAACTTGAGAATTTTTGTGGCGATTTCGCTGCTGTTGGCGGCGGGCTGCAACCGCCCCGAGGCGGAAGACCCCGTAACCCCCGAAAAACCCAAAGGCAAATACGAACTGAAAGAACTAACCGCCACATTACCGGAAGCAGATACGAAGACAGAACTTGATAATCAGACCAAGGTTGTAAGGTGGAAAGCCGGCGACCGGATTATGGTTATTGCTTCTGATGGAACCCAAAAGCAATATCTCCTGGATGCCGGCGAAGAAACTTCCGTTGGAAAATTTGTTCCGCTAAATACCCCTGTCACTTTCGACGAAGCCTCAGAACTCCGCGCTGTCTCTCCGGCATGTGCTGTGGCGGGCGATGTGTCTGGTTCCGATATTCCTCTTCGCATTAATTCAGATAGAAGTGAAGACTACAGATTCTATGGCATCTCCTCCTGGAACAATGATGCCACGCGGTGTAGTTTTAGTTTAAACGACATCAAAGTGGCTTTGGGGACCGGAACCGTCAACAATTCAAGTGTTAACTTCAAATTCACACAACTAGTTACGGTCTGTGACATTATACTAGATTTTACCAACGCTGACAAATATGACCTTGATTACTCTGTGAGTGATTATATCAAGAAGATTCAAATCTCTGGAGTGGATGGAATCAGTGGAACAGCCACCTGGAACAGCAGCACAGGCACTCTCTCTGCTGGAAACGAGAATACCATTGAATGGAACTTAGTCTCACCAAAAGATATGCGTTATCCCCAAACTCTGCGCTTTTTGATGTACCCACAAGTTACTACAGCCAGCACCTTGAGCATACAAGTAACCACTGACCGCCATTTCTTCAACTTTACAGGAAGACCAGACCTGAACTTTGCTAGTGGCTCATATTATAAACTCCCCATATCCGTAGATAGGAACTTTACAATCGGGGGGGGCAAACTTGCGTATACTGTGGTGGATATGGCGACAATCCCACTCTATTACTATGGAAATGTCAACTGTTATCTGAAGCCAAAAGAAGATGGCAGTCCTCAGACGTTTAATATTGATGTAACGCCTCATGCAACAGATGCCGTATATCATAATTACGATATATATAAGGCTGGCGACACATCTAAAGCACCTGCTATTGATGCGAATGGTTCTGCCGTTGTCTGGAAGGAGGCAGGAATAACCACACTCGAGCTAGGAGAAATCACCAATAACAGCCTTCCCGTGACTGTGGAAGGAAATGGAAACGCCGTGGTTGCCATAAAAGATGGGGATGGCAATATTCTTTGGAGCTACCATATCTGGGTACCTAATGATACACCTATCGACCTTGAGTATCCTGTGACTAACAGTTATGATACGTATTATGTTATGTCCATGCCCTTAGGAGCTACCAAGGTTGTTACAGCCTTATCCAATGATTCAGATAAAGCAGATGGTTCTGGTCTCTATTATCAGTGGGGCCGAAAAGACCCAATGGGGCGCCCCAATAATATCACTGCTACTAACGGAGGCGATTTACGCACAACTACACCGTTAAATTTGAAAGATTCTTCAAATGAAGTTTGGTTTACGACTGAGAAAAGTGGCTCTTTGGAGGATGAATTCAATAATACATATTTGAGTACGACATCAGATAATCCGAAGAAGACAATTGACCGTTACATGATTGATTACTCGATAGAACATCCAGAAAGGTTTATTAATGCGAGTGGTGATGATGCCGGAAACTGGACTGGCGTAAATGTTAATACCCTGTGGGGAAATGCCAATCCTGGATTATTCCCGAGGCTTTCAAAAATATATAAGTCCATCTTTGATCCATGCCCTAAAGGCTATTTTGTGGCTCCTTCAGACACTTGGATAAATTTTACAAGGACAAATACAAGTACTAATCAGGTAGAGGAATTTAACCAGGTAGGCAATTATGATAAAGGAGGTACTTATTATATCAATAGATGGCAGACAGGGGACACTGATTTTTACCCCGCTAGTGGTGCACGTAGTCGTAACAGTGGAAACGTAGTAAGTGTTGGGCTTGTGGGGTACAGCTGGTCTTCCAACTGCGTTAGTGGAGGAAAAGTACAAGCATATACGCTTTATTTTAGCGCCAACGAAATTTTTCCCATGTCTCAAAACGTTCGGGCCACTGGCTTTCCTATCCGTTGCGTCAAAGAGCCGTAGTCTCTACCATTATAGATGCAACGTGTTGACAATTAGCAAAATAGCATATGCTTTCACATTGCATTAAAGAACAGTAGCGTTAGTTTTCAAACATTTCCCACTTTCCGGGCATCCTCCGTGTTGACACGCAGGATGCCTATTTTATGCCCTGAGATGCCCGGTCGCTGCCGGGCATGACGCCCCATAGCCAGGCACCACCGCCTCGATATACGATTCTCGGCGGTTACAGCTCAAAGGCGGCGCCGAGCTCCGTCAAAAGGCTCGCGCCGCCTTTGGCTTTTGCCACTCTACCCTTCCCGTGCACAAAAAACGCCTCCCCGGTGCTCGAACCCATCATGAAACCCCTCCCGTGCACGAAATCGGCCTCCCTGGTGCTCGAACCCCGTCCGAACCCCCTCCCGAGCACGAAAACAGCCCCTCTGGTGCACGAACCCGCCATGAAACCTCTCTCGTGCACAAAATCGGCCTCTGTGGTGCTCGAACCCCGTCTGAAACCCCTCCCGAGCACAAAAACCGCCTCCCTGGTGCACGAACCCCTTCCAAAACCCCTCTCGAGTACAAAAATGCCCTCCCCGGTGATACGTCAAGCCACAGGCAAGCACTGCATAGACAAAGTACAATATATCAAACTGACGCCGTATTCGTTTGCTTCCCTTTACTAAATTTTGCCAAATAGTCTGTTTTATTGGACAATTGCTTGCTTTTCTGCTGATTTGTCTTTATCTTTGGTCCATAAGTCCAATAAATTATACTTATGGATCTTGCAGAAGCAATGAAAAACCGGAGAAAGACCCTTTCTTTGTCCCAGCAGGACCTTGCGGAGATGTCCGGAATAGGTCTGTCCACCGTCAAGGACATTGAACGCGGAAAGGGCAACCCATCTATGGGCACGGTATCAAAGATACTTGACGTACTGGGGATGGAGCTTGTATGTAGAATTAGGAAAACCGTCTGATTATGAGGCGACTGGATATATATGTAAACGAAAGGAAAGCGGGGACTCTGACAGAACAGGGCAACGGCTATACTTTCCGTTATGATTCGGATTACCTGGTCTCGGATGGTCCGTCTGTTTCCGTGACGCTTTCCAAACGGGAAGAGGCATATAAGTCCTCAACGCTCTTCCCATTTTTCACTAATATGATGCCGGAAGGAGCCAACCGCAAAGTGATTTGCCGTACCCGTAAGGTGGATGAAAGAGACAGTTTCGGCCTACTTGAAGCTATGGCCGGAAAAGATTTCATAGGAGGAGTCAGTATTAAGCCCGCTTCCAAATGATTGATATCAAACATTGTCCATCCTGCCTGGACGAAGGATTTACAACATATAGCCCGAAAGCCGCCAGAGCGCTCTTTGGCGGCATGAAAGTGAGTCCCCAGCTGGACTTTGATATAGAAGGGGCCAAGAACCGGCAGGCATTCGTGGAGGCCATGCACAGGATATCCGTTTCCGGGGTCCAGGAGAAGTTTCCCGCCGTCATTGACAAAGGGCGCATCCGGATAGCTGGGGATGGCGAGCAATCCACTTACATCCTGAAGCCTGCTCCCTGGGATGAGACCCTCATAGAACGCAAGCAAATCCCTGCGAATGAGCATCTTACCATGCAAATTGCCACACAGGTGTATGGAATAATCACGGCATCCAACGGGCTATGTTTCACTAAGAAAGGCCAGATGGTATATATAACCAGGCGCTTTGACATCCTCCCCGACGGAAGCAAAATGCTGATGGAGGATTTCGCGGCAGTGACAGGCCGATGTGAACAGAACGACGGGCCGTCCTTCAAGTACAAGGGCTGCTATGAAGATATCGCCACGGCTATCCGGAAGACCGTCTCGGCATGGATGGTTGACATGGAGAGGTTTTTCGAGCTGGTGGTATTCAACTACATATACGCCAACGGCGACGACCATATGAAGAATTTCTCATTGATCCTTCAGGGGCCGGACTATCGGCTGGCCCCGGCATACGACCTCATGAACACCAATCTGCATGTAAGGGCCGATGATTTCGGCTTGGACGGAGGCCTTTCCCCGAATATCCTGAAAAGCGACATGTATTCCCGGACAGGGCATCCCTGCCGACTTGACTTTGAGCGATTCGGAGAGCACATCGGCCTGGTAAAATCCCGTGTCAGAAAGATACTTGACAAGTATATGCAATTGCCGGAATCGGCCATCCATCTTACCGGGCGCAGTTTTCTGAACGACAAGATGAAACGTTATTACATAAGAACCGTCAATGAGAGGATCGCAAGATTCACGAGGGTTTCAGAATAATTGAGCAGGAGGCTTTTTGCCTCCTTTTTGTTGAGTTACAGGCCGATAATTTGGGCCGATTTCCGAGGACCCGTGCACCCAGATGACCGATTTTGTGCTCGAGAGGGGTTTTGGACGGGGTTCGAGCACCAGAGGGGCTGTTTTTGTGCTCGGGAAGGGTGGAGTGGCAAAAGCCAAAGGCGGCGCGAGCCTTTTGACGGAGCTCGGCGCCGCGTTTGAGCTGTAACCGCCGAGAATCGTATATCGAGGCGGTGCAGCCCGGCTATGGGGCGTCATGCCCGGTTGTGTGCCGTCATGCCCGGCAGCGACCGGGCATCTCTTGTCATTCTGAGCGGAGCGAAGAATCTGTTGAACGGAGTGGTC
>Ga0310786_10012821_pt1 | contig 10355 bp, 14 predicted proteins | sample AusTroGonzalo_MG_FD_203881 | JGI IMG/M metagenome (GOLD analysis project Ga0310786, IMG submission 203881) | Bovine rumen microbial communities from tropical cattle in Woodstock, Queensland, Australia - Gonzalo_03 (v2) (version 2) | ecosystem: Host-associated > Mammals > Digestive system >... | reverse complement strand
CAACATCGTCGGCAGTGCTTACTACGTGTACGGCGTGGCGTCCGCACCTAACTTCATTCACAACTGCTGTTTGCATTTTGGCTGCATAGGCGGCAATTCCGCCGTTAAAAATATAGTTTATAGCAAGGTATTGCCAAATTCCGATGAATACAAGATTTGGCTTGGTAACGGTTGGGCAGATAAGACTTTGCAGCAATCAACGGTTTATGACGTGGAAGTACAGGAACGAATGATGTGCAGAACAACAAGTAAGAGACCTAAAATAGACACTACGATATTTGCAAAGTTCGCAATGATTGTGAACGATAATCAAGATTTTGAAAACTGTCTTTTTACTGCTGACTGTAAATGGTACATTTTTGAAAACCACGATTACGATAGCGAATATACCGAAGTTACTGGTATAATTGGCGACACAAGCGAGGAACGGTACGAAAGTCTTGTAGAACGAGTTAAAGAACTTGGCGGTGTATTAAATGTGACTTTCAAAAACTGCATTTTCTCTCCACAAACAAGCGACGAGATTTTCAACGATGCCGAAAAGCTCGATTTTACATTAAAACCAGATTGTGACGCTATTCGTGACACTGAAACAGAATGTGGTTGTTTGTATGTAGGAGCATTGCCGCCAGTAGTGAACTTCAAAAATATTATTAGTGACTTTAAGACTATAAAATTAAATGCGTAATATGGGAAAGTTAGAAGTATTAAAAATGTTTTCAAAAGGAAAATTCGATGTAGGTGTAAAATATGCTATGCACCTTGCAAAATTGAAAGACCTAAATTTCCAATATGGAACGATTGTATTGATTGGAATAAAAATAAAAAATGAGTGGTTATGAAAGCAAGTAAAACATTGTACCTTCCTATAAAACGAAATTGGATAGAAATGATATTGTTCGGTATTAAAAGAGTTGATTACCGAGCAATGACGGAATATTGGAGAAAAAGATTATATAACAAAGACGGAACGCCAAAGCAATATAGATTTATTTGTTTTCACAATTATAAAACTGCTTGGTGGTTTTCGTTTGATGGTATTGATATTGGAGAGGGAAATGTACGATGTGGTGCACCTGCTGGAGAAAATGTGTACAGAATAAAAATAGGTAAATTCATAGAAGAATGTGTGTATGGCAACTAAATTGGTGTATAAGAAAGAGTTTGTCGTCAAAATAACGATTTCTCTTCCTGACTGTCATATTGTTGAAGATGTGGTATATTATCGTAGGCATCTGACGCTTGACCAAGTTGTAAAATGGCAAAGCTATTGGCAATATATAGCGGCATTGGTTAAGGTTAAAAATCCGAGAAGATATGTGAGATGCTATGTTCTATGCACTGAAATGGAAACACGAGAAAGTTATATTGAATGGAAAAGGGAAAATCTATTGAAAGCAAGAAAAGCGAAACTGGATAAGTTGGAGAAGATTCCTGTAGAATGGGACTTATTTGGTTTCAATCAAATCGAACGTGTAGAAAAAGAAGATAAAATAAAAGAAGAGATAAGGAAACTCGAAAATGGTGAAATAACATTCTATGTTCCGGGAGAATATGTTAATAATGTGAAAAAATGGATATAATTGAAATTTGAAAAAACGTGATATGAAGTTGTTTCTTGTAATATTTTGGAATGAAAAAATACTATTAGCAGCCGAAACTGAACAAGACGCAAGAATACTTGCAGCACATTGTATAGGAAAAAATGTAAAAACAGTTAAGTCAGTATTTTATCTTGGAGAAACGGATAAACCACTGTTTAAGACAAAAAGATAAAAACTAAAATGATAGAACTATGAAATTAACAATAAATGAGAGTAATGAATATAAAGAACTCTGTAATAAAATTCAACTAATGGAGTTTACACCATATGATATTCGACGTGCAAAAGAACTTCTACTGAAACAGAAAGGAAGAACAATGCCAAAATATTCAGTGAAATTGCCGAGAAAGTTAAAAAAACATTATACGGAAACTATATTCACGGTAAACGAAAATTCAAAGGCACGTAAATATATTTATGCCTATATGATGCAATGTATGTTAAAAAGACACAAAGGCAGTACACCAGAACAATTATATCGTGAACTTGGGTGTATTACTTTGAAAGAGGTTGAAGCATACAGAGAAATTAAAATAAAAGAACTTAACAACAAACTTAAAAAAGACAAAATAAAATATGGACAACAATAAAGAAGCTATGAAAGCGGCAAGGTTCTTTTGTGACAATACAAAAGGAAAATTCGATGTAGGTGTAAAATGTGCTATGCACCTTGCAAAATTGAAAGACCTAAATTTCCAATATGCAATGATTGAGTTGGAACAAAGACTTAAAAATGCTGGATTCCCCAATGCCGATTTATTGTGCAAAGAGATAAGAAATTTATATGGACTGGAATAAAAAAATAAAATCCTATGAAATGCAGACTGAAACAATGCAAGGCAAGTTGTTGCTATAATGTGCCGTTTAGATTGGATTTCTTTGATGAACACAAGGATAAGATTGTGAATAAGGTTGAAAATTTGATAGAAATGGGGAATGGTTTTGTTTTGCCGTACACAACAACATTTGGGGAATATACTGGGAACAAATGTCCGTTCCTACGTTCCGACTATCTATGCAACATATATGACGACCGCCCCGATGTTTGCCGTAGAATGGGAGAAATAAATGAATTGAAGTGTATTTTTAGAAAATAATAGTTATGAAAGTATATGTAGGTGTGAATAGTGATGAGAGTACTATGGTTATTTCCACAGTTCCGTTAGTTCGATTTATAAACCGTCAGCAAGCTGACAATGAAGGAATACCATATTCTTATGAAGATTATCATCAAAAACCACACTGGATTCCGTATGATAAAAAAAGTGGTGATTATAAGTATGGAAATTATTTTGCAGGAAAATATGTTGTTTTGAATAAGCAGTTTATGAGACAGTTAAATCCATTTATGTATCTAAGTGTATTAGAACTTTCGTGGGAAAAAGAACCATTAGAAATAAATTTATGACACATAGGTTTTTCCAAAAAAAGTTCCAAAGAGGTAAGAAAAGGTAAAAAGAGGTAAAAAAAGTTAAAAAAAGGTAAAAAGAGGTAAGAAAAGGTAAAAAAAGGTAAATCGCCAAAATCGGGAGTTGTAACATTGCCCCCGATATGGGAAAAGGAATTAAAACATTATTATGGTTGGCGGCTGGATTAACTGGCGGTTATTTGCTGTTAAAAGGCAAGTCGCTTATCTCGTTTGTTGAGCAATTGCTGATTACTCCACGTATTGACGGAGGTGTAAAACGAATCAACTTCAAAAATTCCTCACTCAATATTCCTGTAGCTCTCGATTTCGAGAATAACACCGAGCAGGAAGTAACAATATCAATATCAAATGTAATACTAAAGTACAACAATGTAGTAGTTGGCTCTCTTAAACCAAATACGCAAAAGGTTCTTATTAAGAAGAACGCCAAAAGCACGTTGTCTAACATTGTTGTTGCTATTCCGCTGTCGAATCTTATTCAATGTATAGGTTCAATGGCTCAATCTCTCATTACTACACAAAACTACAACGAGATAGTTAAGCACATTACAGCTGATGTTACTTGCATAATCAACAATACACTTGTGTATGAATTTACAGAGAAATTCGGAGAAACCAACAAGGTAAATCCAAATAACGGTAAAACTGTTTCAGGTCTTGGATTGGTGGCGAACAAGGTGCGTACGCTTAAATCACTCAAAGAGTACCAGCACCTTATTCCGCCGCAGTCGGAACTTAAACAGCAGGGTCTGATTGTCATTCCCGATGCAACCGTTAACGACACAGTGGAACTTATGCACAAGGTAGCAACAAACTACGCATCCGACACAGCGGAATTGGCAAAGACTTTGAAACGTGACAATCTGAAAGACACGATACAGGAAATTTTTGATTTTGTATATGAACATATACAATATGTCCCGGACAACAGATTGAAAGAGCAGGTTCGCCGTCCACTTCGTACTCTATACGACCAGAAAGGAGACTGTGATTGCTACGCAACTCTTATAGGCTCTATTCTTACGAATCTTAACATACCGTTCAAGTTTCGTATTGCGGCATACAACGGTAAACCATACTACCAGCACGTGTATGTGATTGTCCCATATACTGGCGGTTACTACGTGTGCGACCCTGTACTCGACACTTGTTTCACGGAAAAAACACCATCAAAATATCTTGATTTATGAAAGGATTGAACGGCATACCATTGGAATTTCTTCACGGCGTTGATAACGACGACAACACGGTGCAACTTGTTGCCGACGTGTTGCGTGGATACGACAACGACACGATAGAGAATATCGACACGTTGGTTAACGGCTACGACCTTGCAGGTTTCCAAGGCGACGGAAGTGTTGAAGATTCTGAAAAACTCCGTTCATATTTGGTGCGTACAAAAATTGTTGCAGACAAATACCCACAGGCGATTCGTGACTATCAAAATCCGCAGGATTTCTCTAAAATGTTGGGCTACGTGCTTCAACATTGGGACACGGCAAACCGTGAGGCGGCACTCGACGCTATGGTTGCCGAAGAAGAAAGATTGATTGGACTTGGTGCAATCAAGGTAAATCTTGCCGACGATGCCGACGATGTTGATTTGGTTGGCGTTGATGAACCTATCGACAATGATGAATACGAGGAAATTGGTACGGTTGCAACCACAGCAGGAATAAAGAAAGCAATTAAGGTAAAGAAAGGCAAGACAGGTTTCTTCCGTAATATCAAGAAACTTAACAACAACGCAAACATATCGAAAGATGCCAACGAGGTAGTAAACTCGAATCCGTTCCTTAATAAGATAAAAAACAATCTCCGTAAAAAAATTGCGGAAAGCCGCAAAGCAAAGAAATCGCTTGTAACCGACAAGGCTACAAAACAATCAAAGGTTATTACGCAAAACGTGGCGACTGCCGTGAGCGGTCTCGACGGTTTCGACGACGATGTTCAGTCGGTTTTGCTTGGTCTCGATTTCTACGAAAACTTGAATGGAGTTGACGGAGATTCGATTAAAAACTACCTACAATCAACAAAACGTGCCGTTGAGCGACACGCAGACGAATTGTTTGCTACACGCAACAATGAAGATGTCACAGTTGGAGCATTGGAATATGCGTCGTTGAATATGGGTACACCCGCATTCGGTGGTGTTATATCACAACTTTCGGGCGACGGAATGAACGATGACGAATACTATGATTTTATGCAGGGACTTGGAGCTATGAAGCGTCAAGGTCGCATCCGCTCATTTTTCAAAGTATTGAAGAAATCGAAGAAAGACGGTGGAAAATCGTTGCCTGCGGCTGCTAAAATCAATCCGTTGGTAAAACCTGTAAACAATAACGTTGAAGTAAAGAAAGCTGTAATCAAACGCACGCTCAATGGCGTTGGTCTCGGTTCTACCGATGATGCAAAACAACTTCTTACCAACACGCTTGCAATAGTGAACGAAAACCCTGCATTGTACGTTGAAGATACCGACGAATTGGAGAATGTTCGTGGCTTGCTTGGCTACGCAATCAACAACTGGGATAACGACGACGCCGTTGAAAAGTTGTGCGGTACAGGAATGACCTACGAGCAATACGAGAATTTTGCCGACAGTCTTGGTGCTGCCGTTGCAAAAATATCATTGCCTGTAAAGAAAGCACGCAAGGCAAGTATTAAGAAGACGAATAAACTTTCGGCTATGAAAGCAGCTTTGCAGAAAGCTGCTAAAAATACCACGCTCAAGGCGAAACTTGCACAACGTATTGCCGAAGCCGAAAAACATTCACTTGGAAAGAAATTTTTCAAGAAAGTTGGCAATGCAGTAAAGAAAACTGGTAGTGCAATTAAAAAGGCAGCCAAAAAGACAGGTAGTGCAGTAAAAACAGCGGCAAAAAAGACTGGAAAGGCAGTCGCAACCGCCGCAAAGAAAACCGCACAGGCAGTTAAGAAAGCCGTAAAGAAGATAGTGAAATTTGTAGTGAAATACAATCCTGTCACTCTTGTGGCACGTGCCATAATCCTTATGGCTTGTTCGCTCAATATGTTCAAAATGGCGGAACGTATGTATCCTGGAACTATGAGCGAATCCGATGCTGCTAAACTCGGTCTTTCTGCCGAACAATACAAAGCATCTAAAGAGGCTTACGACAAACTTGTAAAGAGTTTTACCAAAATAGGCGGTAAGGAATCAAAACTGAAAAAGAATCTCGAAAAAGGTTCTAAAAAGGTTTGGAAAGGAAGCGACGAATTGTCGGTTAAGGAACTAACCGCAGCCGCTCTTAAAAACAAAAAATCAATTGATTCTGAATACGACCAAGACGAAGCCGAATTGAAAAAGGCAGGTGCAACATCGAGCAACGATCCGAATGTTACGTACAGCGAAACACGTGAAGAGGTTGAAGTTGCAGTAGAGGGAATCCTCGGACTTGTAGAGAACGGTTACATAGTGAATGGTCTTGGAGTTGTAACCGAAGCTACGGTAGCAAGCGGTGCAGCTTCGGCAGGTGGAATTTTGGCAAAAATCCTCGGTGGTCTTAAAAAAGTGTTTGCAAGCGGCAAGATTAAGAACGCCGTTAAGAACACCGTACAAAAAATAAAAGATAACCGACAGGCAAAAATAGCAAGTGGCGAGAAAGTTCCTTTGAAAAACAGAATACAGAATTTCAAGGAAAATCGCCAAGCGAAGATTGACAGTGGAGAAAAAACTCCGTTGAAGGAACGTGTTAAGAACTTTACATCGAACGCAAAAGATACAGTCAAGAATATAGCAAGCAGCCAAGCGGCTCAGAACATCAAGGAGACAGGAAAGGCACTCGTCACGACGGCGGTTGCTAATATGTCGCAACGATATTCGGGCGGCGACGCTACGCAGGACAACAATGAGCAAACCGACAACTCGGCAACGAAAGACAATACAAAACTTATTTTAGGAATAGGTATAGGTGCTGCGGTTCTGATTGGTGGTGCAATTTTACTAACTCGAAATAAAGATAACTAATACATTATAACTATGGCAAATACACCAACATCGTACACGGCAGAAAGTTTTCCACTTGCAAAGGGAATGCAGGGCGAAAACATCAAGGTCTTGCAGACCGCATTAGGCGTTGAGGCAGACGGAAAGTTTTGGAATGCAACCGAAACAGCTTTGAAGAATCTGTACAACGTAACAACTTGTTCGGAAGAATTATTCAAACAAATAACAGGTCAAACTAAAAAGAAAGGATTTATGAACATCAATCTATCAGAAAAGGCAAAGAAAGGCATCAAAATCGGTGCAATTTGCTTGGGTGTTGTTGCTGGCGGTTGTCTCATTTACTCGTTAATTGACGGCAACAAGAAGAAAAGTGTTTCATCTGCATCGGGCAAAACAGCAACGGCTGCATTGAACGGTACGAAGAAACCAAAAAAATCTAAAAAATCAAGTAAGAAAAGTAAGAAATCGGGCAAGAAAGTGCTCGCATTACAATAGTTATTAACATAAAATTTTTACAAAAATGGCAGAGTCTAAAAAACGTAAAAGACGCAGCACTAAAAGCCCGAAGACTTTCTCTATGGGTGGCGTAGCAAACTATGCTAAAAAAGGTGCTGCACTTGTAGCAGGTATCGCAGTCGGTACTATGGTGCAAAAATTCGTGCAAAAGAAAGATGCTGTTTCGGGAACTGACCTTTTGGGATTGGACGGAACAACATCGAAGTATGTGGTTCCAGCAGCTATGATTGGTGTTGGCTTGGTTACTCACGCAGCAGTTAAGAACGACACTTTGAAAACGGTTGCTCTTGGCATTGGTGCAGCAGGTGGTGTAAACCTTGTAAACGCAATCGCTGGTGAAACTAAAATCGCTTTGAGCGGTAATGATACGCCGAACATTCCTCAACTTCCAGTTGACACTCCTGAAGAAAAAATTTGGAACGAAGAAACCCAAATTATTGCAGGTAACGGAATCGACGAAGAAGAACCAGTTGCAGGCGTTGAGGGGCCTGATTCAGACCTTTAATAAAAATAGTATTAACGTATAAAAAATAGAAATCATGGCAAAAGAAATCAATTTTGTAAAATTATGCGGTTCTCGTGAGGACTTCATTAAGATGGCAGAGAAAACTATGGGTGCAGCTGCATTCCAAAGTTTGAAAGAAGGAAAATCAGTATTGACCGACTTTGCACTGTATTCAGTCCGTGCGTTGGAATCTAATTCCAACCTTGACTTGATGCTTGCATCTGATGCAAAAGAATACGGACTTACAAACATTAACGCTCGCAAACTTGGTAGCGGCGAATATATGCTTGTGAAAGGTATTCAGTTGTTGAAGGCTACAGGAGTAACGGCAAGTGACAAAACAACGTTGAAGCAAGCTGACTTTGGCGTAATAGACGCACAAATCGCAAATGGCGAATTGGAAATAAAAATGGGTGACAAGTTGTTCTTGAGCAGAACGAGCTGCGAAATGTTCCGTTCTCCTGCTTCACGTGATTCGTTGGTAGGTTATGCTGCTCTCGACGCACCTAAGATGATTCTTCCACAGTGCGAAATCGTTCCTACGTTATATATGCCAGTTGCATACGCAAACGAATCTGGTGATACCGCTGCTGCAAAAGCAACACGTGTCGCAGTTAAGATTGTGTTCTACGGCGTTAAGACGCAAGGAGTCTAATTTTCCGTCATAATAATAAATTTAGGTTTTTATGAAAAGGGCGTGAGGATTACGCCGCACGCCCTTTTTTATTTATCAATCCAACAAACTGACTGAAAAAATGTTCTATACGATACCAAACGATACCGACACAATTCTGACACAGACACCCGCAGGTGCAAAGTCAATAACTCACGTGTTTTTCGAGAGTAAAAACGATTCTGTGTTTGAATACAAGAAAATAATCGATATGGTATCAATACTTATAGACGGCAAGCAGATTTGCCGCAATCTTCCGATTCTCCCGTTTATGACGAGCCAGCCATACGGCACACGAAAGCATCGTTGGGAAGATGTAGCACTCGAAGTTAATTTGAATGTGAACTTTTCGGAAGTAAAAATAGATTTCGTCAAGAATAGTCTGTCGAAAGTAAACGCAAACGATTTCAACATTGTTTTCGTTTGTTCCGACAAAACAATAGACGAAGCTACGGGTTACGAGTTTGTAGAAACCCGAAAAATCAAATTAAAAGGAAAATATTTCGATACGGCACGTGAAGCACTAACGTATCTACAAAATAAATTTCGTGAAGCACACGCACAATGGGTTGTTGACCACCAAGAGTGGGAAGAAAACCAACAGGCGTGGGAAGATTACAACACTGCACACGCACAATGGGAAACTGCACACGCACAATGGGAAATAGACCACCAAGCGTGGGCTGACAACGAACAAGCGTGGGCTGACTACGAAACTGCACACCAAGAGTGGGAAGACGGAGGCGAACAGGGCGAAGAGCCGCAACCACCCGAAACTCCACGCTACGAAGAACCAACAGAACCCGAAGAACCAACTGCACCAGCCGTAGAACCATACGACGAACCAGTTGACCCATACACCGACGGCTACGAGTTGGAAATACCTGTAGGCAGTGGAAATATGTATAAAGACAGCGATTATCGTCTTTTATACGAACAAATGGACAATTCACAGGTTGCGTTCGGCGTAGAACAGTCGTTGCAATTCGACGGAATAGTAGAAAAAATGTTCGCTTTCCCGATTTTCTCCGTAGCTCCAAAATACAATGACAGTTGGTTGGAGCAATTTGAACGTGTTGTCAACAGCGATATACATTATAATATGTCTCTTTCGGGAATAGGAGGAGTAATTCTTCCTACCAAAACAGATGTTTGTATTTATTCAGCTACCGAAAAAATACCGTGGCGAAAGTCATTGCTTGACTTCGAGGGTAATGTTAAGAAATCATTGCTCATCACTCTTAACAAAAACGACGACGAACTTGCAACTGAAAAAGATTTGGAATACGCAAACGTTGATTTATACCTGTGTTTCATCTATAAAAAATTAAGTTGATATGAAAAAGAGTTACCAATTATGGCGTGAGCAAATAGTTCCAGCACGTGCCGACGGCAACGACGGCGAACTTGCTATCTACGACCAATTAAAAGAAGAATATGCAAAGGCAACAGGATTCTTCATCGTGCCTTTTGCTGCAAATAAAAAGGACTTGTCGCCACTCACTTTGTTTCTGAAAATTGCAGGGAAAGAAATATTGCCAAAAGGGACTGACGCATCAATTGTAACATTCAACGGAAACGTGGAACGTGACAAAGTAGTGTACGATTTCTCGAAAGAGAACATTCCAGCACGTTCAAGCGAATTTGAACTGGTGTTG
>Ga0310786_10012820_pt1 | contig 10355 bp, 5 predicted proteins | sample AusTroGonzalo_MG_FD_203881 | JGI IMG/M metagenome (GOLD analysis project Ga0310786, IMG submission 203881) | Bovine rumen microbial communities from tropical cattle in Woodstock, Queensland, Australia - Gonzalo_03 (v2) (version 2) | ecosystem: Host-associated > Mammals > Digestive system >... | reverse complement strand
AGGTATTTGACATGAACACCGGACGGAACGTGTCGGTAGCGTTCAGGATCATGTTACAGTATTCGATGCACTGGTCGTAGTCCTCGCTCCACAGACAGGCGTCGGCCATTAGGGCGTAGAGTGCCCACTTCGTGGCGCGTCCCTTTGTGGCCCAGTCCTCTTCGTAGGTGCCTTTGGCAGCACCGGTGGCGAGGGCGGCTTTCACGTCGGCCTTGATCTGTGCGATGATCTCTGCCTCGGTTGATTTCGCCAGGTCGAACGACGCATTGTCGTTGACATAGGCTGAGAGCACCAGCGGCACCTCCTTGAAGTTCTTCACCAGCAACAGGTAGCTGTAGGCGCGCATGAAGTAGGCCTCGGCGAGGTGCGAGTTGCGGATGGCGTCGTAGTAGGTGTTGTCCTTCACGCCCGGGGCGTAGAGAATCACAGAGTTGGCCATGCCGATAACCTTGTAGATGTTTGACCAGTCACAGAGCGAGTGGCTGCTGGTCATGTTGAAGTCCTGCAGCTTCGAGTCACTGGTATTGTTGCTGTAGATGGCGCCGCCGCGCAGCTCTCCCCACTTGATGTAGGTGGGCACGCACTGGCGCATGTAGTAGTAGCCCGAGGCGATGACGGCCTCGACATCCTCCTTCGACTTCCAGTAGTCATCGGTCACCTGCTCGTTGTTGGGCAGTACGTCAAGCCAGTCGTTGCAGGACGAAAGACCGCAGATGGCGTATATGGCACATGTTATCTTGATAAGTGTATGTCTCATAATTGCAATTGCTAATTACTCATTACTAATTACTCATTACTATCTTAGAAGTCCAAGTTGATACCGAATGCATAACGCTTAGACACAGGTGTCGTTGCATTGTCTTTCACGAGCGATGTGGGTGAAGGCATCTTCACCTCCGGGTCCTGGCCCTTGTAGCCAGTCCATGTGAAGAGGTCGTAGCCGGTGGCGAAGACGTTTAGCTTGTTCACACCGAGTGCCTTCAGCCACTTCTTTGGCAGGTTGTAGCTCAGTGAAAGCGTCTTCAGACGGAGGAACGAGGCATCCTCGACGAAGCGGTCGGAGCCAAGGTAGTTGTAACCCATGCCGTAGAGGGCGCGGGGGATGTCCGTCTGGTCTCCCTCGGCACGCCAGCGGTGCAGGACGGCTGTCGACTGGTTCTGCTTGCCACGCATGTTCTCCAATGAGATACGTGCGCCGTTGATGACCTTCTGACCGTAGCGTCCGTAGAAGAAGGTGGTCAGCGTCAGCTGCTTCCAGCGTACCTGGAAGCCGCCACCGCCGAAGAACTTCGGGTTGGCATTGCCCAGATAGACGATATCGTTCTCGTTGATGACACCGTCGTGGTTGATGTCCTCATATTTCGCGTCACCGGGGTACACCTGCTCGGTGCCGTTCTTCATCGTGATGGCCTGACCCTGCCAGTCGTACATGATGTTACCCTCAGCATTGAGGGCGTAGGTCTCGTCGGTGTTCTGGTAGACGCCCAGGTAACGGTAGCCGTAGAAGGCGCCGACAGGGGCGTTCTCCACGATGCGCAGGGCGTAGTTGCCGTTGCCGAAGGAGTAATTGTCCATGACCCATGTCGAGGGCAGCTCCTTCACCTTGTTCACGTTACGGCTGACGTTGGCATTGATCGAGACGGTCCAGTCCTTGTTGCGGAACACTTCAACATCGAAGCGCATCTCGATACCCTTGTTCGACATCTTACCGCTGTTGATGTACTTCACCGACGAGTAACCCGTGGTGACGGGCAGCTTCGTGTCCTTCAGCAGCATGTCGCTGGTCTGCTTGTCGTAGTAGTCAATTGTGAGGTTCAGCTTGTCGAACAGACGCAGGTCGATACCGAAGTCCATCTCGCGCGTCGTCTCCCACTTTAGGTTGTCCAGCTGCATACGATCGGGGACGATAGCGGCCATGTTCATGTACTGGCCCAGACTCTTGTAGGCACCCAGATAAATGCTGGCACCCGAGGGCGACGTGCCGCTCCAGCCATAGCCTACACGCACCTTGGCGGTGGTAAGCCACTTCTTGATGCTCTCGCCCCAGAAGTGTTCCTGCTCGGCGTTCCATGCCAGACCAAAGGCGGGGAACGTTCCCCAGCGCTTGTCCTTACCCATGGTCGAGTTACCCTCTCGGTTCAGGGTGGCACGCAGCACGTAGCGGTTGTCGTATGAGTAGACAGCCTGTCCGATGAACATGATGCTGCGGCGTTCGCTGTTGCCGCTGCCCGATGATGCCACGACGCTACCCACGACGGGGTCGCTGAGGTTGGCCGAGGCGTTGCCGTAGGTCGAGCTGGTGTACGAGAAGCTCTGGCTGTCGTTGGTCTTCACCAGACCAGTGGCGATGAGCTTGTGCTTCTCGGCAAAGGTATTGTTGTATATCAGCTTGTTCTCTGTCTGCAGCGAGAAGGCGTCGCTGGTGGCGTCGGTCGAGCGGTTCGCGTTGGCACTGGTCCACAGCACGCCCGTTGCCTCCTGCGGTAGGAACTTGTTATTCTTCGTCGTCGACATATTCATCGACACCCAGCCGGCATACTGCAAGTTGAACGGGAAGTCGTACTCCAGCGTGATGGTCATCTTCTCTTGGCGCTGGGTGGTCTTGCTGTAGCCCTCGTTCACCATAGCTACGGGGTTGTAGTTGCCCGAGTAGCTGCCCTGGAAGTCCTCCTGCGGGGTGAAGTAGACACCCGTCGACTGCTTCGTTACGTCGTCGATGTAGTAGGGGCTCAGGTTCGGCATCTTCTGCATAGCCATCGAGCGGGCGTTGTCCAGCACGTTGGCATCCTTGTTGGTGTTGCTGAAACTAAAATCGGTACGCACGCGTAAGGCATCGCTGAAGTTATAGGTGATCTTCATGCCTGCCGACAGACGCTGCACGCCTGTTCCCTTCGTCGTACCCTGCTCGTCATAGTAGCCGAGGTTCAGCTTATAGACGGCCTTTTCGCCACCACCGGTCATTGAGAAGTTATTGTCGGTGATGATGGCATTCTTCTTCACGGCGTCCAGCCAGTCGGTGTCGACGTTATACTCGTCGTAGTAGCGGTAGGTGGGGTCGTAGTTCAGCTCGGCGTTGTTGAAGAGCATGTTCATCTCGTTGGCAGCGCTGCTGACGCCCTTGGCGTTGGCGGCGTTCCAGATGGCGTCTTGCATCATGGCCACGTACTGTGCGCCGTTCAGTAGGGGTATGGGGTCGGGCTCCTCCTTGAAGGTGAACTTACTCGAGAACGAGAACTTCGTTTTACCCATTGCGCCGCGTTTGGTGTTGATGAGCAACACGCCGTTGGCACCCTTTGTACCGTAGATGGCCGTTGCCGAAGCGTCCTTCAACACCTCGATGCTCTCGATGTTTGCCGGGGCGATGTTCAGTAGGGCACCAAAGTCCTCCTCATTCGCGGTAGCGAAGTTAAAGTCCTCGCTGATGTCCACGTCCTGCGGCACACCGTCGATGACGATGAGCGGCTCGTTGCTGGCCGACAGCGAGCTGGTACCGCGGATGCGGATGCTGCTGCGTGCGCCCGGGTCACCGCCCAGGTTGATGTCCAGGCCGGCGATCTGTCCCTGCAGGGCTTCCTCGACCGAGGTCACTGGCGAGGTTTCAACAATCTCGCTCAGGTCAATCTTTTGGACGGCCGATGTCTGCTCCATACGGGTGATACCCATGTTGTCGCGGCCGCCGCGCTGACCTACCACCTTCACCTCCTGGATGGTGGTGGCACCTTCCATCGTGAAGTTCTGGTTGGTCTGGCCGGTATAGTTCATCGTGATGGTCTTCATACCGATGTACGAGACACGTATCTTCAGGTTCTTCGTGTCGGCGGGCACCTGCAGGTTGTAGTTGCCTTCGAAGTCGGTGACAGCACCTTTCACGTAACGTCCCTGGCTGTTCACCAGCACCACGTTGGCACCCATGATGGGCTCTCTCGAGCCGCCCAGCACCTCGGTGACCTTACCCGTGATGACTTTTGTCTGCGCCATCATGCTCACCGAGCATAACAGCATTACTATCAGTGTATATAGTTTTTGTCTCATGGCGTTCAGTGTTTATTCAAGAATACCGTCAATGAACTGCATACAGCCGTCGCTGAAGGCGAAGGGCAGTCCGTAGTACTTCTGACTCAGGTTCACCGTAGCACCACCCTCCAGGCTGATGCTGCTGCCGCTGTCGGCCACCGTCATGGTCTCGCCGCTCATGGTCAGGAAGTTGCCCTTGAAGCTGCTGCCTGGGTAGGGGTAGCTGGTGATGGTGTTCATCAGCGACGACACGAAGTAGCGGCGCAGGTAGTTGGCCAGCTCGGTCTTCTGTGTCGACGAGGGTGTACCGCTTAGGGTACCGTCCTCACCGACGGTCAGCTTGTCCGTGCCGGGAATCTTCGTCAGGTTCTCTGCGAGGGCAGCGTTCGTGGGAACGAAGGCGACTAGGCGGTTACCTAAGCTTGCCAGCGACGGCATGGTGTTGGTCTTCGTGTCGATGAGTCCCGACTTCTGCAGCAACTGTGCAAAGAGGTAGTATTCGTAGTTCTTGTCGTTGCCCACCGAGAGCAGGTGCTCCAGTCCGTCGCCCGAGGCCTCGGCGAAGAGGTCGTCGGCGTCGTAGGCATAGGCACGGCCGTTGTCCCAGGGCTGTCCGGCGTTCTGAATCTCGTGGAAGTCGACGAAGGGCGAACCTTCGTAGGCGGGGTTCAGCTGCTCGTTGAAGCGGGCGTTGGTGGTGATCTGTCCGTCGTGGACAAACCAGTAGCTGAAGGCGGTGTTAGTCTCCACCACCTGTGTGCCGCTGCTCTTCAGCTCCGACACGTTCGGGGCGGTGTGGATGTTCACGATGTCGCGAGCCAGTCCTTGGCTGGCCGTGGCGTAGTTGCCGTCCTCGGCACTGTAAACCTCCAGCAGACGGCCTGCCGTCGTCGTGTTCAGACGCATGGCGGGTTCGTTCTGGTTGAACTGCTTGTTGCTGGGGATGAGTGTGACGAAAGTCGATTTGTTAGATGCCAGCGACAGTATCAGTTCGCTCTTGTCGAGCGTGTAGAGGAAGCACTGGTAGGTGGTGTCCTTGAAGGCAGGGCCGACGACGGCCGACAGGATGGCAGGAGCGTCCATGTCGTTCATGCCGTAGACGATGCCGTTCTCACAGAACAGGCGGTCGTCGACCTCGTCGGGGTTAATATTAATAGGTGTGCCGTAGACCGTTTGCACTTTGCCACTGCGAATCTCCTCTGGGAAGACAGGCTCGTCGGTGTCGGCAAACGACTGCTTGATGAAGTACTCCAAGATTAGCGGATCCAGGTCGTCGAGCGACTTGTAACCGCCCTCGGCCGTCCAGTAGTTCTTGAAGAAACGGTCGATGGCCTGGTTCGATGGGGCGAAGATGTTATAGGCCACGCGCTCGAGCGTCTCCATCTTTCGGTAGTCGGTGACAGGCCACTCGCAGGCGATGCTCGGCAGCACACCATGAGTCAGCGTGTAGACCACCTTACCCACCTTCTCGCTGGTCTCTGTCGAGGCTTCGGTCAGCTCGGCGTACTTGTCGTAGAGTGCGATGAAGTCCGAATAGTTGGGGTTCTGCTTCAGTGTCTGGTAGATGGTCTCCAATGGGCGCACCACCTGGTTGACGTGGTACAAGTAGCCGTTGTCGGTGATGATGGCCTCTTGGTCCGTCACACTGGCGTTCGACACCTGGAAGCCGTCGCCGCTGACCGTCCATGCGCTCTGCGGGTAGAAGTACTCGTAGTTTGACTTGGCATCGATGCCCTTCGTCTGAAAGAACTTGTTCGACAGCACGGGCAGGAAGCGCTCGTAGTGGTAGACGGTGACCAGCGTGTCGACGCTGTTCAGCTTACCACGCATGTCCTCCATGTCGTCCTGACTACGCGTGCGGTGCTTGTACCACAAGCCGGCGTTCAGCTGCTTCTGCTCGTCGGTGGCGCCGTCACCCTCCGAGGGTCGGAAGTTCACCAGTTTCTCCCAGTCGTAGGCGTAGTACATCAGGTGGAACCCGATGGTCTTCTTCAACTGTGTGGGATTCGATGAATACATCTCCTCGACGGAGGAGTAGCCGCTCTCCTGCAGGTACTGCTGGAACGCGTTGTCGTCGGGGGCCATCACCGTCAGGATGCTCTTTCCGTCGACGATGGGACGGTAGCCCGTCAGCTCCACGGCCTTGAGGAACTGCTGGTGGTTGCCCTCCTTCTGGAGCACCTCGTAGGCGTTGCCTTTCAGCCAGTCAGGCACTTTGTAGTGGTCGCTTTCGTCCACACTCTCCTGACAGGACACGACAAAGGCGGCCGCCATAATCAGGCAGCACGTACCTAAAAAGAATTTCAGTTTTGTCATTCCTTTGTTTTTATAGTTTTTTTTAGTAGTTTTGCACTGCAAAGGTAATAATTATTACCAATTTTTTGGTTAGCAAAAGTAAACGTTATGAAACATTAACAGTTACCACACTTTCAGCGGCGAAACGTATCAAAAAGCCAAGGGCATGAGCAAAAAACAAGGGGACGTCGTGCCCCCTTGTCTTTATCTACTTGTGCCTGTTGGCCCGCTGTTCGCGGTACTTCGCCTTCTGCTTGGCCGAGCCGGAGCCGTGGGCACCGGTGATGTACTTCTTTTTCTTGGCCTTGGTCTTTACCTTACCCTCGTTAGGGTCACGGCGTTCTCCGCCGCGACCGAACGATATGCCATTCTCCAGAATGCTCTGGAAATCATCCTCGCCTTTCATGCAATGCTTAATTCTTAATGCTCAATGCTTAATGGACTGAGCGGATTTGATGATTGTCATTAGTAATTTTATTAATTCTCTACAGTCTATAAGGAGACTTTCTGCCTGTTCGGCACTGATTGACGTTAGCTCCAATGCTGGTTCCGCTTCGTAGTATCTGTTTACCGATAGTAAAATCATGTTTTTCTTTTTCAAGAAAATTGTATAATCTTACACACCGAACAGCAAAAGCATAACTCTTCGCTACAATGATGTTTTCCTCATTCCTTTTCATTAAGCATTGAGCATTAAGCATTAAGCATTGAATCAGTGATGGAACAGTCTGACTCCCGTGAACGTCATGGCGATGCCGTACTTGTCGCACGTCATGATGACATGGTCGTCGCGCACCGAACCGCCGGCCTGGGCAATGAACTCCACGCCGCTCTTGTGGGCACGCTCGATGTTGTCGCCGAAGGGGAAGAACGCGTCGCTGCCCAGAGCCACCTTCGTGTTCTTGGCTATCCACTCCTTCTTCTCTTCCTTGGTCAGCACGGCGGGCTGCTCCGTGAAGAACTGCTGCCAGGCACCGTCGCGCAGCACGTCATCGTGCTCGTCCTCCGAGATGTAGACGTCGATGGTGTTGTCGCGGTCGGCACGGCGGATGCCCTCCTTGAAGGGCAGCGACATCACCTTCGGGTGCTGGCGCAGCCACCAGATGTCGGCCTTCTGGCCTGCCAGACGGGTGCAGTGGATACGGCTCTGCTGACCGGCACCGATGCCGATGGCCTGGCCGTCCTTCACGTAGCAGACACTGTTCGACTGCGTGTACTTCAGCGTGATGAGCGCGATGATCAGGTCGCGGCGGGCCTCCTCAGTGAAGGTCTTGTTCTGCGTGGGGATATTCTCGAACAGGGCGGGATCGTCCAGACGGATCTCGTTGCGACCCTGCTCAAAGGTGACGCCGAAGCACTGCTTCGTCTCCACCGGTGCGGGCTTGTAGCTCGGGTCAATCTTGATGACGTTGTACGTGCCCTTGCGCTTCTCTTTCAGGATCTCGATGGCCTCGGGTGTGAAGTCGGGGGCGATGACACCGTCGCTGACCTCGCGCTTCAGTAGCGTGGCCGTCACGGCGTCACAGGTGTCGCTCAGCGCCACGAAGTCGCCATACGACGACATACGGTCGGCGCCACGGGCACGGGCGTATGCACAGGCCACGGGGCTCTCGTCCAGACCCTTCACGTCGTCGACGAAGTACACCTTCTTCAGGGTGTCCGTCAGCGGCAGTCCCACGGCAGCACCGGCAGGCGACACGTGCTTGAACGAGGCAGCTGCAGCCAGACCGGTGGCGGCTTTCAGCTCCTTCACCAGCTGCCATGCGTTCAGCGCATCCAGGAAATTGATGTAGCCTGGACGGCCGTTAATCACTTCGAGGGGGAGTTCTGAGCCGTCCAGCATGTAGATGCGTGACGGCTTCTGGTTCGGATTGCATCCGTACTTCAGTTGTAGTTCTTTCATATATAAAATAGGTGTAATTTCTTTTTCGCCTGCAAAGGTACGAAAAGTCGAGCGAAGAACAAAATAAACTTGTTTATTTTTTATGCCGAGACGCAGTACCTTAGAGACGCAGTCTCAAAGTATCGAAAAGTCGAGCGAAGAACAAAATAAACTTGTTTATTTTTATGCCGAGACGTAGTACCTTCGCGATTTTCAATCGCAAAGGTACGAATAAGTGAGCGAAATCCCAAATTTCTATATAATAATTATGATATATCGTGCGCGATTTATTGTTAAACAAGCTTAAAGTTTTGGATAAATCGCTTGCGATATACAAGATTATCCTTACCTTTGCCATCGAAAACATCGCAAACGATATTGTGAACATAAATAGATTATCATGCACGCAGAATTAAAACTCGATAACCAGATTTGCTTCCGTCTCTATACGGCAGCGCGACTGGTGACACAGTCCTACACGCCGATGCTGACGGCGCTGGGCATCACCTATCCGCAGTACCTCGTGCTGATGGTGCTGTGGGAGAAGGACTGCCAACCGGTGAACGACATAGCCCGTCGTCTGCTGTTGGAGACGAACACCGTCACTCCGCTGCTTCAGCGTATGGAGAAGCTCGGTCTCGTCAGCCGCAAGAAGGGCGAGCAGGACAAGCGTCAGCAGATTGTGAGTTTGACGCAGAAGGGTAGGGAACTGGAGGAAGAAGCATTTGCTACGATTCCCTCAGGCTGGGACCAGCAGCTGTTAGCCTGTCCGCTGAAGAAGGAAGACTATCCGCGTCTGGAACAGGATCTGGACGCTATCATCGATACATTAAAGAAATAAGAAAAAGGCACATCAATGTGAAATTCTACAAAATACCAATAACCTTTTAAAACTACAAAATTATGGCAAAAGAGTATTTCCCGTTTACCGGTAAGATTCCTTTCGAGGGAAAGGACAGTAAGAATGTAATGGCTTTCCACTATTACGAGCCTGAGAAGGTCGTGATGGGAAAGAAGATGAAGGACTGGCTGAAGTTCGCTATGGCTTGGTGGCACACACTGGGTGGTGCAAGTGCCGACCAGTTTGGTGGACAGACCCGCAGCTACGAGTGGGACAAGGCTGCCGACCCCGTACAGCGCGCCAAGGATAAGATGGATGCCGGCTTCGAGATTATGGACAAGCTCGGCATCGAGTACTTCTGCTTCCACGATGTAGACCTCGTTGAAGAGGCTGCTACCATCGAGGAGTATGAGGCTCGCATGAAGGCTATTACCGACTACGCTCTGGAGAAGATGCAGCAGTTCCCCAACATCAAGCTGCTCTGGGGTACCGCTAACGTATTTAGTAACAAGCGCTATATGAACGGTGCTTCTACTAACCCCGACTTCGACGTTGTGGCTCGTGCTATTGTTCAGATCAAGAACGCTATCGACGCTACCATCAAGCTCGGTGGTACCAACTATGTGTTCTGGGGTGGCCGCGAGGGCTATATGAGCCTGCTGAACACCGACCAGAAGCGCGAGAAGGAGCACATGGCAACGATGCTGACGATGGCCCGCGACTATGCCCGCAGCAAGGGCTTCAAGGGCACGTTCCTCATCGAGCCGAAGCCGATGGAGCCTTCCAAGCACCAGTATGATGTTGACACCGAGACCGTTATCGGTTTCCTGAAGGCTCATGGTCTGGACAAGGACTTCAAGGTGAACATCGAGGTGAACCACGCTACGCTGGCTGGCCACACCTTCGAGCACGAGCTGGCTTGCGCCGTCGATGCCGGTATGCTGGGTTCCATCGACGCTAACCGCGGCGATGCTCAGAATGGCTGGGACACCGACCAGTTCCCCATCGACAACTTCGAGCTGACCCAGGCCATGCTGGAGATTATCCGCAATGGTGGTCTGGGCAATGGAGGTACCAACTTCGATGCTAAGATTCGTCGTAACTCGACTGACCTCGAGGACCTGTTTATCGCTCACATCAGTGGTATGGATGCTATGGCACGTGCCCTGATGAATGCCGCTGACATCCTCGAGAACTCCGAGCTGCCCGCTATGAAGAAGGCCCGCTACGCCAGCTTCGACGGTGGCATCGGCAAGGATTTCGAGGACGGCAAGCTCACCCTTGAGCAGGCTTACGAGTATGGCAAGAAGGTTGAAGAGCCGA
>Ga0310786_10012819_pt1 | contig 10356 bp, 6 predicted proteins | sample AusTroGonzalo_MG_FD_203881 | JGI IMG/M metagenome (GOLD analysis project Ga0310786, IMG submission 203881) | Bovine rumen microbial communities from tropical cattle in Woodstock, Queensland, Australia - Gonzalo_03 (v2) (version 2) | ecosystem: Host-associated > Mammals > Digestive system >... | reverse complement strand
GTCTTCGTCGGCGGGTGGATCTCATTGTCCTCACAGATGTCTCTGCTCACGACAAGCTTGATATCCGGATCGCTGTCCGCCGCCCTCTTCTGGGCAATCTGGATGTCCGTCCACCATTCGGGGTGCCACTCATCCCTCGGCTTGAAATCGGCAATCTGCACCAGCGCCGTCTTGAACTTCGGTATCCCGAACAGTTCCTTGACGCCTTTCAAAAGCTCGGCAACGTACCTGTCGTAAACTGCCGCCTCTGCGCCTGTGGTGTCGCTCTCGCCCTGGTACCAGATCATGTAGTTAAACGCAAACGGTGCAAAAGCCTTGAGCATTGCGTTGTAGATTGCCATTGGCGTGTTGAACGCCTTGTAGTCGGGGTATGCGTGGTCCGGATGAAGATCAGCCTCGGGAACAACGATACCGCCAATGGGAAACTTCGGCAGCCACGACTCGATTATTGACGCGCCCTGGTAGCAGAAGATCATGCCAACAGCCTTTCCCGTCTCTGTCGCAATCGACGTGCCGGCAAGGTACCCTATCGCCGACCAGTTCCCGATCGCATCTTTTTCGGCAACGTGCCAGCCCTCTTCGGCCGCCATTGCCTCTCTTCCGTTCCACGGCCTGTCAACAAAGAAGCACCGAACGTTCGGATTGTTCCTGTAAAGAACCTTTGAAGTGTTTGTGTCCTTAAGCGGAAGCTCCGCGTTCGACTGGCCTGAGAGAAGGCAGACGATACCGACGTAAACGTTCTTAAGAACTGTTTTCTCACCGTCAAGGTCAGCGCAAAGCTCGTAAGGGCCGCCCGCTTCTTTTGCGTCAAAAACGACCTCCCAGCTCTCGCCGTCCGTGTTTTTACAAACTTTCTCCTCGCCAAGGAAAGTCACCTTCGCGATGCCCTTCCCCGTTCCGAATATCCTGATAGGCCTTGCCTCGGCAAGTACCATGTTATCACTGAAAATATTGTTGAGCTTCATACCAAGTACCCCGCATGTTTTCCAAAATAAGCGGTTTTTTAAGGCCTCAGAGAATCAATTCAAAAAGGCCTCCGCCTTGGCGAAATTATACTAAAACCGCGCGCCATTATCAACGAAAATCACGATTTGGCGCGCGCGGTTTTCATTGGCGGTTTCGCACCCTAAAAAGCAAAAGAGTGACCCTTTGTTAAGATCACTCTTATTGGCGATATATTGATGCCTGCGGGGCTGATCAGCCTTATAACGGTCAGGCGTTTTCTTTACAGAGGGTTACTGTTCCTCGCCTCTTGCGAAGTTGTTGCAGAGGCTTATCACCAGGATGTCGTCCGTCGTCTGGCACTTTACGAAATAGTTGCTGGTCTCAACTTTGCGGTAGATGCCGTCGTCGCCCATCTGCCTCGTGATCATGTGGAACTCCTTCTCGCCCTCTTTGTGGAGCCTCAGCTGGTTCTCAAGGCAGAACATGGCTTTCCAGCGGTCGCGGTCTTCGGGGTGCATTGTGCTTGCCCCGTGCTCAATCAGGTCGTCCATGGTGCCTGTGGACGGGCAGCTTTTTGAGGTAAAGTTTTCATATGTCATCATATAAAAACTGTTGCGGCTGAGGTTTCCGAAGATGATCAGCGGGTACCTCATGTAGATTGCCTGAAGGAGGAGATTCACCGTTGCCGATTTGTGCTGGATCTGAAGGATATCCTCTTCCTCCATGTGTATGCACTGGTTGATAAGGCACTGTTTGAAATCGTCCTCAGGCATCGGCCGGTCGAAGTAGAAGCCCTGGATCAGGTTGCAGTTGCAGGTGCGGAGAAATGCAAACTGCTCTTTGGTCTCAACGCCCTCCGCGACAGTGCGGATGTTCAGCCTGTTTGCGAACAGGAAGATACTCTCCAATATGACGCGTTCGCTTTCGTCCTCGCAGTTCTTTTTCAGGAGGGATTTGTCGATTTTGATCTCATCCGGAAGTGTATCGGCAACCATGCTCAACGATGAAAGGCCGCTGCCGAAATCGTCAACGGAAAACTCAAAACCGTACTCGTGCAGCTGAGCGGCTGTCTTGCGCATCAGCTCTTCCTCCTGAATCATCGTTGATTCGGTGATCTCCACCACAATCAGACGGTGCTCAAGGTTGTGAGAATCCATCACCTCGGCAAGGTGCTTCGGCATATTTTCTTCATGAAGATGCCAGCGGGAGAAGTTGACGGACACCGGAATCGGCTCTATATTCAGCTTCTTAAGCTGCTTCAGAAAGTTGCAAACGGTTTCAACCACATACCAATCCATCATGGCAATGGCGCCCGTCTGCTCCATTGCAGGCAAAAACTGGTTCGGCATTATAACAGTGCCGTCCTCTTTAACCCACCGTATCAAGGCTTCAACCGACTTAAGACGATTCGTCGTAACGTCGATTTTCGGCTGATAATATACTTTCAGTTCCCTTCTCTGCATGGCTTGCATAGCTGTAAGGACATCACTGATAATGAATCCGTTCATGTTTCCTGTATCCCTCCGGTTACGTACAGTCATCCCGCATCGCTCCATTTCGAGCGAAGTCTGTTTTCTTCAAAAAGTTCGCCGTTTGCACAAAATGCTATAAAACCTCTTTTGCTTTGAAGACAAAAGAGGTTTCTTCAGTGGTGACCCCAACGAGATTCGAACTCGTGTCGCAGCCGTGAAAGGGCCGTGTCTTAACCACTTGACCATGGGGCCATATTGGTGGCTGCGGTAGGACACGAACCCACGACCTTCCGGGTATGAACCGGACGCTCTAACCAGCTAAGCTACGCAGCCATTATCTCCGCCTTCAAAAGGTTACTTTCGAAAGGCGAAGGATATAATATCACTTTCAAAAAAAGCTGTCAACTACTTTTTCAACAAAGCGGGAAGCTTCCCAAAGCCGCAATTTCGGCAATTTCGCCTGCAGCTTCTTCAGCGGCCTCACCCGCTCCCGAAAGTCCCTCGAGCACGCCAAGGGTAATGATGCCCGCAATTACAAGTCCTATCGCGATGTACTGCTTGAAGCTCAGGCGCTCCTTCAGGAACAACACGCCAAGGATCAGACTCATGACGCAGTAGCTTGCCACAACCGGAGCCGCGGCAATACCGTTCCTGCTCATCGCGTAAACGTATGCAAACTGTCCGCCTGTCTCAAAAAGCGCCGCGAAAAGCCTTGACATCTGAGCGCCGCGGATTCCGCCCGACTTCTTCGAGAAGAGCTCAAACTTCTCGTGCTTGATTTCGTAAACGTACACGGCAAGAATGATCGCAACGATGAGGAACGTGAGCTGGTAGGAGATATTGGCGATGTTCTCAAGGTTGTCCTCAGTGACCCCCACGAGCGGCGTCTTCTCGAAATCGTCAAGATACACACCGTCAAGGAAAGTTCCGAGCGCGTCGATGATGCAGTAGAAGATAGGCATCATGAACGCAATAAAGCCGATTTTGTACTTTTTGTCGGTCTCCTGCAGGTATTTGACCTCTTTCTGATGTTCGAACACGCCAAGGAGCACCACGCCAAGCGAAATCACGAATATCGCAACAATTGTGTAAATGTCCGGGAGCTCGCGCAGAACGATCATGAGAAGTATCGCGCTGACCGCACCGCTGGCGTTTTGTATTGGCGATGAGATCGAAACTTCAAGGTACCTGAGACCGAAGTAGCCGACCGTCATCGACAGGATGTACATTGCCGATACCGGGAAGTAAATGAACAGGTTCAAAGGGTTGAACTCAATCCAATTTACGAAGATTGTGATTATCGCCGTCGCGCCCATGACGAAGCCGACAATAATTGTAGTTTTGAGGTGGCTGTACCGTTCTTTCTCGACTGCACCGCGCTTGTAGAACAAGTCCGCGACGCCCCATGCTGCAAAACAAATCATAGCATATACAAACCACATCGGAATCACCTCTTTCAATCAGATTTGACCGCCACCCGTCTCGCCGGATTTCAGCCTGCCGCCAATTGTAAACGAAAACACAACTAAAATCAAATACAAAAAAATCCCTCCGCGGATATTTCCGGGAGGGACAATTCAAATTCAAGCTGTATCAAAACGGGCTATTCCCCTTAGGAAATCACTGCTCGCCGTTCTTCTCCTGCTCTTTCTCGATTTCCTGCTTCTTCAGTCTGTTGTTGATCTCGATAACGTTGTTAACGAGAAGTACAAACATAGCTAAAAGCTCGAAAATCAGCCTGACAACTATCGGGCCGAAGAAAAGCATGCAGAGTCCCGGAATGGAGAACCAGGACGAGAATGTAAAGATCCAGAAGAAACCGACGAATACACAGTAGAGCGTTGAAAGCACGTAGAGAATCTTAAGTGCTTTATCTATGTAAAGTGTTTTGAATGTTACAAAATCCGAAAGGAATTTCAGGAATCCTTTATATCTTGCATTCTTTTTCTCCGGGATAAGGAAAATAGCCGCGCAAACGGTTCCCCCGATCGCCGTCATGATTCCAAGGATAGTCATAACATAAACTAATGTCATATTTGGCATAAAACTTCCTCCTTTTTTATCTGTCATCAACCTTCATTCTGAAGATTGGCTTGATTATACATCATTTGAGTCGCGTATGCAAATTTTTCCGAAAAAAAGGCTCTATATCGCTCTAAATCCGCTTTCGAGAACCACGAAAACAAGTATAGAGTCTTATTTAAGGATATTTAATGCGTTTCGTCTGCCTTGGCGTCATCCTCATGATTTACCGCAAAGAACTTCTTAAAATAGTCTCTCAAATCAGGATCCATAGCGTAGATGTATGTCCCGTATATTCCTCTTGTCATGAGTGTCAGATAAATATCCAGAATATACTCACGCATCTTCTCATCGCCGCTTGATTTTGTGTGATTGTCCTTAAGATTCTTTTTGTTGATTTCTATGCGTTTGGTTTCTTTATTGTAGTAGATTTCCCGTCCGAATACTACAACGCCAAAGTTAAGGTCAAAACCTTGTATCTTGTGAATACTGTAGATGAAATTGTTCTCACCCGGAACACCTGCCCAGTGGTAAGTCTTGCCGTCTATTATAATGTCTTCATTCATGCTCCACGCAGGGCCCGCGACAATCTTGCATAGCCCTTGGCCATCCGTGTTTTCTTTATTTACAAATTCAACTATCTTTGAGAAATCGTTTATTACCGAAACCGTATAATTCTTGATTTCTTTATAATCATGTTCGGTCAGGTTTTCTCCTTCCAAGATTTTTTTTACATATTCATAATAACCGTTTCCGCCCTTGCATCTCATCTGGGAGGACAGTTCGATATATTTATATAAGTGTGGCTCGCAGATTAAAGTGAATCTGTCTTTATCTATATCCGGAGTACGTATTGCCTGCCTGGCATCATAGAAAAGGACCTGCATTCTGCTGCTTTTAATAATCCAATCCAGTTCCGTCAAATCTGTCGATGAATTCTTGTAATCATCACCCATAAGCTTTTCATTCACCATTTTGAATTTAGCTCTCGCTCCCTGGGGTAGGTGCTTGTTTTGATACAGTCTGTGCGCTTCATCTACAATCAAAACATCAAAGTACTTTTCTTTTAAAACCACCTCTTCAGGCGCATAAATCATATCCGGAGACAATCCTTCAATGGATTTAAAAATGCGCTTCATGGTATTCCTCAATTCAATCATCGGAACAACAAACCCGATTTCTTTGATACCGGATAGTTTCTTAGCAAGTTCTTCCAACAAATCTGCATCCTGCTGATCCTCAACGGTCTTCCATACTTTGTTTTGGGCGTTTAAATCCGCCAATAGTTTTACAAGATAAACCGCCAATATCGTTTTACCGGTTCCTGCGCCGCCAACTACCTGAATTAAACTCTTCTTTGATGCATTATTAATCTCTTTCAAAAGAGTTAAAATTTTCGTAGCAGTATGCTGCTGTTCTGCGTTAAGTGTCTTGTAGGGTGAATACTTAAACAGCTCCGAGTTTTCGATGTCTGCTAACGTCTTGCTGACGATTTTCTTTTCTTTTAATTCAGACCAAATTTCCTTGAAATCATCTTCGTAAGCTTCTTTGTAGAAATAGTTATGATCGGAAACCCCTGCGTTTCCGTTAATAAGTTTTTTTGAGCCGTCTGCGCTGAGATACTTGATCAAGAAGGACTCAAGATCGAGAATAACAGACTTGTTAAATGTCTTGTCAGTTATCAGGCATATATTTGTAAAGCCCTCAAATTTAACATCAGCTTTATGCTGCTCAGTTCTTCTGACAGCGTCAAGAGTCTCCCCGACGTATGCTTCTGAATTGTTGTAATAGATATATACAACCGGCCAATTGGTCCCGTAATTCCATTTTGCGACGGTGTCTAAAATCTTTTCATCATATGCATAATCAACAATGTGAATCATAAATGATGCTCCTCGATATTTTTAGTGCTTGTTAAAGTATAACATAACGGTTTTCAACTCTCAATAAGGTAGCAATACTATCCAATCCAGCGAAAACTGAATACGCGCTGAATTGCAAAAAAGAGGCATGGCCTTTTCGGGTCACGCCTCTTGAGTGTTTCGGTTAATCAATACAGCTTTGCGCCTGCGGGGATGTGCGGGTCGACGGTGAGCAGGTGGAGGCTCTCGGTATCGCCCTCCTTGTGGATGGCGCTGATCAGCATGCCGCAGGAGTCGATGCCCATCATTGCCCTTGGCGGCAGGTTCAGGATTGCGATGCAGGTCTTGCCGATGAGTTCCTCGGGCTCGTAGAAAGCGTGGATTCCGGAGAGGATTGTTCTCTTTTCGCCGCTTCCGTCATCGAGTGTAAACTTGAGGAGCTTCTTTGACTTCGGGACTGCTTCGCATTCGAGCACCTTGACGGCTCTGAAGTCGCACTTTGAGAACGTTTCAAAGTCAACGTAGTCAGCAAACAGAGGCTCTACGACAACGTTTGAAAAGTCAGGCTTTTCGGAAGAAACTATCGGAGCGCCCTCGATGACCTCTTTGCAGGCTGCGCAGTCTGCCGCGCCGCCCTCGGCCTTTTCGGTCTTCTTGGCGTCAAGAGACTTCATCGTCGGGAAGAGCAGCACGTCTCTGATAGCGGCGCTGTCGGTAAGAAGCATAACGAGTCTGTCGATTCCGTAGCCGATACCGCCCGTAGGAGGCATACCGATTTCAAGAGCGTTGAGGAAGTCCTCGTCTGTGTGGTTCGCTTCCTCGTCGCCTGCCGCAAAAGCCGCGTCCTGAGCCGCAAATCTCTCGCGCTGGTCGATAGGATCGTTGAGCTCGGAGTATGCGTTGCACATCTCCCAGCTGTTGATGTAAAGTTCGAAGCGTTCAACGTACTCCGGATTTGAAGGCTTGCGCTTTGTGAGAGGCGAAATTTCAACCGGGTGGTCCATGACGAACGTCGGCTGGATGAGCTTCTCTTCGCAGAATTCCTCAAAGAAAAGGTTTAAGATGTCGCCTCTTGTATGGCGCTGCTCGTAGGCCACGCCCTTCCCGTCAGCGAGTTTTCTTGCCTCTTCGACAGTTTTAACGTTTGTGAAGTCAACGCCTGCGTATTCTTTTACGGCGTCGACCATTGTCAGCTTTCTGAAAGGCTTGCCGAGGTCGATGACGTTGTCGCCGTACTTAATCGTTGTGCTGCCGCAGACCTTCTCTGCGAGGTGTCTGAACATGCTCTCGGTGAGCTCCATCATTCCGTAGTAGTCGGTGTATGCCTGGTAGAGCTCCATAAGGGTGAATTCAGGGTTGTGCCTCGTGTCAACGCCCTCGTTTCTGAAGACGCGTCCGATTTCGTAAACGCGCTCAAGGCCGCCGACAATGAGTCTTTTAAGGTAAAGCTCGAGCGAAATGCGGAGCTTAACGTCCTCGTCAAGGGCATTGTAGTGGGTCTCGAAAGGTCTTGCCGCGGCTCCTCCTGCGTTTGAAACGAGCATGGGGGTCTCAACCTCGATAAAGTCGCGTCCGTCGAGGAACTTTCTGATCTCGCGGATAATCATGGAGCGCTTTGTGAACGTGTCGCGGACCTCGGGGTTCATGATGAGGTCAACGTAGCGTTGGCGGTAGCGCATATCCGTGTCGGTAATTCCGTGGAACTTCTCCGGCAAGGGGTTCAGCGACTTTGTGAGAAGCGTAATCTCCTCAGCATGCACCGAAATTTCGCCGGTCTTTGTCTTGAAAACGAGGCCGCGGATGCCGAGTATATCGCCAATGTCATACGTTTTGAAAAGCTTGTAGCTCTCCTCGCCGAGTGAGTCCATCGAGCAGTAGACCTGCATCTTGCCGGCTTTGTCGAGGACGTGGGCGAAGCTTGCCTTGCCCATGATTCTCTTGGCCATAAGTCTGCCGGCAATCGCAACGCTCTTGCCCTCAAGCTCGTCATAGTTTGCGGTGATGTCCGACGAGAGGTGTGTCCTGTCGAACTTGGTTATAGTATAAGGATCTATGCCCTGGCTGCGCAGATCGGCAAGCTTCTGGCGCCTGACCTGCATCTGCTCTGACATTGAGGGCACGTTAGTCTGATTCTGATTTTCCATAAAAACTCCTGCGGAGACGCGCATTTTACCAGCCTGCGCAGTTTCTCCTGTTATTTATTCCGGCAGTCTGATGTCGGTGATTTTGTACTGTCTTACGCCTGCGGGAACCTGTACCTCTACGACATCGCCAACGGCCTTGCCGATAAGCGCCGAGCCGACGGGCGAGGCGTTTGAAAGCTTGCGGTTCACGGGGTCAGCCTCTGCAGAGCCAACGATCTGGTAGTCGATTGACTTGTTGTTCCAGAGGCAGAGAACCGTTACGAAGTTTCCGAGCTGGACGTTGTCGCACGAAAGGTCGGACTCGTCGTACAGTTTCACATTGGCGAGCATAGCTTCGAGGCGGATGATGTCTGCCTCGTTGTCCCTCTGCTCGTTGCGGGCCTCGTCATACTCCGCGTTTTCGGAGAGATCGCCAAAGCCCCTTGAAATCTCTATTCTGCGAATTATTTCATCGCGTTTCTGGCCTTTCAAATATGCAAGCTTTTCTTTTAACTCGTCGTGTTTCTTTTTGGTCAGGTAAACTACTCCGTCTTCTGTCATTTCATTCTTCTCCGTTCCTAAGTTAATTACTTCAGCTTTGCGTAGCCGTTGTCCTTCAAAATAACGTCGTGTGCTCCGCCCTCAACGATGCTCGTCGCGCTGACGAGAGTGAGCTTGGCGTTTTTGTGGAACTCGCCAATGCTGAGAACGCCGCAGTTGCACATTGTCGAGCGGACCTTGCCGAGTGACTGAGCAACGTTGTCGGCAAGCTTTCCCGCGTAAGGTACGTACGAATCAACGCCTTCCTCAAACGAAAGAGATGATTTGCCGCCCATGTCGTAGCGCTGCCAGTTCCTTGCCCTGTTCGAGCCCTCGCCCCAGTACTCTTTGTAGTAGGTGCCGTTGATGTTGACCTTGGCGGACGGGCTCTCGTCAAATCTTGCGAAATATCTGCCGAGCATGATGAAGTCGGCGCCCATCGCGAGAGCGAGTGTCATGTGGTAGTCAAAAACGATACCGCCGTCCGAGCAGAGCGGGATATAAACGCCCTTCTCCTCGAAGTATTTGTCGCGCTCCTTTGCAACCTCGATCACGGCTGTGGCCTGGCCTCTTCCGATGCCCTTCTGCTCTCTTGTGATGCAGATTGAACCGCCGCCGATACCGATCTTGATGAAGTCGGCGCCCGCATCGGCAAGGAACCTGAACGACTCACCGTCAACAACGTTTCCTGCGCCGACCTTTACCGAGTCGCCGTAAACGCTTCTTATCCACTCAATCGTGTCCTTCTGCCACTCCGAGTAACCTTCGGACGAGTCTATGCAGAGAACGTCTGCGCCTGCCTCTACGAGTGCGGGAACTCTCTCCTTGTAGTCGCGGCTGTTGATGCCCGCGCCCACCATGATGCGCTTGTTATTGTCAAGCATCTCGTCCGGGTTGTCCTTATGCGAGTCGTAGTCCTTTCTGAATACGAAATACTTCAGATTGTCGTTCTCGTCAAGAATCGGAAGCGAGTTGACCTTGTGGTCCCAGATAATATCATTGGCTTCTTTGAGCGTAACGCCCTCTCTTGCGTAAACCAGTCTTGAGAAGGGAGTCATGAAGCTTTCAACTTTTTCGTCGCCCGTCATTCTGCTCGGTCTGTAGTCACGGCTTGTGACGATACCGAGGAGCTTTCCCGTGCTTGTTCCATCTGCAGTTACAGCCACGGTCGAAAAGCCGTTCTGTTCCTTGAGAGCGAGCACGTCGCGGAGTGTCGCGTCAGGCCTTAAATTGGATTTGCTCACAACAAAACCGGACTTGAAGTTATTAACCTTTCTCACCATCTCGGCCTCGGATTCGATGCTCTGAGATCCGTAGATGAACGAGAGTCCGCCGCACCTTGCAAGCGCAACCGCGAGGTTGTCGTCCGAAACGGCCTGCATGATAGCAGAC
>Ga0310786_10012818_pt1 | contig 10357 bp, 8 predicted proteins | sample AusTroGonzalo_MG_FD_203881 | JGI IMG/M metagenome (GOLD analysis project Ga0310786, IMG submission 203881) | Bovine rumen microbial communities from tropical cattle in Woodstock, Queensland, Australia - Gonzalo_03 (v2) (version 2) | ecosystem: Host-associated > Mammals > Digestive system >... | reverse complement strand
CGGCTCCTTATCACCCGGATAGGTCTTCGTCACGTTATCGAGTAATATCATACCCCCATTATAGCATAACCATTTCTATTTTTCTATATGGAATGTAATTTTCTTATCTGTACTGTTTTCTGCTTGGTAAATTCCAACTGGTGAAATCTTAGCCCCAGGATATTTTTGCTCCATCTCCATCAGGGCCTCTGCGAATGTCCCCTTGGTGGCCACTGTCTCATCCAATTTTTCCCTAACTTCAAAATCATTACCTACTTTTTTATTATTAACAAGTCCAAGTACTGCATCTAAATCAATTTCAAAGCCAGCAAGATATTCTGCTAATTTATAATTTCTACGCACCGAATTTTTAAATTCACCCACCACGCCAAGATAAGCATCTTGCGACCAGATCTCCGCCGCACGCTTACTTTCAAATGGCACGCTCTCTGCACTCGTAGATTTTACCGGCAAAAACTTCACTGCAATATTAAACTCTTCCAGTAATTTTTCTACGTAAAACTTTGCCTTATAGTACGGAGTCTCGGCATTTTTTCGCTCCGCCACTACAAACCCCATGTGCATCTTCTCAATAGGCACGCCCTCAAAATCAAGCCCCCACGATTTTTGATAAACTTTATTTATTTCGTATAATGCGAACCTATCAAATGGGACTTTTTGATTGACGTAAGCCTTCTCAAGCAAACTCGGTACAATCGTTTGTCGGATTAGTTGCAAATCTGGGCTTATTGAATTTATGATCTTATAAGACTCTTCTGACTTTAAGCCAGCTTTTTTCAATAATCTTTCTGAAATAAAACTATAGGTCAAAACTTCATTCGCGCCATAAGATTTCATAATGTCACGTACATTATGTTTCAAAGTCATCATCTTATTTTTTTCTGCGGTTGCATGTCGTGGCAAAGCCGGCACGATATTATCATATCCAAGCAGCCGCCCCACTTCTTCTATGATATCTTCTTTGATGTGAATATCAGTCCGCCACGCTGGCACAGTAATTTCAAGTTGTCCATGCTTATTTCTTACCGAAAAATTAACATTTTCAAGCGTCCTAACTATCAAATCATCTGAATAATTCGTACCTAGTAAGCCATTAATCTCACTCGTAGAAACTACTACAGCTTCATCCGCAGTCAACTTCGGATAAGCATCCGCCACGCTCTCCACCGCAAACCCATCAGATAGCATTTCAGCACAATCTTCTGCCACCACCAAAGTCTGATACGCTGGTTGCCCTTTAGTAAATCTCGTAATTGCCTCCGAAAAGATCCCGTGTTCCATCTGAGTCTTGCGCAAATTATACAAACTAAAAGTCGCCGACTCCAAAATAATATTACGAGTATTCTCGTCAATCGCCGTCAACGCCCCGCCCATCGCACCAGCTAGAGCCACCGGCTTATCGCCACTGCAAATCACAATGTCATTTTCATTTAACTCAATCTCTTTGCCATCAAGCAAAACTAGTCTTTCCCCACTTCGAGCCAATCTCACTACGATTTGCGGAGATTCTTTCCCGCCTACTGCCACAAATTTATCGTAATCAAACGCATGGAGCGGCTGTCCTGTAAGTAGCATCATATAATTCGTCGCGTCGACAATTCTATCGACCGGTCTCATCCCGGATTTAGATAAAATTGTATCCTGCCATGTCAGATACTTCTTCTTAAGCTCTCCGTGTTTCACTAATACCATTGCCGTATACCGCGAACAAATAGACGTATCCGAAATCTCAACTCTCAAAGAAGAATTTTCTTTGGATTTCGAGGCATTCCGGAGCGCGGCAGCGCGAGGGTTAGCGCCGGCCGGACGCGGCCGAGAATCTAAAGAAAACTCTTCTCCGAGTATTCCGGCTACCTCCCTCGCAAATCCAATCAACCCGAAACAATCCGGTCGATGCGTCAAAGATTTATTTTCGATATCTAAAATTAAATCATTTAACTCAAACACGTCCGCGAGCGGTGCACCCGGCTGGGCCATTTCCGGATCAATCTCCACGATTCCAGAATGGTCATCACCAAAATCCAACTCATCCGCTCCTGCCAGCATACCGTTCGACTCATATTTGCCGAGCATCTTGCGCTTACCTATTACGAACGGCGCATCTTCGTGTACCGATGCCGGCACCACAGCTCCAGGCGCAATCCATGCAGCCAACATCCCAGCCCGCACATTCGGCGCACCACATACTACTTGCACTAAATCCTCGCCACCGTTATTTATCTGGCATAAAGTTAGGTGCGTATCCGGAATCTTTTCCGCCGTTTCCACTCTCACCACATATATATTGTCATACTTATGCGTCTCATCAATTACGCCTTCTACTTCCACCAACCTAGCACCAATCAGTCGCACCAGTTCATCGTCCGGCACAGAGATATTCACATATTTCTTCAACCAATTTAGAGAAATTCTCATTTAATTAAACTCCTTCAAGAAATTAAGATTACCCGACTCAAAATAACGCATATCATTAAGCCCATACCTTAGCATCACCAAACGATCAATCCCACCACCCCAAGCAAATCCATGATACTTAGTCGGATCAATCCCAGCCATTTTTAGCACGTTCGGATGGATCATGCCACACCCCAGCATCTCAAGAAAATCACCTTTCTTGCCACCCAAAGCTTTTGGCTTTTCATAAATTCTAGACTCGGCTCCGTAAAAGGAAAATATCCGGGCTGTGTTCGTATGTTTAATTTTTGTTCATAATATTTTTCAAAGAACTCACGTAAAATCCCAAGCATGTCACCCATCGTACAATTCTCAGACACATACACACCTTCGCACTGATAAAAAGTATGCTCATGCGTAGCATTCACATCTTCATTGCGATATACTCTACCAGGTACTACTACCGCAATCTCTTCGCCCCGTGCCAATTTGTCTTTGTATTTTTTTAGTACTCGGTGTTGCATTGTCGATGTGTGAGCCGGCGGAATCAGGCCTTCTTCCGTCCGAAAAGTATCATATCCATCCCGCGCCGGATGCTCTTTTGCAAAATTCAAAGAATCAAACATATGATATTCGTCGTCAAGCTGCCGACTTTCCACCACATCGAAACCCATCAACTGATAAATTTCAATCACCCTGTCTAGCTCGGTCATTAGTGGATGCCTGGAACCTTGAAATACCGAATAAGTCGAAGGGATTGGCTCATTTGGCGCACACGGAGCGGTGATGTCAATCGGCTCCACAGCCACGTCTAGAGCCGCCTCTTCCGCTAAACGCATTTTTTCTAAAATCTCAGATTTTTTGGCGTTTAGCTCCCGCCCAAACTCACCCCGTTTTTCTGCCGGTACGTCTTTAATTTTTGCATATTCAGCATTTAGCTGTTTTAACTCTTGTTTCAGTACTTCCAACTCTTGCATATATATTATATTATAGCAAAAATCCCCAATTTTACCACTATATATAATATATACTATACCAGAGTAGTACGATTCCTAATGTCTGCGAATGAAATCTCGTTCAGCAAGACCACATAAACATTAGCAATCGCATTTTCATTGTCAAACAAAATCTCATTTTCCACTTCCACCGCCGGAGCGCCAAAAGCATACCTAGTCGCAGCGTCGTAGTTGGCAATGTAATTGCCATAATCAATAATATCCAAAAAAGCAATTACGTCTTCTTTAGAAAGACCAGAATATCTTGCCAAAATACCCTCGTATGAATTATCCAGTGGGTGTTCCTCGTAGTACTCCCTCAAAAACGCCGTCACGGCAGATTCTCCGTCATCACCGAACATCCCCATGCTCTCCATCAAAGACTGATCTTCGATAAAACGCTGGTACGTACTAGCTTTGCTCCAAGACACACCATAAGTGACATCATTTCCGGCAACACAAGACTCTCCGCTCACATAACCAGCGTTAGCCAACGCTTTACCGTTATTTATAACGTCAATAGAATCACCAATTATCGGTATGGCACCAATCGCCGAGTTTACAGTATTATTAAATGTACCATTACCGGTATTCACAGTTGCAAAATTCGTCACTTGGTTTACAATATTTTGATCTGCAATCCCAAACGCTGAATTTCTGTTGTCGCAGAATACTATGTACTTAGCTAAATCAGAATCCTCCTTAATTTTCACGTTCCCACTGGCAGTCGTTTCATTTAAGAAATTGCCCTCCTTAGCCAAATCCTCAATCACTACCGATGGGTCTACACTTATGGTGGACATATCCGTAACGGCGTACGGATTGCAATAGGCGTCGCCAACCGCCCCAATCGAAGCAAGATAAGGGCAAGTCGCCTCATACTCTTCCGGAGTTGGCAAATCACTCTTTATCTCATAGGCTACCGCAGTTGGGCTAATAGCTGCAATCGACGACGACACCACGGTACCGGCAGACCGCACTGCACTGGTCAAGGAATTGGCGGTCATAAAACTCATCATTTGCGTCATCAAAGTTCCGAGGAAGGTATATTTAGACGTAGCATCAAGCGGATCCCTCACCATTCGTTCATATTTTGCATTCTCTGCGATCACTTGCTGTCTAGCCACCGCAAATTCCGTGTATTTCTTGCTCGTTGCAAGCGAACCGCCGTTAAACCGATGCGTATTGCCAAGATACATATTTGCTCCCGAAGTCAGAGCGTTCCCCAAATCTTCACCACCCAATGTGGATATCAAATCTCGCGTCATCATATTGGCTACCACCGGAGTAATGGCAGCGATTACACCGGCAATCAGTAAACTAGCTCCTACGCTTAAAGCAATCCCAGAAGCTATCTCAAATAAAGCTGGTAAACAGCCGAGTAAACTAACGCCAAAAGTCGCACCGGCCGCAGAAGCACCAGTAACACAAGACACCGTAGTCCACGTAGTCTCAATTGCACTTGCAGCATTTGTAGCTAATTTTGCTAAAGAGCACCCCACGAAAGAACTCATGGATAAGCCTATCCCACCCATAATAGTTTTAATACTATTTGTGAAATTAAAACTCTGTACGCTCGCATCATTCGGATTAACTCTACCACCACCATATAACGCAGCAATGCCACTGGACTCCATCGCCGTCTTTTCCGTTGATACGGACTTAGTAGTAAAGCTTTCCGCCAAATCGTCATTCGCCTGTTTTATCGTGTTATCATCACCGCCATTATTTATGGTATTAAGACTATTATTGGCCGTGCCAGACAATTCCAACACCTCATTGATATTTTTTGTATTGCTATTAAGCGAAGTCGCAATTTCATTAATTGGGGAATCGTCACCGTCTCCAGCTTTCACTTTATCAATAGCTTCAAAATACGCCGTTACCAAATGTATGATTTGTAAAGCCTCGCTAGCCGATACCAATAAACCTATACCGCCAAGAAAGTTAAATACTAAACACGTATAATTAGCAGCACCCTGAGCAATACCGGTAATTCCTCCTCCACCACCATCCCCCTTGGCATACTTCTGTCTCACTTCATCAATTTCGGCCTTTACCTTATCGACAGTCAAACCAGATCTGGAAATAGTTCTACCACTAGGAGTCTCACCTGGGCCATCGCTTATCCCAGTAACCCTCTGATTTCCATCTTCGTCAGATTCGGAGTCAAACTCTACAGTTTTTCTACCTCCATCTTCTATTTCGTCAGTGCCCTTCGCAATCATATCGGTCATTACAGTTTTTGGGCTTGCGCCGCTCTCCTCCATCTCCTGCCTATAATTCACAAATAAGTTTCGCGTTAATTTATTCTCGACCAAAAATTCCAACGTCAATGTTCCAAACCAGTTCGCAATCGCGCCACGCCAAGTCAACGATGACGAATTATATTTCTTAAAAAAATCATAATCAGACTCATAAAAATTTTTAAATGTTGTCACGTCGGTAGTTTCCGTATCAATATCGAAATTATTCTTTATTCTTGTTGCAGCACTATCGTCAGCCGCTACTATTATTTTCTTTCCATTTTCATCAACATAAACTAAAGCTTTCATATCTTCATCAAATTCAATACCATTTTGGCTAAGCTTGCTCTGTTGTTTTTTTGACAAACTAAATTTCTGTTTACCCAAAAAATTTACTCGAGTTGGGTATTTCACTTCCCCTAACTGGAATTTCAACATCGAATTCGACCTCGTGCTCACCGACGTCTGCATCGAATTAAACGTCTCCCTAAATTGCTCCACCAAACTAAACGGTTGAAATACTTGCGCTCCCCCCATCACGCCACCAACGCCCAAAATTAAGCCCAAAATCAATCCCATCGGACCTTTACCCTTCAAAAATCCTTTGGCTTTTTTCTTCTTATCTCCACCGCCAGTCTGTCGCCCGGCACCACGATAAAACCCACCAGTTTCAACAGCGTTTGCGCCAGCAACACCACCATCAGCTTGCGCTACAGTATCGCTACCAGCTACTTGCTCCGCCGCACGTAAACTTCCAGCCGCACCATCAGAACCACTTTTGTCGACTTCACTATCCATATATAATATATATTATATACTACTTAAGCTAAAAATGAAATCATTTGTTCGAAAAAGACAGCCCTAGCGCCACCAAAAGCAAAATTGCAAACCCCACTAGCAAAATCCACACCCAGCCAAATTTACCGGTTTTTTTCAAATCTTTCATATACGCTGCATCCTCAGCAAAATCCGGTACAACTTTATCTTTTACATCTTTTGCATTCGCCGCCGCCTTCGATCTAAGATCCGCATCAATCCGTCGCGAAAGTTCAGTGTTTTTATCATTTTCTTTATTTACAATTACGCCCATATTTTTCCTCTTTTTAACTTTTTTATTATAGCACACGTTAAAACTATGATATAATAAAGGAAATATTATTTAAGGAGGAAGAATGGCAACGAAAAAGCCAAAGACGTCAAATAAGTCTGCCAAGACCAAGACGACAAAACCGAAAACTGCCGCGAAGACTGTCGAAAAACCAGTAACCGAGGCTCCAAAAACCAACACGGTGGAAAAGACAACAGCGAAAACCGAAACCAAATCCTGCCTAAGCGGATTCTTCGCCAAAAAATACGAAGAGAATGAGAGCATTCTCACAATTTTCAAAAACCATAAATTTTACGGCGCATTACTCGGTGAGATTCTAGGCACTGCCCTTCTCACTTTACTATTCTTTGCGCTGTCGTTCTTGGGCATTTACGACACCGCTCGCTTTGCCGGATTCGCTATCATTGCGGTTTACGTAGCAGTCTATGCCTTTTCGGGCGCCTGCCTCAACCCAATCGTCACCGTCGGCATGATGGCTTCTCGCCGTATGTCGGTAATTCGTGGCGTTATGTATATCATCGCTGAAATCGTCGGCGCATGGGTCGGTTGGCTAATTTTCAACTCATTTCATCTCGCTGGCGGCGAAACGGCGACCGAAATACCTACAATTACAGCAGTTGGCGAAGGCCAATTCTGGGTATTTGCTATGATTGAGCTGCTCGGCGCCATCATCATCGCGTTCTTCTTTGCTCGCGCCATCAAATACAAGCGCAGTGCCTTTACATTTGGTGCGACTGTAGCCGGCGGTACAATTCTTGCCATTATCATTGGCTTCACCGTATCGTACTTCTTCATCGGCATCAGCAGCAATTTCGCTTTCAACCCAGCAACTGCTCTCATGCTCCAAATTTTCCCAACTGCTGGTGAAAACTTTGGCGAAATCATGGGTGGTGTCTGCCAGGCACTTTCAATCTACGCCTTACTACCAATGATTGGTGGTGTAGCCGGTTTCTATCTATCCGACTTCACCGCAAAACTTTCCGGCGAAGAATAAAATACATCATAAAAATAACTCCTCGTCTCGAGGAGTTATTTTTTTATACATTTATTGTTTTGGGAATAACGGAGTTTCCGGCGGCACCACCTCGCCAGCAAAAATTGCTAAAATTTTTTCGGCAGTACTCGGAATAAATGGTGAGAGCATCCTGGCCGCATCGGTAAGTTCACTCATCAATCCTGTCATGCATTCTTCTAATTCCGTCTTCTTACCATCTTTGGCTAGAGACCAAGGCTTTTCTTCGTCAATTTTTCGATTAATCCCTTGTACTCTTGCCCAAACAAAGTCAAACGCTTTGCTAAACTCATATTTATCCATCAGTTCACGATATTCCAATGGCAAATCGTTCTTTTTCTCATCTGCCGTAATGTGATTCTTCGCAGCGAGCGTCGCTAGCCTTTGTACTAAATTCCCCAAATCATTTGCTAACTCATTATTATATGCTTCTTCAAACTTGTCCCAAGTAAAATCTGAATCTGCAAAAGTATCAATATGCCGCAAGAAGAAATAACGAAAAGCGTCAAGACCATGCTTCTCCAGCACTTCCATCGGATCTACTACGTTACCGATAGATTTACTCATTTTTTGACCATTTGCCAGCACCATACCATGCGAAACTAAAGTCTTCGGTAGTGGCAATCCCAGCCCAATTAACATTGCCGGCCAAATAATAGCGTGAAATCTCAAAATATCTTTGCCAACAAATTGCGCCAATGCTGGCCAATAATCGCTAATATCTTTGTCCGGATAACCAAGCACCGTAATATAATTAGCCAACGCATCTAGCCAAACATACATTACCTGCGTATCATCGCCCGGTACTGGCACACCCCAAGTCAGTTGTGCTTTTGGTCTAGAAATCGACACATCCGGAGATTCTTCTAGAAGCTTCAGCATCTCCTTTTTTCTAAAATCCGGCAAAATCAACATTTCGTCCGTTTCTATTGCCTTACAAATCCGCTCTTTAAAGTCCGAGATTCTAAAATAATAGTTCTCTTCTTCTAATCTTTCGTAAGCCTTCTGGTGGTCCGGGCAAATTCCATGATTTTCAGTACATTCTTTTTCAGTAACAAACCTCTCACAACCAGTACAATACCAACCCTCATATTTTGCCAAATAAATATGAGCCGACAACTTTCGCCAAATCTCCTGACATCGTTTCTCATGTTCAGGGTCAGTGGTGCGTATAAAATCCGTATAAGATACCCCTAACGTATGTATAAAATCCTGAAACTTCGCCGCATTTTCATCGACATATTCCTGCACTGGAATATTTTTTTCTTTAGCCTTCAGGTATATCTTATTGCCATGCTCATCCGTACCGGCCTGAAAACGCACGCTTTGCCCCAACATCTTATGATATCTAGCACAAACATCAGCCAAGCAATAGTCCATCGCATGACCAATGTGTGGCACACCGTTAACATAAGGAATCGCAGTAGTAATATATACGTTATCTTTCATGATAATATATTACAATACAATCCAAGTAAAAGCAAGTTTAAGCAAGCCTACATCAACTGTACTACTAGTACCGCGACTAGTGCAATTACCACCATCGCAGCTACCACCGAAAGCAGAATCAAAGTGCTTCTACTAGTTTTCTTTTTTGCCGGCTTATTATTTACCGGAGTCGGCTCAGCTGCTGGATCCGTGAAAGACACACTTGGCGTCTGAGGAGCCGAAGCACCGTTCATCGCCACGTTATCTCCTTGCGCCGTAGCCGTATCGCCACTAGGCACCGAAATGGCACTGCCAATCGAACCAGGAACTGGATCAGCTGCCTTAAACGGCGCCTTCAATTCCTCTTCAATCGGATCTGGAGCTTTTGGCGGATTTGGCATTGTAATAGGATCCGTCGCCGCCACTAAACCACCGCCAGTCGGCCGGAAAACTGGGTTCACCGAAGCTGCCGCTTGTGCTGCTGGATTAATCACCGGATTCACTGGTACTGTCGGAGCTGCTTGATTTGCCGGAGCCTGAGTCGGCACGGTTACGGGCGTTGGTGCTGGAGTCGCTACTGGATTCACAGGAGCAGTCGGCGCTGGTGCTACTGGGTTAACTGGAGCGGCCGGCGTTACCGGCGGCATTGCTGGCGTTGGCGCAGCTGCTGGATTTGTTGGTACGTTATTTATTGGATCCATTTTTTATTCCTTTTCTTCATCTACTTTACTTAAGTTTATCATTTATGCTTATTTTTTCAAGACCTTATCTACCGTGGCCACCACCGCCACCTCCACCGCCACCGGAAAATCCACCCCCTCCACCACCGGAGAATCCAGAAGATGATCCGCCACCGCTGGAAACGTAGGTTGTTGCATAACTCACTGCACTCGAAGCCGATCTTACTGCAGACAACACTCCAAGCATTGTTATATCGTGATAATACCAACTCGGTGTTTCCACTTCCTCTAGTTGATAATACTTTTCCAGTTCTTTCACCCAGCTTTTTTCAAGTCCCAGTGCTGCTGCATATGGCAATAATTTCTCGTACAGGTGCACGATGCCTTCCGCCGAAACGTCGGCTCCTTTCACGCTCTGCAAGAAAGCTAACCGATCTTTTTCTGCCATCTCTATATACATTTTTAATCCGTCCATATAACGAGATGCTTCTAGC
>Ga0310786_10012817_pt1 | contig 10357 bp, 6 predicted proteins | sample AusTroGonzalo_MG_FD_203881 | JGI IMG/M metagenome (GOLD analysis project Ga0310786, IMG submission 203881) | Bovine rumen microbial communities from tropical cattle in Woodstock, Queensland, Australia - Gonzalo_03 (v2) (version 2) | ecosystem: Host-associated > Mammals > Digestive system >... | reverse complement strand
GTCAGGTTGGCGGGCGGTGGAGGCGTTTCGGCGGGGCTAGGTGGGCAGGCTAGAATTTCGTGCAGGAGGCGCACGCCTTCAGTCCAGCGTGGCCCAGGGCGTTGTAGAAGGTCGGGAGCCGGAAAGGCAAGGACTGGGCAGGGCAGGTCGGTGAGCGAGGTCTGGGGCAGGAGGGTTACAATGGCGTCGAGTTTTTGGGCGCGGAGCCATTCTGCGGCGGGCGTGAAATATCCTGCGTTGCCGTCCAGGTCTGGCGTGTCGAAGCCTGCGTGGCGCAACAAGGCGGTGGGAAACGTGTTTTCGCCGGCAATAATCAGCGGGTTTTCCCAGATGACAAGCAGGACCTTCCGGCCTGTCGGTGGGAAGGCGGCGCAGTCCGCAACGCGTTGCAATTCCTGCGTCGCCTGGGATACACAGCCGAGCAGCGTGCCCAGTTGGCGAACACATTCGCTGTAATCGTCGAGGCTGTTGACCTGGAAATTGAAGACCTCGACGCCGTGCTGGCGCAAGGCATGCGCAACCTGCGGTTTCACCAGGTCGTTGGAGAGCACTAGGTCGGCTTGCAGGGCCAGAATGCGCTCCACATCGGGGCTGGCAAAATCTCCGGCAGTCGGCAAGGCCGTAACGTCCGGCGGGAAATCGCAGGCCGTACTGCGACCGGCGAGGCTGTCTTTGGCTCCAAGTTGGCAGACGAGTTCCGTCATCGCGGGCGACAGGGAGACGACTCGCTTGGCCGCCGCAAGGACTGCAGCCTGGGCTAGGAAAAGGGCAATGAGCAGCAGGCGGGTCAAACTCAATCACTCCATACGGGGTCGTAGCGGGAATTGTCACTGCTGAGGAAGCCAGTGCGCACACCGTCACCGGCGCCGTTGACGACGCGGGGATTCTTGGTGTTTTCGCAGTGTCCGTCAACATAGACGGCGTTGGCGGTGTGGCTGTGGCGGAAATCGGAGGTGGCGCTGGAGTTGTAGGCGGCGTAGCCCTTGCCACCTTCCAATGGAGCCCGCAGGTAACTTGTGGGCTCGTACTTGTTGCCTGACTTGTAGCCTGCGTCGGCGTTCAGCATGGTCATAGACGGTCTCTTGACGGAGGTGTTGGTCACGCCGAGATTTTTGGAGTTGTAAACGTCGAAGCCAAGGCACTCGTTGTAGCCATATCCGGCGAAGGGGGGGACGTATTCCTTCGTGTAGCCGCTGGCGGAGGGGCACTGGTAGACCTTGGAGTTGGTGGCGTCTTCGCCGCCGCCCAGACCAATGGAGAGATAGCCTGGCTGGTTCATGTTCCAACTGCTGTCGTAGCAGGCATCCCAGCCGCCGCCGTAATCGACAAGGATGACGAAATGTCCGTCGAAATTGTCGCAGTACATTGTCTGCAAGAGCCCGATTTGCTTGAGGTTGCTGGTGCAGGCAATCTGCTTGGCCTTCTCCTTGGACTTGGACAGCGCGGGCAGCAGCATGGCCGCCAGAATCGCGATGATGGCGATGACCACAAGCAGCTCAATAAGGGTGAAGGGACGGTGGAGTCCTTTGGGCTCCGGGGGACGGACAGACAGAATACGCATGGTTGCTCCTTTGTGTTACGCGCACAAATAGGGTTAGAGGAACCATCTGCCCAGGATCCGACTTTACGGTTGCGCGACAGCCACGGAATTGCACCATGATTCACTGGTTTGCGCAGATGGTTAGGGAATTTTATAAATATAATTTTGAAAATACCGAAAGCAAGACGATAGGTAACGGGCAAGGGACGGAAGATCTCGTGTTCAGCCAATAGCCTGTTCCCCTGGCGGTGCACACGGCGGAGCGCTCTCCCGCACCTTTTCCCGCAAATGACAACGGCGGCCAGGTGGGGCTGGCCGCCGTTCCATGATAGATTCAGGGGTTGGACAGGGTTAGGCGAGGCAGTGGCGCTTGCGGAGTTTGGCGACGGTGTTCTTGATGCCGGTGACCATGTCCTGGATGTCCTGGTCGGTCAGGCGCGGATGCATGGGGAGGTTCATTTCGCGCTTGTAGAAGAACTCCGTGGCGATGGGGCACTGGTTCGGGTCGTAGCCCATCTGGCGGAGTCCAGTGAAGTGGAAGGTCGGCTGGTAGTGGAGGATGGTCTGGATGCCCTCTTCCTGGTAGAGCGTCTGCATGAACTCATCGCGGGAGCCGCCGAGTTTCTTCTCGTCGATGCAGAGCGTGTAGAGGTGGAAGACGTGGTTGTAGCCTTCGGGTTCGTAGACGGGTTCGACACCGTCAACGCCCTGGAGTCCAGCGGTGATTTTGTGGCCGATTTCGCGGCGTTTGGCAGTAAGCATAGGCAGCTTGTCGAGCTGAGCGCAGCCGACGGCGGCCTGGATTTCGTTCATGCGGTAGTTGCTGCCCCAGTGTCCGTTGTGGGGGATGACATCGAAGTGGGCGGGCATCCAATACTGGATGGGGTCAGTCTTCTCTTTGGTGACTTTGTCGCCGAAGGACCATTTGTTGCCCTGCTCGCCCCAGGAGTGGTTGTTGCTCATGCAGCGGAGGTTCTGGATGCCGTGGCAGAAGTCGTCATGGTTAGTGGTGATCATTCCGCCTTCGCCGCAGGTGGTGATGTTTTTGAGGGAGTGGAAGGAGAAGGCGCCGATGTCGCCAATGGAGCCGGCCATGCGTCCCTTGTAGGAGGCACCTGTGGCGTGAGCGCAGTCTTCGAGGACGAAGAGGCCGTGCTGGCGGGCTATTTCCATGATGGGATCCATGTCAACCATCAGTCCAGCGTAGTGGACGACGTAGATGGCCTTGGTCTTGGCGGTGATTTTCTCCGCGACCTTGGCAGGGTCGATGTTGAAGGTGCGGGGATTGATGTCGGCGAAGACAGGGATGCCGCCTTCCTTGAGGACGGCGAGGGAGGTTGCGACGAAGGTGTTGGGGGTTACAATGACCTCATCGCCGGGGCGGATGTCGAAAATCTGGGTGCCGACGTGCATGGCAGTCGTGCAGTTGGAGCAGGCGAAGGCATGCTTGACACCGTGGATTTTGGCGAACTTGTCCTGGAATTCCTGCGTTTTGGGACCCATGGTCAGCGAGTCTTGGGCCATGGCGGCGAGAGCGGCGTTGCGTTCGGCGTCATCGTAGATGCTGCCCATGAAGGAGTAGGCGACCTTCAGCTTGACGCCGTCGTCGGTGGCGTAGGAGCTGGTGATACCGCCTTCGGTCTTTCCGCCAGTAAAGTGTTCCTTGTCAACAGTTTCGATTGGCATTGTGATTTTTCCTCGTTTGTTGAAGGGATTGCTGGAATGTCAAGGTGATGAAAAGGGTTTTGTTTTTACTATGATTGTGATTCTGCGAATTGCAAGTTGGACATGGCTTAAAATGCACGGCGCAACTTTTAGTTGCGGTTGTCGCGGAGGAAGGCAGTCCGCACTTGGGCGATGCGCCAGTAGTCATTGGTGAGAATGGTGTCGATTCCCTGTTCAAGCACCTGGCGGGCTTCAACAGGATCATCGCTCCAGAAGAGATTGCAACGCAGGCCAAGGTCGTGAGCGCGGTTGATCATCGCCTGATTGAAGTATGGTTTGAAGAACTGGACTTTCTGGCACTGGTATCTGACGGCGCGGTCGACGATGTCCATTTTCTCCATGTCGGGGCCAGCAGCCATGCAGCGGGGGATTTCCGGTGCGACTTCTAAGGCCGCCTCCATGACGTTGGGGCTGGCCATGAAATAGGCGTGCAGGGCGCAGTCGTACTCGCGAAGCAAGTCGGCGATGCGCTTGAGAAAGCCCCGCGAGAATTTCTCATCAGGAATGGATTTGACGTGGATGTTCATGACGGTCTGGCGCGGGAAAGCGCGCAGAATGTCCTCGAACTTGACGATTTTCAGACCGGCGAACTGTGCGCCGTGCGCGGAGCCGAAGTCGAGTTGTTCCAACTCTGCGAGGGTTTTCTCACGAACATTGCCTGTGCCGTTGGAGACGCGCTCAAGCGTGGGATCATGGATGGATACGGGCACGCCGTCGGCGGTTTCCCAGAGGTCGAATTCGATTTCCTCTGCCCCTAGCGCGATGGCTGCCCCCCAGGCGGGCAGGGAGTTTTCCGGGGCGATGGTGTTGAAGCCTCGGTGCGCGCAGATTCGCGGATAGGGCATCTGCGAATCGCCTGGCTTCACGCAGGCGCCGCAGGCGCGGTAGCTCCAAGGTGTGCGTCCCTGCTCGATGAAATCGCGGTTCAGGATCATTGTCCCGCCGAAGCTATTGCTACGCTCAAACTTGCGGTGAGGATTGCCTATGTCGCAGATGAGTTTGCCGTTTCTCTGACCAGCGTCGGCGAGTATTTTCCCTGTCGGGTCAATGACTAGTGAAGTGCCTCCAGTTTCTGCCATCTCGCCCATGCCGTAGCTGGCTCGGATGACGAAGGCTCCAGTGTCGTAGGCGAGCATCCTGTTCATCAGCCGCAGGTTCTCGCAGGGCTCGGCGCGCTGGAACGAGGAGACAAGCACAATGTCTGGACGGCGGTAGCCGAGGTGCTCGATGTACTCCTGAAAATAGGCGTCGTAGCAGATGACGAAGCCCAGGCGGAGACCGTTGACCTCGACAATCGCGGGCGGACGGAAACTGCGCGTGTAGCTGTTGTCCACGCCACGCTTGGCTGGTTCGGTCAGGACGAGTTGCTGCTTGTGGTAGTCGCCGACGGATTCGCCCTGGGCGTTGAAGACGCGCGTGGTGTTGCGCGGGCCGTACGGCGTCGGGGCGCGGAAGGACAGGGCCACTATGGCCTTACATCTCCTGGCAGTGGCGCGGGCGGCAGCGACCAGCTGTTCTGTGTGCGCGTCGGCGAATTTCGCACATTCGCCTGGTGGGAAGGATGAGGGCGTGTTGGAATATTCTGGGGTTAGGATGAGGTCAAGCGACTCGTCGCATGTCTCCAGTTCCCGGAGCAGGAAAGCAAACGAAGCCTCCGCATCCTGATGCTTGTAAGCGTAAGGGACTTGAATTGCGCAGACTTTCATTTCAGAGGGCGAGGATTTTCAGTTTGTCGTTGTCTTCGTGGTTGATGCGCTTGCCGGATTTGCGCGCCTTGTCGGCGTCCTTGATGGCTTTGGTGAGTTCGCGCGTGGCGTTCTTCAGGAACTCGGCCTCGATTTTCGCGCCGAATGCGGCCGTCGCCTTTTCGGGGTAGCCCATGACGCCGATTTTGACATCCTCGCGCTGGGAGGTCTGGACGACTTCCTGCTTGAGATCGGTGAAACTGACGCGCTTCTGGTAACTGTCGGGGTCGTCGCGGAGGCGTTCCGCCACATCGGGTTCGTCCATGCGGATTTTCTTGCGGACAACTTCCGGGCACCAGTGGAGCATCAGGGAGGTTTCGGCCCAGGCGGCGTGGTAGTCCCGTTCGCGGAAGAGTTTGGTCCAGGTGGGGGAGAAATCCCAGATGGGGCAGAGCATGATGAGGTCGTCGGCGAGGGCGGGATTCAGCCATTTGAGGATGCGGAGCGATTCCTTGAGATGGAGCATGCTTTCGCTTCCGCCGTGACCGGGGATGATGATGAAATTGCGGAACCCCTGGATGGTCAGAGACTCGATGATTTCGCCGACAAGGTTGGAGAAGGTATTGGGCTTGACGTTGATGGTGCCGGGGAGCATTCCGCCGGAAAAGGTAAAATTCAGGCAAGGGGCCACGAGGCAGTCAAGTTTTTCCGCGAGGGCGGCGGAAATGTATTCCGCGTTGCGGATGTCGGTGTCGAGCGGGAGATGATAGCCGTGCTGCTCACACAGGCCGTATGGCAGGATGATGGTCTTGTTGGTCTTCAGGTATGCCTGGATGTCCTCCACGGTCATCAGACGCATCTGGTGGTTTTTCGTTTTCATGAGCGGGTTCCTTGATGAAGGTCAGCGGCTGGTATGCTTGACGATGAAATCGGCGATGAAGGCGGGATTGTCGAGCCCGTGGGGATGGTGGCCCCAGAAAGGTCGCTTGATGACGACCGGGGGATTTCCCGCCGCCGTCAGGCGGTCAATCATGACGACGGCATTGTCCTTGGCGGGGACGGTTATGTCATCTTCGCCGTAGATGTACAGGATGGGGACGTCGCGGAGTTTGTCGGCGAGGAATATCGGCTGGCCGGGATAGTTTTCCGCCTCTTCGCGGGAGGCGAAGCCATACGGGCGCTCGACCAGGCAGACATGGGGGAAATTGCGGAAACTGCACAGCGGAGCATCAACATAGATGCAGGCGACCTGCCCGGGATAGGTCGCCGCATAGCGGAAGGCGTAGAGCCCGCCAAAGCTCATGCCGATGCAACCGGGGCGGGCGGCCAGCCCCAGACCGGTCAGAAAGGCGTGGAATCTGCGGAAAACAGCCAGGTCTTCGTCGTTGCCGTGCCCTGTGGCGTGAATATGCACATGATGGAAACCGGCTTCCAGGAGGGATGCGACACCGGTCCGGCGAATAAACTGCTCAGGCCATTCCAGGCACCAGGTCCAGGGATGGCCGGCGGCGGGTGTCTGCGGTTCGACAATCCAGGCCTCGCGGTTTTCAAACTGGAATTTATGTCTCAGGAAGCCGTGCCAGTTGTCGGTTTCCGCAGGGAAATTCAGCAACGACATGATTCTTACTGGACCATCTGCCCCTTGCCGATGAGCGAACTCGTGGGCTGGCTGAAGACTTCGTTGGCGTGCTTGAGCATCAGGCCCGTGCCGTTGGCGACGGCTTTGAGCGGGTCTTTGCCGATGACGACAGGCATGCCCGTGTTCTTGGAAATAAGTTTGTCCAGGTTGCGGAGGAGGGAACCGCCACCGGCCATGGTGATGCCGTTGTAGAACAGGGGATCCGCCAACTGCGCGGAAACGGAATCGATGGCCTTGCGGATGGAACTGATGATAGTGTCAACCGGGGGCTTCAGGGCCTCCTGGATATCGTCGCTGGTGACGGTGACGGCGCGCGGCAGACGATTGCCGTTGTCGCCCATTTCAAGACCTCTGACTTCCATGGTCAGTTGCTGGTCCAGGGTGTCGGCACTGCCGATTTGGATTTTGATGCGCTCGGCAGTCTGTTCACCGATGAGCAGGTGGTACTTGTTCTTCATGTACTGGATGATGGCTTCGTCCATCGAATCGCCGCCGGCCTTGACGCTGGAGCAGGTGACGATGTTGCCGAGGGAAATGATGGCGGCTTCCGTCGTGCCACCGCCGATATCGACAATCATGCTGGCGTCTGGGGTGTTTACTGGCAGTCCCACGCCGATGGCGGCGGCCAGGGGCTCTTCCACGAGTTGCACGCTGCGGGCTCCGGCTCCCATGGCACTTTCGCGGATGGCACCGATGCCGACCTCGTTGATGCCGCTGGGGACGGCAATCAGGACGCGCGGGCGCATGAGCTTGAAGCGTCCGGCGGCCTTCTTGATGAAGATGCGGAGCATTTCGTTGGTGACGACGGGATTGGCGATGACGCCATCTTTCATGGGGCGAATGGCCTTGATATTGCCTGGCGTCATGCCGAGCATGGCCTTGGCCTCCGCGCCGACAGCACGGACCTTGTTCGTATCGACATTGATGGCGACGACGGAGGGTTCTTCGATGACGATGCCGACATTGGCGACGTAGACGAGGGTGTTCATGGTGCCCAGGTCGATGCCGAGGTCATTCACGAAAAGGTTTTTAATTCTGTCAAACATGATATGTCCTGTTCCGGGAAAAATGAAAAGACGTCATTATATAATATGGCAGGTATTTTTCAGATAGCAAGTTGTTTGAGAAGGTTAAGTTTAAGATAAGCGACAATTTTGCGGGAAAAATCAGTTGAAGAAGATTTTCTTTAACTGGTTGCGCGGTTTCCAGTGGTTGTCTTCCAGGCTGCCTTTGAGTTCGGCCTCGAAGTACCAGGTGAAGGGCTTGAGGATGAAATTCAGGAAATTCGACTTGGCCAGGGCTTCGCCGATGACCAGGAAATAGAGTTGGTCGTGTGACCAGTTGTATTCGCCGTTGCCACGCAGGGAGATTATGGTGCCGTCGGTTTGCATGTTCTGGAAGAGGATTCGGTCGCCGACGAAATTGAAGTCGCTGTGCAGTTCGCTGATGGTTCCCAAGTTGGAAAGGACGGAGAAGCCCAGGAAATTGCCGAGGGAGAGGATTTTGCCCAGACCGTTCAGGATGGGCACCTTCCAGAGGTCGCCTTCGGTGATGTTCAGGTTGCCGCCACCCTCGATGAGGGTTGGTTTGCCTACCCAGTCGAGAAACAACTTGAAATGCGCCTGGGCGTCCAGATTTCCTTCTGGAATGCGCATCGGAGCGTCCGGTGTCTCGTTGGGAAATAGCTTGGTGATTTCCTGGATGGGGAGTTTGGCGACGGTGGAAACTACGTCCACTGTCTTGGCGTCAAAGTCGTAGACGCCGGTGGACAGCATGTCGCCTTGCAGGAATTTGGCCTTGTTGAGATTCCAACGCAACATCTTGTTGTTGACGTCGAAGGTGCCTTCGACGTCGGTTATCCGGTATTTGTCGTATGAACATTCGGGGGAGGTTAGCTCGCCTGAAAAGGAAAAACTGGGGTTGCTATTGATTTCAAAGAAGCCCTTGCCGACAAGAGACGTGTTCTTGGCAATGGCGAGCTTGTCCACGATGTGCGAGGAACCTGGGAAACTTGTCTTGAATAGCGAAATCAGGTCGAGACCACCGGATTTGTCGGAGACGGTGAAATCGCAGCGGGAAACGCCGTCAAAACTGAACTGGTAGTCGGCGTCTACTTCGCGTCCGTCAACGAAGAACACGCAAGGGCCGACATGCGTGGAACGGGGGAGTTCCAGCTTGATGTCTACGGTGAACTTGTCGAGGGGGAACTCGCCGTACTTGGCCTCCTGACCATGCAGGACCCCTTCCATGTCCAGGGTCCAGTCATGATATCCTACGCCACTGAAATAATGCAAGTGCTTCATGTCGAAGACTGGCGGATGCTGTGGCGACCAGTAGAGGTCGGTCCAGATTTGCTCGTAGATGTTCAGACCGGTTTCGTCCATGATAAAGGAATTGATGAGCGTGGGATTGCCTTTGATGGTGGCGTCGGTGATGGTGATGGTCAGTTGGGGATAGGTGATTTCCATGGACAGGTGCAGTTCCTCGTCCTGGTTGACATCGGCATCGATGCGGTGGAATTGGAAACTGTTCTTGTCGAACTGGAAATCAGCCGTGGCCTGGCGGAAGTAGAGTTTGTCAAACATGACGTCCTTGGCGGCAAGGTCGCCATGGAATTTCAGTTGACCCAAATTGTCCAGTCCTGTGGTGTTTGTTTGAAGGTGAAAAGCCGCCTGGTTTTCCTTGTCGTGGAGGACGTCTAGGATGTCGCTTTGCAGTCCGAACACGGGACCGTAGGTGGCATAGAGGTGCTCCAGATTGAAGGTTCCCTGGCAGGAGGTCATTTCCAACTGCCGTTCATTGAGGTCAAGGCGGATTTTGCCCTGGGCGTCAAGGGCGGTTTGCCAGACTGGAGGAAGCGATTGCTCTGCCTCTTTCTTGGCAAATTCGGCGAGGGCAGTCACCTGGAACTCCAGTTCTGCGTCCTGTTTTTCCAGGATATTCCGCAAATTGGTGGAAAGGGCGAATTTCAGCGGCTCCAATTCTGGATTGAAGTTTTTGGGGGTCAGGGAGAACGACGATAGTTTGCAAAATTCGCCGTCCAGTTGCAAGGTGGCCTTGGCTTCCTGGAAACGAATGCCCATGATAAGCAAGTCGTTTTCCTGTAGTGTAAGTTCTCCCTTGAATCCGGGGAAGGTCAGGGGGGATTCCTGGATGCTGAGATGGAGTTTGGTGTCGTTGCAGGCCCCCAGGGCAAGGGTGTCGCCGGGGATTCCGGCGTTGCGGAGCAGGGTGGCCAAGGGGACGGAACCTTCCAGGTTAGCGGAAAGCGTCATGTTCTGGAGGTTGCAGGAGAGATTGCCGGCGAGACTGTGATGTCCGAGGTAGTCAAGGGAGAGAATGGCGTCCTGGGCGGTGATTGTCTGGTTGTGGTAGGATAAATTGGCCGTGCAGCTGTGATAATGAGTGCCGTAAAGATAGAAATTGCGGAGATTAAGTTGCAGTTTGGGCTTGAATTGCTTCCAGTCCCAAGGGGATTCCTCCATGCCGCCAGAAAAGGATATCGGTTCCGTGCAATAAAGGCTCTCTCCGAGGCGTCCGCGCTTGCCAGTGAACAGGGAGGCGATTGTCACGGGGAAGAAGGCTCCGGAATAACTGGCGGCGACGGTATGCTTGAGCAGGTCGATTGAGCAGGACAGGGATATCTGCTCGTTGCCCAGCAGGAACCATTGCAGGTTTTTCAAATATAGCAGGCCATGCGAATACTTGAGCGCTCCCTGGCATTTGTTGAGGTATACCGCGCCAGTGCGCACACGGTCGAGCTGGAAT
>Ga0310786_10012815_pt1 | contig 10358 bp, 9 predicted proteins | sample AusTroGonzalo_MG_FD_203881 | JGI IMG/M metagenome (GOLD analysis project Ga0310786, IMG submission 203881) | Bovine rumen microbial communities from tropical cattle in Woodstock, Queensland, Australia - Gonzalo_03 (v2) (version 2) | ecosystem: Host-associated > Mammals > Digestive system >... | reverse complement strand
CGTCGGAACAAGCCAGATCGACTTCTCGGACGAGCCCATTACCAACAACGGTCAGATCTTCTTCAGAACCGTTCTCGTGACAGAAACAGTTTCGGTCAACAGCAGGATCTACACGCTGACACACAAGGTTACACTCAATACTACGATCAGAAACAAATAATAAAAACAAGGGATCCCGGCTCCGGTCGGGATCTCTTAATAGAAACAGACAGGATGATAATCACATGAAAACCCTTTTTAGAAATGCTTTAGCATTTATCGACGGCTCTTTTAAGCCCTCGGATATCATGATAGAAGACGGGAGGATCGCATCGGTTCTTCCCGCAGGCACGGGCAAGGCCTCGGGGGATACCGAGGTTTTGGATCTCACCGGGAAGCATGTTTTTCCGGGACTGGTAGACGTGCATGTGCACTTCCGTGAGCCCGGATTCTCCTACAAGGAGACGATCGCCACGGGGTCGCTTGCGGCAGCCCGGGGCGGCTACACCGACGTGTGTCCCATGCCGAACCTCTCGCCCGTTCCGGACAGCCCGGAGCACCTTGAGGAGGAGCTGCATCTCATCAGGGAGCAGGCGGTCATCGACGTCCATCCCTACGGCAGCCTGACTGTCGGAGAAAAGGGTGCGGAGGTTGCGGATATCGAAGGGATGAAGGACGACGTCTGTGCCTTCAGTGATGACGGGGTCGGAGTAGAGGACGACTCTCTCATGGAAGAAGCCATGAACAGATGCAAAGCAGTCGGAAAGCTCGCTGTTGCGCACTGTGAGGTCAAGTCGCTCATGGGAGGAAAGCACCTTAACGAAGGGCTTGCATCCAAGGCGCTCGGAATCGCCGGAATCTCCTGCGAGAGCGAGTGGAAGATGATCGAACGTGATATAAGCGTTTCAAAGAAAACGGGCTGCGGCTACCATGTCTGCCATGTTTCGACAGCGGACAGCGTCAGATTGATAAGGGAAGCCAAGAAAGCGGGTGTTGATATCACCTGCGAGACCGCGCCTCATTATCTGCTGCTTGATGAGGAGGTGCTCCTTAAAGGGGGAAGCGAGGGCGCAAATGAAACCTTGGGACAAGGTAGGAACGGCTTGAATTCGTGTGATTGCACCCGAGTTGACAGCATAAAAAATGAAGTGATCGGAATCCTCGCCCGGGAGGCCGAGCAGGATGAAACAGCAGAGGGCCTTGTGCGCGACGAGAGACTCCTCGGACGTTTCAAGATGAACCCTCCTTTGAGAAGCCGCGCGGACAGAGAAGAGCTCCTTAAGGGCCTGCTCGACGGCACGATCGACATGATCGCCACAGACCACGCGCCCCACTCAAAGGAAGAAAAGGAGCGCGGAATACTCGGCGGCCCGATGGGAGTTTCGGGTATTGAGTGCGCGTTCCCGGTTATGTACACCGGCCTCGTAAAAACAGGCGTCATCACCCTTGAAAAGCTCCTGACGCTTATGAGCACGAACCCGGCTTCACGGTTTGGATTTGAATCCGGCATCAGACAGGGTGCTACCGCAAAGCTCTGCGTCTATGACCTTGATGAGCAGTACACCGTCTGCGGCGAGAACTTCGCATCGATGGGACATTTCACTCCGTTTGAAGGCGTCAAAGTGTACGGGAAATGCCTGATGACCGTGTGCGGTGACAAAATGATAAGACACGTATAATGTTCAGAGCAAAATTATAAAGCGTATATCACAAACAGGGCATCGATTTGCTAAGATTGCAATCGGTTGCCCTGTTTTTTGCTTATTGAATGGTGAGCGTAATCGGTACAGGGGAAAATTTAATAATTTGTTTACCGAAATGATGTGTACATTTTTTTCGCTTATTGGTACGGTGATAGTGCACTGTGCAAAAAATATGTTCTGGGAGGTGGCTTCTCCGGAATGCGCAATCCGGATGTGTGATCAAACAAGTCAAACAAAAGAAGCCGAAATCTCAGGGAAGAAAAGAGGTGAAGATACGTCGAATAGTTGCGATGATAAGAGGGAGAAACAGAAAACTATATTTTAGGAGGGTACAATTTCATGAAAAAGATTTCAAAAATCTTTATTATTCTTGCTTTAGTTACTACGCTAGTCATTTCCGAAAACAGACCTGCTCTTGCAAGTACATCCGGAAACACTCGCAGTAGTAGTGCTACAGTGTATGGTTCTAACGGGGTTCGTCATGAACTTGAGTTGTTTTATTTCTGCGATATGTCATATTATGGGTGGCATGCGGAGTGTACTCATTTCGCGGGAGACATCTATATGTTTGGACACAATTGCTATTGTAATTGTACAATTGAGCAGGATGGATGGATTATAGAACAGACTGGAAGGTGTCATGCTACATATGTAGACAACACAACGTATTACTCGAAGACGCATACAATTTATGATAGCGACAACAGATATCGAGGACATGCTTATTGCGGGACGGAAGGGTGTTGAGTCGACACAATCTGATGGTTATATGCATTTACTATTATGATTGAACATTGTATCATCTATAGTGACAACAGACTTTATAATGTCTGTTGTCACTATAGATGGACATAAGGGGAAAATATGACAATATTAAGTGAATTTCTGGCGTATATGAAGCGAAGTATAATTATCACAATATTCATCGTTTGCAGTATTATATCAACTGTCGTACTGGTTATTTTTTCGTCACTAATGCTTCATGAAGCGCAATTGGATTTTGATAAGTATAAAGAAGTTTATGATGAAGGGAAATTCTATGGCTTGGGAGACAATTTCTTTGACGAAGCAGAGAAGGCTTTGGGAAGTAAGAAAGACCACGTGAAGATTTTAGCCGAGGTTAATGATTGGCTTCGTAGTAATGACAAGTTCGAATATTTGGAGGGAAGACAGGAATATATTTCATATGTGGATAAGAGTGGGCAAACCCATAATTCAGCTGATTCATATTGGACTTCGCCAGAGGATATAAAACATTTCGGACTCGGGGTGGCAAAAGGAAGAATGCTTGATGAAAGGGATTTTGTACACACCCAAGGAATGGCTAATGTGACAGGGGCAAGATCTGAGGATGAAGTATCAATCGTTATGGGAGATGCGTTCAGAGATGATTATGAAATAGGGGACACGATTGAAGTATATCATATTTTGTATGCAGGAAAAGCACGGATAGTAGGATTTTTGGAAAAAGGATCATATGTATACAGTGTACTGACCAAAGGATTGATTTCTCTTGATGATCATTTTGTTTTTCCTTTCTTTAACAGTTTTTCGGGAAATGAGAGCGATATATATATGAGAGTGCTCTATTATCAAAAGAACAATAGTCGAATATATGCTAAGTATTCAGTCGATGATGTACAGGATATGATTAACGAGTACACTTCATCGCTGGGAATCCCCGGAGGTTATTTTGTCTTTGCTTCAACGCACCAGTGGCAGCCTGTATTTGCAAAGAATCTGGACGACATAGTCGGTGGAATAAAAGGGATAGCAGTCGGAATATCACTTTTCAGCGCACTTTCGCTCGGTCTTTATTTGTTTGTTAAGATCAGAAAGTCGTTGAAGTATTACGGAATCCTTTTGCTGAACGGATTCTCGTCGAGGCAGATAATGATGATGATATTCGGGGAAGTAGTCGTTGTGATGCTGTCTTCTTTCGGAATCGGGCTGCTGATTTCTTATGTCATTAAGGATAACAGTTATCGTGAGTATGATATCAATATGTTGACGGGTATTATTCCTATGCTTGTGATCGGACTGGTGGGAGCGCTGGTTGCGCTGATTCTGGTCAATAAATATGACATCTCAACTTCGTTAAGAGAGGAGAACTGATACAAATATGGTACTTGATCTAAGAAATATAAAAAAATCTTATAAGAAACACGGAAGAAAAATAGAAGTGATAAATGGCTTTGATCTTACTGTCAGACGGGGGGAAATGGTGGCCCTGATGGGCGAAAGCGGAGCGGGAAAGAGCACGATCTTGAATATTATAGGTGGTCTGGTTAAAGCGGATTCGGGAGAAATGTTTTTCGAAGGAGAGAAGATAGATATGACATCTAAGAAGGCGCTTAATCTGTACAGAAAACATCATGTAGGATTTATAGTGCAGGACTTTGCGCTTATCAAAGACAGAACTGTTTATGAAAACATAGAGTTACCGCTTAAAATTCGGAAAAAACCGTTCAAAGAGCGGGATACAATTATTAAGAGTGTATTGTTGGAAATGGGTCTGTCAACGGAAGAAAAATCATACCCGTCAATGATGAGCGGGGGAGAACAGCAGAGAGTGGCCATAGCACGAGCATTGGCTATAGAACCGGATCTGATATTGGCTGATGAACCAACGGGATCACTTGATGAGGATAATGCTGAGGTAATAATGAATCTCTTGAGAGAACTGTGCGATAAGGACAAAGCGGTTCTGATAGTAACTCACAGTAAAGAAGTCGCAAACAAATGCGACAGGATCATAAAACTAAAGAAAGATACACCTCTCAAAGAAGGTTAAGATACAGATTGTTGAAAGGGAAAGATCAGGTGAAAAAAATTGTAATAATCTCATTGTTTTTTTTGATAACTGCCGGAGTTGTCGTTTATGGAACGGCATATATGGTGAGGCTTCATAATAACAATAGGTATACAGACGGACCGATTGCGAAAGACTCTGTCAGTTTTTTTGTTACGAATGATATGAATACGATAGACCTGTCTTTTATTATGCAGGAGGAAGAAGATTATACTCTTTTGACACAGGACGCTACCAATCCATTGACTTATCACATTATCTTTTCAAAAGGTGATAATGATCTTTTTTCAGGAGAATTCCTAACTGATTGGGATTATACGAAGCCCAAACGTGCCGCTGTTCTGGGAAAGAATGTAAGCAGAAATGACTGTGAGATAGTTGGGGTGATTGATGATGATCTGCTTTTTGGCGGATTTGCCTCGTGCTTTTTACTGGACATGGATATCAGGAGTATCCCATCGGAATGTGTTATCACAATTACGTCAGAGATAGAGGGACATGCTGGGAAAGTATATGAGTCCTTAAATGAATCCGCTTTGAAACAAGGCCTTTTGCTCAAAAAGGTGCAACTGGCGAATGTTGTCTTTGGACACTATGAGAGTAATGAATCGAAGATGATAATCACGGTTATTTTATTTTGGTGTGTAATGCTTGTTCTTACGGGGATGGCGGCGTATTTTTGGTTTGTGGTCAGAAAATCCTTTTATAGGGTATTACTTATATTTGGGTCGAAAACACCCTTGCTAAAGGTGTATTTTCCGCTCGTTTTAAGCGCTGTGCTTTCGTTTTCAGCTCAGGCAGTTTTGTTTGTGACCTTACGAAGTGACAGTCTATACATCACGGGCATTGTCCTTAAGACTGCTTCATTATTGTACATAGGGCTATTGATACCTGTGTTACCTGTGGCCATATATTTGAGGGGAATGAGATCTTAAAGTATATGGTATGTTGGTCGCATAAAAGTATGTTTGAGCAAAAACCTAACGGCAACTTGGGGGTTAGCTTATATTGAAAAAAATGATGTTTCGATTATTGGGTTCTTTGATGTTAGCTGTTGTAACGGTTTGCAATGGCTGCGCTCATGAAAGTGAAGGAGATACAAGCGTTTCATCGAGTATAGACTATGATACGATGGACACGCTTGAAGGCGTACAACTGAGTATTGAAGAGGGAACTCTAAGCTCCACAGGTGCAACGTTTATACTTTACAATGGTTCTGATTATGACATTCGTTTATATCCGGAACCGAAGAATAAAGAAATTCAGGTTTTAAAAGATTCGGAGTGGGTTAATGTGAAGGATGAGACTTACAACACGACACTTCGTGTCTTAACGATCAGCCCTTCGACAGAATGGAAGATCGAAGCCCCTTGGGGAAACAGTCTTGGGGAATTATCGGAAGGGAAATATCGATATGTGAGATGCTTCACTTCACGTGGTAAGGAATACTGCGTGATCTGTGAGTTTGAACTCTGAATAGAATAAATCTGCGCATGATAAAGGAGAGAGGGTGGCTGTTTTGTTAGCTGCCCTCTTTGTTTGGAAATGTTTGCAGGTAAAAATCTTTCCCTTTCTCATATTCATCCGTTCTCTGTATGTAGATTTCACATTTTGTTTACTGAAATGACGTGTACATTTTTTTTGTTTGTTGGTATGCTGAATGTGCACGGTGCGAATGCTCATACAGATTTGCGGGGCTCTTGATATAGGGAAATCTATTGAAGTATTTCCTTGAACTGCAAAAGGAGACCTTTATCTGGGAAAGAAAAGAAGGTGATTGAGAGGAAAAGCTTTGAGTAGAAACAATAGTTGAAGAATTGCGAAATTTATAGAAAGGTAAGAATTACATATGAAAAAACATGTTAAATATGTTGCAATGTTGATTATAACCTCGTTAATAATCTGTACTGTATCTTCTGCTGGTGTTAAAGTGCAAGCGAAAGATACACTAAAGGAGATGGATACTCTAGATATTATCATTTCAGCATATTATTGTGCGGGGGGAATCAACGAAGAAAAGACAATGGATCACATAGTTGTTGCTGAAAAAATTGTTCCTTTGTATAATTTGATGAACCAGATAGCTGCATACTATGTTTACTTTTCGGACGACTGTTATGCTGTTGTAGCCAATAATAGAGACAATCCATGTGCAATTGAGTTTGGTAAAGGCAAAAACAAAAAGATAGAATCGCTAACCAATTTATCAAGCGACAAAATAATCTATATGAGTCCTGTAGAGATATATTCCGGACGAGAGATAAAAGAGTTACCTAAGAAGATTAATAAATCGATAGATGGTTTGATAGCTAACTATCCTATGTTAAGAGAGAAGAACACTTATTTGTCTAATACTGTTAAAACTGCCAAAGAGATGATTCAAAACAATAAAGAAATAAATGTTTCCGTTAAACGTTCTGGTGGGTATGGTTTTATTCCGTCATCTAGCCTTCCGACGGGATCATATAATTATAATACTGTGACTGGAGCAACACAAACCAATTGGGTTTCAACGTCAATGTTCAACTTTATGGGAGCATATGATCATTGTGGAGCAACTACGATTACAAATTTAGCTTTGTTGTTTAAAACAAGAGGATATTCAAACGCGTTAAGGAATAACAATATATATGCCACATTCGCAGCAATCTATGATATCTGTGGAGAAGGAGCCCAAGCTTTTATAGCAGGTGATGCTGCTTGTTATTTTGATGAGCAGGGATATGATTTGGATTACTATGATGCTGGAAGCATTTGGGATTACATGGATGCTATAGATCATGATGATCCGTGTGGACTTCTCTTGTGTGCTTCTTTCTTTTCTGACTGGCATTGGGTATTAGGCGTAGGATATAGGTATTATCCCAATACAATGTCGTGTTATATGCGTGTAAATACGAACTGGGGAACAGGAATAGATAATTATTACTTACCTAGTTTTGATGGGGCATTATGGATTTCTGGTACGGCCTACAGAATAGATAGTTAAATACAAGGATAGGATATGAGAAAACAACTTAAAGATTCAACTGTGACTAAAATGAAAAAGACAACAATCATTATTACGATATGTGCGATCCCTTTTGTGCTTTTGACAGTACTAACCGGGACTTGTCTTTCAAAGTTACATTTCTTTTCGTGGATGCTTGAGCACTACTATATGTTTGTTTGGGTAGCTGCGCTTATCTTGACATGGTTCAGTCCGTACAGAGCCGTTTATCTGTCTTATGCGTTTCCGGTGACGGTCATTTTAGGACAGTTTTTGGGCGACTGTATAGACGAGTACAGAAAGAGTCAAATGACTCATGAGGAATTACTGCGTTTTACGACAAGAAATTTCCCGGTTTGGGTATATTCTTTCTTGATAGCGATAGCCCTTTTTGAGTTGGCTTTGGCAGCGCGAAGCTGTTACAGACGGGTTCAAGGAAAAGAAGGTGCGGCTAAAAGAGTCCTGACATATGTGGCAGTTTGTCTGGTACCTTTCCCAGTGGCTTTTTTGGTTGCCGTTATACCCGGGCTCGGGGCAGACGGTTTTTCCCTGACAGAACAATTGGCGTGGATTTTTCTTGTGATTGGATTGGTAATTCAGTTTTACAAGCCGGCGACAGGTCTGGCGGTGTCTTTCTCATATTGCAGTGTGGTTATTTTGATGAGGTTGATCTGCGGGATATTCGGATTGTTCAGCTCGCAGGGTTACTTTAGCTTTACTGCACTCGGAGTGAGCTTTGTGGAGATGATCCTTTTTGCAGCGCTGATACCCGTCTACAAAATGATCATACAAAAGAAAATCTAAAACTATTGGGCGGCCGGTTCAGCCGCCCTCTTTGTTTGTGAATATCTTATCGTAAAATGCTTTCCCTTTCTCATATTCATCCGTTCTCTGTATGAGACGAGCAAGGATATACGAGCTTTTGATCAGAGCCTTGCCTTTGATACGGTCTGCCGGATTATTGAGTAAGACGCATCCGATTATACCCAGGCAGGCATGAATATTATAGAGGCTACCTGTAAAAAGTGAGTAATTAAGGTTTCTTAACGCATAATGAGGATTATTAGTAATGCCGGCAAGGATACTATTGCTTAATCCGTAGGTTTTAAACTGAAAAACGGGAGAAACATAGCCTTTTTTCAGCATATCCAGCACATTTTGACAGATAATAATAGCGTCATCTCTTAAACTGTGATCAATGTAATACGTACAGAGAGTGGCTATGGTGTGCATTTCATCAAGGAAAGGAGGACGTAATGCCTTTCCTTCCGTAATGGGATAGTACTTGGCAAGAAAGTTTATATTGTGGGTCATGGCTTTTTTAAATGTGATGCCCGAAGATGATAATCCCTCCCGGAAACAGTTGAGGAAGTCAAGATCGCGATTTTTTTTCAGGTCAAGTTCGGACATGAAGGCTTCGAGAAGAAGTACAGCATCGTTTGTTTGACCTTTTGCGGCAAGAGTCTCGATATCGTGGAGCAGATCAACGGAGTCAAAGCTAACACAGAAGATAGGAGGATTGACTCTTTCTTTTTCTATATCGAGTTTTTCGCACAACGTCTTGAAGTTTGATGAACGCATCGCGACGTTTCCCCTTTCGACTCTCGAGAGTGAAGAAATACCCAGGTACGCAGACTCTGAAAGACCGTACTGAGTATGTCCTTCCTTAAGTCGCTCAGCTTTTATGACTTCATAATCGAGATGATAAAGCGTTTTTCTACATCTTGACAGAAGCATATTGTAGCTCTTGCGCGGAAATGAAGAAGAATCAATCGCATAAGCCAAGGCATAGCGATATTCAACATAATGATCATATGCTTCCGGAAGTTGACAATTCTTGCCATAAAGTATGATGATGTCGAGAAGTCCCGGCATCAGGTATAGGATTTCTTCTTTACGAAGCAGATCGAGCGCAGTCAGACATATTGAGACGGCGTGATCCGGATTTCCTTTGATAATTGATATACCTGCTTCCACGTAGCTGAGCTTTGAGCAGATTACAGCATATTCTTCACAGTCCGGTAAATTCTCGAGGTGTTTCTTTAAAGAATCAATATAAGAAATACAATTATCAACATCGGGGTTTTCACTGTGTAGTTTTTCGTATTTTACATGAAGGAGAAAAAGAATATTCTCGATCTCCGACGAGGACAGAACAAGGTTCCTAAGTCTGTTATGATGCCAGGAGGGAACAGTGGCGGCAACAGCCTTTTCTGCGTTCGAAAGCGCATTGTCAAAGCGTTCTTCGACATAACAGATCCAGGCCATATATCTGTGGTACATCATCAAGTTGTAGGTGAGGTCGGCAAAACATGTCTCTGATCGTAATTCTTCCAGTAAGAGAGCGGCTTTTTTGGATTGGTTGTTTTCGATGAGTGAACCGATTTTGTAGTATGTGAGCTCACGCTTATATGATCTGATATCAATTATCAGCTCGATTTTATTGAAGGATACCCCGAGTCTTTCTAAGAGCAGTCTTAATAGAGTCAGATCCGGAAATACTTTTCCCGATTCGATTCGGCTGTAGAGTCCTGGTGAACAAAGCCCTAAAACAAGGTCACGAACGGAAAGAAATCTTTTTTTGCGAAGATTTTTAAGTAACGGACAAAGATCTCTCATTTATGCTACTCCCAAGTGTTTGTCACCACGTTTCAAATGATTTTGGAATTGACAGTGTATGGAGATTTGTAGGGAGAAGCTTCATCGCTTTTGGGAATTGAAACATCCCTATGAGACGGTCCCATAGGGAGAGATTTCTCTGTGCCTTGGATTAAAGACTTATTGTCCTGACGAAGTAATTCGTGAAGTGTTGCAGATCTGCTCTTCTTTTGGATTTTATTGTTTTCCATAGTGTTGCCCCCATATGTTCCACCCT
>Ga0310786_10012814_pt1 | contig 10358 bp, 4 predicted proteins | sample AusTroGonzalo_MG_FD_203881 | JGI IMG/M metagenome (GOLD analysis project Ga0310786, IMG submission 203881) | Bovine rumen microbial communities from tropical cattle in Woodstock, Queensland, Australia - Gonzalo_03 (v2) (version 2) | ecosystem: Host-associated > Mammals > Digestive system >... | reverse complement strand
CCGCCAAGAGCCCGATCCTGTAACGACAGAGAAACGCCCAGCAGAAACGGAGACGTAATGCTCCTGTGCTGGTTATTTCGTAACAGGATCGAAAGAGAATTTAGAAACTTGGCGGATTCACACGTTCTTTCGATGAAATAACGACTGAAAATGAGCTTGAAACCGGTTTTCACGGAGGGTGGAAGACCGTTTCATCGGCTAATTTATCCCATGTTTGGCAAAAAGTCAAGCCTCTTTTCTTTATTTTTCTAAAAAATTATGAGCGAGCAGAAATCTATGCTCAAAGTGAGGAGAATTGAACGGGGAAGCAGTATTTTCTAGCTGCGTTGGTCGGATACGAAGACGTGGTCCACGAAATGGAGAGAGTGACGACCCCGGAGCGCGAACTTAGCGAAGACGAGAAAGTTGAACTTGACCGCCGCATCGCCATCATCGCGGCTCATCTGAACGACACCCCGGTCGTGACCGTGGAATATTTCGTACCGGATACCCATAAGGCAGGATCGTCAGGATCGAAGGTGAGCCGTTCGCGGGGGAGTTCTGACCGTTGGCTACCGCACCGGTTTAAGATGCACGGTGTCCACAAACAAACAAAAACTGGAAATCATTAAATCCGGACGTAACGGACGTGTTTTTTCAAGTCATTGCATATGGTAAAAAAAGAAAAAGAGGAAAAAGTTATAGGAAATCAATATGTAGACAAGAAGGATTACTTTGCCGTCCGTCACGTCCGGCATGCTTGTACATTTCAAGGATATGCCTCTTCCCGGCTATTGATTGCCTCAATCGCATTCACCCGCGCTTTCACCTCTTCCGGTGCCTCTGCTCGCCGGAAAAGTGTTAAAACATCAAAAAAACATCCTTTTCGGCTTGATATTGCGGCATTTTAGAATTATAGTATTGCACGATTTGTACCGCACCCGCCTCAACAACCCTCGTGACCGGGCGGCCGACCGCGTTGCCCGGCGAAATGGAATACGATGATCAATATCCGCAAGCTGGAAGCCGACCTCTGGGAATCCGCCGATCTTCTCCGCGCCGATTCCAAGCTCACCTCGAACCAATACTGCATGCCCGTCCTGGGCCTGATTTTCCTGCGTTACGCGTACAGCCGCTTCAAAAAGGTTGAGGCGGAAATCCTGAAAAACCGTCCTTCGCGCGGCGGGAAAGTCATGCCTGTGGAGGCCAGCGACTTCGCAGCGAAGAGCGCGCTGTTCCTGCCGAGGGAGGCGCAGTACGATCTTCTGGTCAATCTGCCCGGAGACATCGCGTCCGCAGGGCTGACCGGCATCGACGGCCACCCGATCAAAAGCCTCGGCGAAGCGGTGAACAACGCCATGCTGCTGATCGAGGCCCAGAGCGAACAGCTCACCGGTGTTCTCCCCCAGACCTACACCGACTTCTCCGACGGCCTCCTGGCCGAGCTGCTGCGCATCTTCAACAACGATCAGATCGACTCCGTGGGCGGCGACGTAATCGGCCGCATCTACGAATACTTCCTGAACAAGTTCGCCAAGAACATCGCATCCGACGACGGCGTATTCTTCACGCCGAAATCCCTGGTGAAGATGATCGTGAACGTCATCGAGCCGAAGAAAGGCACCCTGCTGGACCCGGCCTGCGGTTCGGGCGGCATGTTCATCCAGAGCGGCGACTTCGTGAACGCGGCGGGCATGAACGCCAACAGCTCCATGACCTTCTTCGGGCAGGAGAAGGTGAAGTACAACGCCCAGCTCTGCCTGATGAACATGGCCGTGCACGGCCTGACCGGAAAGATCAAGTCCGGCGACGACGCCAACAGCTTCTACCACGACGCGCACAATCTGAACGGCTGCTGCGACTACGTCATGGCGAATCCGCCGTTCAATGTGGACAAGGTCAAGGCCGAATCCTGTGAGAACGCGGGGCGTCTCCCGTTCGGTCTGCCCGGCGTTAACAAGAAGACCAAGGAGGTCGGCAACGCCAACTACCTCTGGATCTCATACTTCTACTCCTACCTCAAAAACGACTGCGGCCGGGCGGGCTTCGTCATGGCATCCTCCGCCACGGACAGCCAGGGCAAGGACAAGGAAATCCGCGAAAAGCTCGTCCGGACCGGCCATGTAGACGTGATGGTCTCGGTCGGGAACAAGTTCTTTTATACAAAACCCTTGCCCTGTTCCCTCTGGTTCTTCGACAAGGCGAAGGGCGAGGCGATCCGCGACAAGGTCCTTTTCCTCGACGTCCGGAACTACTACACTCCGATCGACAACACGCTGAACGAGTGGAGCGAATGGCAGCTGAAGAACCTGAACGCCATTGTCTGGCTCTATCGCGGCGAGGTGGAGAAATACAAGGCTCTGCTGAAGGAATACCGTGCCGATCTTCGCGCGAAAGCCGAAGCCGCCGACTTCGAGAAACAGGCGCTAGAAAAAGCCGTCAGCGGGGAGGTATTCGCCGACATCGTATCCAGCTTGAGCGATGCCCATGCCGCATTGCAGAAGACGGCAAAAGCCGAGGTGGAAGCCGCCGAGAAGCGCGAGAAGAAAAAAGTCCAGCAGCTTTACAAAGACCGGATCGAATACATCGAGGACATGCTGACCGAGGCGAAGGAAGCGCAATGGCTCTTCGAGAAATTCGGCAACGGTGTTTATGCGGACATCCCCGGCCTCTGCAAGGTGGCAGGCATTGACGAGATCGAGGCCAAGGGCTGGTCGTTGACTCCCGGCGCGTATGTCGGCGTTGCGCCCGTCCAGGATGACGGTGTGGACTTCGCCGGTCGCATGGCAGAGATCCACAGCGAACTCCTGGCCCTCCAGGCCGAATCCAACGATCTGATGGACACCATCTCGAAAAATTTCCAGGAGCTGGGGTTATGACTTTATTGACAAGAAAGTTAAAAGATATATCAGTTATTAAGACGGGGAAATTGGATTCAAATGCTGCGGTTCCAAATGGGCTATATCCTTTTTTTACATGTGATCCGAAGACATTAAGTATCAATAAATGGGCATATGATACAGAGGCCGTTCTTCTTGCCGGCAACAATGCAAGTGGAAATTTTACAGCAAAGTATTACAATGGGAAATTTAATGCGTATCAAAGGACTTATATTATTGAAACAGCAGATAAGAAAGCATTAAATGTTCGTTTCCTTTGTTATGCAATTAATATGAAATTGAGTTTGTTAAAAAATAGATCAACAGGTTCTACAACAAAGTTTTTAACCATTCGCATTCTTCACGATTTGGACATCCCATATCCGGGCATTAGTATTCAGAACAAAATAGCTTATTATCTTGGCTCTATAGACGAACTTATCGAAAACAACCGGAAGCAGATCAAATTGCTGGAAGAGGCGGCGCAACGGATTTATAAAGAATGGTTTGTCGATCTTCATTTCCCGGGTTACGAAACCACTCCCATCGTTGACGGAATTCCGGAAGGATGGAAAAATGGAGTTTTAGGTCAGCTTGGAGAATTCAAACGTGGGCAAACAATAACCAAATCGCAAGTCAACCCCGGCTCTGTTCCGGTGGTTGCCGGTGGTCTTGAGCCCGCATACTATCACAATTCTTCAAATACAAAAGCTCCAGTTATTACCGTTAGCGCTTCCGGGGCAAATGCAGGCTATGCAAGATTTTATTATGTAGAAGTTTTTGCTTCTGACTGTTCTTTTTTAGATAGCAATTCAACAAACTATCTGGAGTATATTTATTGTTTGTTACGAGAAAAGAAAACAGATTTAAGGAGTATGCAAAAAGGCTCTGCACAACCACATGTATATGCTAAAGATATCAATACATTACATACCCTTCTTCCTGAGGAAGAAGTAGTAAGAGCTTTTTGCAAGAGAACATCCTTTCTTTTTAAGAAAATCGGTATTCTTGAACAACAAATTACATCGTTAATCGAATCTCGCGACCGTCTTCTCCCCAAACTCATGACAGGAGAAATTGAGGTGTAAAGTGATTAATCATCCCCCCGAAAATTGGGAATACAATGATTCCCTGGAAATGTTGTTTCTTTTTTACCAACGGTCCGACGAACTTCTAAGCGAAATAACACCCGATTCATATGCACTTCCTCTTCATAATACACTGACCATTTTGTGCGAAATAGAGGACGTTTTCTTTTTATTAAAGGCGCACGGGGGAATAGATGGTTTTTACATGAGATATATTCCACCGATTATTGAAGAATTCATACAGCAAGCGGAAAAGGATTATCTTTTTAAAGAAATGTTGGGTTCAAGATTTCCTAGTATATTGACAGGTTTTAAAGAAGCAGAAAAAGATTCGAATCACTTGCAAAACTGGCTTGAGCTTGTAAGGACAATGGTTTCTTTGAAGGATTATTTGAACGCCTATAAAAACGAGATAATTAAGCTAGTTACCACGACAAATAATAAGTGCAAACTGCTTTATTGTATTTCAAACTATTATATTATCCTTAGATGGATAGGATACTCTAGAGAATATTTATATATAACAACAAAACAGTATTTTGCGAACCAAAAGATAATAATCAATGACACTAAAACCATAAGTAATTTTTTAGACAAATTTGATGGAAAACCAAAACAATATAATTTTCTTATCCTTTTGGATGTCGATTCCATAGAGTATATTGATAGCATTAGTGAGGATAATGACAAAAGCATGAATATTGAAAAGATAGATATTGAAAAGGAACGCGATGAACTTGAAAAGGATCGTGTAGCTGCAAAAATGCTTCGCGAATATGAGTCAATTAGCAACCAACTATCAAGAGCTCACAAAAAACTTGCTATTGTGCGATATAGTGACGCTGACTTAGATCCATATACTGTTGCCTACAATTTTAGCAAGAGAGTTGCTTTTCTCCAGTCGTTTGCGAGATATTTTAAGCATTTTTATTTCTCGAAACAGGTCTATGTTTTCTTGCAAAAAGATGACACAGGTCGTTATCTCAAAATTACGCCACATAGTAATTTGCAAAAAAGGCCATTTGTAGAACAGTCTATTATCGATTCTCGCATTCGAAACATTATATATGTAAAATCGATGGGGGCACACGCATATCATTCAATTGCAAAAGCTATTAACATGCATGCAGAAGCGTTTGATTCTAGAAGCACCCTAACTATTTTAAAAACGTTCTGGACGGCATTAGAAGCTTTATTTTCTAACGAGAGTGTTGCTCCAACCAAAGATATCATTTTTAAAAGTGTCCTACAGATTATCCAAAAAACTTATGTTTTAAAGATAATGCGCGCTTTGTATGTGCAATTAAAAGATGCCATTTCCTTGCAAGACAGAGAAAAACTTTCCATTGATAGTTTTCGTTCATTCTTATGTTATTTTGCAACAAACAAAGAAGATTCGCCAGCAATGAAAACAATATATGGTTTGCTAAAAAATAATCCTCTTCTAAGAACACGTCTTTTTTCGATGCGAAAAAGTTTTAACAAAGGAAAAGATATTCAAAAAATACTTGACGATCACAACAAGAAAATTGATTGGCAGCTAAAAAGGCTTTATCGCATTCGCAATATAGCCACCCATTTGGGCCGTGAAATAAATGGGGCAGAAGTAGCGGTCAATCATCTACACAATTATTTTGATTTTATTGTGAATTATATGTTGTGCAAAGCTGAAAATGATGATTTTGTTGCCAGCACATCTGCAGTTGTATTTGAAGCAAAGAATGACAATCAAATTTATTATGAATTCTTAAAGAAAAAACAGGACGAAGATTTATCCGCTGACAATTATCTTGATCTTTTGTTTGGACCGGACAAAAACCTTGTTAAGTATCAGTTTGAGCATTAACTTTTACAACCGTGATAAATCATGAGCTACGATTATTCTGAAAATATTCTTGTTCAAGAAAGCGCCGGGAAACTGCTTCAGGATGAGCTTGGCTGGAATGTCAAGTTTGCTTACAACACGGAGGTGCTGGGCGTTGACGGGACTTTCGGACGGAAGTCGTACCGGGAGATTCTGCTCGTGCGGTATTTCCGCAAAGCGCTAAAACTGCTCAACCCGTGGATGAACGAGGATCAGATATCGGAAGCTCAAAAGAAACTGGAAAACCGCTTATCCACCGCGTCGCTGCTGCAGACGAACGAGGAGAAGTATCTCCTGATCCGCGACGGCATCCCGGTAACGGTCAAGAAGCCGGACGGGAAGACAGAGACGAAGACCGCCACGGTGATCGACTTCCGGAACCCGGAGAACAACGATTTCCTGGCGATCAAGGAACTGAAGATTCACGGGGAGCTGTACCGCCGCAGGACGGACATCGTGGGTTTCGTGAATGGACTCCCGCTGCTCTTCGTGGAACTCAAAAAGACGGCTGTGGACGTGCGGCACGCCTATGAGGACAATTATACCGACTACTTGGACACGATCCCGCATCTTTTCTACTACAACGCGTTCCTGATCCTCTCCAACGGCATGGAGGCGAAGGTGGGGACGCTCGGCAGCAAGTACGGGTTCTTCCACGAATGGAAGCGTTTGGCGGAAAAGGACCAGGGCAACGTGGAGCTCCAGACCATGCTGCGCGGCATCTGCCGGAAGGAGAACTTCCTCGACCTCCTCGAAAACTTCATCCTCTACGACCGGTCCAACGGAACCACGACCAAAATCCTCGCGCAGAACCACCAGTACCTCGGCGTGAACGAGGCCGTCAGGGCATACGAGGCGCGCAAGCTCAACAACGGGAAGCTGGGTGTCTTCTGGCACACGCAGGGGTCCGGCAAGAGCTATTCCATGGTCTTCCTCGCGAAGAAGATCCGCCGCAAGTTCGCGGGATCGCCGACGATCGTGGTGCTGACCGACCGCGACGAATTGAACAACCAGATCAGTGAGACGTTCGAGAACTGCGGATTGCTTGGGAATACGAAGGCGGAGACGTTCATCGCCACCAGCGGCGACAACCTGGTCCAGAAGCTGAAAGGGAATCCCGGCTTCATCTTCACGCTGATCCAGAAGTTCAACAAGCCGGACGAAACGCCGATCCGTCCCGACCACGATATCATCATTTTTTCAGACGAGGCGCACAGGAGCCAGTACGGCATCTTCGCCGACAACATGATGAATCTGCTGCCAACGGCCGCCCGTATCGGCTTTACCGGGACACCGCTCCTCTCCAGCGACAACATCACCGCCCGCACCTTCGGCGGCTACGTTTCCGTGTACGATTTCAAGCGCGCCGTGGAGGACGGCGCAACCGTCCCGCTGTATTACGAGAACCGGGGCGAGAAGATTCAGGACCTGCATAACCCGGAGATTACGGAACGCATCCTGGATGCGATCGAAAACGCCGATATCGACGTGGACCAGCAGGCCAAACTGGAAGCCGAGTTCGCAAAGGAAATCCATCTGATGACCGCCGAACCGCGCCTGCGGTCCATCGCCAAGGACTTCGCCGGGCATTATTCCGACCTGTGGACCAGCGGGAAAGCGATGTTCGTGTGCCTGAACAAGGTCACCTGCGTCCGCATGTACAATTATGTGCGGGAGTATTGGGATAAGGAGATCGAGGCGCTGAAGGCGCAGATCAAGACGGCCACGCAGCAGGAGGCGATGGAGCTGGGGCGCAAGCTCAAGTGGATGCAGGAAACGGAAATGGCGGTGGTCATCAGCCAGGAGCAGAACGAAATCCAGACCTTCGAAAAATGGGGCCTCGACATCAAGTATCACCGCGAAAAAATGGAGAAGCGGAAGCTCGACAAGGAGTTCAAGGATCCCGCGAATCCGCTCCGCGTGGTCTTCGTCTGCGCCATGTGGCTGACCGGGTTCGACGTGAAGTGTCTCTCCTGCCTGTACCTCGACAAGCCGTTGAAAGCGCACACGCTGATGCAGACGATCGCACGCGCAAACCGCGTGAGCGAGGGGAAGAGCAACGGCCTGATCCTCGACTACATCGGCATCGTCAAGGCCCTTCGCAAGGCGCTCGCCGACTACACAGCGAACGTCGGCGGTCAGGGAGGCGGTGATCCCGCCGTGGACAAGAGCAAGCTGATCGAGCACATCCTCGCCGCGATCCGAACAGCAAAGGCGTTCCTGAAAGCCCGCGATTTTGAGCTGAACGACCTGATCGCCGCCACCGGGTTCGATAAGATGTATCTGCTGAAGAAGGCGGCGGACGCCGTATGCACGAATTTGGAGGACCGGAAGACGTTCTGCACCTGTGCGGCGGAACTGAAGCGGCTCATGAAGTGCGCCGACCGCGATGACGTCACGAAGGAGACCCGCAAGGAATACGACGCGATCACGGCGATCTATGCCGAACTCCAGAAGAAGCGTATCCACGCCGACACGACCGACCTGATGGTCCAGATCAACTCGATCATCAGCGAATACGTCGAGCTGGAGGACGCACCGGCCGGAGGAGATAAGAAGCCGCCCCGGATCGACATCAGCAAGATTGACTTCGACCGCCTGCGCCGCGAATTCGAGAAGGTCAAAACGAAGAATCTGGTCATGAAGGAGCTGGAGGAGCTGATTCAGCAGGGGCTGGCGCGTATGCTGCTGTCGAACCCGAACCGCATCAACTATTACGAGCGGTACCAGAAGATTATCGAGGCGTACAACAGCGAACAGGACCGCGCCACGATCGAGAAGACCTTCATGGATCTGATGGCCCTGGCGGACAGCCTGAACGATGAAGAGCAGCGGTATGTGCGGGAAGGTTTTTCCAGCGACGAGGAGCTCTCCATGTACGATATGCTGTTCCGGGACGACCTGTCGAAGAGTGATATTCAGAAGCTCAAGAAGGTCGCCGTCGATCTGCTCCAGAAGGTCAAGGCGAAGATCGCGGAGTTCGACCACTGGACGGACAAGCAGGAAACCAAGTCGGCGGTGGACAATCTGATCCGGGATGTGCTGTGGAACGAACTGCCGGAGAGCTACGACGAACTCAGCGTCACCGCATGCCGCCAGCAGGTGTTCGAATACGTCTACACGCGCTACAAGGAAGTATCGTGACGGACGTAACGGACGTGTTTTCTTAACTTATTGCATATGGAAAAAACTATAAGGGGGATATATAAGATATCAATAACAAGTAAGAAGGTTTGATTTTTGCGTCCGGCTCGTCCGCCGTGCATTCTCACGCACCTTTCAGGATTTCCAGAACCTGTTTGAGTGTGCTGTTGTCCGTTTGGTCCGGTTCCTTTCCCTCCGGCATCAGCAGATTCAGCACCCGGTCGATCTTCTCCTGGGAAGATGTCGTGCTCCGGTTGCTGATAGCTGCAATCGCCTTCATCTGACTCTCGACGCTGACATGCGTGTAATACTTGTCGGCAATCTTGGAATCGGTACCAAGGATGGAGAGCAGGACGGCCTTAGGAACGCCCGCCTCGGCGCAGAAACTCGCGAAGCTGTGTCGGAGCGAGTGGAAGCCGTAAATAGTCATCTTCCGCTTCCTGCCTGGAACTTTGACGGACGGCTCCAGACCGATCCATCGAATTGGTCGCAGGACGTCGAGGTCAATCAGATTGTTGCCGATATTCTTCCCCTCGGCATCCGTCGTGTTGTATCTGGCTGCGGTTTTGGGAAGGACATATTGGTCGCATTTCCACTTCTTTGCTTCGAGCAGGGCTTCGTAAAGCTCCGGTGCAATCGGTATCGTCACTTCCTTGCCCGTCTTGAATTGCTTCACCCATATGCTCTTTTTCATCATGTCGATATCCTGCCACTGGAGAAGTACGCAATCCTTCAGACGTTGCCCGGTGAACATGCCAATGATGTATGCGATACGGATTTCCTCCTTGTTCCGGAGCCTGTGTTCGTGGTTCCTGGGCGACAATGCCGCAAGCAAAGCTTCTTCCTGTTCCCTCGTGAATGCCAGGCGACGGAGGACTTTTCCGCGTTCTTCGCGTTCGCTTCGCAGCAGCGATTTTGAGCGGAATGGGTTTTCACCCTCGTAGTAATCCTTGATGCAGTCAAATATCCTGCGGAGTTGTTTGATTCGCCGGTTGTGGGTGTAGACCGCGAGCATCTGCGTTTTAAGGTAGGACGCGAAATCCTGACAAAGCTGGGGTGTGACTTCGTTCACATAGTCTATCGCCATATGCCTGCCGCCCGTCTGCCCAGTCGCATACTCGGCGAACAGTCTGAAGCTCTTGTTGTAACTGAGCTGGGCATTGGGCGTGCTCGGCGTGGCCCGTCCCGGGTGCGTCCTGTATTTCTCCCACGCCTCCTCGAAGGTAATTTTCTGCACTTCCACCGAGAATCCGCGTATGGCGTTCATCTGGGCAAGCGCGACCTCCTGCGTTGGCGCAAGCCAGATGGAATCCAGGTCAGAAGCCTTTCGCACGGCTTCATCATAGTTGCTTGTGCGCAGGAAAAACTCTTTGCGCGTCCCGTTCGCGATGGTAAGCCGATAGG
>Ga0310786_10012813_pt1 | contig 10358 bp, 9 predicted proteins | sample AusTroGonzalo_MG_FD_203881 | JGI IMG/M metagenome (GOLD analysis project Ga0310786, IMG submission 203881) | Bovine rumen microbial communities from tropical cattle in Woodstock, Queensland, Australia - Gonzalo_03 (v2) (version 2) | ecosystem: Host-associated > Mammals > Digestive system >... | reverse complement strand
TTGATCCATATTGACGCGTCCGTCCGGGCTTCCGGCGGAGGAAGGAGGAAGGAACCTTCGGGCTCTGAGACAATATGATCAGAAAACGTTTATTGCTTGCCCTGGTGGTGGGGATCGCGCTGGTGCTTCTGTGCGTCTCTGCCGCGCTGGCAGATGATCCGATGAAGGTTTCCATGGAACTGAGCACCAACAAGTTCAGTGAGCCGAAGACGATCAAGGTGTCCATCACCGTGACCAATGTCGGCGATGTTGATATGCCCGGGCCGGTGAAGCTGTATTATCCCAGCGGCAAACAGGTGGAAGAGTTCGGAGCTCCCACGCTGGCTGTCGGCGCCAGCAAAAACTGGTCCGGTGACTGGACCGTGACCCAGAAGGAACTGGAAGCGGGCAAGATCACCTTCAAGATCAGGTATTCCGTGTACAGCGACGAAGTGGATGAAGAAGGAAACAATACGCTGGTCAACAAGACCAAGAACTTCTCCAAAAAGATCCAGTACAGCGGCGCCGATCCTCAGATTGACGTCCGGCGCACGATTGCGCCGATGACTGCCCAGAAGGGCCAGGAAGTCAGCATCACCTATGACATCGCCAACACGGGCCCCGTGGACGTATCCGCAGTAACGATCAAAGAAAACAGCTCTGTTTCCTCCAAGAGCGGAACGATTGATTCAATCCCCGCCGGGGAAACAGGCAGTTATACCTTTACCACCTACATGGGCCAGAAGGATATGACGAGTTCTGCCACGATTTCCTACAAGGCCGGCGGGAAAACCTTTACCACCAAGGTGGAGAACGAAACAATCAAGCACGGCGAGGTCAGGGTTGCCGCAACACTGACAGCGGATAAGAAGGGCGGCGCGCCGGGAGATACGGTCAAGCTGACCCTGAAACTGAAGAACAACGGTACGACGGACGTCACCAACGTGACGGTGACGGACGCCACGCTGGGAACCGTTTTCAGCGGGGAAACCGTCAAAGCCGGCGAGACAGTTGAACTGGAAAAGGAACTGACAATCACCGATACCGTGGATCTCCAGTTCATCGTGAAGGCAGACGACGGAACAGGCAAAGAATTCGAGACGGCGACCGGGCGGGTGAACATCATTGCCACCGATCCGACGCAGCAGATTGTGCTGACCCCGGAGGTTTCCGCAGACCGGGATAAGGTTTACAAACTGCCCGGAACAGTCCGGTTCTCCTTTACCGTCCATAACGACAGCGCGGTCGAGGTCAAGGATATCACCGTAAAAGCCGTGGACGTCACATTGTACAGCATTGACTCGATTGCGGCCGGGGAAAGTTTCTCCTTCATCCGGGATACGGACGTCAGCATGGCGGGTACGTATCAGTTCACCGCATCCTGCAAGGATGTGCTGGGCCAAACGCTGGTATTCGAAAGCAACCCGGTCCGGATTGACTACGCGGAGCCCACGCCGGTTCCGACCGAAGCGCCGCTGGTTACTCCGCCGGCGCCGGCTACCGAGCCAATGCCGACCGACCAGCCGGAACCCGAATGGCTTGATCAGGCGGAGAATATCGCCGGAACGGCCAAGTGGATCCTGGCCGGGATCGGCGGCGTGCTGCTGCTGCTCCTGCTGATCGGTGCGATCCGCCGCGGCAAGAGCCGGAGTGAATCAAAGAAAGCCATGGACCATCTGGACGGCGCGACCTACCGTGAATACGGCACGAAGCCGAAACGCCGCCGCAGTGAGATTAATAACGGCGGAACCGAAGCGGACAAAGCAGCCGCGGACGCGAATGAGAACTCCGCCCACAGCAGCGAGCTGATGGCGGAAACCCTGAAGCGGCTCTATGACGACAAAGTGACGGCAGAGGCGGCGAAGGGGACTGCCGAAGCCGTGACGGAAACGGCGGAGCAGACCACTGCGGAAGCTGCCGCGGAGACAGCTGAAGCCGTGAAGGAAGCAGCAGCCGAAGCCGCAGAAACCAAAACAGAAGCAGTCGAAGCCTCAGCGGAGACCATCGAAGCTGCGAAGGAAGCCCTGCAGGCCAGGGCCGAGGAAAACGGAGCGGGAAGACGGCGCAGGGGTAAGAAATAATACAGAACACCGGAACCGATGCGGTTCCGGTGTTTGTGTAATAAATTCCTGTTCTATTATTCCGCAAGGGCTGCCTTATACAGCGCTTCCAGCTTTTCGTAGCTCAGAGGCGCCTGGGCGTGGTAGGTCACGACGCCCTGCGGATTCAGGACAATGGTCGAGGGCAATGCTTCCGAGACATTCAGGAGCTTCATGATGCCCTTTTCTTTGCTGTCCGTGGCAAAGTCCAGATGATCCCAGCCCTTATCTTCGAGGAATTCTTTGGCCTTCTTGGCGCCGGCTTTGGCATGGATGGCCAGGATTTCCACATCGGGATAAGCGACCTTCAGCTTTTCGTATTCCGGGAGTTCCGCAATGCATGGCGCGCAGGTGGTGCCCCAGAAGTTGAGGATGACGACATGCCCCCGGTGATCCGACAGCCTGAAATCGCCCCCGTTCAGCAGATCCGTGGAGAAGTCCGGCAGCAGGCTGCCCTCAGCCGAGCCCACCGGCAGGTTTGCGGCCGGCGCCGCAGCCGCCTCCGGAGCTGCTTCCGCAGTTTCCTCCGCAGCCGCTTCCGGAGCCGTTTCCCCGGTTCCCTCCGCGGTTGATTCCGGAGCCGCTTCAGTTACGGTACCGTCAGTTTTTCCCTGATCGTCCGCAAGCGCCGCCTTATACAGCGCTTCCAGCTTTTCGTAGCTCAGGGGTGCCTGGGCGTGGTAGGTTACGACGCCCTGCGGATTCAGGACAATGGTCGAGGGCAGCGCTTCCGAGACATTCAGGAGCTTCATGATGCCCTTTTCCTTGCTGTCCGTGGCAAAGTCCAGGTGATCCCAGCCCTTGTCTTCAAGGAATTCTTTGGCCTTCTTGGCGCCGGCTTTGGCGTGGATGGCCAGGATTTCCACATCGGGATAAGCGACCTTCAGCTTCTCGTAGTCCGGGAGCTCCGCAATGCACGGCGCGCAGGTGGTGCCCCAGAAGTTGAGGATGACGACATGCCCCCGGTGATCCGACAGGTTGAAGTCGCCCCCGCTGAGCAGGTCCGTGGAGAAGTCCGGCAGCAGATTTCCGACTTCCGAGCCTGCCGGCAGGCTGACGGCAGCGGTCTGAGGTTTTGCTGTTTTGTCCGCTTCGGATTCTTTTGTTTCCGGGGCGGCTTTTGTTTCGGCCGAACCGGTTTCGACGGCAACCTGCTCAGTGACGGCGGTCTGTTCCGTTACAGCCGCCGCGGCTGCCGGCTCATCCGCCTTTTCCAGGGCCGGTTCAATGAAATTGAACCAGCACAGGGCGAAGACCAGCACCGCAATGGCGACGCCCCAGACAATCCGCCCGATCTTCTTCCGCTTCTGAACGACCGGTTCCGGATCGGCGTTCCTGCCGGTCTCCGGCCCCTTCAGGGTGATCTTCCCGCACTTCAGGGAGATTGCCCCCTGGGCGCAGGTGCTGATGCACTTGCCGCAGGAGATACATTCGTGGTCCCCCACATGTCTGACATCCATCTGACACTTCATCACGCACAGGCCGCAGCCGTTGCAGCGGTCCGGGTTCACTTTGACGCCCGTCAGCGCGAAGCGGTTGAAGAAACCGTAGATCGCGCCCAGCGGGCAGATGAACCGGCAGAAGGAACGGTAACAGAAGATACAGGCCAGACCGATGACCAGCATGATGACCCATTTGTTGGTGAACACCGCCCCCAGCTGGTAAAAGGAGGTGGCGTTGGCCGGATTCTGCAGCAGGCCCACCGCGCCCTCAAAGGTGCCGGCCGGACAGATGTATTTGCAGAAGCCGGGCAGGATAATGCCCCTGCCCACGCCGAAGATCAGCGGGATGGCGATGACAAACACCGCCAGGAAGACATATTTCAGGTAGGAGAGCTTCCGGGTGATGTGGCTTTTGCGGATCTTCGGGGTCGGGATCTTATGCAGCAGCTCCTGGATCAGGCCCAGGGGGCAGATCCAGCCGCAGATCGTCCGGCCCAGGATGACGCCGAAGAGCGCCAGAATGCCCAGGACATACCAGGGCGCGGTATGCCCGGCGGCGTTCAGGGCGTTCTGCAGGGAACCCAGGGGGCAGCTGGCGACGGCGCCCGGACAGGAATAGCAGTTAAAGCCCGGCATGCAGACCGACTTCAGGCTGCCCGTGTAAATATGGCCGTCAATGAAGCCTTTCAGATTCGCGTTATACAGCAGGGCGGCATACAGCTGGACCAGGCGGCGGGTTCCCGGACGCTGCATCTTTTCCCGTTTGGTTTCGGGAGCCTTCTTATCGAGGGTTTTGTTTTCGTTATTGATCGTATTATCCAAGGCCAACACACTCCGTACAGATGGTGGCGCCTTTGGCCAGCACGTCCTCCAGCCCGCCATTGAGAATTCCCGCGACGATCAGGCCCACCGCCAGCGCGATCACCGCGACGCGAAGATAGAGTTCACTCTGGGTTGCAACCTGGTGAACCGCTTTTTCCCGGATGCTGCCCTGATCCCGCAGGAGTTTTTCATCCCGCACGGGCTTGTCCGCCTTTTCATCTTTGATGCCCAGGATCAGGCCGGAGACCGTCATCCCGAAGGCGCAGAACAAAAGCGGCAGGATGGGCAGCAGCTTGGCGCCGACCCTTTCCCGTGTGTACATGTAGTAGAACAGATCCCCTTCAGCCTGCTTTGCCGCGCCGTCAAAATACAGACAGAGCGCGGAGGCAGCCAGCAGCCCCGCGATCAGCGCGCAAAGCAGGGACTGAACGATCAGGAATGTTTTTTTGCGTGTCAAGCAAGTCACCTCCATATTGGTTTTCCATGCTGATTATACCATATTATATGAAACGCGGCTGAACCGCAACAAATTATTCGTGATTTGCCGCTTTTTTCTCCGCTTTTCTCAGCAGACTGCAGGTGTTGCGGATTTGCTGCGGCCGGAGTATGATAAACAGACAGGAAGCAGCCGAAAGGAGAACCGAGATGAAGAAGCCCGGCGAAAGCGTTGTTTTCAAAAGCATTATAGGGATTATCATCCCAATGATCCTGCTGTCTGTGATCATCGGGATTCTGGGATACCGCAGTTTTACAGACGGTATGCTGAAACTGTATGAAGACGGGGCGGTTGAGATCGCGAATACCGCCAGGACGGAAATAAACGGCGACCGGACGGATGCCTATGCGCAGAGCGAAGGGACAACGGAAGAATACATGGACGTCTGGACGGAACTGGACCGCCTGTGCAACTCCTCCGGCGCGACGTTCATCTATGTGATCCGGCCGGATCTGTCCGATTACGCACATATCACGTTCCTCTTTTCCACGATCAACAAAGAGAGCAAATATACGAAGTATGACTTCGGATACGTCCGGGACACGACCAACGACGAATATAAGGAAAAATACCGCAGGCTGTATGACGGGGAATCCGACTCGGAGATTGTGATCCGCGACCGCGGCTACATCGAGACGGATGCGCATATCACGGCCATGGTGCCGGTGAAGGGAACGGACGGGCAGACGAAGGCCATCCTGTGCGTGCAGCGGCAGATGGAGAACCTGACGAGGGTGCGCAACCGCTTTATCGGGTTTGTGCTCCTGGTGCTGGCGCTGCTGGTGATCATCATCATCGTCGCGCAGCATTTCTATCTGCGCAGGGTGCTGCTGCAGCCGCTGACAAAGATCACGGACGAAGCGGTACGATTTGCGACAGAGGAAGTGCCCGCCGAAACAAAACTGACGGAAACCATCAAAAACAAGGATGAGATCGGAAAACTGGCCGGATCCATCGACCATATGGAGGAGCAGGTCACCAAATATATTGATGAACTGACGACGGCGACGGCGGAGAAGGAGCGCATCAGCACGGAACTGTCGCTGGCGACCCGCATCCAGGCGGATATGCTGCCGAGCGTGTTCCCGGCATTCCCGGACCGCTCTGAATTTGACATTTACGCGTCCATGAAGCCGGCGAAGGAAGTAGGCGGCGACTTCTACGACTTCTTCCTGATCGATCACGACCATCTGGTGCTGGTCATGGCGGACGTGAGCGGCAAGGGCGTTCCCGCGGCGCTGTTCATGATGGCCTCCAAGATCATGATCCAGAATATCGCGATGACCGGTGTGAGCCCGCGGGAAATCCTGGAGACGACGAACAACCGGATCTGCCAGAATAACCAGCAGGAGATGTTCGTGACCGTCTGGCTCGGCATCCTGGACCTGCGGACCGGGGAACTGAAGGCGGCCAACGCGGGCCACGAATATCCGGTGGTGACCCGGGCCGAAGGGGAATTTGAGCTGGTAAAGGACAAGCACGGCTTCGTCATCGGCGGAATGGAAGGCGTCCGGTATAAAGAGTATGAACTCAAAATGGAACCCGGGGAGGAACTGTTCCTGTACACGGACGGCGTGCCGGAAGCCACGAACGCACAGAATGAACTCTACGGCACCGAGCGGATGATGGAGGTCCTGAACAGCAACCGGGGCCTGGAGCCGGAGAAGGTGCTGGAGACGGTGAAAGCCGATGTGGACCGTTTCGTCGGGGACGCGCCGCAGTTTGACGACCTGACGATGCTGTGCGTACGGTACAACGGGTGAGCAAAAAAGCAAAACGGGTACTGCCATCACGGTATCCGGCTGCGTATAAACCTGCAGGACCGCTATGGCGGTTCATCAATAAAAAACACTCAGTGTAAAGGAGAGTTCCAAAATGAAAAAAGTGACTGCAATTCTGACGGCACTGGTACTGGCCCTGGGACTGGGATGCACGTTCGCAATGGCGGAGGAAGAATATAAGCCGTCCACGCCTGAGATGAAGATTTATGAGAGCATCTGGGTGTCGAACGACGGAAATGCCCGGGTATGGATCGGCCGGCAGGACGACGGGTTCCAGATCGAGGCGATGCAGAGGAACGGAGACGGTACCTTTACCGTCTGGGAATACCTGTCCAATTTCGACGAAGAGTCAAACTCCCTCAAGGACGCCCGGGGCATCAAAGGTGACTATAAGATCGCGGACGGCAAGGCCGAGCTTATCGAAGGCACAAACGAAGACGATGCCGGGGCCAGCTTTACGGTCGATCAAAACGGCATTCTGATCTGGAAGGAAGCGAAGGAAGGCGGTTTCGATATCGGCCTGCTGAGGATCGGCAACTTTGCCGGCCGGTATGTCCATGACCGGGCCGCGCTTGATTTCGTATGGGATGTTCACGATAATGAATATAACATCCTGCTGACCTGGGGCGAGAGCGCTGACCAAACCTGGGAATACATACTGAAAGGCACTTATATTCCCGAGACCGAAACCGTGAAGTTCCAGGGCCTGAAGCAGCTGCTGACATACAAGGAAGACGGGGAAATTGACACGACGGCCGAGATCGAACAGGGTGAAGTGAAAGGAAGCTGCTTCTTCAATGAAAACGGCGGTCTGGTATGGCAGGCATCCGATCTCGATGAAGGAGAGATTGTGTTTGAAAACGAACTCCTTCCGATCTGGGAGCTGGAAATGTGATCACCGGCTTTTCCGGAACAGAAAGACTTTTTTATCAGGACAAGGGCAGAACCCCCTGTCCTGTTTCCCTTCTGCGGGGGTTGTAAAAAGAAGCCGTTTGCGGTATGCTCATGCTGTTGTTAACCGAAACGGTATCCGCAAACGGAAAAGAGAGGAAGAACCAAAGTGAACGAAACAACGAATGAATTAATCAAAAGACTTCATCGCGCCAAACTGGTGCCGGCTGTTATCAGTATTGCCTTCGGCATCGCACTGATCATCGCCCGGCAGTCCGCCATGGAAGTGATTGTGAAGATCGCGGCTGCCATGCTGATCGCCTGCGGCGTCGGCTGCGTGCTGGTCTATCTGTTCGGGCCGGTCAAAGACTCCTCGCAGTTTGTCGTCGGCGGCTTTGCCGCATTGATCGGCTTCCTGGCCTGGTTCAACTCCGGCTTTGTCGTGGGTCTGTTCCCGATTATCACAGGCATCGTCCTGCTGATGAACGGTCTGAGCAACCTGGCCACGCTCAGCGCACCCGGATTCTATCCCAACAGGGGACTGATTGTGGTTTTCTCGGTGCTGATGATCGCGGCCGGCATACTGATCCTGATCCATCCCGCCGCGATTGAAGGCGCGCTGATGGTCGTCATCGGCATCAGCTATCTGGTCAGCGGCATCTTTGACCTGATTCTCCTGTACCAGGCGAAGAACATACTGATGAGCTGACGATGAAAAGAATACGCAGAAACATCTCCCCGCTGATCCTTTCCGGAGTCGGAATCTGGATGCTGGTGAACCAGAATGCTTCCATGCTGATTCTGGGGATCGCGATTGCCGCCCTGAGCGGAATCGGTATTGTGCTGGCAGCAACGGACAAAGAAACCTCCAAGGCCGGCAAAGGCGTGCATATCGGACTGAACGGTATTTTTGCAGCGGCCGGCGCCCTGCTGGCGATCAGCCCCGGAATACTGCAAAAGTACCTGAAATATCTCATGGGAGGTTTCGCGATCATCTACAGCCTGCTGGTCCTGAGGCGGATGATTAAAAACAAATACCAGAAAGGCTTCATTATCGCGGAGTGTGTTCCGGTGCTTCTGGGCGCCGCATTGATGCTGGTGCCCATGGGTGAAGAAATCTGTGCGCCCGCCGCCGGCGGCGTACTGGCGGCTACCGGTATCATTACGCTGATCGGGAACCTGTTCGGGAAAAAGAAGGAAGACGAAAAGAGGATGGCTCATGAAAACGGATAAACTATGGGTGAACGGCAGCATCCGCCGGACCAGTGAAGTGAATGAGATTCTGAGCGACTTTGCGCACAAGGCAGGTATCATCGGGAAGAACTTTCAGCACATGATTCTGCTGACAGAGGAAACTCTGGGCATGGCCAACCAGATGCTGAAGGATTTCGCCGGAGAAATCTGGCTGGAGACGACGCCCGGGGGCTATGATATCATCCTGGAAGCGGATGTAAGCGAATGTTCTTCGGACATGCCGAACAAGACGGAAGGATTTATGGCGAAGATCGCGGAAATGCTGAACTGCTCCTATATGTTTGAGAACATTTCGGAGATGCCGGAGAACCTGGTTTCTGCGCTTCCGGATTATCTGAGCTACGGAATCCGGGAATCCGAAAACGCGCCGGTATGGGCCGGAAAATGGTCCCTGTCCGCTTACCGGGACCATCTGCGCGGTAATTCCGCTTCAGAAGTAAACCTGGATGAGCTGGAGAAGTCCATTGTTGCCCGCCTGGCAAATGAGGTGACGATCGGCATCCATGGCCACAGGATCCGGCTGGTGATCAGCAGAAATGTTTAATGCGGGCTAAAGACCCGTTCCTGCCGGCCTGTCCCTCTCCGGCCCATCAGCCATCGGTTTCAAAGTCCGGCGGGGGATTCCCGGTTCGTTTTCCGTTGGTCCGGAAGACTTTCCGCATGGAGAGTCTTTTTTGTATGACGGGCATGTTCCGAAGTTTGGGTGGAAGTCCCAAGGGGCGTAGTTGCCAACGAACCCAATAGCGACTGGCAAGCTTTGCGCTGTGAAGTGCAGGGGAGAAGAAGCCATAGCGAAATCGTGGCCCGACGAACAGGAAGCCGATAGCAAGGCGTAACAGGTGGATAAGCTGGCAAAAAGCAGTGAAGTCCAAAAGGCAACCGTAACCCTGTTGCGTAAATCGGACGGGTAAACGAGGAAAGGTTCGGGACTTATCATTTCGATTTCGGCGGTCTATGTACGTACGGCGCGGAGTAAGAGGGGAAGCATTCCCGCAGAGGGGTAAAAAACTCCATAAACCATGTTTTCCATGGCCACCTTTTACCGATATTTGAGGTGTGAACCGGTCTCTGAAAAGGGATCGGTTTTTGTTGAACTGAGCGGCAAGACAACCACTTAAGCTGTTTTTCCTACCGTTTAAGCCAGATTCGTTGTTTTTCAGTTTCAGGCATGGTATAAGAAGTTGACCATATTGTTTCAGACAAAATGCGCACAAGTGGAAAGGTTGGAATGAAAGTACGATGGCTGAAATACAGGAAGTCATCTTCACTGGTTGTCCTCTGTATGCCTGTCATGTGTGCCGAACAAAAATGGGATGGCCACACCAAAGATGGTGCAGTATCGCAGACATAGTCAGACCGGAATGCAAAGAATGTGTTTATTATAATTCATCCCGTCAAGAGTGTGTGCATCCGGCCCGGGAAAAGAGGTGTCATGCATTTGAAGAAGATTAATATCCGATTCAGGCCTGATCCTTCTCTTGATCATGTTGATGTATTGATCAGCGCAGCGGAGCAGAATGACGAAGTAACGGCGCTCATGGATATGCTTTCCGGACGATTTACAGAAACACTTCCTGTTTTCGACAAAAACGGA
>Ga0310786_10012812_pt1 | contig 10359 bp, 11 predicted proteins | sample AusTroGonzalo_MG_FD_203881 | JGI IMG/M metagenome (GOLD analysis project Ga0310786, IMG submission 203881) | Bovine rumen microbial communities from tropical cattle in Woodstock, Queensland, Australia - Gonzalo_03 (v2) (version 2) | ecosystem: Host-associated > Mammals > Digestive system >... | reverse complement strand
GATCTTGGCCTCGACCTACAACAACTGCAAAGCGATGGAAAATTGAAGGCAGTGGAAATAAAGGAAGAAACGGAAAACAATATTTAGAAATTGAAATATGATTAACTATCAATTCTTTCCGCGCTCCCATGGAGTTACACAAGATATTAAGGCGATTATAGATTGCTTTAAGCAGATTGAACCTCAGTTGGAAGAAGAGAATGTACACCGCACATCAAACGAAGTCCTAGCCTTAGTGCGTCCTCATTTGGAGGCGATAGGTTTTGCCGTTGAAACGGGAAAAGGGAAAGAAGAAAAGATTGATGTACCTGTGCTCTTTGGAGAAAATAATGAGGTAGACAAATCTTTCTTTGCAGATGCCTTGTCAGTCGATGGTAAAATTGTCATTGAGGTTGAAGCAGGACGTGCCGTCAGAAACAACCAGTTCTTAAAGGATATCTTCCAGGCCTGCATGATGTTTGAGGTTGAATATCTAGTTATAGCAGTACTCAATGAATACAAGTTTAATTCTGGAGGCAAACAAGTTGTTGGCCACGACTATCAGGAAATAAAGACTTTCCTTGAAACATTATACGTTTCAAATAGATTGAGGTTACCACTGAAAGGTATTCTTTTAATAGGGTACTGATAAATTATTAAATATTGTATATTTTCAGAATATGTGGACTTTGTTTCAGAAATAGTTTGTATCTTTGTGCCCAATTATGTGACACAACGTTCTGTCCCCATTGTGTTCTTAGAGGAAAGAAGATAATAAAAAGTGACACCTTTAGAATCTTTAACGATAAATCTTTCCCGTTCATTCTCGGATGAGCGGGATTTTTTGTACCTTTGCACGCTAAATTATGACTATGAAGCAAACAAATACAAAAACTGCCAAACAAGAACTGGCATATATTGAGAAAAAAATATTCAAAGGGGCTGGCCTTGATAAGGCGAGTCGGCTGGAGGGTGAGGAGCGCAGGGCTTACAGGCTCGCGCAGGTTGATCGGTTACTATCGGAGAAGTATGGCGCACCGTCGTTGGCTGTGCATCTGTCGGACTGGTTTTGGACGGCCGATGAGGGCAGGGTTCAGTACGAAGAGGGCCCCAGTCCGCTGCTGTCGCTGAAGGATCAGCAGACATTGACTGACAGAGAGATGAGCCGTCTGCGGCTGATACTCGAAATAGCCGGATTGTGCCACGATCTGAGCCTGCACTTCGTGTTCGATCTGAAAGAGGCCTTCGGCGTGAAGAATGACTTCTGGGTGTCGAACAAGCAACTGGTGGAATGGCTCACCACGACGCCTTATGAGTATATCGCGAAGCACACGGCCTACATCATGAAGAAGTACGCGATCAACGTGTATGCGTATCGCTTTTACCTGCCGGCGCAGGACGAGTTGGCACAACTGTATTCCGAGAAATATCAGCATCGGCTGGGCTACCCTGAAGATACCGAGGTGCCCCCTCGCGACTATGTGAGCACCATCCTCGACTCGCTGCTCGAGATAGAGCGGCATTGGCAGCGCGGGTGTCGACTGAAACTGAGGCCCGACGTGCTGATACTGCACGACGAGATCTACGGCGTAGTGCCCCATCAGTTTGACAAGGGTGTGCTACAGGCCGCTCAAGAGCTCTATGATTACATGGACGCGGAGGTGTACGGGCGGCTGCTGGATGTTGACGACCAGACCTTTGCCGACGTGCTGAACCGTTTTGCCGCAAAGGTGCGCGAGATGCGCTCTAAGTATCTTTCAGAGGGATGGATTGCTGACAACTCGTTGGAATTCTTATATCTGATGGATCATGCCGAACGGTGTGGAAATGGCTTCTGGCGCGAGGAGGAGGGCGATGCCCTATGATGAGCAACAATCGAGCGTCATTTGGCTCGGCATCGGAGTGGTTATCAACCCTTAGGCAGGATGAGTCTTGGCTGAGTCAACTGCAGCGGCTTCAGGCTCCGGCAGATAGTAGCATCAGCGTTAGTCGTGATGAATTATTGGAGCAAATCGGACAGGGTGATACCCTTTTCCTTTGGAACATCTATCAGCACAAGGTGGAGCCCGTTGTAACGGAGGTTTGGGAGATTGCCGAGTTGTCGCTTGTAAAACTGAAGATTCAGACCATCGGCATGCTCTCGATCGAGTGGCTGGAGCAGCATGCATCGACGGATGGTGTGCCATCGGATAAGGCTTCGGACAAGGCAAAGAAGTCTGCACCGAAGAAAAAGGCCGCCATGCCTCAGAAACATCGCGAGACGATGACTTTCGGTAGGAAGAAAGGACTGATGGAGGGGCACATTACATTATTATATAATATATTGTTCGAGGAAGGTTGGATTGATGGTGCTGAAGCTCATTTCAAAGCATTGTTCTCGGGTCAGCAAGATGATGACTGTGAGCTAACGTGGAAAGGCAAATTTGGCAAGGCAACGCTGGTAGATCTGTTTAAGCAGCTGACAGGTGAAGGTCTGACGTTAGTACCGCAAGGCTACACATTGGCAGCCATCCTCGAAGGTCACTTCAAGGACCTAGAAGGGCAATGGCTGACGGGGCTTGACAAGGGTAATCACGGCAATATGAAGGCTCTGCCCGTGATTCAAAAGTGCGTGAAACTGCTGAAGACTGACCCGCAGAGGTTGATCAATGGCGACTATGACGACGATGAGGATTTCCGATCGGAATATGATCCATACGACCATCAGGATTTGAGGTATCACAAGGGCCGTTAACCCCATTTAGGGAATCCCCTAGGGAAACCCAAACTTTTTTTGAAAAATTTTCGCATATAGCGGAATCTCTTGAAACACAAGGGGTTCCGCTTTTCTTTTTGTTAGCCTATTGGAGGCTGGCATGCCCTTTCCCTAAAGATTCCCCTAACGTTTTCCCTTAAAAAAGCGGGGTTGCCGGGGTATTATGGAGGTTGCCTCGACAAGAGCACTCCACTAGAATTAATTAGGACCCCGCCCAAGGAGCGGTAATAAAAATGAAAATGACAAACAAGTTCATTGAAACACGAACCCGAAGCCGAATCACTTTGGCTCAGGAGTCTCGCAAACAGATGGCACTGATCAACCAGTGCTGCGTCCGCAACGGGAAAAAGGCTGGAGCCCGTTGGTGTTTGGCCTAAGAAATTAAAAGACTGGTCAACGGAAGTTAATCTGAGTTGAGGCAGAGAGGAATCTCATGAGATGTAAAGGTGGCCACCTTCCACAAAGCTTCTTCTCGAAAATCAACAAAGATTATGCAGAAAAAAAAGATTTTTAAGGAGCAGCTTTTGCTGCAGAACGTCCAGATGGACGGCAGTTTGAATTTTCAGACGAACGGGGATATCAATATCTTCCCGTGTCCCTGGGAGAACGAGAAAGTAGTGACTGATGGCAGTCGTGTGAATTACAGAGGTGGTATCTCCGTAGATGCGGATGGTCGAACCCGAGTGAAACGCTACAATATCGGAGCCAATGGCCCGATGCACGAGACCCTCTTCGAGACACGTCATGGCGCAGTAAAGATGACTCGTCCGCAAATACGACCCAGCGATGGTCACCGACGCATCTCAGAAGAGAACATCTACGTCACCTTCAAGTTCCCGAAGAAATATGGGTTGGCGCTGACCAAGACTTTCTACGAAGAGGAGGCCGACCAGATTATGTCTTACTTTAAAACAAGAAAGGAGGAAACGATATGGAGCAAGTAAAGTGGAAGATAGCACTCAATTCACGTCAGACCAAGGAGCAAACAAGGGCATTCATTACGGAATGCCCGCTCCAAGACTACGACTCGCTGACTCAGTCGCCAAGACTGAAACAATTGGAGCAGCGCATCAACGGCACTCAGGATGATGAGGAGCAGAGGAAGTTGAAATCGTGGTTGCCATTCCGCTGTCCGCACTATACCAAGTTCCGTGATGACTATCGCGATCGGGAGCACATTGTGGCCGAGAGCTTCACTTGGCAGACGTGCATCGATATCGATGACCCCGAGTTGGTGGAGAAAGCCAACCAGATGTCTGAACGGCTCGATATTGAGGCGGGTGGCCGTTGGCAGGGCATGATGCTTCACAAGGATTACAGCATCCGACGGAAACTGCACATCGATATCCGATTGCCGCTGGGCATGACGGTGCCAGAGGCGCAGCGCGAGTATTGCAAGGCGCTGGGTGTGGCGTGCGATACCTCGTGCTTTACCCCTGAGAGGTTTATCTATATCTCGCCTGCCGATTTCGAGATCTATCGTGCCGATGGGTGGTATCAGCAACTTTCTGAAGAAGAGATTGCTGCGCGGAGAAAGGCCTATACCGATAGAGGGCTTTCGATTGACGGCCGCACGGAAGATGGTTCTTACTATGATCCAGGCGACACAGATAATTTGGCCACGGAAGAACACGGAAATTCACGGATTCAAGATGAATCCCGTGTCAGTCCGTGTCAATCCGATGCAAAAAATTATCCCAGCGAGTTCAAAGGTGTGGCTTATACCTCTATTATTTGTGAGTTTTGGCGCAGAACGGGAGGCGAGCCAAGCGAGGGCGAGCGGAACAAAAGGCTGCATCAGTTGGCGGCAAATCTGAGGGCCATCTGCGATAACAACGAGGATTGGCTGCTGGAGGTGATGCCCCGATATGGCCTGACGGCTCAGGAGATGAAGAGCATCATCCATTCGGCTTGCAAAGAGCCCACCAAGGGTTCGCGGCTGATTGATCAGATTGTGAGCGCCCTCGAAATGGGCATCTCTTCGGATGAGATCGAGGATGCCGAGGCGGTGCAGACTGAGACTGGCGTAAAAGTGAATGTGAAAGCGCTGCCCATCGGACTCAAAGAGAGTCTCGTTGGTGTGCCGGTGGCGATGCACATGCCTGTGCTCTGCGGCGTGTTGCCGATAGCAGCGGCTTATGCCGACCAGGTAGAAGTGGAGTATTGTGATGGTAATTCCCATCGCCTCGGGCTGATGAGCATCATTCGCGGCGAGCAGGCTTCTAACAAATCGGTGGTGAAGAATGCTGTAGACATCTGGAAACGCCAACTTGAAGATGAGGATGCTTTGGCCCGCAAGCGCGAAGAGGAATGGAGGGAGCGTAAAAAGGGGCGGAAAGCCAACGAAAAGGCTCCCGAAGATCCACACGTTTTAATAAGAATGGTTCCCGTAACCGTCTCGTGCTCAACGCTTCTGAAACGTTTTAAGAATGCCAATGGCCACACGCTCTACTCGTTTGGCGAGGAGCTCGATACCCTCCGCAAAACCAATGGTGCTGGCTCGTGGAGTTCGAAATACGACATCTATCGTTTGAGCTTTGACAATGGCGAGTGGGGTCAGGACTATAACTCTGATCAGGCTGAATCGGGCGTGGTGAAGGTGGCCTACAACTGGACCATGCTCGGCACTAATGGGGCTCTGCGCAAGTGCTTCAAGTCGGACAATATCGAGAACGGACTTTCTTCTCGTATTCTGATAGCCGAGATGCCCGACAGCTCTTTCTCGAAGATGCCGAAATTCGGCAAACGCTCGGCTGAGGATGAGTCACGGATTCAGGAGGCTGTCACCAGATTGCGTTCGTTTAGCGGTCTTGTGGATGTGCCCCGGCTGCGCAAAGCCATCGAGGCTTGGGTGGAAGAGAAACGAGTGGAGGCAGCCAAGGATATCGACCACGTGAAAGATACCTATCGCAAACGTGCTGCCGTCATCGGCTTTCGTTGCGGAGTGATATTCCATCTATTGTCTGGAAAAGACAAGGAATCAAAACAGTGTCTTGACTTCGCGCTGATGATGGCCGAATACTGTCTGAATCAGCAGATCAAGACCTTTGGCGAGGCACTCAGAAATGAATATGTCAATGCTCAGGATGAGTGTCAGCGATATGGTGCTAACCACTCCGTGTTCGACCAACTGGCACCCTCGTTCACAATGGATGATCTCCGTTCGCTGAAGCGTGGATTCTGTGGAGAGTCGGCTTTGCGCAACATCATAACCCGCTGGAAACGTGATGGTTGGATAGAGAAAACCGATGGCAAACATTGGCAGAAGACGCCACAATGCCACAACGCCACTTTGCCACATTAAGCACATTAATAATTTAGAATTAAGAGTTTAGAATTAAGAGGAAAATTTAGAGTTATGGAACTGATATTAGAACGAATTGCAAAACGGAAGGCCTACACGATAGGTAGGCTTTCCATTCAGAAACGCGTAGATGATGAGTATCTGGCAGGCACAGAAGACCAGTATTTCTGCGACACCCTCGAACCCACATGGAGGGATTATGAGCACGGGGCCTATAAGATAAAGGGCAAAAGCGCCATCCCCGAAGGCCGCTACGCCGTGGTGATCTCGTGGAGTCCGAAGTTCAAGGCTTGGCTGCCCATCCTGCTCGGCGGTCCCGAGTTCAACAAGCAATGGCAGGGCGTCCGCATCCATGCTGGCAACACCGCCGAAGATACCGAGGGCTGCATCCTCGTAGGCAAGAATCGCCTGGTAGGTCAGGTGCTCGACTCGCGCATCTGGCTCCACCGTCTGAAGCAGAAAATCGTCGAGGCAAAGGGTAGGGGTGAGGCCGTATGGCTGACCGTCAAATGACGGATCGGAGTAGCTTCACGATGATTTCTCCCAAGAGCAATTAGCATCCTTAAAATGCGAAAAATAGCCCTTGGGAGATTTTTTTTGAATTATTTTCGGGAAATATTTGGTGGAATCAGAGAATTTATGTACCTTTGCACCCGCAAAACAAAAATGCAACCAACATGGTGCCCGTAGTTCAGTTGGTTAGAGCGTCAGATTGTGGTTCTGAATGTCGACGGTTCGAGTCCGTCCGGGCACCCTCCCTTAAAACCCTGTAGGTCACAACTTACAGGGTTTTTTCTTTCTGACGGTTGGTAGCACAATTTTCATTTAAACAAATGACTTATGATAGATTTAGGGAGGGATTCTCACTTAACGATAAGTTCAATAGCCTTACGACTCTTGGGCTTCATCTCGTCAGCAGCATACCCCAAAGGAATGATTACGGCTGGCTCTTCATTCTCAGGTAAGCCAAACTGCTCCTTACAGAGGTTTGCATCAAAGTTGCAAACCCAACAGGTGGCCAGACCTTGCTCTGTTGCAGCCAGACAAAGATGCTCCACGGCAATGGCTATATCAATGTTGCCATGATGTTTGCCATCGGCTCTTACCCACTCCTCATCATGCAGGATAGAGGCGATAATATACATCGGAGCCGTCTTAAACCAGTCACGATTATAGCACTGCTGCAGCTTGGTCTTATCCTCCTCGTTGCTGACGACGTGAAACAGCCAGGGCTGTTTGTTCACGGCTGATGGTGCAAATCGGACACACTCCATGATGTAGTCCAGCTTTTCCTGTTCAACACTCGTAGGCAGATAGTTCCTACAGCTATACCTCGCTTTTACCAAATCCAATAAATTCATATCTTAATATTCTGTGAAGTTATACTTTTCTATTATTAAGAATGCTGTAATAATACTGCCTTTCTTCATAAACTATCATAAATATGGCTGCAAATATACGAAAAAACGGAGAATAATGAGTATCTTTGCAAATAAATTTGCGAGAACGGGCTGCACCTCAACAATTCAAGCGAGCTTTATTGCATTCGGTTTGCACCGTCCTTGCCCTTTGATTTAATAGTATTTGTGAAATGGACGATAAGAATCTTGAAGAGATATGACCAATCTGCAGAAAGCTAAGATCATTAGATAAGAGGACACAAGGCATGAGCAACGATTACGACGATATCATCAATCTGCCACATTATGAGCCCCAATATTGTCAGAGGATGCCAATGTGGAACCGTGCAGTTCTGTTTGCGCCCTTTGCCGCTTTGACAGGCCATGAGGCTGCCCTTCTGGAATCAATCCGCTCGGCGGATGACTGGATAGACTTGGGAGAATCTTGTAATGAAGAACTGAACCGTAAGATTGAACTGATATTATCCAAGCTCTCTGAACAGCCACATGTAATAGTCGAGTATTTTGTGCCTGACCAACATAAGGAAGGTGGCTCGTATCAGAAGTATACAGGTCATGTAATGTGCATCGATGAGTACGAGCAGAAAATGGTAATGACCGATGGTAAACAAATACAGATCAAAATGATTGTTAATATATCAGTTATCTAAATGTGATTCTCTGCCCAAAGACCCTGCAATACTGGTTTCGAGCGTGCGCTCGAGTTCTGCTCGCTTGTTACCGAAGGGAAGCAAGAACATGATCCTGAGAGATGAGAAATATGAAGTGGACAGTACTATCAGACAATCGAAGTTGTGATGATTCGTTAAAGACAGAGCATGGCTTGTCAATCCTGTTAGAGACGGACCATCATCGGATTCTGCTTGACACAGGAGCAAGTGATGTGTTTATCCGTAACGCAACACATTTAGGCATCGGCCTTAGTACGGTGGACTATGTATTTATCTCGCATGGCCATAGCGACCATGCGGGAGGCTTGCAGTATTTTGTTGAACATAATCGACAGGCTAAGATACTCGTCTCGCCAGATGCTGTGAGCGGTAAGTTCTTTTCCAAGCGAGGAAATCTCCATAGTATTACTGCGGAGTGGCCAATGATTGACGATGGCAGACTCGTCTTGATAGATCAGACCTGCACAATAGCAGAGAACATCCATGTAATAGCTCATATCCCTCAGAACCATCCGATGCCCAAAGGAAATGTAAATCTCTATGTGCAGAACACTGCTGGAGATTATATCCACGACGATTTCCGTCATGAGTTGGCCCTATATGTCGATGGCCTGCTGTTTACAGGCTGTGCCCATAGCGGTCTGGAGAATATCTTGGCGGCTTGTCCGTGGCCGGTTCATACCGTTGTCGGAGGTTTTCATCTGTTGGACGATTACGAGACTACGGAGGAACTCTCCGAGCTTGCAAAGAGACTGACGGAATCATATCCCAATACTCAGTTCTTCACTAGCCATTGTACGGGTGATAAAGTCTTCGCCACACTCAAAACAATCATGGGCAATCAACTTCATGCCTTTTGCTGTGGATGGTAGGAGAGAGAAGGACTGAAAGGGTTCTTCGGATTTACAAGTGAATAGTCCACTATTGTTAATTTTGGTGCAAATATAACGATAATTCCGTAATTATTACTAACTTTGCCGAAAGTTTTAAATGGATTTAGGTATTATGAAGAGGATAATAAACCCTTGGCGCAACCATCCTGAATACAACTGCTTCGGTTGTTGTCCGGATAATCCCATCGGATTACATTTGGAGTTCTATGAGGATGGCGATTATATTGTAAGTAAATGGAATCCACAGCACAATTATCAAGGATGGGTGAATACCATGCATGGTGGCATACTGAGTACACTGATTGACGAGGTTTGCGGATGGGTGGTCACTCGTAAGTTGCAGACCAGTGGCTATACCGTCCAGCTGAACGTGAAGTTCAAGAAAGCCATTCCGACCACAGAGCCAGAGCTTACGATACGGGCAAAGGTCACAAAACAAGTGCGCAATCTGGCATATATCAATGCAGAAATCACAAACTCTAAGGGCGAACTCTGCAACGAGGGCGAGGCTATCTATTTCCTGATGAATCAGGATAAGGCCAAGGAAATGGGTTTTCTACATTGTGAAGTTGAGGAGTAATTATTTATAAAATATGAAAGAGATTAGTTACAAGGACTTGAAGTTTAATCCGTTCAACCTCATTGGCGGTGAATGGATGTTGATAACGGCTGGCGACGAGCACAGCTGTAACACGATGACGGCCTCTTGGGGTCATCTGGGCTGCTTGTGGGGAAACAACGATCCTTCGGCAGTGGTTTACATTCGCGAGTCGCGTTATACCAAGGAGTTTGTGGATGAAGAGCCATATTTCACGCTCTGTGTCATGGACAAGTCGTTCAAAAAGCAGATGGCCTATCTGGGCAGCACGTCAGGACGTGATGAGGATAAGATAGCCAAAGCTGAACTCACGCCCGTCTATGCAGACAACACCGTCTATTTCGAGGAGGCCAAGTTGGTGCTCGTCTGTAAGAAGGTCTATGCGGCAGAAATCCAGCCAAGTGGCATCATCTATCAGGAAACCATAGACCAGTGTTATCCGCAGGGCGACTATCATACCATGTACGTCGGCAAGATTGAGAAGGTGTTGGTGAGGGATGATGAGTATCTGAAATAGAATGCCATTATGCACGCTTTTTATAACGTGAAGCATTGGTTGCAATCGCTCTCGTTCAGGACGGGCGTTATCGTGCTGCTATGCTGCATCCCCTTCTATATATTGTCCTTCGCCCAGATGCTATTACCTATCAGCGTAACGGCAAAAGGCATCCTTTGGACGGTGCTCTTCGGATTGGCAAAGACTTGTCAGTATGGCGGTCTGACCATTCTGGGCGTAGA
>Ga0310786_10012811_pt1 | contig 10359 bp, 7 predicted proteins | sample AusTroGonzalo_MG_FD_203881 | JGI IMG/M metagenome (GOLD analysis project Ga0310786, IMG submission 203881) | Bovine rumen microbial communities from tropical cattle in Woodstock, Queensland, Australia - Gonzalo_03 (v2) (version 2) | ecosystem: Host-associated > Mammals > Digestive system >... | reverse complement strand
CACGTGCTGGCCAAACCAGGGCGAACCGCGGCGGATATCCACCGCAACGTCCAGCACCCGGCCGCTGACCACGCGCACCAGCTTGCTCTGGGAGCAGGCGCCTTTCTGGAAATGCAGGCCGCGGAGCACGCCGTAACGGCTCTTGCTCTCGTTGTCCTGCACAAAGTGAATGGGGCGCACGGCCGCGTCAAAGTCACGCTGGCTCCAGCTCTCCATAAAATAGCCGCGCTGGTCCCCAAACACCTTGGGTTCGATCACCAGCACGCCCGGTATGGCGGTTTCCTTAATCTCAATCATACAGACCGTTTTCCACGTCATCGGCCAGCTTCAGAAGATACTGACCGTATTGGTTCTTGGCCATGGGCTTGGCCACTTCACGGATTTGGGCCGGTGTGGTCCAGCCACGCAGCAGGCCAATGGCTTCCAGGCAGGCCACCTTGAGTCCCTGGCGCTTCTCAATGGTTTCAATGTACACGGAGGCCTCCGACAGGGAGTCGTGCGTACCGGTATCCAGCCACGCAAATCCGCGCCCCAGCGTCTGGACCTTGAGCTGCCCGGCCTTCAGGAATTCCTGGTTCACCGTAGTAATCTCCAGTTCTCCACGGGCCGAAGGTTTGATGCTCGAGGCAACCTCCACCACCTTGTTGGGATAGAAGTAAAGGCCCACCACGGCGTAGTTGCTCTTAGGATGCGCGGGCTTCTCTTCAATGGAAAGGCAGTTGCCAGCCTTGTCAAACTGGGCCACGCCGTACCGCTCGGGATCGCTCACCCAGTAGCCAAAGACAGTGGCCTTGTTCTCTTCTTCGGCCGTACGGACCGCCTCTTTCAGGAGCGAGGAGAAGCCGGCGCCGTGGAAGATATTGTCTCCCAGCACCAGGCAGACGCTGTCGCTTCCTATGAACTCCTTGCCGATGATGAAGGCCTGGGCCAGACCGTCCGGAGAAGGCTGCTCGGCATAGGAAAGCCGTACGCCGTAGTCTTCTCCCGTACCCAGCAGGCGCCGGAAGCCCGGGAGGTCCTGCGGAGTGGAGATGATAAGGATATCCCGGATGCCCGCCAGCATGAGCGCGCTGATGGGATAGTACACCATGGGCTTGTCATAGATGGGCAGGAGCTGCTTGCTCACGCCCTTGGTAATGGGGTAAAGACGGGTTCCGGACCCTCCGGCAAGTACGATTCCTTTCATAGTTACAAAGATAGCAATTTATCTTGAGAAGCGTTTATTCTTCGTAGGCCACCGGCTCCTTCAAAGGCCGAAAATGCCGCGGCGAGGTATAGCCCGGGATTGTGGCGTGCCAGGCCCGCATCTGGCGCAGGGCCTCCTCCTTGTTATAGCCCGAGCCGCCGGGATGGACCACGCGGATGCGGTCGTCTACCAGCACCAGCAGCCGGTTAATCCGGGCAAAATGGCTCAGGGCCAGGTCAATGCCCCAGCCCAGCCGGTTCAGGGACACGTCAATGGGACACACCTTTTCCATCAAATCCAGGCGGATCAGGTGGAACCACCCCTCCTGGAAATTGGTGCAGCGCATGCGGCCGGTCCAGTGACAGCGGCTCTGCGGCAGCGAGCGGCCTTTCCAGGCCGTGGAAGGCTGGTACAGGCCCACATTGGTGCTGTGGGAGATCTGCTTCATGGCCTCCACCAGTCGGGCGGCGTGCTTCTCGCTGATCTGAAGGTCGCTGGTAACGATCATCACCCAGCCGTAGCCTCCTTCCTGTCCCCGGCGGCAGGCCTCGTTCATGAGACCGGCGTAGTAGATGTTATCCAGATGAACGGCCAGCGGATGCGGACACGGAGGCTGGCTGCCGCTGTCCAGGATAAGGGTATCGAAGTGCGGCGACAGGCGGTCGGCCCAGGCCATGGCCCCGGCGTGTTCACAATAGTTGAGAATACAACAGAGGATGCGGGCGTTCATTTCTTATTCCGGTAACGCAGGCGTGCCCAGGGGGTACGCCTGTAATTATAGATGGGTTTATCCTGGGCACCGCCATAGCTGTTGCGGCGTCCCACGGCCGTAGGGAAGCGTTTTTCGCAGCTGCGGTACTTCTCCCGCAGGTACTCCAGCCCCTGCCAGAAACGCTCGGAGAGCTTTCCGCCGGAATAGTGCCGGCACTTGACGGACAGGATGCGGGAAGGCACGCCCTTAAGGAAGGCCGAAGAGCAGAAGTCCTCGGCATAAAGGTCAAAGGGCAGCTTTTCGTCAAAGCGGAGGTCCTTTTGGCGCAGAAGGCTGCTGTGGGCTATCACGCACTGGCAGTCAAACGTATCGGCCTCGGGCTTTTTCCAGGTGCCCCGGTTGCGGCGAAGGCGCAGGCCATCCTTCCGGCACTGCTGGATGCTGCCGGTGATGTGGATGAAATCGGCATTGGGGCATACCTCCATGATGGCACCGATGGGGCCGTAAAGGGCCTTCGGATCCAAGCCCTGCAGGCGGGCGGCCAGCGGCTCCAGGGGTCTCCAGTCCTCGTGGCAGAACACCACCCAGCCATCCCTTTCCAGGCTGTCAATGAACTGGTTATAACGCTGTGAGACGCCCAGATTCTCGGTGCGGTTGTCAAGGGGCACCAGGGTGCAGCCGGCACAGCAGGGGTTCTCCGCAATGCACTTGTTGTACATGGCGTAATCCCGGACCACCGAAACTATGTAAACGGGCTCACTCATAGGCAGTTGTCAAAACGATCCGGAATCCGGACAATCAGACGGAGGCCAAACATGGCCGGTTTGTTCCAGGCATAGATGGGCCGGACCCAGGTCTGGCAGATGCGCGCAAAGCGCGTCCAGCGGTCAAAGTCGCGCGCCTTCAGGGCCGAAACCAGCCGGATGGTGCGCGAGCGCTTTTTCATATGGCCCTCCCAGCCCTGCTCCAGGCGGGAGATATCCGAGAAACGTTCCACGATCCGCTTCTGGTCAAAGTAACCGAAGTGGAACAGGTACAGGTCTTTGGCAATGTGGAAATTCTTACCCTTGACACGGTGGAAGCCGCTGCCCCAGGAGAGGGGGCGGGCCAGCACCGAAGCCTTGGTATAGCGTGTTCCCAGCTGCGCATAATGCCGCTGCTGCAGGAAAGGACGGTCCTCCACAATATCGGGCTCCTCCCCCAGCTTCTGGCCAAAATCCAGCCCCAGGGCCGAGACGGAATCGCGGATATCCAGCCGGCTCAGGTACTCCGGCAGGGTCAGCCCCAGCGCAGGGTCGGCAATGACAAATTCGTCGGCGTCCGTGCCTATCACGAGGTCATAGCCGGCGGCAAAAAGCTCCGCCGCCCGGGCCGAGAGGAACTGCAACCGGCCTTTGTCATGCTCCACCACACTGGCGCCAATCTTCTCGGTCTTTTGGGTATGGACGCCCTCGCAGAAAGCGGGGATCTCCTGGTCCAGGCCGTCGAAATAGACGTACAGGTTCTCCAGGCCCAGCTGCCCGCCGTAGTACTCCACCCACTTACGCAGGTAGAAGTTGTCGTTGCGGACCATGGTGACGGCGGCTATCCTTTTCATAGGTACTGGGCGGTAAAGGTTTTCCCGTTTTTCTTGAGGTCTTCGGGCGTGCCGGCAAACACCACTTCCCCGCCGCGGTCTCCGGCGTCGGGGCCCAGGTCTATGACCCAGTCGGCGCTGCGGATCACGTCCACGTTGTGCTCTACCACCAGGACCGTATGGCCCTTGGCAATGAGCACGTCAAACGCCTTGAGGAGCTTCTCCACGTCGTAGAAATGCAGGCCCGTGGTGGGCTCGTCAAAGATGAAGAGGATGCGCTCGCGGCCGCCGGCAGCCAGCGACAGGAAGTACGCCAGTTTGATGCGCTGGCTCTCACCGCCGCTCAGCGTGCTGGACGGCTGGCCCAGCTTGATATAGCCCAGGCCCACGTCCACCAGCGGCTGCAGCTTGGCGGCGATGGTCTTGGCCGCCTCTTCCTTCTGGGCGCCAAAGAAGGCGATGGCCTCCTCCACGCTCAGGTTCAGGATATCGTCTACGTTCAGACCCTGGTAGCGCACCTCCAGGATGTCCGGCTTGAAGCGCTTGCCGCCGCAGCTCTCACAGACCATGGTCACATCGGCCATGAACTGCATGCCAATCTTCACAAAGCCGTCTCCCTGGCACTCCGGGCAGCGGCCGCCCTCCTGGTTAAAGGAGAAGAACGACGGCGTGTACCCGTTGATGCGGGCATACTGCTGCTCAGAGAGGAGCTTGCGGATATCGTCGTAGACTTTCAGATAGGTAACGGCGTTGGAGCGGGAACTCTTACCTATGGGGTTCTGGTCCACGTACTCCACGCGGGTAATGCGATTGAGGTCACCGGCCAGTCCCTTGAACGTGCCCGGAAGGTCTCCGGTCTCGTTGAGACGGCGGTGCAGGGCCGGGTACAGGATGTCTCCCACCAGCGAGCTCTTGCCGCTGCCGGAGACCCCGCTCACCACGGTGAAAGCGTTCAGAGGGAACTGAACATCTATGTCCTTGAGGTTGTTCTGCATGGCGCCCTGCACGGTGATGCTGTAGCGCCAGGGGTTCTTCTCCCGCACGTACGGTTTGCGGATGCCGGCCAGGTACTGCAGGGTCAGGGAGGGCCGATCGGGGTCGGTCATGACACCCTCCGCCGTAGGGGCGCCCATGTAAACGATCTCTCCCCCATTGGTGCCGGCCTTGGGGCCCAGGTCAATGAGGCAGTCGGCGCTGCGGATAATCTCCGGATCGTGCTCCACCACCACCACGGTATTGCCAATGTCCCGCAGACGCTTGAGCACGGAGATGAGGCGCTCGGTATCGCGGGGATGCAGGCCGATGGAAGGCTCGTCCAGGATGTACATGGACCCTACCAGGGAGCTGCCCAGGGCCGTTACCAGGTTCACCCGCTGGCTCTCACCGCCGGAGAGGGTGTTCATGGTACGGCTCAGCGTCAGGTACCCAAGGCCCACGTCCACGATGCACTGCAGCCGGTAAACTATCTCCTCGATGGTCTTGCCCGCCACCTCCTGTTCGTACTCCGTCAGCACGGCGTCCTGGAACCACTTCAACAGCTCCTCCACCGTCATAGAAAGCAGGTCGTGGATGGTCTTTCCGGCCACCTTGACGTACAGGGCCTCCTTGCGGAGGCGGCTGCCGCCGCAGGCGTGGCAGGTGGTGCGCCCGCTGTAGCGGGACAGCATGTATTTGTACTGGATCTTGTAGCGGTTGCTCTCGACCCATTCAAAGAATTCGTCTATGCCCACAATGGTGGACTCGTCTCCCTGCACGGAGCGGCTCTCCCAGAGCGTACGGCGCTGGGCCTCCGTGAGCTTGCAATAGGGCTCGAAGATGGGGATGCCGTACTTCTCCGAGTTCCGGACCACCTGGTCTTTGAACCAGCTCATCTTGTCTCCCCTCCAGCAGGCTATGGCACCGTCGTAGATGCTCTTGGTCTTGTCCGGGACCACGAGGTCCTCGCTCACGCCCACAATCTTTCCCAGGCCGCCGCACACCGGGCAGGCGCCCAGCGGGCTGTTGAACGAGAACAGGTACTCGTCGGGCTTGCGGAAGACAATGCCGTCCCGCTCGAAACGGGAGGAGAACGTCTTCAGGGCTGGCCGGTCGGAGCCGGCCATGACGTAAAGCGCCATGTCACCGTCCCCCTTGTCAAAGGCCGATTGGATGGAAGCGTTGAGACGGGTTCGCATGTCCTCATCCAGGGTACCGGAGGTCTTGACACGGTCCACCAGAAGCATCAGGCCGGCGGGGTACTTCCCGTCCATCTTGAGCACGTCCTCGATCTGGAGGATGGACGCATCGGCGGGATTGAACAGACGGCCGAAGCCCTCCTCCTTGAGGGCCAGCATCAGCTCCACGTGGTCCTTGCGGCTGTCCCAGCGGAGGTTGGAGAGGATGTACCAGGCAGATGGCCGGTCGGCGCCGGCCATGACGGAGAGCACATCCTTGACGGACTGGGCCTTTACCTCCTCCCCGCTCACGGGGCTGTAGGTGCGGCCTACGCGCGCAAACAGCAGGCGCAGGAAATCGTAAATCTCGGTGGTGGTGGCCACGGTGGAACGGGGGTTCCGGATGTTCACCTTCTGCTCAATGGCAATGGCCGGCGGGATGCCGTCGATGGCCTCCACATCGGGCTTGGCCATACGGCCCAGGAACTGGCGGGCGTAGGACGAGAGGCTCTCGGCAAAGCGGCGCTGGCCCTCTGCGAAGAGGGTGTCAAACGCCAGCGAGCTCTTGCCGCTGCCGGATACGCCGGTGACCACCACAAGGCGGTTACGGGGAATCTCCACCGTAAGGTCCTTGAGGTTGTTGACCCGGGCGTGCCGGATGACTATGTTTCCTTCGGCCGGCATTGGTTAATCCGTTATCTTTTCCAGCATCCTGTCTGGGATGTAGGACGAGGCCACTGCTATCACGCCTTCTACGCACACCAGCAGGCGGCGGTCCTTCTTGATTCGTTTGATGTATCCTTCGGCCCCTTTCAGCGGTCCGTCAATGACGCGGACCTTGTCTCCCTGCGCCAGCTTGACGAGGTTGGACGTGAAGAACGTAAGGCCGTCTCCGCCGTTTTCCGTGAGTACGCGGAACGACTCCATCTGCTTATCCGGGATGGTGGCCCACTTCTTGAAATCGGCCGTCTTGTAGATGAATCCCAGCAGGCGGCCCAGGATCATTTCGTCCTTGAGGCGGGCGTCCACGGTGAGGATTTCTTCATCATCGGCCCTTAGAAAAATGAGGGAGGCCACAAGCGGTTTACGCTCGTAGATAATGGCTCCGTCCTGGATGTAGCGGCTGTCTTTGCGGTGATTGGCATCTACCAGGGCCAGCATCTTGGCCACCTTCAGATAGTCCGGGCCTTTGAGCCTTTCTTTCTGGACGGGCAGGTAGGTTTCCAACCCCATGTCGGACAAGATGTCCTCCATTCGGAACACCTTGTTGAAGAAAACCTTAATTGCGTACCATTTCTTGTCCATTGACCCCAGCAGATAAGTAGACAAAGGTACAACTTTATTACGGCACTACCAAATAGTACCAAGTATTGATAGAGTAGAAGATTTTTCCTAAATTTGTTCTTATGAAGAACTTGACAAAACTCTTTTGGGCCGCTTTGTTAGCCCTTGTGTATGTGGAAGTTCCGGCACAGGAACTCATCCGGTACGTGAACCCCCTCGTGGGCACGGCCGGCTTTGGCAATGTGTACCCGGGCGCGCAGGTGCCCTTTGGCGGTATCCAGATTAGCCCGGACACAGATGATTACGACTACGACACCGCAGCCGGTTACAAGTACACCCGGGAAGCCATCCTGGGTTTCAGCCTCACGCACCTGAGCGGGACGGGCATCCCGGACCTGGGGGATTTCCTCTTTGTCCCCGGCACCGGCTCGCTCAAGCAGGGGACCTTCAGCCATGAGACGGAAGTAGCCTCCCCCGGCTACTACAGCGTTCAGCTGGAAGACTATGACGTAAAGGCCGAGATGACCGCTGCCTCCCTGAGCGGGGCCTTCCGCTTTACGTACCCCGCGGCCGATTCGGCCTTTGTGCTTATCAATATAAACCATAGCTTGAGATGGAAGACCGTGTGGTCGGAAGTCCGGCAGATAGACGACTATACCCTGGTGGGCGGCAAGCTGGTCAATGGGTGGAACCCCAGCCGCTACGTCTACTTTGCGGCCCGCTTCTCGGAGCCCATCCGGGACCTGACCCTCTACAAGGACGGTAAGCCCGTCATCTACAACACCAGCCGCTTCCGCAGCAGCAAGGAGGCCTGGGGCACGCCCCTGCAGGCCTGCGTGCGCTTTGCCACCACCGAGGGGGAGCAGGTGAACGTGCAGGTGGCGGTATCGGCCACGGGCATAGACGGCGCCCTCCTCAACCTCTCGGAGATAGAAGGCAAGTCCTTTGACAGCATCCGCAAAGACGCAGAGAACCTCTGGGAGGCCGAACTGGGCCGCTACCAGCTGGCACAGGACTGCACCCGGGAGCAGAAGGAGACCTTCTACACCAGCGTGTACCACACGGCACTGCATCCCTTCCTGTTCCAGGACCGGGACGGCCGCTTCCGCGAGCACGACGGCACCCTGGGCTACGCCGGGGACTTCACCAACTACACCACCTTCTCCCTCTGGGACACGTACAGGGCCTTCCATCCCCTGCTCAACCTCATCAACAAGCCCCTCCAGGCGCAGCTGGCCAACTCCATGCTGGCGCACTATGACAAGAGCACGGAGCACATGCTCCCCATCTGGAGCTTCTATGGAGGTGAGACATGGTGCATGATTGGCTATCACGCGGTTTCGGTCCTGGCCGATATGATGGTCAAAGGCGTGCAGGGCTTTGACTACGAGCGTGCGTACCAGGCCATGAAGACCACCGCCACCAACCCGCACTACGACTGCCTGCCGGAGTACACGGAGCTGGGATACGTCCCCTTTGACAAGGAGATGGAGTCCGTTTCCAAGACCCTCGAGTACGCCTACGACGACTGGTGCATAGCCCAGGCCGCCAAGCTCCTGGGCCATGAGGAGGACTATGAGTTTTTCTTCAAGCGCAGCCAGAACTACCGCAACCTCATTGACCCTGAGACCAAGTACATGCGCGGCCGGGACAGCCAGGGCAACTGGCGCACCCCCTTCTCCGACATTGCCTACGAGGGCCCGGGTTCGGACAACGGCTGGGGAGACATCACGGAAGGCTTTACGCTGCAGTACACCTGGACGGTGCCGCACGCCTTCGAAGACTATATGGCCATTGCCGGCAAGAAGTTCCTCACCAGGCGCCTGGACAACATGTTCACCCTTGAGATGAGCGACGACATCCCCGGCGCCCACGATATCTGGGGCCGCATTGGCGGCTACTGGCACGGCAACGAGCCCTGCCACCACGTGCTGTACCTGTACAACAAGCTGGGCAAGCCCCAGGAGTGCCAGAAGTGGGTCCGCTACGTGGCCGACCATTTTTACGGCAACACGCCCGACGCCCTGAGCGGCAACGACGACTGCGGCCAGATGAGCGCCTGGTACATCTTCAACTGCCTGGGCTTCTACCCGCTGTGCCCCGGCAGCAACGAGTACGAGCTGGGCTCCCCCTGCCTCCCCGGTGTGGACGTGAAGCTTTCGGACGGCGGAGTGCTCAAGGTCCGCACCCGGAACTGGGCCCCGGACCACGTGTACGTGAAAGCCGTCTACCTCAACGGAACCAAAATGAAAGGCACCACCTTGAAGTACGAGGACATCAAGGACGGGGCCGAACTCCTTTTTGTTTTGCAGTAACTTTGCGCTCGTGAAACGAATTTACTATACCTTATTAGCCGCTCTGGCCATCCTTACGGTGGGCTGTGCAAAGCCCGACCGCACGGAGGAGGCCAACAACCTGAAGGTCCGGATTCAGAACAAAATGCTCTCGGACCCCACCCCCGAAGAGGCCATTGCGCTGGTAGACAGTGCCGAGCTGGCCGGCGTATTTTCGCCCACAACGGCCAACCTGATCCGCACCAATGTTTACGGTCAAATGGGCCATACGCGCCTGTCCATCTTCTACGGCGAGCAAATCAAGCCCAGTCCCGAACTCCGGAGCGAAGGCATCAACTACTATTCGGCCATGCTCCATATTATGTCCCTGCTCAACAACAGCGGAGAATGGGGAAAGGCCCTCCATCTGGCCGATGAGATGATTGCCGACGTGGACAAGGGAGGCATGGACGAGCAGATTGCCACCCGCATCAAGAGCCGCGCCCTCACCGTCAAAGGAGACTGTGAAAAGGGAATGGGACATATGGAAGAGGCCGAAAAATATTACCTGGAAGGCCTCAACCTGATGATGGACGGCGTGGTACACCCCCGTGATTACTGGGTGCTGGATGCCCTGTTCCTGGCCGTAACGGAGACCACGGAGTTCTATCTGGAGTGGGGAAAGCCCCAAAGGGCCCTGCCCCTCATAGCAGCGGGCGACACAACCCTGGCCCGTCTGGCCCGCTGTCCCGATATGCCGGAGGCCGTCCTCAACTTGCGCAGCAACAACGTTATCATCAACCAGGCCCTCAACTATGCCTCCAACGGCATTTTCGATAAGGCCGAAGCCCTTTACCAGAAACACAGGCAGGCCCGCAATCTGTCGGCCTATGACCTGGTAGCCCGGGCCCGCTATCTGACCATCGTGGGCCGCTACGATGAGGCCATCCGCCTGTTCCGCCAGACCGACTCCCTCTACCTGTCCCGGGGCAGCGCCATAAACAACTCCTACATCAATAACTATATGATGAGCCAGTACAAGGCCTTAAAAAAGGCCGGACGTACGGAGGAGGCTATGGCATACGCCGACCGTATGCGCCACCTGAGCGACTCCATCCACCTGGTGGAGCGCAAGATGGATATGGAGCAGCAGGAGGTCATCCGTCAGAAGGAGG
>Ga0310786_10012810_pt1 | contig 10360 bp, 9 predicted proteins | sample AusTroGonzalo_MG_FD_203881 | JGI IMG/M metagenome (GOLD analysis project Ga0310786, IMG submission 203881) | Bovine rumen microbial communities from tropical cattle in Woodstock, Queensland, Australia - Gonzalo_03 (v2) (version 2) | ecosystem: Host-associated > Mammals > Digestive system >... | reverse complement strand
CCTTGGCTCGGAATCAGAGTCCGGCGAAGGTATATTTGTTATGCATTAAGATATGAGTGGAAAAAGTCGTCAGATAAGATATTACCGCTTGTGCTTAGTGCATGAGCGGTATTTTTTATGGATCCAGAGGATCCGATCAGGAGAATGCCGCGCTGGTATTCTCCTTTTGTTTTGCCCGTGTGGTCAAATCTTGGTAAAGGCACTGCGTTCCACAAGGCAAGCATTCCGGTGTCGTGCTCGCGACAGCGAGTGCGAGCAGGGAATGCGTAGCCTGGGATCGCAGGGTGGCGAAAGCCTTTTGCGGGTTCAAATCCCGCCACGGGTACTATGTGCATATAGCCGAATGGCATAGGCGCTGCGCTAAGGACGCAGTTCCGGAGACGGAGTGAGGGTTCGAGTCCCTCTATGCACACTAGGCAGGACTGGTGGAATAGGTTTCGGCCTTTGGGAACGGCCAATGAAGCCGTTCCCAAATCCGGCTTCGCCGGACAACGCCTTCGACGTTGGGCATGTACGGCCACAAAAAACCTGATGTTTTTTTGCGTCCTACACAGGAGTCTCAAAAGCTCCGGCAGAAATGCATAAGGGTTCAAGTCCCTTGTCCTGTACGCCCTCGTAGCAGAATGGAATATGCACCGGGTTTAAGCCCCGTGATCTACGGGTTCAAATCCCGCCGAGGGTACATCCATCGGAAAGGAGGCTCAACAAAATGGTAACCATCAATACAGCAGCAACCGGCGCAAACATCAAAGCGATGATGAAAGCCCGCCAGATGACCACCGCAGACATCCAAAAAGCCTGCGGCTTCGGTACTCCGCAGGCAATCTTTAAATGGTTCCGCGGCGACACCATGCCGACGATTGACAACATGGTTATCGTGGCAGATCTGTTCGGCTGCACGGTCAATGATATCATTCGGGTAAACCGGGGATAAGGTTTACCCCAACATGGCGGTTTCGTCTAATGGAAGGATCTCCGGTTCTCAGCCGGAAGATACGGGTTCAAGTCCCGTAACCGTTACTTGCGCGTTCTTCGAGGAAAACTGCTGCTGTACTTGTACAAGCAGCAGCTTGACGAGAAGCGCGACATCGAGCTTTAGCTCGATATGGTCCCATCGAATAAATGGCCAGTTCACCGGCCTTTCAAGCCGGAAATGCCGGGTTCGAGTCCCGCTGGGATCACTGTGACTGTCGTACAACATGTCATGTTCGCTGCGAAGCAGAGAACATGGCCCTGCACGAAGTGCAGGGTACGCCATGCGTAGCATGGCCGCGGATGCGTAGCATCCGGGCATGATTTCGCTTGCGAAATCATGGTACGGTCAGTACCTCAGATTGTGGATCTGAAGATTGGGGTTCGAATCCCCACTGTCACATCATACGCTGCATGTCCGGGTTGGTGAGGGAGCGGTCTTGAAAACCGTTGGCCCGTAAGGGCTTGGGGGTTCGAATCCCTCATGCAGCGCTTTTGGGTAGGTACCCCGTAATTGGTAGCAATGAGTCAAAGTGTCTGCCTCGAGTTTGCTCGAAAGGCAGACACCTTGACGAATGTAAACCTCGAGCGCGAAGCGTGAGAGGTTGCGGTCTGTAAAACCGCTCTTTTCGGCCCCTGGTGGTTCAAGTCCACTCCTGCCCACTCATATCCTCTAAAAGACGCCTAGAAGACGAAAAAGGCGTCGTGCCCCATTTTGTGCCCCATTCCTCTATTTTTTGGCTGTTTTCAGATAGTTTTCGGCAGTATAATACAGTGACTAACCAAAAGTGTTGAATGTTCATAAACCCTTGTAAAATAAGGATTCGCGCACAAAAAAAGTACCGGGACAGTTCGTTCCGGTACCTTTCGGTTTTATGCTGCGGGAGATGGGACTCTTTCAACCCCCCTTATAAATTCTGGTTTCACGGGTTTTGAGCCCCAATGTAGGCCCCATCTTCTATTTTATCGATTTCCCTGATTTTCATTTGCTCCATCCCCTTGCGCTAACAATCCTTTGCCTTATTATAGTTTACACTTTTCAGACCGTCAAGAAACCGGTTTTCTTTTTCTTCTACAATCTGTTGGAAGAAAAAATGCGGATAGCCGCAAAAATTTCATATAACTAATTGACGCAAATAAAAGGGAATGGTATATTGTATATGAAAAAAATGCGGATAGCCGCAAAAATATCGTGAGGTGATATGAATGTATCCAAGATCACAATATCTGAATCAATTGATTTCAAAGAAGGATAACGGACGGATAAAGATAATAACAGGGCTTCGAAGAAGTGGAAAATCCGTTTTACTCTTTCAGTTATATCGGGAGTGGCTGCTTGGCGAAGGTATCCATGAGAATCAGATCATCGCGCTGGCTTTGGATATCCTTGAAAATGCCAGATACCGTAATCCGATGGAACTGGATAAATATTTCAGGGAGCATATGACCGATCCGAAGAAGAGATACTATATCTTTATCGATGAGATCCAGTTTGTCTCGGAAATACATAATCCGTATGTTGACGATCCGAAAGCAAAAATATCATTTATCGATGTTGTCCTGGGACTTATGCAGATGAAAAATACTGATGTGTATATAACCGGAAGCAATTCCAAAATGCTTTCTTCCGATATTCTTACACAGTTCAGGGACAGGGGCGATGAAATCAGGGTGTATCCACTTTCCTTTGCCGAGTATTATGATTTCTACGAAGGGGATAAGCGTGGTGCATGGCAGGACTATTATACTTATGGCGGAATGCCACTTGCACTCTCGATGGAAACACATGAAGAAAAGAGCCAGTATCTTAAAGATCTGTTTGAGAGAACATACATAAAAGATGTGTTAGAGCGCCATGAAATAAAGAATGATATGGAAGTCCTGAATACTCTTCTGGATGTTCTTGCATCAGGGATAGGGTCTCTTACGAACCCGAGCAGGCTTGCAAACACATTTAAAAGCGAACGCGGGATTTCTATCGGATCGGAAACTATTGAAAAATATATCGGGTATTTTGAGGAATCTTTTTTGATAGAAAAAGCTGTACGGTACGATGTAAAGGGCAGAAAATATATTGGCACGCCCGCAAAATACTATTACACGGACTTAGGCCTGCGCAATGCAAGACTGGGATTCAGACAACTGGAAGAAACACATATCATGGAGAACGTATTATATAACGATCTGATCCGCAGAGGAATGAACGTGGATGTCGGCATCGTAGAATATAACACAAAGGATGCAGACGGCAAGAAGATCCGCAAGCAACTGGAAGTGGATTTTGTCGTGAACAAAGGCGACAAACGATTTTATATACAGTCAGCATTGTCCATAGCTGATCCGGATAAAAAAGCACAGGAAACGGCATCGCTGCTGCGGATACCGGATTCATTCAGTAAGATCGTTGTTGTAAGAGATTATCTCAAACCATGGCGGGATGAGACCGGGATCGTTTATATGGGTATTGAACAGTTTCTCTTGGATGAAGATATTCTAAAATAAGGGTCTATTAACAAACCCTTGTAAAAAAAGCTTCGCGCACAAAAAAAGGTACCGGGACAGTTCGTTCCGGTACTTTTCGTTTTTATACTGCGGGAGATGGGACTATCTCTATAACCCCTTATAAATGGTCTATCCATGTCTTAGTTTCCTATACTTTAACAATCTCATCTCCTTCACTCCAAAAGACAACATCTCCAAATGTTGAATCCTTTAATATGTTATAGGCTCTGTTCTTTGTGCAGTGACCTGTACAGACGAATTCGATTCCTGTACTTTTCTTCTTCCGGGCCAGATGAATGATCTCCTTCTTCGACTTGTTAAATAAATGAAATCCTCCCCTCAGTCCGTAAACTTTTTTATGAAACGTCTACTTTGCTCACCGGTCTTAATCTGACATGTCCTCCATCCTGTTTAGGATCATGTCCTTCTTCTCCCCAAAAGAAAGCTTCATGAACTCCCTCTCCTTTTCCGTTTTGGCCATCCCGGAGGCGTCGATTTCATTTCCCTGAGAATCATAGATTCCTTCCGGAGTCTCAAAGTATACGACACCACTAACCATGTATACCAGAACATTTTCCGGATCCGTTAGAAAATTCACTTTACGAAGAACCTCCGGACATTCTGCCGAAAAGCCTCCAACTGAAGGTTCGTCCGTTCCCGGAAGATATACGACATCTCCCATAAAGACCATCTCCCCGGTCTCCCGGTCATAGATTGGAAAGCTATATATCTCATCCTGTGTATCCCGATCCGGACGATAGGTAAAATAAGAAGGGCCTGCAGTGAGCATATTGGCTTTCTCATAATAGAAGTCGTCTCCCGTTTTCCTGTTGCCATAGAAATCTCCCATTTCCGCCAGCAGCTTCTCCCGGGCAAGATCTATCCTAAGCCTAAGTTCTTCACTCTGCTTCGGTATCTCAACATGGGAATCGTTCTCCACACCAGAGTCTTTTCCCGAAACATATTTCTCCCCTTTTGCAAGAGCGAAAACCTCGTCAAAGGTTTCTCCCGGAAGCTTGGCAAAATACCATCCAAGTCCTTCATATCCTACATATCCCCCGGCAAAAAGGCGAAGGACTGTTACCGTTCCGTCCTTCATTTGAAGTGTGAGATGTGCCTGTTCCGTACTGTAAATGTCATTATTCTGATCTTCCAAAAACGGTGTAAGCATATCCACAAACCCGGCCTGATCCGCCTCTGCAAGGAATCTGTTCCAGAGCTCGGGTGAAATAGCCGCATCCTCCTTAGCCTTCACTCCCTGGTTCCAGGCGGCATGGGATACCCAGAGGATCTTATCCGTATTTTCAGAAAGATGCAGCCGATCCTCGAAAAGCTCTTTTCCTTTCGACAGCGTGATCCCATTCAACCTCTCAAGGAAAAAGTATGTGTATCCTCCGCCGGCCTCCTTCGAAATCTCTATCTCGTTACACAGACGAAATTCCGGATCATACCCCTTCACGGTATAGATCTTTCCACTGACAGTACCTGCAAGCTCCTGTTCATATGCGGAAGGATCCGACCATTCATCGATCCCCGCCGAGGCGGTACCGACACATTCTCCCAAAAGTCCTTTGATCTTTTCCGCATCTTTTGCCTCATAGCAATAGGTAAAGGTATATATGCCCCCATGATAGACAACCAGCGGTACCATATCTGCGTTGCTGTAATCCTCCTTCGGATCATATTCAACCGCAGGGATCGTCACTGTTTTACCGGGTTCACCTGACATACTACCGTTCATCTTGTTTTCCACATTCGTAATATCTTGTTGATTTTTCTCGTTCTTTTGCAACATAAACCATGTAGCCATCCCTACGGCAAGCAAGAATCCGGCAGCTATTACTGTCCACGTCACCCATTTTCTTCGGACCCGGTCATTTTTTCCAGCTCCACTTTCCTGATCTTCACCTTTTCCCATTTCACCGGATTCTGCTGCTTCAAGGATATATGCTTCATTTATCTCACCCAGAGCATACAACAGTTCATCGCTCTTCATATCCCATATCCCTCCTTTTCCAGAAATGTACGGAGTTCCTCACGCATTCTGTGCAGCATGGTATCAGCTTTTGATCTGGATATCCCAAAGCGTTTACATATATCCGCAACCGGATCCATATACCAGTAACGACGCACAAATACTTTTCGTTTCTCCGGCGAACACATTCCAAGCCACTTATCAACGAGCCTGCAGAGTTCCGTTGCTTCCACTTGCCCCTCCACATTTTCATTACCGGCGATGCATTCCTCTATCTCGTGCGTCAATTCGGTATACTCCGCCGAACGCTTTTCCGCTGCTTCCCTTCGAATTCTGTCGATAGAAAGATGTCGAATGATCCGACCGAGAAAGGCAAAAAGGTAATCCCTCGGTTCCTTTGGAGGGATTGCATTCCAGGCATAAAGGTATGTATCCGCCTCACACTCCTCCGCATCTTCCTTATTATTCAGAATATTATCCGAAATTCGTCTGAGATTTGCTCCGTATTTTTTTCTTGTTTCCTTGATGGCTGACTCATCCCTGGCCAGGTAGAGGTCCACTATTTTGGAATCATCCATTTTCCACTCCGATCCGAATCATCATCAATAGCATCATCATATGGCAGCTATATATACTCTTCACTCTAAACAGCGTATTTTTCTGCTTGAATCTTACATTGACCATCAAAAAAATAGTAGTCTGCATTTCTCAAAAAATGCCCCGATCCCATTTTATTATACACTTTTCTGTCAGTTTACGGCAGTTCGTTTCAGTGCATTACATTTTTATGCTGCGGGAGATTGCACGTCCAATGAGCCATGCACAGACGCTTTGATTTTCCGAGTGCGAGCTCGCTCGCAAACGAGTGAAAATCGAAGCGGATGTATACGGCGAAGCCGCGACATCGACGGATGCGATAGCATCCGGAGAGGGCGGCATGGCGTAAGCGTAGCTTCCCCCTGACCGACGCCTTGCAGACAAGAAAAGAGCAGGTTCAACGAACCTGCTCTCTTCTTGTCTGTATGCGGGAGATTGGACTTTCACCATAATTCCTTTATTTACAAGGGATCCGGGAGATTTACAACTTAATGTACAACACCCGAACATACTGTTTTTTCAGAATTGATCTCTGCATCCAAAAACGCTCTTATATTATCCATTTCAGGCTGAAGGGACTCATATTCCCTCTTGAATTCTGGATCAATCAACAATTCTTCTGTCAGTTCCTGAAGATCACTCATATATTTCACTCTCCGATTCCTTTGAAAAGAGTATTTCTCACAGTTCACAACCCCTCCACCAAGAGCAGCTCACGGATTGATTCTTATTTGGTATCTGATATAATATATCTCCTGTTTCTATTTCCGCCCACCCCTTCGAATATTCCGAGCTCTACTGCTTTAGCCAGAAGTCTGCTTGCCGTTTTCTGTTCAACATTAAGCAGAACAGCTGCCTCCTTACTTGACACTCCACCATCCGGCATATTAGCAACTATCAACATGATTCTTTCCTGTTCTTGTTCGGACATTTTGTCGGACATTTTATCGGACATTTTATCGGACATTTTATCGGACATTTTAAAGCCATCTCTGATCCGAATAGTTGTCTCGAGGTATGTTCTGGCGTCATCCGTCTCAAATTCCGGTGTCGGAGAACCATTAATCTTCAGAACACGAAGTATTTTAGATATACCTGTTGCCTGCTTCTCGGACAGTTCAATCTGCTGAAAAAACTCACCGATACGACGATTCCGGTACTTGCGTGGCCTTGCTTTTCCGGCAGAGAATTTTTCCATACTGATATATGCTGCCGGTCCGGGAAAATTGATAATGACTATACTATCTGTATATATCCTAATTTCCACTGGTTCGCCGTCACGATATGACTTGTGAAAAACGGCATTAACCACTGCTTCTTCAAGTGCATTATAGGGATAATTGTAGAATCTGTTTGCCTCCGCCTGTCCGTCAATCTTCACGGTCTTCGATACCAAGATATTTGTTTCAATGTAGGAAAGCGCATCTCTTATCTGCTTCCATATTGGTCCGGTAAAAACCTTTGCCTCAAAATCATCCGCCGCCTCTGCATCCTCCGTTTTGAAATGCACCATATTAATCTGAGTACCCGGGATGTACTTCTCCGGATGCTCAGAAAACATCAAAAGTGCTATATTTCGAAGTTCAATACCCGTATCTGTTTCATTTGCCACTTCAAGTGAAACCAAGAGATCTTCTAAAGATCGTTCATTGATTTCGCTTACGAGTTCACTATTGCTTTCGCGGAGATAATCTTCAAGATAACCTCTTCGAATCGCACTGATATCCGCTCTACGATTTACCCTATCATCAAAAGGAACCGCATTGAATTTCTCAAAGAGTTCCGAGATTTCCTCCTGTCGTGCGGATGTCGTTACCGATCCGATTCTAATCCAGTACTTGGAGACTTTAGGTTTTCTCCTGTTCTTTTTTCCTTCCTGATCTTCATCATTGGAATATACATAATCCGGCGCACGATAAGGTCCTGCATCACCTGCGGAACATTTCATGTAAAGCAAAAAAGTATCCTCATCCGGATAATTAACAACCTCAAAGTTTGGGATATATCTCGGCTCAATCTTATTACAATACTCAAACAATTCCCGTTCTATGTCATCTACTCGATTCTTCGGAATTCCGGCCGGCGGCAACACCGGTATACCATCTTGCGCTTTGACTCCTATCACAAGATATCCACCATTTACATTTTCGTAATCATTTGCAAATGCACATAGAGCCTGGACTACTTCCTGTGGATTCCAACCTTCTTTGTACTCCACACGATTTGCTTCAACCGTCTTTCCTTCAAGCAGCGTCTCCAACTTAAGAGGTATCAAAGAATCAGCCCCTTTCTACTCAAATCAGTCCTGTCAGTATCGATTCATACTGTTTATCTTGCAAAATATCAAGGGCTATGTCTCCATAGCCCTTAAAAAATGAAGCCATTGTAGCGGCATCACCGCTTTTGAATGTCCACTCACGGCAGGACTCTCCATTAACTGCATTTTAACAAATACAACGCTTTTGTCAAGCAATTACCCGGTACATAAAACCACACACCACGAAATTCAATCTCTCACCCCTCCGACATTTTTATATTCACCCCGTTCATTGCCGCAATCTTATTCTCCTTCATGACACGGGTGTACAGATTGAGCGTGATCGAAATATCCTTATGTCCCATGATATCGGAAAGGATCTTGTAATCCTGCGGCCGTTGCTCTATGAAGCGTGTAGCAAAGGTGATCCGGAGCGCGTGGCAGGTAAAATACTCGATCTCTGCTTCAAGACATATCCTCTTAATCTCCCGGTTCACGGTGTATTCCCTCAGAATCTCCCCTTCCGCAGATTGAAAGATCAATCCGGACCAGCCAAATCCGAAAAGCTTATTATTCAGTTCTCTCTGATCCATGATGATCCTCTTCAGCTGCGGCGTAAGCGGAATCTCTCTGATTCCGCTTTGGGTTTTCGCATTCTCGCCAACCAGGTACTGCCCCACTTCATCCCGAGTAATACTTCTTCTGACACGGATTGTCTCATCGTCAATATCCGTCAGATAAAGTGCGCCCAATTCTCCCACCCGCAGTCCAGTCAGCAACATCAGCTTAAAGCAGTTAAGATAGACACTCCCTCTTTCCTCCGCAGCCCTCAGAAAGCGTACGGTTTCCTCTTCACTGAGTGCCCTGTGCTTTGTCTCACTGATGGGCTTGCCTTCCCTCTTCAACTGTTTCAATGCCTTGCAGGGATTCTTCGGAATTGTATCATCCAGTACCGCACTGGCAAAAACATGATTCAAATGTCCGAAGCAGATATTCAGATACTGCGGTGTCTTTCCTTTCTCCAGAAGAGTCTGTCGGGCAAGTTCAATATCACGCCTGGTTATCTCCCGGATCTTCATCTTTCCGAACTGCTTTCCGCTCGGCAGGACTACTTCGGAAATGTTTCTGAACTGATATTTCTGCCCCCGAAGTGTGCTTTCGCGGATCTCCGATCTTCGAATTTCCGTGAAATATTCATAATATCCATCCAGTGTCGGATCCTCATACGACTCCTGCTGATTCTCCAGTTCCTGTTTCTTTTGGATAACCTTGTCATCAAGCTCCCTCTGGTCTCTCCCGTATACATAGTACCTTTTTCCGTCAAAGGTAAATGTCTTCATAAGATAGCCGTTGTGCCTCTTGGGTTTTGCCATTTTTTCGCCTCCCGTAAATGTATTTTTGTTGTATCATTTCTTCATCAGCCTGCATATTCTTTTTCAACATGTTCAAAGAACCTGTCAGAATCGATACGGACTGCTCTTCCGATTGTCAGATAAGCTCCTGCTTCCTTAGCCAGGCGTACAACAGTCCCGCGACAGAGATTTGTGGCCTCGACCATCTGATCAACCGTACGATATTTTGCATCTGCGTGTCTGATCGGTTGTCTCATGATATTTCCTCCCTTCCCGGTATCGCAGTTTCATCCGTCATTGGGATTACCGTTTTTCTGAATGTGACGGAGCATAAGATAAACCGTCATGAACAATGTGTTTCGTTGTCCTTTGGCGTCTTCTCTCATATCCCAGTCAAAGAAAAACTTTAGTTTTAAACCCTCCGGAGGAAAAAAATCAAAAAAATGATACGCAAGCCGAAATGCATGCCTGCATGTATTATAGTATGCCAGCATGTACATTTCAATTAGAAACAGTTCACAAAAACATGCTGGCATACATCATGATTTTTTGTTACAATCTGTAATATACCTTTCAGTCAACCGACAGTTATATTAAAAGCACTACAAGAAATGAGGTTCCGACAAATGCAGGAAGAGAAAAAGTATTACACACCGGCGCGTGCCAAAGCCAATAAAAAATACATTTCCGAACTGGAAGCACTTA
>Ga0310786_10012809_pt1 | contig 10360 bp, 8 predicted proteins | sample AusTroGonzalo_MG_FD_203881 | JGI IMG/M metagenome (GOLD analysis project Ga0310786, IMG submission 203881) | Bovine rumen microbial communities from tropical cattle in Woodstock, Queensland, Australia - Gonzalo_03 (v2) (version 2) | ecosystem: Host-associated > Mammals > Digestive system >... | reverse complement strand
CACGATTGTACTATAATTACAAAGTGACATAGTCCCAAAACGCCTTGGAGGTTGTTGGATGTACAAGCTTTTGCTCGTGTCTGATCAGGAGGAAGTTCTGAACGCGTTTGCCAGTATCAGTAACTGGGAACTGCTTGGGTTTAAGCCTCCTCACATACGTCATGACTTTGAAGGAACAAAAGACAGCCTCGCAAAGCATCATGCAGACGGCATCAGCCTGGCCGTAAGTCCTGAACAGGAGGAACTGATTCTTGCATACCTGCAGGAAAACTTTCCGAACGTTTCCATTTTCCAGGCCGGCCGTAACGAAGAGGAAGTCCGCAAGTATCTCAGCGAACTCAAAGTTCTGCTGAACCGGATTCATGCTGATTTCTATAATGAACGTTCCAATACCCGGGACGTTCTGCAGATGTGCAGGCATGAGTTCTTCAAGAAAGTCATAAACGGACAGGTTAAAAACAGCGATGACCTTCACCGGAATATGCGCCTGCTCCGCAGCCGAATGGACGCGGACCGTCCCTGTCTGCTGATTGAGATTGACCAGTCAGCTCCTTTCGACAAGCTGGAAGGAAGATGGCATTACGGCAAGGAACGGCTTGAGGTTGCGCTGCGCACCTCTTTTGCCGGAGACAAGAACGGCATTCATATTCTTCCGACCATCCATTCTGACGGAAGAATCCTGGTGCTGGCCTGCCCGCTGCACGGCGTGGACACCGATATGACAGTGGATACAATGACAGCGATGCTTACAACCTACACCGCTGACAGCATTTCCCATATGAAAGAATATTTCGGTCTTGATCTTCATATTACAGGAATTCGCGTATTTCCGGCGCTTACAGCGCTCTGCGGAGATACGGATAAAGTTTAATAAAATCAAGGAGGAATAAGGATGGGTATTCTGAATGCAATCAAGGGACAGCTGATCGACGTTATTGAATGGTCAGACAATTCCAGCAAAACCATGGTGCACAAATATGACATGAACGGCAAAGAAATCATGATGGGTGCACAGCTGACCGTTCGTGAAAGCCAGGTCGCCATTTTCGTGAACGAAGGCGAGCTTGCGGACGTATTTGAGCCCGGCCGGTATGAACTGCAGACCAGCAATATGCCGATCCTGACAGCTCTGAAGAGCTGGAAATACGGCTTCAACAGCCCCTTCAAATCTGACGTTTATTTTGTAAATACCAAACAGTTCCTCGATATGAAATGGGGAACAAGCAACCCCGTGATGATGCGTGATGCTGAATTCGGCATGATCCGGGTACGTGCTTTCGGTATCTACAGCTTCCGTGTTTCCGATGCCGCCAAATTCCTGAAGGAAGTATTCGGCACCGCCGCCCTCTTCACTGTGGAAGGTGTTGAAGGCCAGATCAAACGGACGCTGGTCAGCGGCCTGAGCGACGCCATCGCAGAAAGTAAGATCCCTGCGCTGGATCTGGCTGCAAATTATGAAGAGCTTTCCGCATACGCCATGCAGGCAATCAACCCGAAACTTGCCGAACTGGGACTGACCCTGTGCAGCTTTGTGATTGAAAACATTTCCCTGCCTGAAGAAGTTGAAAAGAGCATTGATAAGCGTACTTCCATGGGTGTGCTCGGCAATATGGACCAGTATGCGAAATACCAGGCTGCTGAAGCCATCAGGGATGCCGCCAACAACCAGAACGGCATGGCCGGTATGGGTGTCGGCATGGGCGCCGGTGCTGCGATGGGCCAGATGTTCACGCAGAGCATGAATCCTTCCGCCGCTCCCGCTCCCGCTGCCACTGCCGCGACTGCGACCTGCTCCGCCTGCGGTGCAGCCATTCCTGCAGGATCCAAGTTCTGTCCCGAATGCGGTGCCAAACAGGCTGCCGGCAGCTTCTGCGGAAACTGCGGCACTGCTGTCCCCGCCGGAACCAAATTCTGCCCCGAATGCGGCACCAAACTGTAATTCAAATACAAACCAAAGGGACTGCAGATGAATCTGCAGTCCCTTTTTTTATATTTTTCAGACCGTTGTATAGGCGATACCTTCCTCCCGGGCATATTCCATGGCCGAGGATCCGGAATGGACGAAAAGCCTGACGCGGCGGCAGTCGCTGAAGGCATCCGGCTCAATGGAAATTACGGTTTCCGGAATGGTGACGGATACCAGGTTTTCGCATCCGTCAAAGGATTCGTTTTTGATCTCTTCAATCCCCTCCGGAAGCTGTATCCGGTTGAGGTTTTCACAGCGGGCAAAAGCCCGGAAGGGAATACTCCTGATACCGGAAGGTAAATCCACAGACTGCAGACTGGCACAGGAACCGAAAATATGGGAACCAAGGGTTTCCACAGAATCAGGAATCCTGATTTCCTCAAGGGAACGGCATCCTTCAAAAGCTGAATCACCGATATAAATCAACCCATCAGGAAGATTGACCGTCTGTAGTGAACCGCAGCCGCTGAAAGCGCATGCGGAGATCATACGAAGGGAATCAGGCATCTCAACGGATTTCAGGGAATTACAGGCATAGAAAACCGAATAATCAATGAGTGTAAGTCCACGGGGCAGTTTTATACCGGTCATTGCGGAACAGCTGTGGAAAGCACCGCTGTCTATCCGCACAATGCTGTCCGGCAATTCAATGTTTTTCAGTCCGCGGCAGCCATAGAAAGCCTTGGACTCAATGGTCTTTACACTGTCCGGAAGAATGATTTTCTCCGGACGGGAATGTCCGGCGAACGCTTCTTCAGCAATGATCTCGATTCCATCCGGAATACGGATTTCCTTATCCGCTTTACCGGAAGCAAAATAGAGCAGCTTGTTTTCCTTTGTGTTGATCAGGAAATATCCGTTCATCCGGAATACAGGATGATGATCCGAAATATCAAACGCTGAAAGGGAAGAGCAGCCGGAAAAGACGTGATTGCTCAGATCTGTCAGCTGATCGGGCAGGTTGATGCCGGTCAGTGATTCACAGCCGGCAAACGCGTTATCCTCAATGACGGTAAGCTGATCCGGAAGCTTTATATGCTGGAGACTCCGGCATTCAGAAAAGGCTTCCGCGCTGATCTGCCGCACAGACTGAGGCAGGTCCACAGAAACCAGTGCCGTACAGGACTGAAAACAGCAGGATCCGATTTTTCGGATTCCTTCCGGCAGACGGATGCTTCGCAGGGACTGGCAGCCTGTAAAAGCCCAGTCCTCTATAGTGCGGACAGAATCCGGAATGGAAATTTCTTCAAGAGATTCACACCATGAAAAAGCACCTTCCCCGATGGAAGTTACAGAGTCAGGAATGACAGCACGCCTGATCTGATAGCACCAGGAAAACGCGTTTTCCGCAATGGAAGTAACCGGCCTTCCTTCGTACTCGGCCGGGATAAACAGATTTGCGTCAGGAGAATCACAGCTTTCCAGCTGGAAAGTACCATCCCTTTTTCTGCTGAAGACATAATCCGGCATTCACAGAACCTCTCATCACAAAAATATCTAAAAATCCCAGATCAGGAAAGCATGGAAGCACCGATCATACCGGCCTCAGAACCAAGAACGGCAAGCCGGACAGCGGGAAGGGGCTGATCATTGAACAGAACATACTGCGGGAATTCACGGACCAGGGGATCCAAGAGATCTTTTCCTGCCTTGCTGACACCGCCGCCAAGGACAACGACTTCCGGATCCAGCAGGTTGATAACGCTGGCTACAGCCTGGGCCAGGAAGCTGATATAACGCTGATAAACTGCAATAGCTGTTTCATCCTTTTCCTTTGAGGCATCAAAAACTGTTTTTGCCTCGATTTTGGAAGGATCTCCGCCTGCAATCGAAAGAATTTTTGATTCCGGATGCTCTGCCACGGCTTCACGCGCCATTCTGATCAGCGCAGTGGCAGAACAATAACGCTCAAGGCAGCCATGATTGCCGCAGGTGCAGGGAACACCGTCCAGATCAAGAATGACATGGCCCAGTTCACCGCCGATACCGTGGGCGCCCTTCCAGATCTGTCCGTTGATGATAATCCCGCTGCCGATGCCGGTACCGATGGTAATGAATACACTGGAAGAAGTACCGGCGCTGACACCGGCAACGCTCTCCGCCAGCGCGGCCACATTGGCATCATTGTCAATGAAAACAGGTTTATCCAGATAGCGCTGGAAAACTTCACGGAAAGGAACATGATTCCATCCCATATTGGTACATTTGATGATTTCGCCGGTTTCAGAAGAAGCTATGCCAGGGATCCCGACGCCGACAGATTCAATATCATCGGGTGAAAGCCCTGCTTTTTCAACCGTGGAAAGGACACAGTCCACAATCCTTTTCACCTGATCCTCAAACGGTATATCCGTCACCGTAGGGATGGAACCTTCCTGGATAATCTGTATTTTTTCATCAACAATACCAATTTTGATTCCTGTGCCGCCGACATCAATACCAACCCTGATCATTTTGTTTTCCTGCCTCCTGTTAATCGTTTGTATCGTCCTGTAAAACGGAAAGAAGTTCCCGGGCCGCATTATAGCCTGTTCTCTTCAGGCTGAGGTTCCTTGCGGCCACCTCCACAATAATCGCAAGATTACGACCCGGTTTGATCGGCATCAGCTGGTGGGGAACGCGTACCCCCATGATCTCGATCTCATCATCCTGAAGCCCGATCCGGTCATAAGCCTTGTTTTCGTCCCAGGTTTCCAGCTCAATAATCAGATCAATGGACTTGCTGATCGCAACCGCACCGATACCGTACATCGCCTTGATATCGATGACGCCGATACCCCTGATTTCCATCAGATGACGTATTTTTTCCGGACAGGTGCCGATGAGCCTGTCATCAGCAATCCTGCAGATATCCACCACGTCGTCCGCTACCAGCTGATGGCCACGCTTGATCAGTTCAAGCGCCGCCTCACTTTTACCGACACCGCTTTTCCCGGAGAGGAATACGCCGACGCCGTATACGTCCACGAGGACTCCGTGACGCGTGATATGAGGCGCGAGACGCCGGTTGAGATAGTTAATGGCCATGGCCGTAAATTTACTTGTGACCATGGGACTTGAATAAACAGGTACGTCGTGCGCCCTGGCCGCGGCAATGAACTCCGAAGGGGGAGTCAGGCTCCGGCAGATAATAATGCAGGGAACCGGATAACTGAAGTATTTTTCCAGGATTTCCTTCCTGGCTTCCGAAGACTGTTTTTCCAGGTAAGCCATTTCCACCTTACCGATGAGCTGCGGGCGCTCAAAGGCGAAAAACTCATAAAATCCGCAGAATTGCATGCCGGGCCTGTTCAGATCGGGCGTACGGATATCCCATTCCGTCCTGGTAGACGGGCTCAGGCATTCCAGGTGCAGGGCAGTTTCAAAATCCCTGGCAGAAATCATGAAAGCACCTCCGTGAGGATCTGTCACAATGAAAATCCAAACACACTGTCTGTTAATGACTTTCACAGACTATCATATCACAAAAACAGGACAGAATGTATATTTTTCAAAGAATTGTATCGTTATAAATAAACAAAATGAAATTATGTCAGAAGTCGATCAGCCGCGGAAATGCTCTGCCGCTTCCTTTTGGGCGGGAATGCAGCTGACAAAGCGGTCCATGTACCGGTTAAAGCCTTCTTCATCGGCGGGATCGGGCGCAACGGTCATCTGCTTCATGCCGGCGAAGACACGATTCTGGAGATAATCTTCCAATGTTTCATCTGCGTTCTTATAAACGAGGTAATCAGCGAGCAGCGCAATACCCCAGGCACCGCCTTCACCGGCAGTCTCCATCACGGTAACCGGGGCATGAATAGCGGCGGCAAGATAGTTCTGGCCGACGCCCTCTGTTTTAAAGAGGCCGCCGTGACCATACACACAGTCAATGGCCACTTTCTCACGATTCATGATTTCCATACCGTATTTCAGCGTTTCCATGCTGGCATAAATCTGAGCGCGCATAAAATTGGCCAGATTCATGGAGGCATCCGGAAGCCTGAGGAACATGGGACGGCCTTCCGTGAGTCCTATCACAGGTTCACCGGCAAGATAATTGAAGTTGACAAGGCCGCCGCAGTCGCGATCTGCCTCCAGGGATTTTTTGAAAAGTTTCGTAAAGGTTTCGCCGGCATCTGTTTTGAGGCCCATCAGATCTGCGAATTCCCGGAAGAGGGAAACCCAGGCGTTGATATCGCTGGTGCAGCTGTTGCAATGAACCATGCCCACCTGTTTGCCGGCAGGAGTGGTAACAATATCGATTTCCGGGTACACTTTGCTCATCGGTTTTTCGAGAACAATCATGCTGAAGATGGAAGTACCGGCGCTGACATTACCTGTCCTGGCCCGGACGCTGTTTGTAGCGGCCATGCCGGTACCGGCATCACCCTCCGGAGGGCAGAGCGGACAGCCAGGTACCAGATCTCCTTCAGGATCCAGGAGAGCAGCGCCCTTTTCAGTCAGATAACCAGCATTTTCGCCCGCGACAAGCACACGAGGAAGAATATCCGCCAGCTTCCAGGGGAACTTTTTATCGGCAATCAGCTTATCAAAAGCGCTGACCATGGACGCGTCATAGGTGCATGTATCGGAATCAATAGGCATCATACCGCTGGCATCGCCGACACCGAGCACTTTCTCTCCGGTGAGCAGATAATGAATCCAGCCGGCCAGTGTGGTCAGGAAGGTGATATCCTTCACATGGGGTTCATCATTCAGGATCGCCTGGTAAAGATGGCTCAGGCTCCAGCGCTGCGGCATATTGAAAGAGAACAGATTTGTCAGTTCCTCCGCCGCCTGACCGGTAATGGTATTACGCCAGGTACGGAAAGGAACAAGCAGATTCATCCCGCTGTCAAAAGGAAGATATCCGTGCATCATCGCGCTGATGCCCAGGCCGGCGATCTTCGTGAGTTTTATCTGATAACGGGTGAAAACGTCCTTTTTCAGATCAGCGTAGCTGGACTGAAGGCCGGAAAGGATCGCTTCCTCACTGTAAGTCCAGATTCCGTCCACATAATCGTTTTCCCACTCGTGGCTGCCGCTGGCAATCACCTCATGGTTACTGTTGATCAGAACGCTTTTGATGCGGGTGGAACCGAATTCGATACCCAGAATCGCTTTGCCGTTTTGAATCTGTTCAATACTCATTGTACATGCTCCTTTTGAATATATTCATATCCCATTTGACTGAATCGTATCACATTGATTTTTCCCTGTAAAGGTGAAGATTATTGCGTTCCGGTTCATTCTTACATGACAGTATGAATCTTTTAATCTGATTTTCATATTCTTTTTGCCTGGTTTTCAGAACAGCTGATTAAATATGTGATATTATACCATTGCCGAAAGGAACGGCAGGAAAGGAGAGCATCAGATGGAAACTTACACCATCGAGGACATCGAACTGCTCAGGAAAAAAAGCGGTCTGAGTTATCAGGAAGCCGTCGCTCTGCTTGATTATCACAACGGCAATCTCGCAAGGGCTCTGATCGATCTTGAAAAAAGCGGCAGACTGAAAGAAGATAACACTGAGAAAGAAGGAACACGTACCATGAGCGAAACCGGAAAGAAGAATGACACCAAAGACAAGGCGCTGGGCTTCCTGCAGAAGCTGTACCGCAGCCGGGTCAAAATCCGCAAGGGCGATACCAGCATTGTGAACGTATCCGTTCTGTTTGCAGGACTGTGCCTGCTGCTTGCGCCGCATATGACCATCGCCGGCGTGATTGTATCAATGATCCTGGGCTATCAGTTTTCCTTTACGGGTATGGATCCCGAATTCTCCACAGACAGCCTGGAGAAAATGGTGAAAAACGCCGCCCAGAACGCAAAAACCTCCGTATCCAGCGTCGTTCACACCATCACGGAAGAGTCCAAGGGACATGCAGCCAGGACTTCCGCAGCTTCCCATCTCTTCAAGGAAGAGAAAACGCAGCCTGAAAAGAAGGAAGAAATCAAAATGGACGTTGATAAAGCTTCCGAAAGCTTAAAGCAGCAGGCCAAGGAAATTGAAGAAACCATGGATTCCTTCTTCAACAGCAATCCTGCCGCAGTGAACGCCCACAGCGCATACTCCGCAGCCACCTCCAGCGTACCGACGATCCAGGTTCCGGTTCAGACAGAAACCCGGGACGGCAACGTTGAAACAAACGATGATGAAGACGGATATTCTTCCGTTACCATCGGCTGATGATAAAGAGCAGAAACGGTAATCTGACAGGTTACCGTTTCTGATGCTATTCCGGAGCAGGGAAAGGACAGGATTCAGATGTCGAAGATACTCATTGTGGAAGATGAAAAGAAAATAGCCCGGTTTCTGGAGCTGGAGCTGAAACATGAAGGATATGACGTTATCACAGCGTTTGACGGAAGAAGCGGGCTGGATACCGCACTGGAGGAAAATCCCGATCTCCTGATCCTTGATCTTATGCTGCCGGAACTCAGCGGCATCGAAGTCTGCAGACGGCTGCGTCACACAAGCGACGTGCCGATCATCATGTTGACAGCCAAGGATGACGTATCCGACAAGGTGATGGGGCTGGATATGGGAGCGGACGACTATGTGACAAAACCCTTCGCCATTGAGGAACTGCTGGCAAGAATCCGTGTCGCGCTGAAGAAAAACCGTATGCGGAATACGCCGGCAGTACCGGAAGATGACCACATCCTGAAAGCAGGCTGCATCAGCATCGATACAGCCTCCTGGCAGGTGAAAGTTAAGGGAGAGCCGGTATCGCTGACCAAAAAGGAATTCGACACCCTGAAATACCTGATGGAACACAAGGGAACAGCCGTTACCCGGGATAAACTGATGAACGAAGTATGGGGATACGACTACTTCGGAGACTCCAATATTGTCGACGTTTACATCCGTTACCTCCGGCACAAGATCGATGATCAGTTCAACATCAAGACCATCCATACCATTCGTTCCGTAGGATATTTATTCGATTATGAAGAAGAACAAGAATAAGAATAAAATCAAAAACAAAAAGACGAAACAGAAGGACGTCACGGAACGCGAACTTGTGCTGGCAAACAAGGTGAGCGGAAGCCTGCACGGCGGCGTAAGCCGGATCAGGCTGTCGCTGGCTTTCAGGATTGCCCTGCATTACTGTTTCCAGCTGTTCCGCAGTTTTATCCCTGTTGCGATCATTCTGTCCATTGTTTTCTGTTTCTGCATCGCCATTCCGGTTTCCCAGGAACTGAAGGAGCTGATTCCCGTTCGGGTCATTGAAGCGGAAAGGACTGAAACAGAGCAGGCGATAGAAGAACCTGCAGGGGAAGCCGAACCACAGACAGTAAGCAGGGGATACCTGACAGCGCAGATGACCGGGGAGCTTCCGGAAGAAGACTTCTTCCAGCGGCTTTCCCGGAATATGTCCCTCATGTTCGGCAGGATGTTCAGCCAGCAGCAGTTCCGTTTCTTTTATACGGAAAACAGCCGGAACTGGATAGTGACCCTGAATATCCATTACCTGTGGATCACCTGGATGCTCCTGATGGGCGGACTGCTGCTGTGCGACCTGTTCCGTATCATCTATTTCTTCCGGCACGACCAGAGACTGAACAAACGGGTGCTGGCCCCGATCCGCGATATTACTTCCATGGCGGAAACCCTGTCCGAAAGCAACCTTTCCAACCGCATCAATATTGCGGGAACCAAAAATGAACTGAAAGACCTGGCAACGGTCATCAACAGGATGCTGGACCGGATTGAACGCAGCTATAACAGCCAGAAACAATTCGTTTCCGACGCCAGCCATGAGCTGAGAACGCCCATCTCGGTTATCCGCGGATATACGGACATGCTGAAACGCTGGGGCAAGGACGATCCGGAAATCCTGGATGAAGGGATAACCGCCATCTCCCAGGAAACAGAAAGCATGAAGGATCTGGTGGAAAGCCTCCTGTTCCTGGCACGGCATGACAAGAAAACCCTGATGATGGAAATGTCTTCCTTTGACCCGACAGAACTGATCCGGGAGATTCAAAAGGAAGAAACCATGGTTCATACCGAATATCATTTTGATACAGCGCGGATGGATCCCCTTACAATCACCGCGGACAGAAATATGATGAAACAGGTGCTGCGGATCCTTTGCGACAACGCGGTCAAGTATTCCGCGCCAGGTTCAACGGTAACGCTGTCCTGTACGAACGAGCAGGGCGGTAACTGCTGCCTGTCGGTGAAGGACGAAGGGCAGGGTATTTCACAGGAAGAACTGCCGAAGATCTTTGAACGTTTCTACAGGAGTGATAAGGCAAGGCAGTCGGAAACCGGCGGACACGGCCTGGGGCTGAGCATTGCAAGAATCATTGTAGTCGCCCATAAAGGAAAGCTCCGGGTTCGTTCCAAACCCGGATGCGGTTCCATCTTTTCCATTATACTTCCGAAGGGTACAGACA
>Ga0310786_10012808_pt1 | contig 10360 bp, 7 predicted proteins | sample AusTroGonzalo_MG_FD_203881 | JGI IMG/M metagenome (GOLD analysis project Ga0310786, IMG submission 203881) | Bovine rumen microbial communities from tropical cattle in Woodstock, Queensland, Australia - Gonzalo_03 (v2) (version 2) | ecosystem: Host-associated > Mammals > Digestive system >... | reverse complement strand
ATCCTCACCTGCATTCTCAATCTGCCATCCGCCCTGGACATCCATATCAGCTTTTGTAGCGCCTGTCTTGAACTTGATCATACCATTACCCTTGGTCCTGAAATATGAATAGTCTCCATCCTTTACGGTCGGGTTTTCAACATCACCTATTACAATATGGTAATCCATGATGTCCATGATACGGTTACGTATGAACTTGGTATCCGTATTCTCATTTCCCTGGCTGTCAGTACCCGGAACCAACTGGGTCGTTGTCGGTGAGAAGGTTCCCGTTGTCTTGTCATAGTCATAGACATCGCAGATTATCTTCTCAGCCTCCTTGTCGTCATCCGGATCCAACTTGCCGTAACTGAACGCCAAAGCCTTGTATTTACCGGGTGTTGTACCTTCCTTCTCCAGATAGAATGATGCGGGGTCAATCCATACGAGCTTGTTGTTGAACTCAGGAAGCGGAGTGCCCACCGTATCAATAAGAGGAACAAAGAAACTGTAGGTTGCAACCATGGAGTTCAGATAAGCCTTATAAGCAAGCTGCTCGTCTTCACGGATAGCCCAGTCAATTATCTTGAGTTTCTCATTAACGATTACAGGGTATGATACTGACCTATAAGTAGTAGGAGAATATATCTTGGTAGTGAAGTAAACTGCGCCGTTGCAGCACATTACGACATCCTTGATGGCTTTTTCGGCCGTTGCACGGTCATCCTTGCCAAAGAAAGGATCCTGTGCGTCATTAAGCACGCTTGCGAACTTGCTGGGCACCGAACTAACCAGAGAAGTCTGCATGTTGTTGCTGACCAACTCATTGATTACATCCAGAGGTATTTCACTCATATCCTCTATAACCTCATCTACAGTCAGGTCATTGCGGCCCTTGTACTTGGCAAGACCGTAACGGTCTCTAAGCTTTGCACCTACCTCCTCGGGATCAAGCCACCACTTCATGAGTGACTCGTCATAAGGAACGAACATAAGACCCATATCTTTCTGCAGATTGACATCGGTGTTGTTTCCGATTGTTGAGGAGATGAAGCTGTTCCATCCCGGATCAAACTTGAGCAACTCCTTGGCAGTAGCCCTTGTACGCTTGTAATTCTCGTTCTGGGTGGCCGAAACGCCTTGTGAAGCGATTCTGGCTCTCTTGGAGAGATACTTCTTTACAAAGACGGAATCATTGTGGGCGCTCATTGCCTCGGCTACAGCTGTGGTTGCACGACCGCGGCTGACAAGAGCGGCGACAGCCTCATCACGATCCTCCATATGTCCACGTTCGTAATAGGGAACAGAGAAACGGTCAAGGATTGAACTGTATATTCTGCTCTTGGGATTGGATGCAATATATTCCGCCATGTTGGGTAACAGATATACCACATCTGACATCACATGCAGGAATCCGTTGTAACACTTCTTGTTAGGCCATGCTATGGTAACGCCGTTCACACTGGCATCGCCGGGTGTATAATCCTTTCTGGGTTTGCCTTCCGGAGTATAGTCGCCCATACGGAACAGGAACTCATAGTCAAATTTGTCAATCTTGTTACTCTGCATGAACTTGGTAACAAAGAAAATGATAGGCTTGTTGGTTCCGTCCTGAAGTATGACTGCACCCTTGGGATTGGAGCGCAACTCATCCCAGAACTTGTTTTTGGGAGGCATAGCGGACGGCAGAAGTACCGGAATGGTATCCAGTACCTGCGCAGCCGAAACTCTACGCATACAACTACCCAGGATGGGGGGAGACTGCTCACCGCCGGGGCTGCTGGAAAGCATAGCCACCTGATAAACGTTGTTAAGCATGGAGCCGTTCAGAATCATGTTCTTCTGGGCTAAGCTCAACTGATCGTAACTGGTCAGCTTGTTGCCGTTTGCATCATAGAACGGGCAGTCATTGAAGAAACGCTCAAAAGCATCATCAGGTGCCACAAACAAGGTCTTACTACCTGTCTTGGCCAAAACGTCGACCTGACCCAGATCTTCAATAAGTCTGACGAAGGTATTGAATGTGTACTTCTCGCCGGTACTGTCATTCGTGATACCCTCCTTCAAGGTCTCGTAAATACTTGTTCCGAGCCACTCGGGAAGCCTCTTGTCCAGGTCAAAATCAGGACGGCATGAAGAGATGCCGAATGATGTGGCCAGGAAAGCCAGAACAACCCCAAACAATCCGGAACGGTTCGTAAGAGAATTGAATTTTTTCATTATATAACCTGTTAAAATATTATACATATCTAGGATAGAAGTGTTATTCCTTATCAATACCCTCGATGGTTTTGATGCGGCCCTGGGCATCATATTCCAACTCGCATACCTTGAGGCTGCGAAGCCATGACTTTCCGCCCGAAGGCACGCTGTCGTGATGGAACAGATACCACTTGCCCTTGTACTCAATGATAGAATGATGTGTTGTCCAGCCCACTACCGGAGTAAGGATTACGCCCTGATAGGTGAAAGGACCGTAAGGATTGTCACCGGTGGCATAGCACAGGAAATGGCTGTCGCCGGTAGAATATGAGAAATAATACTTGCCTTTGTATTTGTGCATCCATGAAGCCTCAAAGAAACGGTGCGGATCATCAGCCTTGAGAGGATTGCCCTTTTCGTCAACCACCAGAATGGGACGCGGAGCCTCTGCAAAGTTCAGGCCGTCCTTAGTCAGACGGACGCAACGGCTGGGCAGTGCATCCTCCTTGCCTTCCGGAAGATAGGGAGTCTCAAGATGGATGTTGTCCTTATAGCGCTGAAGCTGTCCGCCCCAAAGACCGCCGAAATATACATATACCTCGCCGTCCGCATCATCGCGGAAAGCGCACATGTCAATACTGTAACTGCCGGCTACGGGTGCAGGATTGGGAATGAAAGGACCCTCAGGACGCTGGGCGATAGCTGTACCCCAGTGGAACACATCGTTGCGGTCCTTCATAGGGAAGTACATGATGTAACGCTTTACCTTCTTGCTGAATCCCATGCCCTGAGCCTGCTCCTCGGCATTGGTGGGAACTTCGATTTCATACTCCTGAACGTCACAGTCCCATAACTGGCGGCCTGCCCAAGGAATATCCTCCAGACCTATAACCTTGCCATGGTCTATGACCTCACCGTTCATGATGTCATCTGTGGAAAGGACGTGATAATCCTTCATGACATACTGGTCACCGTTGTCGTTCTCAACGTTTTCACACTCCCAGTCATGTGAAGGATAGATGTAAACCCTGCCATTGAAGACATGTACAGAGGGGTCTGCCATGTAATCAGCGGGGAATAGATAACGCTTCTTCATAAGTTCTAATTGGTTATTATAATATTATTAAAAATTTCAGTTAGCGGCCAAAGTTAACTCTTTTTTGGGTTTTGAAATAGTATTATCCTATTTTTTTTAAAAAAAAGAATAAAAATGAACCACACAATATCTTCTTTTGCACATTTTCGAGCTTTAACGAAATGTTAAAATCAAAAAAAAGGGCCGCGTGGCGGTCCTTTTTTTAAGGTCTTTCCCCACATCTTCTCAGACCAGGGGACAGACATCACGAAAGTCAATTACTAACCAAATATGTGCATGAAAACTTACGCTGCAAAGATAACTCCTGTTTCATCACGGGGGCCGACGTCACGTGTCATTGACATTAACATTTGTTCCACCCTTCTGAATTGGCCTCGGAAACGATGCAATTTTGTTTCAAAAAAATTAGCATTTGTTTCGTAAAAATGGCCTAGAAGCATCTCTAGCACAATACAAACAAAAAGGCAGGTTTTTAAGCCTGCCTAAGCTGTCGTACCCGGATTCGAACCAGGACAAACAGAACCAAAACCTGTTGTGCTACCATTACACCATACGACAATCGCCTTATAGCCCCCTAAGGGCGTGCAAATATAGGGAATTTCTCCCGAATTATTACTCTGCGATAAGCAGATAGTAGTTCTTTTTACCGCGCTGAAGCACTATATAACGGTCATCAACCAGGTCGGCCTCCGTCATTTCACGAGAATGGTCGTATGTCTTCTCCTTGTTGATGGACACGCCTCCGCCCTGCATCATCTTGCGGGCCTCGCTCTTGGAGAAGAAGACAGGACAGATTTCAGTCAGGAAATCAGAAGCCTTAACATTCTGGCTCAACACCTTGCGGTCAAAACGGAACTGGGGAACACCGTCAAACACCGAAAGCAGCATGGACTCGTCAATGTTCTTGAGTTCATCCGAACCTGCGGTGTTTCCAAACAGGATCTCTGAAGCCTCGGCTGCAGCCTTATAGTCAGCTTCACTGTGTACCATGCATGTCACATCCTTGGCCAGACGTTTCTGAACCAGACGCAGATGGGGCGCAGCATCATGCTCGGCTATCAGGGCTTCGCACTCCTCCTTACCGATATTGGTGAATATCTTTATGTAGCGCTTGGCATCCTCATCGCTTACGTTGAGCCAGAACTGGTAGAACTTGTACGGCGAAGTATAATCAGGATTGAGCCATACGTTGCCGCCCTCAGTCTTTCCGAACTTGGTACCGTCGGACTTGGTAATAAGCGGGCAGGTCAGGGCAAAGCACTCAGTGCCGTTTATGCGGCGTATCAACTCTGCGCCGGTGGTAATGTTACCCCACTGGTCTGCTCCACCCATCTGAAGCTTGCAGTTCTTGTGCTCGTTCAGATACAGGAAGTCATAACCCTGAAGCAGCTGATATGTAAACTCGGTAAAAGAGAGGCCGTCACGGGCCTCGCCGTTAAGACGCTTCTTGACCGAATCCTTGGCCATCATGTAATTGACGGTAATATGCTTGCCTATGTCACGTGAGAAATCAAGGAAAGTAACATCCTTGAGCCAGTCATAATTGTTTACAAGCTCGGCCTTGTTGGGAGCATCGCTGTCAAAATCCAGGAACTTGGCAAGCTGTTTGCGTATGCATTCCACATTGTGCTTGAGGGTCTCCTCGTTAAGAAGGTTGCGCTCCTGGGATTTTCCGCTCGGGTCTCCTATCATACCGGTTGCACCTCCTATGAGAGCCAGAGGCTTGTGTCCGCAACGCTGGAAGTGGCGGAGTATCATGATGCTGCACAGATGTCCTATATGAAGGGAATCGGCAGTCGGGTCAAAACCCACATAAGCAGTCACCTGCTCTTTGCTCAGCAACTCATCGGTACCCGGCATCATCTGATGGATCATGCCTCTCCATGTCAGTTCTTCAACAAAATTAGTCATAACTATGATTCTTAGATTTTTCTAGAAAAGTCCGCAAATATACAATTATTTGCTGAAAACACAATAGGGGCACAAAAGGGACAGTTCCATCTGTGTTCTTTTATCTTAATCCCAGAATTTGAAAAAACTTGAAAGAACACAGATGGAACTGTCCCTTTTGTGTTCTTCTGCAGCGCGGATCACATCCTCGATGGAGCATTTGCCGTCGGTTTCCAGAAAAAGGCGGTCCGACGGAACACGTCTTACAGCCTCGGGGTTGTGTTTTAGGCCGAATGAGACCAGGATGCCGTTGGAATAGAGCTGTTCCATCTGCTCCGGACCGCCGCGGAATCCGTGAATGAGCCAGGGTTGAGCGGGCTTAAGCTGCCTGCGCAGACGTATCACACTGTCAAAATCACGCACCACATGAAGGATCATGGGCTTGCCGTAACGTTCAGACAGTTCAACCTGACGGACAAATGCCTCCTCCTGCAGTTCATGAGACGGGCCTTTTAAAGTGTCAAATCCGCACTCTCCCACTGCAAGCACCTGCGGCAATACAAGCAACTGTTCAAGGTTACGGAAAGCTTCATCGTCACTTCCCGTAACGTCCCAAGGATGCAACCCTGCGCTGAAAACATGCCCCTGCTCCAACGCCCCTTCAGGGATTGGACCACAGCCGATGCACACCAATGCGGTACCCGGCTCTTCCGGCAAAACATGAGTATGTATATCCCTAATTCTCAATTTTCAATTCTCAATTAACTTCGTTGACTTTTGTCGCGACTCGGCCAAACAAGCTAGCTTGATGGCTCTCACTGCTCCAAAAGTTCTCAATTTACGGAACGGGATCATAACCCGACCCGCCGCCCGGACAGCAACGCAGCAAACGTTTGATTGCAAGCCACGTTCCCTTGAACGGACCGTGTTTGGTGATTGCCTCAATGGCATACTGTGAGCACGTGGGAGTGAACCGGCATGAAGGCGGTGTAAGAGGTGATATGAACCTGCGGTAAAACCGTATGGGAAGCATCAGCAACCACCCTAACGATTTAGTAAAAATGTTTAACAAATTTCGCATTTGCCGGATAGGGTTTCCACCAGTTTTTCCATTGCCGGCCCAAGGCGTTGGGCCAGCTTGTCAGAGTCCCACAGCCTGGCGTCGTTGAACAGGAACGCCAGAGCCAAACCCTGTCCACGTGCGGCGACAGCTTCCTTAAGCGGAGCCGATGAAACCCGATAGAACTCCCGTATCTGCCGCTTGATGCGGTTGCGGTCCACCGCGTGATGAAAATTGCGCTTGGGCGCGCTGATCAGGATCTGCACACCATCGATATCATCCGTCAGAAGCCAAACCAACCGTATGGGAAATACCGATATCTGTCGGTTCCCCTCTCTGAAAAGCCTGTCTATCAGCTTGCTGCTACACAGACGTTCCTGCTTGGTAAACGTGTTGGTCTCTGCCATGATAAAACAAAAACGGGTTCCGCACAAGGCACGCTGCCCAATGAGAGGAACCCGTCAATATGGTAGTTGAATTACTTCTTCTGGTTGGCTGCGAACCAGGCATCGATAGCGGCCGACATGGAGGTGATTCCGGGAACCGGAGCCTCGATATCAAGACGCAGGCCTGCATCGCGGATGGCCTTGGCGGTAGTGCCGCCAAAGCAGCCTATCACCTTCTCGCCCTGAACAAAATCAGGAGCATTCTGCTTGAGAGACTCTATACCTGCAGGACTAAAGAACACCAGCATGTCAAAATCATCCAATTCACCTGCAGCAAACTCGTTGCTGACGGTACGGTACATGATAGCCTCGGTATGAGCTATGTTGTTGGCGTCGAGCAGGCTCTTGAGCTCATCGGTATGCACGTTTGACATCGGGATGAAATACCTTTCTGTCTTATGCTTGAGAATGGGAGCCATGAGACTGTCCACCTTGCCTGTATTTCCAAAGAACACCTTGCGCTTGCGATACTGGACATACTTCTGGATATAGAGAGACACTGTCTCTGTTATGCAGAAATACTTCATATCTTCCGGGACGACCACTCTCATCTCGGCGCAAAGCTGGAAGAAATGATCTACAGCATGACGTGATGTGAATACTACAGCGGTGTGATCAAGTATATTGACATGCTGCTGTCTGAACTCCTTGGCTGTGAGCGGCTCAACGCGGATAAAAGGCTTGAACACGAACTCTACGCCGTATTTCTCAGCCAGATCAAAATAGGGAGACTTACCTGTTGTAGGCTGCGGCTGTGAAATGAGAACCTTCTTAACTTTCAAGGCTGTACGGTTTAAATTAGACCAAATAATCTGCTCGTTAGCATAAACTCTATAAGAATAGGTGCCAATTCGAACGCACAAAGGTACAAAATAAATCCCGAATTGGAATGCTGATTCTTAAATAAGGTGGTTTTTATCTTGAAAATTCTGCCTGCAATAACCAAAAATCGCATCAGATATGCAAAAACGAGCAGTGCCAGAACATGAATGTCAAGAAACACTACGCATATTGAAAAGAGCAGAATGAACAAACCGGCAACCGAATAGGACATTACGAGAAAACAATTCCAGCGGCCCGGCTTGAGGGTTATTATCTGTCTTTTATAGAGAATCTTGTTCGTTATGGTGTAAAGCATCAGCTTGATGACAAGGCAAATCACTACCAGGAACGAATACCATAGCAAAAATATGACCTGCGAGAATCCCTCCTCCATCAGGTCATGGGAGTAAACGCCCACCGATATGCCTATGCAGATGCTTGAAAGAATAAAGACCGCAATATTCTCGGCCGTGGAGAGAAGAGGATAACTTACGTCACCGTCAGGACTCTTGAACCTGAACATTGAAAGGAAGGACTTGACATAGTCAAACCTGTAAGGGCCCATTATTACCAGCATGAGCAGCAAAGTCAGTATCATTGCTGACAGGAACCAGTCATTGAGCTGAAATGAACTCGCTAAATCAATTATCGGAATGAACTTCATTTATTTGTTTGTGTTGACTTTGCTGGTTGTGTCATTCCAGTCCGAAAGGGTATCCACAAGTTCAAGAGCCTTCTCGGGCGTATCGGCCACAGCCCATAGCTTCTTGAATACGGGGTTCATGAAATGGCGGTCAGCCGTGCGCTCAAGCATCTGAAGCAACGGATCGTAATAATTATCGGTATTGAGAATTATGATGGGCTTTACGAAAAGTCCCAACATTTTCCAGGTAATTATCTCAAACAGTTCCTCAAAGGTTCCGGTACCGCCGGGCAGCGCAATGACGGCGTCGGCCATCCGGGCCATGCGGTTCTTGCGCTCGTGCATATCGGGAGTTATTATGGTCTCGGTCAAGCCCTGATGCAACCACCCGTTGTCAACCATGAACTGGGGTATGATGCCGATGGAAACACCGCCGGCGTCAAGAGCACCGTCCTCGACAGCAGCCATAAGTCCGGTACTGCCCGCACCTGACACCAGCCTCTTGCCTGCTTTTGCAATAAGCCCGCCCAGTTCATACGCCGCATCAACGAAAACCCTCTCCGCCTCCGCGCTCGATGCCCCATAAACAACTATCGTCTCTCTCTTCATCAATAACGGTAATGTTCTGCCTTATAGGGACCCTCCACCGGAACACCTATATAATCGGCCTGTGCCTGGGTCAACTTGGAAAGATGTACGCCTATGCGCTCCAGGTGCAGGCGAGCCACCTCCTCGTCAAGATGCTTGGGCAGACGGTATACGTCAACCGGATACTGCTTGTTAAAGAGCTCAATCTGAGCCAGTGTCTGGTTGGTAAAGCTGTTGCTCATAACAAAACTGGGGTGACCGGTTGCGCAGCCCAGGTTAACCAACCGGCCATCGGCCAGAAGGATTATGCTGTGACCGTCGGGGAAGAAGTAACGGTCCACCTGCGGCTTAACGTTCTGGCACCTGATGCCCGGAATCTTCTTGAGCTTGTCAACCTGAATCTCACTGTCAAAGTGGCCGATGTTGCAGACGATAGCCTGATCGGGCATTACCTTGAGGTGATCTGTAGTGATGACATCTATATTTCCGGTTGTGGTAACGAATATGTTACCCAGAGGAGCTGCCTCCTCCATGGTTACAACCTCATAGCCCTCCATTGCAGCCTGCAGGGCGCAGATGGGGTCAATCTCAGTTACCAGGACGCGGGCGCCGTATGAGCGCATGCTCTGGGCGCAACCCTTACCTACTTCACCATAGCCGGCTACGACGCAGACCTTACCGGCAATCATAACGTCGGTAGCGCGCTTGATTCCGTCGGCCAGTGACTCACGGCAACCGTACAGGTTATCGAACTTGCTCTTGGTAACAGAGTCGTTCACGTTGAATGCCGGGAACAGAAGCTCGCCGTTCTGCTGCATGCGGTACAGGCGGTGTACACCGGTAGTGGTCTCCTCGCTCACGCCCTTTATGCCAGCGGCCATATTCTGCCAGTAACTGCCTCCCTTAACCTTGGCAACTGCCTTAAGAGCATTCAGGAGTTCACGCTCATCGGCCGATTCGGCCTCATAATCCAACGCCTTGGCGTCTTTCTCGCCCTTTACACCCAGATGTATCATCAGGGTGGCGTCACCGCCGTCATCAACAATCATGTTGGGGCCTCCCTCCGGGAAGTTCATGGCTTGCAGAGTGCACCACCAGTATTCCTGGGCCGTCTCACCCTTCCAGGCAAAGACAGCGGCACTGCCTGCAGCGGCAATGGCTGCAGCGGCATGGTCCTGGGTTGAATATATGTTGCATGAGCACCAACGGATCTGGGCTCCCAGCTCATGAAGAGTCTCAATAAGAACGGCCGTCTGAATGGTCATATGGAGCGATCCCATGATACGGGCGCCCTTCAAGGGCTTTGAGTCACGGTACTTGTCACGGAGAGCCATAAGTCCGGGCATCTCCTTCTCGGCCATCTCAATCTCCTTGCGGCCAAAATCGGCCAGTTTGATGTCTGCCACCTTGTACGGCAGGTTTGTATAAAGTTCGTTCATATTTAATGTTTTGTGGCGGCAAAGGTAATAAAAAACACGACCGGAGGTCGTATGTTTACGGAGTAAACTAAAAAAGGTCCGTAAGGCTAGGGATGAAAAAAGTGGGGTTGGCATTTTGTCAACCCCACTTTTTTCATTTCTAGCCTTACTTACGCAGACCGAGAGCCTTGACGATGGCGCGGTAGCGCTCAATGT